>JACCDW011459482.1_pt1 | contig 122768 bp, 110 predicted proteins | sample 7449781 | NCBI WGS metagenome assembly JACCDW01 (sample SAMN15323449, study PRJNA562643) | freshwater metagenome | isolation source: river surface water | place: USA:Blue River Watershed | collected 2017-08-18 | reverse complement strand
CTCAAAGATGCTGCTGACTGGGTCACCACCACCTACCGCGAAGCCGGTTGGGCGGTGCGCGCCTTCTTGCCCCAGCAAGAGATCAAAGACGGCATCGTCACCATCCAAATCATCGAGGCCATCTTTGGGGGCGCATCGCTGCAGGGCGAACAGCCCAAGCGCATCGAGGCATCGCGTTTGGTGCGCATGGCCCAGGCCCAATTGGAGAGCGGCAAGCCCTTGAACGCGCGCCGCCTGGACCGCGTGCTGCTGCTGCTCGACGACCTGCCCGGCGTGGGGGTCAGCGGTCATTTGGTGCAAGGCCAGCGCGAGGGCGAAACCAACTTGGTGCTGGTGGCCAGCGACGACAAACTGCTCAGCGGCAACGCCAGCGTGGACAACCAAGGCTCCTTGCGCACGGGGGCCGAGCGGCTGAGCGTGAACCTGGCCGTCAACAGCCCGGCCCGCCTGGGTGATGCGCTGGCCATCAATGGCATGAAAACCCAGGGCGTGGACTACCAGCGCTTGGCCTACACCTTGCCCGCAGGCGGCGACGGATGGCGCGTTGGTTTGCATGTCTCCAACCTGAACTACCGGGTGGTGGCCGATGAGTTTGCCAGCCTCAACCCCAACGGCGCGGCCACCACCGTGGGCTGGGACTTGAGCTACCCGCTGCTGCGCAGCTTGGTACAAAACATCAACCTGGCTTTGAGCTTTGATGACAAGCGCTTTGACAACAGCATCAACAGCGTCACCACCTCGTATGCCATCAAGGTCTACAACGCCAGCATGGCGTGGCAGCAAATGGACGGCTGGGCGGGAGGGGGCAGCAGCAGTGCCAACGCCACCGTCACCACGGGCCAAAAAACCAATGAATCGCCCTACACCAAGCTCAACATCAGCCTGGCCCGGTTGCAAAAGCTCAGCCAGCGCTGGAGCTTGAACGCCAGTGCCAGCGCCCAGGCCAGCAACGTGAACCTGGACTCCTCCGAGAAGCTTTACCTGGGCGGCGCGACCAGTGTGCGCGCCTACCCCACGGGCGAGGCCGCAGGCAGCATGGGCCACACCATCAATGTCGAGCTGCGCCAGCGCTTTGACAGCGGCATCACCTGGGCGGTGTTCTACGACCACGGCCGGGTGCAGGCCAATGTGGACAACAACCTGAGCGCCCCGGCCAGCCCGGCCATGTGGTACTTGCAAGGCGCGGGCTTGTCGCTGGCTTGGCAAAGCAAGCAAGGCGTGGATGTCAAGGCCAGCGTGGCCCAGCGCATGGGCGACAACCCGGCGGCGCAAAGCAACGGCACAGACAACGACGGCACCCTGCGCTTGAACCGCGCGTGGCTGGTGGCCAGCCTCGCGTTCTAAGGTCATCTGCCATGAACCGCGTCCACAAAACCCTTTGGTCGGAGACGGCCCAGTGCTGGCAAGCGGTGCCCGAAACCGCCAAAGCGGCGGGCAAGGGCTCGGTCAAGTCGGCCAGTGGTGGTGTGCTGGCCACGGTGGTAATGGGCCTGGCGCTCACCGGTGGCGCAGGCGCACAGTCGCCCCCGCCCCCGGCCAGCACCCAGTTGCCCACCGGTGGCAGCGTGGCGCGCGGCAGCGCCACCATCACCCAAACCGCCACCGCCCAAGCCGCGGCCATGACGGTCAACCAAAGCAGCCAACGCGCGGTCATCAACTGGGACAGCTTTAACCTGGGCCAAGCGGCCAGCATCAACTTTGTGCAGCCCAATGCACAGGCCGTCACCTTGAACCGGGTCAACGACCACAACCCCAGCCAAATCTTTGGCCGCATCAGCGCCAACGGCCAGGTGTTCTTGAGCAACCCCAGCGGCGTGTACTTCTCGCCCACATCGTCGGTGGACGTGGGTGCGTTGGTGGCCACCAGCCACCGCATCAGCGACGAGCACTTCATGGCGGGCACCTACCAGTTTGAGCGCAACGGCTCAACGGGCAAGGTGGTCAATGAGGGGCGCATCAGCGCGGGGCTTGGCGGCTATGTGGCCTTGCTCGCCCCCGAGGTGCAAAACGCTGGTGTGGTGCTGGCCCGCGCGGGCACGGTGGCCTTGGCCGCGGGCGAGGTCATCAGCTTGCAGGTGCAAGGCGGTGGCTTGGCGGGCATCACCACCACGCCCAGCACCATCCAAACCCTGATCGAGAACAAGCTGGCGGTGCAAGCGCCCGATGGGCAGATCATCTTGTCGGCGGTGGCGCTCAACAAGCTGCAAGCCGGGGTCATCAAGCACAGCGGCAGCTTGGAGGCCAACAGCTTGGTGGCCAAAGGCGGCAAGATATTCCTGGAGGCCGATGACATCACCTTGGCCGCCACCAGCCGCATCGAAGCCAAAGGCCCCACGGGCGGCGGCACGGTGCTGGTGGGCGGTGACTGGCAGGGCACAGGTGACATGCGCCAAGCCACCAAAGTGACGATGCAGGCCGGGGCCCGCATCGATGCCAGCGCCACCGATCAAGGCGACGGCGGCAAGGTGGTGTTGTGGAGCGACATCCACCAAGCCGACAGCGTGACCCGGGTGAATGGCAGCATCAAGGCCGAGGCGGGGCCCAACGGGGGCGATGGCGGCAAGATTGAAACATCGGGGCATGTCTTGAATGTGGACGACATCCAGGTGTCCACCCAGTCGGCCAAGGGCCAGTCGGGTGAGTGGTTGCTGGACCCTTACAACATCACCATCACCGACAATCCCACCGCCACATCCGGCACGGCTTACAACCCCACCATATCGTCACCCAGCTTCACGTCAGGCGCGACCAGTTCGATACGCGCCTCGTCCATCCAAAATGCATTGGCATTGAACAGTGTCACCATCACCACAGGTGGCAGCGTGGGTGATGGCCAGGGCAATGGCGACATCAATGTGGCCAGCAACATCACCTGGAGCACATCCAACAGTTTGACCCTCTCTGCCCTGGGGCAGATCTATGGCACAGGCAATTTTGTGCGCACCGGCACAGCGGGGTTGACATTCACTCAAACCGGTAACTCCACGGGCAGCGGTTATGCCGGTGTGATCAGTGGCACGGGTTCATTCACCAAGTCTGGCGCGGGTTCACTCAAACTGAGCGGGTTGAATACCTTCACTGGCAACATCTCCATCGGTTCAGGCACCTTGCAAATTGGCGATGCGGGTTCTTTGAACAGCGGCAATTACACCGGGTCGATTTCAAACTCAGGGACATTCAAATACTCCTCGTCTGCCGACCAAACACTCTCCGGCATTATTTCCAGCTCGGGTGCCTTGGTCAAAGACACCGATAGCAACAGCACCCTGACATTGAATGCTGCCAATACCTACACCGGCACCACCACCATTTCTGCTGGCAATTTGCAAATTGGCAATGGTTCGACCACCGGTTCTTTGGTGGCAACCGCCATCACCAACAACGCCAATTTGGTTTTGAACCGCTCGGACACCAGCAGCGCCATCAGCGGCATCATCAGCGGCTCTGGTAACTTGATCAAACAGGGCACAGGCACGGTTTCTCTCTCAGCGGACAACACCTACACCGGTACCACCACCATATCTGCGGGCACCTTGAATGTGGGCACCGCAAGCACCACAGGAACTTTGGGCACCGGGGCGATCACCGTGGCCAATGGCGCGACATTGGCTTTCAACCGCACGGGCACATTGACCGTGGCCAATGACATCTCGGGTGCGGGTGGCGTTCAGCAAATTGCCAATGGCACCACCGTCCTCACGGGCAACAACAGTTACAGCGGCACCACCACCATCACCTCAGGCACTTTGCAAGTGGGCAGTGGCGCAACGGCAGGCACATTGGGTACGGGTTTGGTGGTCAACAGCTCGACCCTCACATTCAATCGTTCTGACAATGTCACGCTGGACAAAAGCATTTCTGGCAGTGGCACGGTGAATGTGTTGGGCAGCCGTGTGGTGAGCCTTGGCAGCACCAGTGCCTTGGGCAACGGCATTGCCAACATCGGTGCAAATGTCAACAGCACCTTGACTTTGGATTTGAATGGGTACTCGCTCACCAACACCCAATTGAAGCTCAATGGGGCAGGCTACAACGGCCAAGGCGTGTTGATCAACAACAGTGCGACCGCTGTTGCGCTGCCCAGCACAGTGGCCGTCAACCTGGTCACCAATTCCACCATCGGCGGCAGTGGCGACTTGAGCATTGCGGGTGTTATTTCGGGCACCAAACTCACCAAGGTGGGCATCAATACCCTTTACTTGTCGGGCAACAACACCTACTCCAGTGGCACGGTGATCAACAACGGGATTTTGAAAAAGGGCAACAGATATGCAACGGGCGACCTGACATCGAACCCCCTCACCATCGATGGTGGCACGCTCGATATCAACGGTTTTGAAGTCACCCAAGCCGATAGCTCCTACAACCATACCGAAACATTCACTGGGAGTGGCTATAACAATTTAGGCGCGTTGATCAATAGCAAAAACGATGGTGCCACACCGGTTTACTGGCTCAGATTGTCCATTGGGGGAACTGGTTTTTCGCTGGGGGGTGCAGGCAATCTCTACCTCAAACCTTACTCCGTGACCAATGCCACGGGCAAAACCATTGGCAAGTTGGGCAGCGGCACGGTCAGCCTCGAATTCACAGACAACACCAACTACTCGGTGGCCTATGCCATTTCAGCCGGCACGCTCGATCTGAGGTCTGGTGGAGGCATGTCAGGCTACAACGTGATTGCTGGCACCAGCGCCGATATAGCCGCGGGTGCCAACTTCAAGATCACAGGTTATGTAGACATCACACGGTTCAATACCTACAACACCACATTCGCTGGCAGCATCACGGGTGCTGGCTCTTTGATCGTCGATGGCTTGTCCCAAGTGAAACTGACAGGGGCCAACACCTTCTCTGGTGGTACAACGATCGTGGGTGGAACCCTTGTGGCGGGTGTGGCCAGCGCCAGCAGTGGCGGGGCCATCACCAGCAGCCCGCTGGGCACCGGCGCGGTGACGGTGGCTTCCGGCGGTTCATTTGACTTTGGCGGTTACGCGGTCAACAACAACATCACCGCCAGTGGAACCGGCTCCAACAGCACCGGGGCCATCCAAAACAGCAGCGGCAGCGTCACCACCTCTGCCAACATCACCTTGAATGGTGGGGCCACATTCAACATCGCAGGGACCGGCCTTTCACTCAGCGGCACCGTCACCGATGGCAGCAGCGCGGGTGCCATCACCAAGGCTGGTACGGGTGCATTGACCCTGGGCGGGGCCAACACGTATTCGGGCGGGACCACGGTCAGCGCGGGCAATGTGGTGGCCGGTTCTGCCAGCACCAGCAGCGGGGGTGTATTGACCAGCGGTGCCTTGGGCACCGGTGCTTTGAACATCGCATCTGGGGCCAGTTTTGACTTTGCTGGCAACAATGTGGACAACAACATCACCGCAACCGGCACGGGCATCAGCTTTGCTGGGGCCATCCGCAACACCACCGGCACGGTGACCAGCAATGCCAACATCACCCTGGTGGGCGGTGCCACGATCAATGTGGCGGGCACCAACTTGACCTTGAATGGGGTTTTGGCCGATGGCTCCACAGCCGGTGCCATCACCAAGACCGGCACCGGTGATTTGGTCCTCAAGGGCGCCAACACCTACACCGGCAGCACCACCATCAGCGCCGGTGTTTTGGAAGTCGGTGGGACAGGCAGTTTGGGTGGCGGCACTTATGCAGGTGCCATCAGCATTGCCAGCACCAGTGGCGGTGCATTCAAATACACCTCTTCGGCCAGCGAAACCTTGTCGGGCATTATTTCTGGCGCGGGCGCATTGATCAAAGATGGCAGTTCCAGCAGCACCCTGACCTTGTCGGGCAACAACACATTCACCGGCGCAACCAGCATCAACAACGGTACCTTGCGGGTGGCCAGCAGCAACGCTTTGGGGGGCACCGGCGGGGCCACCACGGTTGCTTCAGGGGCGACCATTGAATTCGGCGGCGCATCCAACCTGGCCATTGGTGCTGAGGCCATCACCTTGGCCGCCGGTGCCAGCCTGCACAACGTCAGTGGGACCAACACCTACTCGGGTGCCTTGACCTTGCAAGGCAATGCCAATATCGATGTGGACACCACCACCTCATTGAACCTCACCCGCGTGGGGTCTGCCACCACCATTCCGGCAGGGGCCACCTTGAGCACCACCTTGGGCGGCAATTTGACCTTTGCCTCCGGCGTGACGGGCGGCTCCATGGCCAGGGTCACCTTGGGCGGGTCTTACACCGGGTCAACCGGCACCACGGTGGTGACCTCGGTGACCGGTTTGTTTGTGCGCTTGTGCGACACCGTTTCAGTGGGCACGGCCGCTTGCACCACCAGCAGCACTTACGGTGACACACCCAATTACACCTATGGGTTTTTCACGTCCTCCACAGGCGGCTCAAGGGTGGCGCTGAACGTTTCGGATTTTTCGGTGTCCAACCTGACCTGGACGGGCACCTTGCCCACCAGCACCTCGTCGGCAGGCACCTATGCCCTGACTTACGCCAGTGGCATCAGCAATTTAACCAACGCTTCTTACCGATTGATGGGTGCGGGTGCAGCCACCAACTGGACCATCACGCCCAAAGCCGTCAGCATTTCCCTGACATCGCCGAGTTACACCTATGACGGTGTCACCAGCTATGCGGCCATGGCCACTGCCGCCACCTTGAGTGCCCCGGGCATGGTGGGTGCAGACAGTGTGGCCTCTGTGACCAAAACCATCACGGGCTCGGGCATTGCCCAAGCGGGCAACTTCACCATCACACCGAGTTTGCCGGTGCTCGGTGCAGGTACGCTGGCGGGCAACTACAGCTTCACCTTGGTGCCCTTGAGCGGTTCAGTGGCCAAAGCCAATTTGGGCTTGACCGGCACCAAGGTTTATGACGGCTCAAGTGCAGTGACGGGAGCGCAGTTGACGGCCACTGGGGTGAATGGCGAGTCGTTTGCCGTTTCCGGAACCGGTGCCAGTGGCAATTTGGCCACTGCCAATGTGCAAAGCAATGTGACTTTGTCCAGCCTGTCTGGGCTGACGCTGGGCAGCAGCAATGGCAGCTCGGCTGCGGTGAGTTCCAACTACAACAGCTTGAGCACCACGGGTTCTTCTTTCAGTGTCACCCCTGCCACGGCCAAACTCACTGCCGCCAAAACCTTTGATGGGGATGACAGCTTGACCGCTGGCCAACTCAGCATCACGGGTGTCACCGTCAATGGCGTGACCCAAACCCTGGCCTACACCGGCACGGCCAGTTTGGCGGATGCCAATGTGGCCTATGCCAACAACCATGTGACCGGCGTTGGCCTGACCCTGAGCAACGGCACGGGCTTGGCCAGCAACTACCAGTTGCCCGCGCTGGCCTATGGCAGCAACAACAGCGCCACCATCAGCCCCGCCACGGCCTCTGTGTCGGCCAGCAAAACCTACGACGGCAGCACATCGCTCAGCAGCGCCCAAGTGAGCCTGAGCGGGGTGGTGGTCAACGGCACATTGCAGACCTTGGCCTATACAGGCACGGCGGCTTTGTCGGATGCCTATGTGGCCACGGCCAATAAATATGTCAACACCAGCCAAATGGTGTTGGCCAATGGAACCGGCGGTAATGCAGGCACAGCCAGCAATTACGTGCTCCCGGCGGCCTCCTACCATGGGGTGCGCAACACCGCCAGCGTGAGCGCCCTGGCCTTGACCGCCACCAACATCGCCGCTGCCACATCGGTGTATGGCGATGCCATCACGGCCGGTGCACTGAGCTTCAACAACAAAGTCGGTACCGATGATGTGGCCTCTGCGGTCACCGTCACCGTGCCGGGGGGTTCTTACAGCACCACAGGCCATGCCAAGGCAGGCAGTTACTTCCAGTCGGCCAGCAATGTGCTGACAGGCACCAAGGCCAGCAATTATTCGTTTGCGGGATTGACCTCGCTCACAGCCAATTACACCGTGAGCGCCAAACCGCTGACCATCAGTGTGCCGGGTGCCACCAAGGTTTACGATGCCAGCAACACGATTTACCCCACGGCACCTGCGAGCATCATCGGGGTTGTGACGGGTGATGACGTGCAACTGGGCGCAGGCAATGTGACCGGTTTTGTGGACAAAAACGTGGGGGTCAACAAAGCCGTGACCTACACCGGTTTCAGCATCAACGGTGGCACGGATGCGGGCAACTATGCGTTGAGTGCCAACCCTGCGTCGACGGCCAACATCACCGCCAAGCCCATCACGGCCACGGGCATCACGGCCTTGAACCAGGTTTACAACGCCAGTACCAATGCCAGTTTGAACACGGCCAATGCCACCCTCACCGCGGGTGCCACCACAGCCACAGACAACAAGATTTACAGCGCTGACCAGGTGACCATCAATTCCAGCAGCGCTGCGGGCAGTTTTGCCAATGCCAATGTGGGCACGGCAAAAGCGGTCACCATCACGGGTTTGGCTTTGTCGGGCACGGATGCGGGCAACTATGCGGTGAGCGATGCCTCGGGTGCAACGGCCAACATCACGGCCAAATCGGTCACGGTCAACGGGCTGAGTGTGCCTGCCAGCCGTGCTTACGACGGCACCACCAGCGCCACCGTCACGGGCAACCCGGCCTTGCTGAGCGCTCAGGCTGCGGGCTCTGGCACTGCCACAGACGGCATCCCTTATGTGGGCGATGTCATCGGTTTTCTGGGCACGGCCACCGCCAGCTATGACAGCAAAGACGTGCTCACGGCCAGCATGGTTCAGTTTGCCGGCTTGACTTCTGGTAACGCCAATTACACGCTTTCGTTGGGCAGCCAAGCGGCCACGATCACACCCAAAACCCTGACGGTGTCGGGAACCTCCGTGGCCAACAAGGTGTATGACGGTAACACCACCGCCACATTGAGTGGTGGCAATTTGGTGGGCGTGGAAGCAGCTGACGTGGTGAATGTGGTCTTGGCGCAGTCCGCCAGTTTTGCCGACAAAAATGCGGGCACTGCAAAAGCCGTGAATGTGGCCAGCAGCATCAGCGGTACTCAGGCCAGCAACTACAGCCTGCAAGCCATCACCGGTTTGGGTGCCGACATCAACAAAGCAGCGCTCACGGTCACGGCCAATAACGCCAGCAAAACCTATGGCGATGCCAACCCCACTTTGAGCACCACGGTGAGCGGTTTTGTGAATGGGGAAACCTTGGCCACCTCGGGCGTGGCGGGCGCAGGCAGCGCCACCACCACCGCCACCACCACAACGGCAGTTGGGACTGCGGTGATCACGGCGGGTGTGGGCAGCTTGACCGCCAGCAATTACGACTTCAGCCGCTTGGTGGATGGCACACTGACCATCCAGGCCGCGCCCATACAGCCCAGCAACAACGCCAACCAGCTGGTGAACCCCGGCCAGGTCATGGCCAGCTTGGTGGTGCCGGTGGTCATCCCGCCCTCGGTGGCACCGGTTCAGCCCGCGCCCGTTCCGGTATTGCCAACACCGCCCGGCCCCGCGCCGGTGATCACCATTGCACCGCCCGCAGCGGTGGTGGCCGACGCACCCGCCCCATCGCCCTCGGCATTCCAAGCCCTTCCGGCCCAGACGGTTGCCACAGCGCCGGTGGTTTCTGCATTTACCCCATTGCCATCGAATTTGGAGAGCCTGCCGGTTCAGGCCACACCGCCCACACCCCTGGTGGTGGCATCAGCGCAAGCCGGTGCCAGCACAGAAGCCGACAACAAAGATCGCCAAAGCACAGCCGCCGCACCCCCAGCGAACGCGGCATCGGCTTTGCAAGGCGAGCAAGTGGTTTATTTGCGGCCAGCCGTTGGCAGTGCGCCCACAGTGGCACCGGTGGCACTGGCAACACCGCCGACCTCGGCGGTGGCAAGTGCGCCAGCACCGGTGGTGTCCACTGCACCCGCGCCGCTGGCCGCACCTGCAGCGCCTGCGGCCACAGGTGTTCAAGTGGCGACGGCTTCGCCCGAGGCACCGCCATCGGCCGCCTCGGTGGCGGGGGCCAACGCGCCATTCACCACGGTGGCCAGCAGCGGCGTCTTGCCCATCACCATCTTGCGCGGCAACAACGCTCAGCCCACATCGGCGGGCGTGGCCTTTGAGCAAAACGCCGACACGGTGAGCCTGCGCGCCACCGATGCGCCGCCCTTGCCATTGGGCTCCTCCCGTTTGGTGTTCAACGACCGTTTGACCACCTTCATGGTGGCCAACAGCAATGGCATGATGGTCGAGTTCCAAGGCAGCTTGGTGAACAACCGCATGGTCATTGTGGCCCCCAGCAATGCGGCCAGGCTGGTGGCGCAATCCGACATGAACATCGTATTGGCCGCAGCGGTGACCAGCCTGGGCCGCGAGTCGCGGGTGATGCTGGCCCAGCTCGAAAGCGTGGTGCTCGACCTGCGCTAGCGCGCCCGCGCCCATTGCAGGGCCGTTTTCCCCACCGGTGCAGCGCCATCGGGTGCGGCGGCATAATGCGCCACCCACCCCGCCCAGGGCCACGCCCTGGCCAATTTGCTTTGAGATGTTTTGACCATGAGCACACCCAACCAGCCCCCATCACCTGCCTTGTACCGCCGCATTGCCACCGAAGAGGCTTTTGCCCCGCCCGAGTTGTTGGCGCTGTACCGCAAGGTGTTGGCCACGCCACCGGTGGACCCGGGGTTTCAGCACCTGATGGGTTTTTACATGAGCAGCCCCAGCGAGCGGGCGCAGCACATCATGCGCTGCTTGCAAGACCTGGACCAAGTGCGTTTGCAGCACATGGACGAGTCGGGCATTGACGTGCAGGTGATTGGCATGACCTCTCCGGGCGTGCAAATTTTGGACCGCGACACCGCCGTGGGCTTCATGCCCCAGGCCAACGACATCTTGGCCGCAGCCGTGCGCCGCCACCCCAGCCGTTTTGTCGGCATGATTTCGGTGGCCCCCCAAGACCCCCAGGCCTCGGCCAAAGAGATCGAGCGCGGTGTGAACCAATTGGGCATGCATTCGGTGATCATCAATTCGCACACCCATGGCGAGTACCTGTCGGACACCAAGTTTTGGCCCATTTTTGAAGCCGCCGAGGCCATGGGCACACCGATTTACCTGCACCCCAATGCCATGCCGCCCAAGATGATTCAGCACTTCATCGAGGCCGGTTTGGATGGCGCGATTTACGGCTTTGGCGTGGAGACGGGTTTGCACGCGCTGCGCCTGATGACGGCCGGTGTGTTTGACCGCTTTCCTAAATTGCAAATCGTGCTCGGTCACATGGGCGAGGCCTTGCCGTTTTGGTCCTACCGCCTGGACTACATGCACCGCGCCACCGTCAACTCCAAGCGTTACCCGTCGATGGGCCCGGTCAAGCGCAAGCCCAGCGAGTACCTGCGCGAGAACTTCCACATCACCAACAGCGGTGTGGCATCGGAGGCGGCGATCAAGTTCACCCAAGACCTGGTGGGCGTGGACCGCGTGCTCTACGCCATGGACTACCCCTACCAATACGCGGTGGACGAGGTGCGCATATTGGATGCGATGGACATGTCCGACGAGGTGAAGATGAAGTTCTTCCAAACCAATGCCGAGAGTTTGTTCCGCATCCCCAGCGCCCATTGATTTAACTTTGATTGTTGAAGGCACAAGGAGTCAGATATGAAATCATTTTTCACCCGCGCCCTGATGGCCAGCTTGGCCGCTTGGACCTTGTCTGCCGGGGCGCAAAACGCCGGGCAGCCGATTCGCATCATCGTGCCCTTTACCCCGGGCACGGGCATGGACACGATTGCCCGCACCATTCAACCGCGCTTGAGCGAGCGCTTGGGCCAACCCGTGGTGGTGGTCAACCAACCCGGTGCCAGCGGCAACATTGGCGCAGAAGCGGTGGCCAAATCGGCACCGGATGGCAACACCGTGTTGATGGGGGCCAACACCATGTTGATCGCCTCGCAGTTGTACAAGAACACCAACTTCAACCCCTTGAAAGATTTCGCGCCGGTGTCGATGGCCGCCTGGGGCACGCTGATGCTGGTGGCCCACCCCAAGACCGGCATCAAGTCGGTGGCCGAGTTGATTGCCCAGGCCAAGGCCAAGCCCGGCTCCATCAGTTTTGGCTCGCCCGGTGTGGGCACACCGCACCACATGGCGATGGAGTTGTTCAAGTTGGAGACCAATTTGTTCATGCTGCATGTGCCCTACCGGGGCACGGCGGGTTACACCCAAGACATTTTGTCGGGCGAGTTGAATGTGGGCTTTTTGCCGGTGCACATTGCGCAAGGTTTTGTCAACGGCGGCAAGCTCAACGCACTGGCCGTGGGCAGCCCCAAACGCCACCCGGTGGCCCCCAATGTGCCAGCGTTTTCAGAGCTGGGTTTCAAGGGCATTGATGTGGAGATGTGGTATGCCTTCTACCTCCCCGCCAAAGCACCGCAAACCGTGGTGGACCGCTTGAACAAAGAGTTGGTGGCCGTGATCAAAATGCCCGAAGTGCGCGATGTGTTGGGCCGTGCGGGCTTGGATGCGTCGTCCTCCACCCCCGAAGAATTGGCCGCTGTGGCCGCCAAAGACTACCCGCGCTGGGGCCGGGTGATCCAGGTCAAGGGGATTGTGGGCGAGTGATGCGGTGTTGGCTGCCGCGCCAAAGCTGCGCGGCGCAAACCCCATTGGCGATCAGCCACAACCATGGGTCGCTGATCGCATCCCAGGCATTGCCACTGGGTGCGCGGGTCAGCACAAACAAACCCATGGCCACCGCCAAACACCCAGCCCAGCGCGGTGACGGCGTTTGACGCTGCCAAGCCGCTAGCGCCAAAGCCAGGGCGCACAACACCAACACCAGCACCGGCACTGCAGGGCCAAAACCCCAGGCGTAAATAAATGCGCCCGTCCACCCCAAGGTGTCAAGCAACAAGACCCAACCCAAGCCTGCGGTGAGGGCCCAAACCCACATGGGCAGCAGTGGAGGCGCTGCGGTTGGTGCGCCTTCGCCTGCGCCGCTGGTGTGCGAACGCAGGCCTTGCCACAACACGCTGGCCATTAAGGTTTGCGACCACAGGCTGGGGGTTTGGAACGACAAGGCCAAGGCGCTGGTCACCTCGGACAAGAAGGGCAGTTGCATGGCCACGCCCAAGCCCAGGCCCCACCACCAGCGCCGCGCCCAACGCGCTGGGCAGAGCTGGGCCCCCACCACCGCCACGGCCAACAACCAACCCAATTGGCGAAACACGGTTTGCCATGCCAGCGAGGGCAGGGCCAGGTCGGTGAACAAGCTGTGGTCCATCAGCGTGCCTCGTCGGTGGCTTGCCAACGCTGCCAACGGATGTGGGTGCGTTGATGGGTGTAACTGATCCACAGGCTGTTGTCGGCCCAAGCCATGGCGGGGTAAGAGAACTCGCTGCCCTCAGGCCCTTGGGCCACCGTCATTGGCTGGGACCAATCTTTGCCATTGGGGCTGAGTTGCCACACCAAGGCATGCCGCCCTTGTGCCATGGGGTGTTGCACCACGGCAAATTGGTCGGCTGACAAGCCCAGACTGGCCAAGGCCGCATCGGGGTTGGGCAGGGCCAAATCGGCTTGGCTTTGCCAGTGGACACCGGCATCGAAGCTCTCCACCACCGCCACGCGCCGCACCGGCGACTGGGTGCGCATCAGGGCCAGCCAGTGGCTGGGGCCAAGGGCCAGCAAACTCGGTTGCAGCACATCTTTGCGCTCGGTGTTGCGGCGCAGGCCCAGCAAGTCACCCTCGCGGTTGAACCACGCAAACACCGGGTACTTCAGCCCCAACTCAAAGTGCAGGGGCAGCACCATGCCGCCATCGGCCAAGGGCATGGGCGGGTTGCGCACCAAGTGGCTGGTGTTCCACAACCAAGACAAGGGCAGCACCCGCACCACCTCCAGTTGCAGGGCGTTCAGGTCGGTGCTGTGGGGCGCTTGGCGCAAATGCAAAACGCGGCTGGCCGCCCAACCGCCCAAACCGGTGGCCACCACAAACAGGTGGATGCGTTGTTGGGCATCGAGCCAGGCCACTGGGTTACCCAAACGGCGCAGGCCGTGGCCCAAGGCCGCGCCCATGGCGTGGCGGTCCACCACCCACTGGGCGGTGCGCCACACATGGGACTGTCGCTCCATCAAGCTCATGGCGATGCGCACATCGGGTGCGCTCTCGCGTTCGCCGGCAAACCAAAACGCCGCCAAGGCATAGGGGCTGTGGTCGGGCAGGCTCAGCAAGTGGCTGGCGTGTGCAGCGGGTGCGCTGGCCGGTTGGGGCAACTGGCCACTGTCGACCATTTGCCAAGCCTTGCCCACGGTGTGGGCTGCGGGGGCAAGCAGGGCAGCGGTGGGCGCGGGTGGTGCAGAGGCCTGCCAGCGGCGCGCTTCCCAAGCCGCCAAGCCCAGGCACACCAGCAAGCCCAGCCAGGCCCACGGGCGATGCGGGTGAGCGGTGGGCTGGTGCATGTGCGGCTGTGGGCGTGGGGGCTTTCAGCCAGCGCTTTGCAAGGCCAAACCGGCATGCTCGCGCAAGGGGTGAAAGTGGATTTTCGGGAAGCGCTCTTGCGCCAAGCGCACGTCATAGGGCGAGGTGCACAAATAGGCCAAGGTGTTGGCCGCGTCCAATGCCATGCGCTGCGGGTAGGCATTGCAAAACTCTTTCAGCTCGGCCGGTGTGTCGGCGGTGATCCAACGTGCGCCGGTGAAGGAGCTGCTTTCCATGCGCACATCGCAGTCGTATTCGCCGCGCAAGCGGTGCTGCACCACTTCAAATTGCAACTGGCCGATCGCGCCGAGCAGCATGGAGCCGCCCATTTCGGGGCGAAACACTTGGATCGCGCCTTCTTCGCCAAGTTGCTCCAACCCGGTTTGCAGTTGCTTGGTGCGCAAGGGGTTTTTCAAGACCACCGTCATGAACAACTCGGGCGCAAAAAACGGCAGGCCGGTGAATTGCAGCGCCGCGCCGTCGGTGATGGTGTCGCCCAATTGCACGCCGCCGTGGGTGGTGAAACCAATGATGTCGCCCGCGTAGGCCTCTTCAACGGCTTCGCGCCGTTGGCTCAAAAAAGTCACCACCGAGGTGGGGCGCAACTCTTTGGCGCTGCGTTGCACCTTGAGTTTCATGCCGGGCGCGTAGCGGCCCGAGGCCACCCGCACAAAGGCAATGCGGTCACGGTGGTTGGCATCCATATTGGCCTGCACCTTGAACACCACGCCAGAAAAACCAGCGTCTTCGGGTTGCACGTCTTTTTCGACCATGGCTTTGTTGACCATCAACTGGCTGTGGCGCGATTGGGGATGGGGGGCCAAATCGACCAAGGCATCGAGCACTTCCATCACACCAAAGTTGTTCACCCCTGAGCCAAAGAACACAGGGGTTTGATGGCCCGCCAAAAAGGCTTCGCGGTCAAAACTGGGCGACGCGCCCGTGGCCAGCTCCATGCTGTCCATGGCGGTTTGCCATTCCTGGCCAAAGCGATCGGCCAATTTGCTTTGTTCGCTCAAGGGAACGGTTTCAAAGTCTTGCGGCAAGCGTTCGCTGCCAGACTCGAACACCGTCATCGCCTGGGTCCGCAAATTGATGATGCCGCCAAATTGCTTGCCCTGGCCGACGGGCCAGGTCATGGGCACGCAGGGCATGCCCAGTTCGCGCTCGACCTCGTCCAAGATGTCCAAGGGATCGCGCACCTCGCGGTCCATTTTGTTGACGAAGGTGATGATGGGGGTATCGCGCTGGCGGCACACTTCAATCAGGCGGCGGGTTTGGGCTTCCACACCGTTGGCCGCATCGATCACCATCAAGGCCGAGTCCACCGCGGTGAGCACGCGGTAGGTGTCTTCCGAAAAGTCTTTGTGGCCCGGGGTGTCGAGCAGGTTGATCACATGCTCGCGGTAGAGCATTTGCATCACCGATGAGGCCACCGAAATGCCACGCTGTTTTTCGATCTCCATCCAATCGCTGGTGGCATGGCGCGAGGCTTTGCGCGCTTTGACCGAGCCCGCAATTTGAATCGCACCCGAGAACAGCAGCAGCTTCTCGGTCAAGGTGGTTTTGCCGGCGTCAGGGTGGGAGATGATGGCAAAAGTGCGCCGACGGCGCACCTCTGAGAGGAATGGGCTCATGGTGTGGTGCAGAAAACAGCCCGCATCATAGACGGCGGCTGTAGGGCGCAGGCCGCCATGCTTGGCGCTCAGGGGGCAGCGGGGGGCGCGGCCGCGTGGCCTTTGTTGCAGTGGCGGATGACGGTGTTGACCAGGGTGAGCCGGTCAAAGGGTTTGGGCATGACCTCGCTGATGCCCACGGCCAAGCAGGTTTTGAGGGCTTCTTCGGCCACATTGGCGGTCAGGGCCACCACTTGCACATCGCGGAAGGGGGGCGACAAGGTGCCACGCACACGGCGCATGACCTCGATGCCATCGATGTCGGGCATGACCAGATCGAGCAACACCAGGTCGTACAAGGTGCTGGACATTTTTTCCAGGCCTTGGGTGCCGTTTTCGGCCTGATCGATTTGCGCATTGGGCATGGAGCGCTGGATGGTGGCGGTGGCCACCATGCGGTTGACCGCATGGTCGTCCACGATCAGCAGCTTGACCGGGCTGTGGTCGATCAGCTCCAAAGCCGGTACCGACTTCGGGGGGGCCGGGGCCACGGGCAGGGGGATGTCGACGCGGAACTCGGAGCCCACGCCCACCTCGCTGTGCACACCAATCGTGCCGCCATGGCTGGTGACCAGGGTGCGGGTGATGCTCAGGCCCAAGCCATTGCCGCGCAAGGCATCGCGCGGGGCCGCTTGCCCATCGGCTTGGGTGAGTTGCACAAAGGGGTCGAAGATTTTGTGCTGTGCCTCGACCGGAATGCCGCGCCCACTGTCGATCACCCGAAAGACCAAATTGCCGTCGTTGCCCGAGGTGGGTTCGTAATCGACTTGGGTGGTGACATGGCCTTTGTCGGTGAACTTCAGCGCATTGCCCAACAGGTTGATGATGATTTGCGTCAAACGGTGCTGGTCGCCGCGCACCCATTCGGGCAAGGTGGGGCTGATGACCAGTTTGTAATTCAGGCCCAGGTCGGTGGCGCGCGGTTTGAAGATGCCATGGGTTTTGTGCAGCATGACATGCAGGTTGAACACCTGCGGGTTGAGCACCACGCGCCCGTTTTGGATTTGTGAGTAATCCAACAAGTCGTTGATCACGGTGAGCAAGTGGGCGGCAGAGTTTTGTGCGCCTTTGACAAAGTCGACCGCATCGTCGGGCAGGCGTTTGTCGGTGCTCATCAAGCTCAGGTAGCCCATCACCGCATTCAAGGGGGTGCGCATTTCGTGGCTGACCATGGCCAAAAACTGGTCTTTGTGGGCATTGGCTTTTTGCAAGTCGATGGACAGCAAATTGAGCCGGGTGTTGGTGCGCGAAATATGGCGCAAGGTGGACTCGCTGAGCATGTCCACCGAGTTGATCAGGCTCAGTTGGGTCAGCAGCAGCATGGCATACATCAGGGCCCGAAAGGCCAAACCCTCGGCGGTGTCGTGCGGCAGCATGGGCAAGATGCCATGGGTTTGGATGATGTACAAACCCACCACCGAGGAGAAGGACAACAGCATCCAGATGTAGACCCAGATGCGCGAGCGCGCGGTGAACAAGGGCAGCACCGGCACAATGCCCAACCAAACCATGACCGGCGAGCTCAAGCCGCCCATGTACCAGGCGTTGTACAAAATCACGGCCAGCAAATTGAACTGGTAAATGTTTTGGGCCCACATCAAGGGCAACTTCAAAAACCGCCACGCCAGCATGGTGGAGAAGATCACCAAGGCGACCACGCCCACCGAAGCGCCGGCCCGTTCTTGGCCCAAAATAAAAAACCAGGGACAGGTGGGAATGATGAAGGCCAGCGCGGAAATCACGAACACAACAAAGTAAATGTCTTGTGTGGTGCGCATGCCCACGGGCAAGCGGTTTTTGATGAAAAAAATGATGTTCCGGCTCAGCATGCGCCCATGTTAGTGCCAAAAGGCAAGCATTTGTATGAATTTGTTCGATGCGCTTGGGCATGCAGATGACCCTTCAACCACTGGGCTGGGTGCGGCTCGCCAAAGCCATCCGCAGCAAGCCTTTGCTAGAATGCCGCCACCGAGGAGCGCTGCAGCACATTCAACCCAGAATGTGTGAGGCTCGGAACCTTTTTTCCAACTGCGCTCACCCACTGACAACGTGAGGTGAGCACCTCGGTAAACCCCAGTGCTTGTAGAACCGCGTCAGTGGCCCTGAACCTTTTAGGAGCCTCGCATGAACGCATCACTCAAACCCACCCAGACCACCGACTTCCACGTCGCCGACATGAGCTTGGCCGACTGGGGCCGCAAAGAAATCAAAATCGCAGAAACCGAAATGCCCGGCCTGATGGCGATCCGCCAGGAGTTCGCCAAAGCCCAGCCCTTGAAAGGCGCACGCATCACCGGTTCTTTGCACATGACCATCCAAACCGCTGTGCTGGTCGAAACACTGCAAGCTTTGGGTGCCCAAGTGCGTTGGGCCTCTTGCAACATCTTCTCCACCCAAGACCATGCCGCTGCTGCCTTGGTGGCCAATGGCACACCGGTGTTTGCCTACAAAGGCGAGACCTTGGCCGACTACTGGGATTACACCCACCGCATTTTTGAATTCGGTGCCAAGGGCACGGAAGGCGAAGGCCCCAACATGATTTTGGACGACGGCGGCGATGCCACCTTGCTCATGCACTTGGGCAAGCGTGCCGCGACCGATGCTTCCGTGCTGAACAACCCCGGCAGCGAAGAAGAAGTGTGTTTGTTCGATGCCATCAAAGCCAAGTTGGCCCAAGACCCCACCTGGTACAGCCGCAAAGGCGCGCACATCATTGGCGTGACCGAAGAGACCACCACCGGTGTGTTGCGCTTGAACGAAATGGCCGCCAAAGGCAGCCTGATGTTCCGCGCCATCAACGTCAACGACTCTGTTACCAAGAGCAAGTTTGACAACCTGTACGGTTGCCGCGAATCCTTGGTGGACTCCATCAAGCGCGCCACCGACGTGATGATCGCTGGCAAAGTGGCCTTGGTCGCAGGCTATGGCGATGTGGGCAAAGGTTCTGCCCAAGCCCTGCGCGCATTGAGCGCCCAAGTGTGGGTGACCGAGATCGACCCGATCAATGCTTTGCAAGCCGCCATGGAAGGCTACAAAGTGGTGACCATGGAATACGCGGCCGACAAAGCCGACATCTTTGTGTCGGCCACTGGCAACAAGAACGTGATCCGCTACGAGCACATGGCCGCCATGAAAGACGAGGCCATTGTGTGCAACATCGGTCACTTCGACAACGAGATCGACGTGGCTTCTCTGGAAAAACTCAAGTGGGACGAGATCAAGCCCCAGGTGGACCATGTGATCTTCCCCGATGGCAAAAAAATCACCTTGTTGGCCAAAGGCCGCTTGGTCAATTTGGGTTGTGCCACCGGCCACCCCAGCTTTGTCATGTCCTCCAGCTTTGCCAACCAAACCATTGCGCAAATCGAGCTGTTCACCCGCCCCGACCATTACGAGTCTGGCAAGGTCTATGTGCTGCCCAAGCACCTGGATGAGAAAGTGGCGCGTCTGCACCTGAAGAAAGTCGGTGCCATGCTGACCGAACTCACCGACGAGCAAGCGGCCTACATTGGCGTGAGCAAAAACGGCCCCTACAAGGCCGATACCTACCGCTACTAAAGCCCAGTGGCCCAGGCCCTTGACACCTGTCGAGGGCCTGTGGCCATGCCATTCACGCTTGGAGGGTTGCATGCGCACCCCAACCCCATTTCCCATCAGCTTTGAATTTTTCCCGCCCAAAACACCGGCGGGTGCCGATAAATTGGTGCAGGTGCGGCACGCGCTGTATGCCGCTAAACCGGCCTTTTTCAGCGTCACTTATGGTGCAGGGGGTTCCACCCAAGATGGCACCTTGCAACAGGTGCAAGCCATCTTGGCCGAGGGCCATGATGCGGCACCGCATTTCTCATGCATCGGTGCCAGCCGCGACAGCGTGCGTGCGCAACTGGCGCAGTTCAAGGCATCGGGCATTGGCCGCATGGTGGCTTTGCGCGGCGACTTGCCCAGCGGTCACGGCACCTTTGGCGAGTTTCGCTATGCCAGCGAGTTGGTGGCATTCATCCGCGCAGAAACCGGAGACCACTTCCACATTGAAGTGGGTTGTTACCCCGAGGTGCACCCCCAGGCCAAGTCGCCGCAGGCCGACCTGCAGGCCTTTGTGACCAAGGTGCGTGCGGGTGCGAGTTCGGCCATCACCCAGTATTTTTTCAACAGCGATGCCTACTTCCGCTTTTTGGAAGATGTGCAACAGCTTGGGGTGGACATTCCGGTGGTGCCGGGCATCATGCCCATCATCAGTTCCACCCAATTGATGCGGTTTTCAGATGCCTGTGGGGCAGAAATTCCGCGCTGGATCCGCTTGCGCTTGCAAAGCTTTGGCGACGACACCGAGTCGATCAAGGCCTTTGGTTTGGATGTGGTGGCCGATTTGTGCGAGCAATTGCGCCAAGGGGGGGCACCGGGCCTGCACTTCTACACCATGAACCAAAGCGCGCCTGCATTGGCCTTGCTGGAGCGCTTGGCTTGATGGCTTGGCCGCCCTGTGGGGTGGCCGTTCACCGTTCGTCGTAGCTGATCACCACATCGGCGCTGGTGGCGCGCGCTTGGCAGGTCAGCACAAACCCTTGCGCGCATTCGGCCTGGCTGAGGGTGAAGTTTTTGTCCATTTGCACCGTGCCTTGCATGACCTTGCCCCGACAGGTGCAGCACACGCCCGCTTTGCAGGAGTAGGGCACGTCCAATCCGGCTTCGATGGCGGCATCGATCACATGCAGGTGCGGGCCCATGTCCAACACATGCGCTTTGCCATCGAGCACCACGGTGATCGGTTTGCTGTGCTTGGGTTGGGCTGCGGTGCTGGAGGGCACGGGCCGTGCCGGGGTGAGGCTGGTGAAGCGTTCGCTGTGGATGCGTTCGGGCTTGACTCCGGCTTGGCGCAAGGCGCTTTCGGTGGCTTCGATCATGGGCTCGGGGCCGCAGATAAACACCTCGTCCATGCTGGGCACGGGCAAAAACGCATCGATCAGGGCTTGCACCTTGGCGGCATCTATGCGGCCTTCGAGCAAGGGCACTTCTTGCGCTTGGCGCGAGAGGATGTGGATCAGGGTCAAGCGGTTGGTGTAGCGGTCTTTGAGGTCTTGCAAGGCTTCGTTGAACATCACATGGGCCATGCGCCGGTTGCCATAGACCAAGGTGAAGCGGCTGTGCGCCGAAGTTTCCAAGCTGTGGCGCAAGATGGACAAAATCGGCGTGATGCCCGAGCCTGCGGCAAAGCCCACGCGGTGGATGGCCCGTGGCCGCTGCACCACAAAGCGCCCATCGGGTGGCATGCAGGCCAGTGTCATGCCCGCTTGCAATTGGGTATTGGCCCAACTGGAGAACACGCCCCCTTCGACCTGGCGCACGCCGATGTCGATCTCGCCGCGCGCGTGCAGCCCTTGCGGGGTGCTGCAAATCGAATAACTGCGCCGCAGGTCTTGACCTGCAATCTGGGCCCGAACGGTGATGAACTGACCGGGCTCAAATGCAAAACTGTCGCGCAGCGCCGCGGGCACTTGCAGGCTGATGCACACCGAGCCGGGTGCGTCGGGGGTGGTGCGGGCCACGACCAGGTCGTGAAAGCGGGGGGAGGTGCTCATGGTCCGAAAGGCTTGGGGTGTGGTTGCCCGGCTTCAGTGGGGCTTGAAGTGGTCAAACGGCTCCAGGCAAGACAGGCATTTGTACAAAGCCTTGCAAGCGGTGGAGCCAAAGTGCGAGACCTCGGTGGTTTGGGTCGAATCACAGCGGGGGCAGGCCACCGCATCGGTTGCGCGTTGGCGCACAAAGCGCAGTGTGTGGGTGTTGGCATCGGCCGCGCTGCTGCACGGCGGGGCAATGCCGTAGTCGCGCAGTTGTTGGTGGGCCAAGGGGGTCATCCAGTCGGTGGTCCATGCGGGTGCGAGCTGGGTGATGACTTGCGCTTGCAAGCCCGCTTGTTGCAAGGCCTGGCGCACATCGGCTTCGATCTGGTCCATCGCCGGGCAACCACTGTAGGTGGGCGTGATGACCACTTGCCATTCGGACTGAACTTGGCGCACCTCGCGCAAGATGCCCATGTCGCGCAAACTCACGACCGGGATTTCGGGGTCGCTCAAGGGGGCCAAACTTTGCCAGATGGCATGCTCCATGGGGTCGTTCATGGCGAGTTCACCAAACCGCCTGCGGATGGGCGCGGGCCAGTGACTGCATCTCTTGCAGCAAATAGGACAGGTGCTCGGAGTGGGTGCCGTTTTTGCCGCCCGACACAAAGCCTTGCGCCGGGCTGAGTTGAAGCTGGGCCTGGGCCATGGTGTCGGCCAACTGCGCTTGCCAAGGGGCTTGCAAGGCCGCCAAGTCCAAGCCCATGCCCGCATCCATGGCGGCTTGCTCGGCCGCGCAGGGAGTCCAAAACTCTTGCGTGTAGGGCATGAGGTGGTCAAGGGCGGCTTGCGCCCGCGCATGCGATGTATCGGTGCCGTCGCCCATGCGCACCACCCAATCGTGGGCATGGCGCAGGTGGTAACGGGTTTCCTTGATGGCCTTGGCCGCAATGGCGGCCAGTTGGGCATCGGCCGCGTTTTGCAATTGGGTCCACACCCCGACCATCAGGTTGCTGTACAAAAAGTTGCGCACGATGGTGGTGGCAAAGTCACGCGCTTGGCGAGCGCTGGGGGCCAATGGGCCGTGGTGGGGCAATTCCAGCAGGGTGTAGTTGCGAAATGCTTCAGGGCCACGCCAATAGGCCAAGCTGTCTTCGTTGGCCGATGCAACCACCATCGGGGCTGCCAAGCTGTAGAGCATGCGGGCTTGGCCAATCAGGTCCAAGCTGTTGTTGGCCAAGGCAATGTCTTCTTCCAGCGCGGGGCCATGGCCGCACCACTCGGCATTGCGCTGGCCCAGCACCAATGCGTTGTCGGCCAGTTGCAGCACATAGGCCACTGGGGCCGAGGTGGTTGTTGCCGTGCTCACATGTGCCCCACTTCGTCGGGGATGGCATAGAACGTGGGATGGCGGTAAATTTTGTCGGCCGAGGGGTCAAAGAATTCGGCCTTGTCATTGGGTTCGCTGGCGGTGATGGCCTGGGAGGGGACAACCCAAATGCTCACGCCTTCTTGTCGGCGGGTGTAGACATCGCGCGCCAGTTGCAGTGCATGGTGGGCATCGCTGGCATGCAAGCTGCCGCAGTGCTTGTGCTCCAGGCCTTGTTTGCTGCGCACAAACACCTCCCAAAGCGGCCACTCGTGCAGGGGCTTGAGGGCCTGGGGGCCCTGGTGGGTGGGCTCGCTCATGCGGCCTCCTTCAAGCTGCGTGCTTGTTGTTTGCGGGCATGGGCCAGGGCGGCATCGCGCACCCAAGCGCCGTCTTCCCAGGCCGCCACGCGGGTGGCCAAGCGTTCTTTGTTGCATGGGCCGTTGCCATTGACGGTGGACCAAAACTCGTCCCAGTCAATCGGCCCATGGTCGTGATGCTGGCGCGCTTCGTTCCACTTCAAGTCGGGGTCGGGCAGGGTCACGCCCAACACCTGGGCTTGCGGCACCGTGCCATCGATGAAACTTTGGCGCAAATCGTCGTTGCTGATGCGCTTGATGCCCCAGCGCTGGCTTTGCGCCGAGTTGGGGCTGTCGGCATCGGGCGGTCCAAACATGGCCAAGCATTTCCACCACCAGCGGTTGACCGCGTCTTGCACCATGGCTTTTTGCGCGTCAGTGCCTTGCATCATCACCAGCAGGGATTCATAGCCTTGGCGCTGGTGAAACGACTCTTCTTTGCAAATGCGCACCATGGCGCGGGCATAAGGGCCATAAGAGCAGCGGCACAAAGGGATTTGGTTCATGATGGCCGCGCCATCGACCAACCAACCGATCACGCCCACATCCGCCCAGGTCAGGGTGGGGTAGTTGAAGATCGAGCTGTACTTGGCTTTGCCGGTGTGCAGCGCGTGCAGCATTTGGTCGCGGCTGGTGCCCAGGGTTTCGGCCGCGCTGTAGAGGTACAGGCCGTGCCCGCCTTCGTCTTGCACCTTGGCGATGAGGATGGCTTTGCGCTTGAGGCTGGGGGCGCGGCTGATCCAGTTGCCCTCGGGCAGCATGCCCACGATTTCGCTGTGGGCGTGTTGGCTGATTTGGCGCACCAGGGTTTTGCGGTAATGGTCGGGCATCCAATCGCGGGGCTCGACTTTTTCGTCCCGCTCCATCTTGGCATCAAAGTGCGATTGCAGTGCGCTGTCGCTGGGCACGGCGCGGGCCGCCGGGGCGGCTTGTGGGCCATCGGGCAAATCCAGGGCTTGGGTGTACATGGGGTTCTCCTGCGGGCTTGTGCCCAGCGTGGAGCGCCAGTATATCCAGTTAGCCAACCGATCGGTCGGTTAATTGGGCGGGGCCGTTTCAGTGGGTGCCGCCCACTTCCAAGCTGTGGGTGGCGTGCTTGTCTTGGCCCATCAAATCCACCATGTCGGGCAAAGCGGCTTTGAGTTGCTCGTTGAGGGTGTAGGGCGGGTTGATGACAAACATGCCGCTGGCGGCCAGGCCCGGGCGTTTGGGTTTGCCGTCGCTGCCCAAGGCGGCCCCGGCACTGGCTTGCTGCCCGGATTTGATGGTCAAGGTGGCATGCAACCAGGGCTTTTGCGATTGCAGGCTGAGGGTTTTCAGGCGGCGCGGCAAATCGTGGGCTTCCATGCGCGGGATGATGGGGTACCAGACCGCGTAGGTTCCGGTGGAGAAGCGTTTCAAGCAGTCTTGGATGCACTCGCTGACCCGGGCGTAGTCGGTTTTGATCTCGTAGCTGGGGTCCATCAGCACCAAACCCCGCCGGGCGGGGGGGGGCAAAAACTTGCGCAGGCCAACAAAACCGTCTTCGCGCAGCACGGCCACTTGGCGACCCACCCGCAATTGGTCCACATGACCGGCCAAGGCCCGGGCATCGCTGGGATGCCATTCAAACAGTTTGATCTTGTCGTTGCGCCGCATCAGGTGCTGCATGACAAACGGCGAACCGGGGTAGACCTTGTAGACATCATCGGGGTTGAAGCTGGCCAGCACGTCGAGGTAGTCGCGCAGGGCCGGTGCGGGTGCACGCTGGCGCTGGACCAAGCGCGCCACCAAGGCCAGCAAACCTTCGGAGGACTCGCCGCTGGTTTGGGCCGCGGCGCTGTCCAAGCGGTAAAGCCCGGCACCCGCATGGGTGTCAACGGCCAATACTTCGGTTTCTTTGGCGCACAAATGCTTGAGGATGGCGATCAAAACCGTGTGCTTGAGCACGTCGGCATGATTGCCTGCGTGGTAAGCATGGCGGTAACTGAACATGCGACTATGGTACCCGCTGGCGTTGTCGCCACAGCCCCTTGTTTGTGCGGGCAGGGCCGCCCCCGGGCAGGGGTCGCGGAATTTGTATAATCGCGGGCTTTCGCAGCGCTTTGTGGCCCCGCGGCGAAACATTCACTCCCACCTAAGAGGTTCTCGTCAGAAGAACGCCGACCGTGGAAAAGGGCCCGCCAAACCGTTTCTTTCAAGGAAAACCATGTCTACGTTCAGCGCAAAACCCGCTGATGTGAAGCATGAGTGGTTTGTGATTGACGCCACCGATAAGGTGCTCGGAAGGATTGCCAGCGAAGCAGCCCTCCGATTGCGCGGCAAGCACAAGGCCATTTACACGCCTCACGTCGATACCGGCGACTTCATTGTCGTCATCAACGCCTCCAAAATCCGTGTCACAGGCAACAAAGCCTTGGACAAGGTTTACTACCGCCACTCCGGCTTCCCCGGCGGTATTTATGGCACCAACTTTCGCGACATGCAGGCCAAGCACCCTGGTCGCGCGCTGGAAAAGGCCGTCAAGGGCATGCTGCCCAAAGGTCCTCTGGGTTACGCCATGATCAAAAAGCTCAAAGTCTATGGCGGTGCTGAGCACCCCCACAGTGCCCAACAACCCAAACCGCTGGACATCTAAGGAGCCCCCATGATTGGTGATTGGAACAATGGCACCGGACGACGCAAATCCAGCGTGGCCCGTGTGTTTCTGAAAAAAGGCTCTGGCAAGATCACGGTCAACGGCAAAGACATCGCAAACTTCTTTGGCCGCCAAACCTCGATCATGATCGCCAAGCAACCGCTGATGCTGACCAACCATGCCGAGACCTTTGACATCCAAGTCAATGTCCATGGCGGTGGCGAGTCTGGCCAAGCCGGTGCACTGCGCCACGGCATCACCCGTGCTTTGATCGACTACGATGCCAGCCTCAAGCCGGCCTTGTCGGCAGCCGGCTTTGTGACCCGTGACGCACGTGAAGTCGAGCGTAAAAAGGTCGGTTTGCACGGCGCGCGTCGCCGCAAGCAGTTCAGCAAACGCTGATCCCCTGCCGATCTTTCTGCCAAAAACCGCTGTGGGCTTACCGCCCCAGCGGTTTTTTGCTTTTGGCCAACCCGCTTGACCGCCCGGCGGGACAAGCCCATGCGACAGGCGGGGTTATTTCCGACTAAAATAGGTTACTATTCGACCCCCATACGAGGAGAGCCCTATGAATGCCGTCGCCGAAGCCATCCCCACCGAAATGCCCGCACCCATCGTGTTCACCGACAGTGCCGCGGCCAAGGTGGCCGATCTGATCGCTGAAGAAGGCAATCCAGATTTGAAACTGCGGGTGTTTGTCCAAGGTGGCGGCTGCTCTGGTTTTCAATATGGCTTCACCTTTGACGAAGTGACCAATGAAGATGACACCACCATGAGCAAAAACGGGGTTTCCCTGTTGATCGATGCCATGAGCTACCAATACCTGTTGGGCGCAGAAATCGATTACAAAGAAGATTTGCAAGGGGCCCAGTTCGTCATCAAGAACCCGAACGCCACCACCACCTGCGGATGCGGCTCGTCCTTTTCGGTTTGATGCCCTGGGGCAACGGGGGCGCTTGGCCCTGAAACCTCAAGCGGGGTAAATGCCACCCAATATGCGGGCGCCTTTGGCGCCCGTTGCTTTTGGCAAATTGCCCGGCAGGCCCAGGCAGGTTTGGCGCGCCAACCAGGCAAATGCGGCCGCTTCCACTTGCAAAGGCGGCAGGCCGGCATCGCTGGTGCTGGACACTTGCAGCCTGGGTAATTGCTGTTGCAGCATTGCCATCAGGCACTCATTGAATACACCGCCACCGCACACCATCAGTTTTTGGCTGTTGGGCGCATGCTGAGAAACGGCTTGCGCTATGGTGTGTGCCGTGAGTGCGCACAAACTGGCTTGTACATCTTGGGCGGACAGCCCACCCACTTTGGCCAATTGTTGGTCCAGCCATTGGGCGTGGAACAGGTCACGGCCCGTGCTTTTGGGCGGGGGTGAATGAAAAAAGGGCTCTTGCAAGCAGAGGTCGAGCAAGTGCGCTTGAACTTGGCCCGAGGCCGCCCAGCGACCTGATGCGTCAAAAGCCTGACCGGTATGGCGGTGGCACCACAGGTCCATCAACACATTGCCGGGCCCGCAATCAAATCCCAGGGTGTCACCGTGGGCAGACAAAATGCTCAGGTTGGCGATACCGCCAATATTGACAATGGCCACGTCGTGCCCGACTTGGCCAAATACCGCTTGGTGAAAAGCCGGGACCAGGGGCGCGCCTTGTCCGCCTGCGGCCACATCGCGGTTGCGCCAATCGGCCACCACGGCAATGCCGCACAGCTCGGCCAACAGGCTGGGGTTTTGGATTTGCAAGCTATAGCCCGTGCCGTCGTGCAAGCCGGGTTGGTGGCGCACGGTTTGCCCATGGGCCCCGATGGCGTGAACCTGAGCAGCTTTGCATTGGCTTTGGCTGAGCAAGCGCTCCACCACTTGGGCATAAACCCGGGTCAAGGCATTGGCCGCCAAGGCACTGCGGTGCAGTTCGTCAGGGCCTGACTGATTCAGAGCCAGCAACTGGGCGCGCAGCCCTGGCTCCAATGCAGAATGTTGGTGGGCCAGCACCTGCATGCGCGCTGGCGCGAAGTCCACCAGCACACCATCCACCCCATCCAGCGAGGTGCCGGACATGAGGCCGATGTACAAATCGGACATGTTTATTGGATGTTGGCGGGGGTCAAACTGGCCGCAGCTGCCATGTCTTTTTGCGCTTGCGCGGCATGCTGGCGGAATTGGGGCAGGGCCGCCTCAGACACAGGGATGGCCTCGCTTTGACGGGCCAAGGTCAAAGGGTCTTGGTGCTTGCCATGGACCCGAAACTCAAAATGCAGGTGAGGCCCCGTCGCCCAGCCGGTGGCACCCACAGCACCCAAGGTTTGCCCTTGAGAAACAGCCTGCCCCACCCGAACATCGATGCGGCTCAAGTGGGCATAAACGGTTTTGTGGCCGTTGCGGTGCGACAGCGTGACCACATTGCCGTAACCGCCTTGTTGGCCAGCGGCCTCGACCACGCCATCGCCCACGCTGCGCACAGGTGTGCCAGTGGGAGCAGCGTAATCGACACCTAAATGGGCGCGCCAGGTTTGCAAAATGGGGTGAAAACGCAGTTTGAAGCCGCTGGTCACGCGAGAAAAGGCCAGGGGTGAAGCCAAATAAGCGCGGCGCAGGCTTTGGCCACTCAAATTGAAGTAGCCCCCTTTGGGCGCGGAAGGCTCTTGGAACCAAACCGCATGGTAGGTTTTGCCATTGTTGAAAAATTGGGCGGCCAGCACCTTGCCCGCGCGCAGGGGTTCGCCATCGGCTTCAAGCGACTCATAAACCACCGAAAAGCGGTCGCCTTTGCGCAAGGCCCGGTAAAAATCAATGTCACCCGAAAAAATATCGGCCAATTGGTTGGCCACGCTGTCAGGAATGCGGGCCTCATCGGTGGCGGCAAACAGCGAGGTGTGAATGACACCACTGGCCATTTGGGTGGAAACCTGCATCGGGGCTTCTTGCAACTCGGAGGTGAAGGAGCCATTGGCCAGGCGGGTCACGCGCAAGCGTTTGAATTGGCGGCCATCCTCGGCCGGCCAGCGGGCCAGCAACTCGGTGAGTTGTTGCTGGGCATTGGCGCTGGCTTGCAAATTGCGGCCCGCGCGGGCCAGCAGGTGCTGCTTGACCAAGGGGTGTTGGCGCAAAAATTGGGCGGCAGTCGCATCGGCCACGCCCAAGCGCGATAACAAGCTGTCTGCGCTGTCGTTGCTGCGGGTGACATCTGAACGGAACAGTTGGAGCTGGGCCAAGTCGGCCCGCTGCTCACCCAGGGGCAAAGCCTGCAAGGGCTTGTCGATCACTTGGCGCACTGGCAGGTCGGATGCATCTGGCCCCAGCGATGCCACGGCCACGGCCCCACCGCCGGCCAGCAGCGTGAAGGCGGTCACACCAGCCGCCGCCGCATGGGGGTGGCGGCGATGCCAGCTTTGCCATTCGGCCCACAGTGATAAGAGGATTGGTTTCAAAACGAAATTCCCGGGGGAAGGCCCCGCGCTGCCACTTAAAATGGCGAAAAAACCGGCGAAGTATAAACGTTTGAGGGACCGGTGTAAACCTAAATAGATATATGAATCAAATGCCTGTATCCAATTCCTCTGTCAGTGCTCAGGTTCAGCATGCCTTGGCCGTGAGCCTGCGCGGTTGCGAAGAGCTGCTGCCGCAGGAAGAATGGATCAAAAAGTTACAGCGCTCTGAGGCCAGCGGCCAGCCCTTGCGCATCAAGCTGGGCTTGGATCCGACCGCGCCCGACATCCATGTGGGCCACACCGTGGTGCTCAACAAAATGCGCCAATTGCAAGATTTGGGTCACCAGGTGATCTTTTTGATCGGCGACTTCACCTCCTTGATCGGCGACCCCTCTGGGCGCAACAGCACCCGTCCGCCGCTCACGCCAGAGCAAATCAAAGTCAATGCCGACACCTATTACAAGCAAGCCAGCATGGTGCTGGACCCGGCCAAAACCGAGATTCGCTACAACAGCGAGTGGAGCGATCCGCTGGGTGCCCGCGGCATGATCCAGCTGGCGGCCAAGTACAACGTGGCACGCATGATGGAGCGCGACGACTTTCACAAGCGCTTTCACAGCGGTCAATCCATCAGCGTGCACGAGTTTTTGTACCCATTGATGCAGGGCTACGACAGCGTTGCCTTGAAAAGCGACTTGGAATTGGGCGGCACCGACCAAAAGTTCAACCTGTTGATGGGCCGCCACTTGCAGCAAGAGTACGGTCAAGAGCCGCAATGCATTTTGACCATGCCTTTGCTCGAAGGCTTGGATGGCGTGGACAAGATGTCCAAAAGCAAGAACAACTACATTGGCATTTCCGAAGATGCCAACACCATGTTTGCCAAGGTCATGTCCATCAGCGACACCTTGATGTGGCGCTGGTACACCTTGTTGAGTTTTCAAAGTTTGGCAGCGATCGCCGCTTTGAAGGCCGAGGTCGATGGGGGGCGCAACCCGCGCGATGCCAAAGTGATGCTGGCCAAAGAAATCACCACCCGTTTTCATACGGCGGCTTTGGCCGATGCGGCCGAGCAAGACTTTGTCAACCGCAGCAAAGGCGGCATTCCCGATGTGATTCCAGAGGTGAACCTGTCTGGCGCACCCTTGGGTATTGCGGCGCTTTTGAAAAGCGCTGGCCTGGCGCCATCGAGCAGCGAGGCCAACCGATTGATCGATGGTGGGGGGGTGCGTGTGGACGGTGCCGTGATCAGCGATAAAGCCTTGAAGCTCAACGCGGGCAGCCATGTGGTTCAAGTGGGCAAGCGCAAATTTGCCCGTGTGCACCTGAGCTAAAGCCTCATCGCTTGGCCACCAGGGCCACCTATCATGGGTGCATGAAACGAAACCCCGTCTTTGACTTCACCCCACGCCAATTGCTGTGGGCATCGATCGCGGTGGCTTTGATCACCATCGCCTTGAAAACCTGGGCCTGGTACATCACCGACTCGGTGGGTTTGTTGTCCGATGCCATGGAGTCCTTGGTCAACTTGGCCAGCGCCATGTTTGGCCTGACCATGGTCACCGTGGCGGCCCTTCCCCCCGATGAAGATCACCCTTACGGCCACCACAAGGCCGAGTATTTTTCGTCCGGCTTTGAGGGCATTCTCATCATCGTGGCGGCTTTGGGCATTGTGTGGACCGCAGCCCATCGCTTTGCCGATCCCCAACCCCTGCAAGAAGTCGGCTTGGGACTGGCTTTGTCGGTGGGCAGCTCCATGCTCAATGGCTTGTTGGCCTGGGTCATGCTGGGTGCGGCGCGCCAACACCGGTCCATGGCCTTGGAGGCCGATGCCAAACACCTGATCACCGATGTCTGGACCTCGGTGGGCGTGGTCTTGGGCATTGTGCTGGTGCAGTGGAGTGGTTGGCTGTGGTTGGATGCGGTGGTGGCGATCGGTGTGGCCCTCAACATTTTGAAAGAGGGCGTGCATTTGATTTGGCGCTCTTCGCAAGGCCTGATGGACGAGGCGGTTGAACCAGAAACCATGCAGCACATCCAAGCAGTGCTCGACAGCTTTGCCCACCAGCGTGGCGACACGGCCATCATTCGCTTTGACCACCTCTCCACACGCCGCGCCGGTCAGCGCCGATTTGTCGACGTGCACATGCACATGCCCGCGAGCTGGTCGCTGGGCCGAGCGGCTGCTTTGCGAACCAGTGTGGAGCAAGCACTGATGAGTGCGGTGCCCGGTTTGCGGGCCAGCATCCAATTGCTGCCCAGCGATGTGGAAGCGCATTTTGACGATGTGCGCGATCTGAAGTGATGGGCCATTCGGCCCATGAAGGCACTGATAATGCCCGCATGACCCAAGCTTTCAGCACGCTGCCACTTTCGCGCGAAACCCTCTCCAACCTCGACCAACTCGGTTACACCGAGATGACCGCCATCCAAGCGGCGAGTTTGCCCTTGGCGCTGGCGGGCAAAGATGTGATGGCCCAAGCCAGCACGGGCAGCGGCAAAACGGCGGCTTTTGGTTTGCCCTTGGTGGAAAAACTCACCGCCAACTTTCACGCGGTGCAAGCTTTGGTCATGTGTCCCACGCGCGAATTGGCCGACCAAGTCACCACCGAAATTCGGCGCTTGGCCAGGGCCACGGCCAACATCAAGGTGGTGACACTGTGCGGCGGTGTGGCATTGCGCGGGCAAGAGCAAAGCTTGCAGCACGGCGCGCATGTGGTGGTGGGTACACCGGGGCGCATCTTGGACCACCTCACCCGTGGCCATTTGCGTTTGGACTCGGTCAAAACCTTGGTGCTCGATGAAGCCGATCGCATGCTCGACATGGGCTTTTACGACGACATGAAGCAGTTGATCGCCCAATGCCCCCCCCAGCGCCAAACCCTGCTGTTTTCGGCCACCTACCCAGAGGGCATTGCAAAACTGTCGGCTTCATTCATGCGCGAGCCCCAAACCGTCAAGGTGCAAACCGTGCATGCGCCCGACAAGATCCGCCAGGTGTTTTACGAAGTGCGCGAAGACCAGCGCCTGCATGCCGTGTCTTTGCTGCTCAACCACTTCAGGCCCGAATCCACGCTGGCTTTTTGCAACACCAAGCAACAATGCCGCGAGCTGTTGGCGGTGCTGCAAGCCCAGGGCTTTGATGCATTGGCACTGTATGGGGAGTTGGAGCAACGCGAGCGCGATCAGGTGCTGGTGCAGTTTGCCAACCGGTCTTGTTCGGTGCTGGTGGCCACCGATGTGGCGGCTCGGGGTTTGGACATCAGCCAACTCAATGCCGTCATCAATGTGGATGTGACACCCGATGCAGAACTGCACATCCACCGCATCGGTCGCACCGGTCGTGCCGATGCCCAAGGCTTGGCGCTGACCCTGGCCAGCTTGGACGAAATGGGCGCGGTCGGGCGCATCGAAGTGATGCAAGGCCAAAGCTCCCAATGGTCCCAGCTGTCGGCATTGACCCCCACCGCCGGTGAACAACTGCAAGCACCCATGCGCACCTTGCAAATTGTGGGTGGGCGCAAAGAAAAAATCAGACCCGGTGATGTGCTGGGCGCAATGACCGGCGAAGCGGGTTTTTCGGCCGATCAAATCGGCAAGATCAATGTCAATGAGTTTTCCACTTATGTGGCGGTCCAGCGGGGCATAGCGGCACAGGCCTTGCAGCGCTTGTCACAAGGGCGCATCAAAGGCAAAAGCGTCAAGGTGCGGGCATTGGAGGCAGAGGGTAGCGCCGCACCAGGTACTCGGCCACACACACGGGTTTGACCGGGTCATGGCCAAACACTCTGACCCGCCAAGTTAATTGCAGTGCACCGCCTTCGAGCGGCTCGAATGCCAGCAGGTGCAGCAAGGCCCGCAGCCGCGCACCGACCGGCACGGGTGCCATGAAGCGCACCTTGTTGAGACCGTAGTTCACGCCCATGGAGGGTGTTTGAACCTGGTAGGCGGTGCTGAAAAAATGCGGCAGCAAGGACAAGGTCAAAAAGCCATGGGCCACGGTTGAGCCAAAAGGGCCGTTGCGGGCCCGCTCGGGGTCCACATGGATCCATTGGTGGTCACCCGTGGCTTGGGCAAAGCAGTCGATTTGCCCCTGGGTGATGGGGACCTCATCGCTCCAGCCAATGTCTTGGCCCACGCAGTCGCGCAGTTCATCCCAAGTGGCAAAGCGTCTCATCGCGTTTTCATCCAATCGGCTTATGCATAGGGATTGGGCAGGCCCAGGCCGCGCAAGATCAACACCTCCCGGGCCTCCATGGCCTTGGCATCTTGCAGCGATGTTTCGTGGTCCCAACCCTGCGCGTGCAAGGTGCCGTGCACCAGCAAATGCATGTAATGCTGGCGCAGTGTTTTGCCTTGGGCGCGCGCTTCTTGCGCCACCACCGGGGCACACAGCACCAAATCGGCCAGCACAGGTTGGTGGGCATAGTCAAAGGTCAGCACATTGGTCGCATGGGCCTGGCCCCGGTAGCTTTGGTTGAGTGCCAAACCCTCGGCCTGGCCCACAATGCGCACCGTGATTTCGCCATCGTGCTCAAGGGCGTGGCGGATGCAACGCGCCACCACATGGCGTGCCAGCGCTTGGCGGTGGCGCTGGATGTGGGGGATGTCCCCAAACTGCAAGGACAAACTGAGTTGTTTCAGGGCCATGGAGTCAGGGGGTATTTTTGCCGCGTTGCCGCTGTTGGTCATACGCATCAACGATGCGGGCCACCAAAGGGTGGCGCACCACATCGGCACTGGTGAAATGCGTCATCGCAATGCCAGGCACCCGTTTGAGCACCCGCTCGGCATCGACCAAGCCACTCAGGTGGCCTTTGGGCAGGTCAATCTGGCTCACATCGCCGGTCACCACCGCTTTGGCCCCAAAGCCCAAGCGAGTGAGGAACATTTTCATTTGCTCGGGCGTGGTGTTTTGCGCCTCGTCCAGGATCACAAAGGCATTGTTCAGGGTGCGCCCACGCATGAAGGCCAGCGGGGCGATTTCAAGGGCATTGCGTTCAAAGGCTTTTTGCACCCGCTCAAACCCCATCAGGTCATACAAAGCGTCGTACAAGGGGCGCAAATAAGGGTCAACCTTTTGCCCCAAGTCGCCGGGCAGAAAACCCAGTTTTTCGCCCGCCTCCACCGCAGGGCGGGTGAGCACGATGCGCTGCACCGCGCTGCGCTCCAAGGCATCCACCGCACAAGCCACGGCCAAATAGGTTTTACCGGTGCCCGCAGGCCCAATGCCAAAGGTGATGTCGTGCTGGGCGATGTTGTCCAGGTAAACACTTTGGGTGGGCGTGCGGGCTTGCAAATGGGCGCGCCGGGTGAGCAACTGCATGGCCCCTGTTTCGGTCTCTTGCATGCCCACTTCGCCGGCCAGCATCCATTGCACTTGGTCGGCACCGATGGGTTTGGCGGCGCGCTCATACAAGGCTTGCAAAATTTCCAAAGCCTGGGTGGCTTTGGCCTTGGGCCCGTCGATTTTGAATTGCTCGTGGCGGTGTGCGATTTTGACCTGCAAGCCCAACTCAATGGTGCGCAGGTGCTCGTCCATGGCCCCACACAAATGGCCCAGTCGGGTGTTGTTGGGCGGGCTGAAGGTGTGGCGCAGAATCAAGTTGATAATCCGTTGAAGTTTTCCCCAATGATAGGCATTCGATGATCGGCAAGTTGAGCGGCACCCTGAGCGAGAAAAACCCACCCCAAATTGTGGTGGACTGCCATGGCGTGGGCTACGAGGTGGATGTGCCCATGAGCACCTTCTACAACCTGCCTGCCGTGGGCGAAAAGGTGTCGCTCTTGACCCATTTTGTGGTGCGCGAAGATGCGCAAATTTTGTATGGTTTCGGCACTCCCGAAGAGCGCGCGGCCTTTCGCCAACTGATCAAAATATCCGGCGTGGGACCGCGAACCGCCTTGGGCGTGCTCAGTGGCATGGGCGTGGCCGACTTGGCCCAGGCCATCACCTTGCAAGAGGCGGGTCGCTTGGTCAAGATCCCTGGCATTGGCAAAAAAACCGCTGAGCGTTTGCTGCTCGAACTCAAGGGCAAGATGGGCACCGATTTGGGCCCCAGCACCCTGCCTGTGGGCGACAGCGCCCAAAACGACATCTTGCAAGCGCTGGTGGCCTTGGGTTACAGCGACAAAGAAGCCGCTTTGTGTTTGAAGTCGCTGCCCGCTGGCGTGGGTGTGAGCGAAGGCATTAAGTTGGCCCTCAAGGCATTGGCACGGTGAGCAAGCCATGAGCATCCAAACCGACGACTTTGGCCCCGACTTCAACCCGGCACCCCGTGTGGTGTCGGCCGCCCCTGTGAGCCCGCGTGAAGAAGCCATTGAGCGCGCATTGCGCCCCAAACTGTTGCAAGAGTATGTGGGCCAAACCAAGGTGCGAGAGCAACTCGAAATCTTCATCGGTGCGGCCCGCAACCGCGACGAGGCACTCGACCACGTGCTGTTGTTCGGCCCACCCGGCTTGGGCAAAACCACGCTCAGCCACATCATTGCCCAAGAGCTGGGCGTGAACCTGCGCCAAACCAGCGGGCCGGTGTTGGAAAAGCCCAAGGACCTGGCGGCATTGCTGACCAATTTGGAAAAAAACGATGTCCTTTTCATCGACGAAATCCACCGCCTGTCCCCAGTGGTCGAGGAAATTTTGTACCCGGCGCTGGAGGACTACCAAATAGACATCATGATCGGCGAAGGGCCTGCCGCGCGCAGCATCAAGCTCGATTTGCAGCCCTTTACCCTGGTGGGTGCCACCACCCGTGCTGGCATGTTGACCAATCCGCTGCGCGACCGCTTTGGCATCGTGGCCCGTTTGGAGTTTTACAGCGCCCCAGAGTTGCAGCGCATTGTGATGCGCAGCGGTGGCTTGCTCAAAGCCCAACTCGATGAACAAGGTGGCTTTGAAATCGCCCAGCGCTCGCGCGGTACACCGCGCATCGCCAACCGCTTGTTGCGCCGGGTGCGCGACTATGCCGAAGTCAAGTCCGATGGCCGCATCACCCAAAGTGTGGCCCAGGCCGCTTTGGCCATGCTCGATGTGGACCCGCAAGGTTTTGACCTGATGGACCGCAAGTTGTTGGAGGCGGTGATCCACCGCTTTGATGGCGGGCCTGTGGGCTTGGACAACATCGCCGCCAGCATCGGGGAAGAGCGCGACACGATCGAAGATGTGATCGAACCCTTTTTGATCCAACAGGGTTTTTTGCAGCGCACCCCGCGCGGACGCATCGCCACCTTGGCCGCCTACCGCCATTTGGGTGTGGCCGCACCACAGCGCGACAGTGGTTTGTTTGGCGACCAGTGACCCGCGGTTCATGGCTCGTCGAGCGCAGGCCCCTGCAAATGGGCATCGTCGCCCCAACCCACCAGGGTCATGCCTTGTGGGGTCCATAACAAGCGGTTGATCGCGGCATTGCCCAATTGCCAGGTGCGCGGTGCTTGCAAACTTTGCTGGGTGGCAGCGCGGTACAACAAATCCAGCACCCCGCCGTGGGCCACCACTGCAATGTGCTGCCCCAGGTGTGAATGGGCCAAGGCATCGAAGGTGGCCAACACCCGCTGCTGCATGGCCAACAAGGACTCCCCCCCACCCGGCGGCGACCAGTCGGGCACCCGGGTTCGCCACAGTTGGGCATGCTCGGGCAATTCGGCTTCGATCTGGGCAAAACTGCGGCCTTCAAAGTCGCCAAACAAGCGTTCGCGCAAGCCCCGGTGGGTGTGCAGCGGTGCACCGGTGCGCTCGGCCACGGCCAGGGCGGTGGCATGCGCCCGTTGCAAGTCGCTGCTGTAAATGGCCGCCAAGCTGTCTTCTTGTGCCAGTGCCAGCGCCAAGCGTTTGGCCTGAGACTGACCTTGGGCGTTCAGTGGGATGTCGGTGTGGCCTTGGATGCGCGCGCTGGCGTTCCAGGCGGTTTCGCCATGTCGAATGGCGATGATGCGGGTAGAGGTCATGGACCCAGTTTAAAGGGCCCTCATTGAGGCCTGGCTTGCCAAAAAAGCCAATGTTTTTCGGGGGTATTGTTAAAAATGCGGCGATTTAACGCAAAATAGCACGGTCGTTCTATTTTTATGCGCAACCTGTCTTTGCCCCCAACCCTTGATGTACCGGACCTGAGCCGGGACGGCCGCGCCATGCAAAAAGGCCAGCAAACCAAAGCGGCGATTGTGGACGTGGCTTTGGGATTGGCCACCCAAATGGGCTTGGAGGGTTTGACCATTGGCGCGGTGGCCGAGATGGCCGGCATGAGCAAGTCCGGCGTTTTTGCCCACTTTGGTTCGCGGGAAGAGCTGCAAATATCGGTCATCCGCGAATACCACCACCGTTTTGAAGTCGAGGTGTTTTACCCCGTTTTGCAACAGCCCAGGGGGCTGGCCAGGTTGCGGGCCTTGTTTGCCAATTGGATGCAACGCACCAGCGCCGAAATCGATTCGGGCTGCATTTACATCAGTGGGGCGGTCGAGTTCGATGACCGGCCCGGACCGGTGCGCGATGCCTTGGCCAGTTCGGTACAAACCTGGATGAATGCCTTGAATCGCGCGGTGCGCATGGCCGTGGAGCAGGGTGAATTGGCCAAAGACATCGACCCGGTCCAGGTTTGTTTTGAGATCCACGGTCTGATATTGGCCTCCCACTACGAAGCCCGTTTCCTCAAGACCAAAAATGCTTTGGCCCAAGCCCACCGCAGTTTCGAGCAAATCTTGTTGCGCAATGCCGCTGACGCGGACCCACCCGTGGCCGCGTCAATCCGCTGAGCCCTTGTGGCAACCCTGATTTTTTTCTAACCCAACCCATCCACCCACAGCCCTGGAAAGACACCATGCCCACCTACACACCGCCTTTGCGTGACATGCAATTTGTTTTGAACGAGTTGCTTGAACTGCCCCAGGTTTTGAAAACCTTGCCAGCCCATGCCGAAACCGATGCCGACACGATTGCCGCGGTATTGGAAGAGGGCGGAAAGTTTGCTGCCCAGGTGTTGTTTCCCCTCAATGCCTCTGGGGACCAGCAAGGTTGCCATTGGGACCGTGATACACGCGCAGTGACAACCCCCGACGGCTTCAAAGAGGCATTTGCCCAATTTGCGGCCGGGGGATGGACCGCGCTCAGTTGCGACCCCGCCTATGGTGGCCAAGGCCTGCCCATCGTCGTCAACCAATGCTTTTACGAAATGCTCAACAGCGCCAACCAGGCCTGGACCATGTACCCAGGCCTCACGCATGGTGCTTACGAGTGCTTGCACACCCATGGCACGCCCGAGCAGCAACAAACCTTTTTGCCCAAGCTCACCAGCGGAGAGTGGACGGCCACCATGTGTTTGACCGAACCGCATTGCGGCACAGACTTGGGTTTGTTGCGCACCAAGGCCGAGCCGCAACCCGATGGCTCTTACAGGATCACCGGCAATAAGATTTTCATCAGCTCGGGCGATCACGATTTTGTTGAGAACATCGTGCACTTGGTGCTGGCGCGTTTGCCCGACGCACCTGCGGGCAGCAAAGGCATCAGCCTGTTTGTCGTCTCCAAGCATGTGCTGGATGGGCAAGGCCAATTGGGCGCGCGCAACGGCATTTATTGCAGCGGCCTGGAACACAAAATGGGCATCAATGGCAGTGCCACCTGCCAAATGACGCTCGATGGAGCGGTGGGCCATTTGGTGGGGCAGCCCAACAAAGGCTTGGCCGCCATGTTTGTCATGATGAATGCCGCCCGCATTGGTGTGGGCATGCAGTCTTTGGGTTTGACCGAGGTGGCCTACCAAAATGCGTTGGCCTATGCGAAAGAGCGCATCCAGTCGCGCAGTTTGTCGGGCGTGAAAAACCCAGACAAACCCGCCGATGGCATCTTGGTGCACCCCGATGTGCGCAAAATGCTGCTCACGGCCAAAGCCTATGCCGAAGGGGGGCGAGCGCTCAGCCTGCACTGCGCCTTGCTGATCGATCAACAACTCCACCACCCAGACGCGCAAGTGCGGGCCGATGCCTTGGAAGAGGTGGCCATGCTCACCCCCATCGTGAAAGCCTTTTTGACCGACAACGGTTGGATTGCCACATCCGCTTGCTTGCAAGTGCTGGGCGGTCATGGCTTCATCCGCGAATGGGGCATGGAGCAATATGTGCGCGATGCGCGCATCAACATGATTTACGAAGGCACCAACACCATCCAAAGCCTGGACTTGCTGGGCCGCAAGGTGCTCGGCAACCAAGGGGCCACGCTCAAGAAGTGGGGCCAGCGCATCGCCAGCTTGGTGGCCGAAGAGGCCGGCAACGAAGAAATGAGCGCATTTGTTCAGCCCTTGGCCAAGCTGGGTCAGCAAATGACCTCATTCACCCAAGAGATCGGCATGAAAGCGCTGTCCAATGCCGATGAGGTGGGCGGTGCGGCCGTCGACTACATGCGGGTGGCAGGCCATTTGGTGCTGGCTTATTTTTGGGCCCGCATGGCGCAACTGGCCTTGCGCCAAATGGCCGCAGGCAACCGCGACCCCTTCTACTTGGCCAAAGTGCAGACCGCACGTTTTTACTTCGCCAAACTTTTGCCCGAAACCACCAGCTTGATGCAAACCGCCCGCACGGGCGTGGATGTGCTGATGGACACCGAAGCCGCCCTGGCTTGAACCACACCCAAAGGAATGCACATGACCAGCAAGCCATTTGCGCTGCCCGCCATCGTTTTGGCCACTTGCCTGATGGCCTTGCCCGCCATGGCCCAGCTCACGCCCGTGGGGGTGTGGCACACCATTGACGACCGCACCCATGAGCCCAAGGGCGAGGTGATCATCACCGAGGTCAATGGCGTGATCATTGGTCGGGTTGGTCGGGCCCTGAAACCCGACCCCAAGGCCAAGCGGATTTGCGACGATTGCAAAGACGACCGCAAAGACCAAACCATTGTGGGCATGGAGATCATCCGTGGGGTCAAAAAAGAGGGTGCCGATGCCGTGTGGGCAGGCGGCGGCAAGATACTCGACCCCAACGAAGGCAAGGAATACACCGTTCGGCTCACCCCCATAGAGGGCGGCCAAAAAATGCAGGTGCGTGGCTATATCGGCCCGTTTTACCGCACCCAAGTTTGGCTGCGCGCTGCCAGTGAAACCACCGACACCAAAAAGGACTGAGCATGAGCGACATATTGATCCACAGTGATGCGGGCATCACCACCTTGACCATCAACCGGGTCGAGAAGAAAAATTCGATCACCGCCGCCATGTACGCCAGTTTGGCGCAGGGCTTGGCGCAAGCGGCCCAAGACCCCAGCCAGCGGGCTGTGGTCATCCAAGGCCATGAGACCGTGTTCAGCGCAGGCAACGACTTGGCGGATTTTTTGCATCAGCCACCCACCGGCACCGATGCGCCTGTGTTTCATTTTCTCCAAGGCATTGCCATCTTTCCCAAACCATTGATCGCGGCAGTCTGCGGGCCAGCCGTGGGCGTGGGCACCACCCTGTTGTTCCATTGCGACTTGGTGTATGCCGGCGATAACGCGGCGTTTTCCATGCCTTTTGTGAACTTGGGTTTGTGCCCCGAGGCGGCATCCAGCTTATTGGTGCCCCGCTTGATGGGGCATCAGCGTGCGTCCGAAGCCTTGTTGATGGGTGAGCCATTCATGGCCGAGGCAGCGCTGGAAGTGGGTTTGGTCAACCGCGTGTTGCCGCCCACAGAAGCCAATGCCTTTGCCCAGCAGCAAGCGCGCAAACTGGCGGCCAAGCCCTTGAACAGCCTGATCGAAACCAAGCGCATGCTCAAAAGCGCGCACACCGCTGGGGTGCTGGAGCGCATGCAGGCAGAGGGTGAGGTGTTTCGCCGCATGCTCTCCGAGCCTGCGGCAAAGGAGGCCTTTGGTGCCTTCATGGAAAAGCGCAAACCTGATTTTTCAAAATTGTGATGCGCTTTGTCGTGGGTGCCCGATCAAGCCCTTGAGCCTTTGCACCTGACAGAAAAAAACCCCGCTGGGCGACAGCGGGGTTTGACGGGGCACAGGGCGGTGCTCAGGTCATTTGAAGTAATCCGTCATGACCTTCCATTTGCCATCTTGGATTTGGGACAGGCGCGAGGCTTGGTTGCCCAAACGCTTTTCAGGCCCAAAGCTGAGCTCAGGGCCGCCGAACATGTCTTTCGGAAACACCATGGTGTCCATGGCTTTGATGAAGGTGTCGGTCGTCAAGTTGGGGCCAGCTTTGCGAGCGGCTGTGGCGAAGTTGTTGATGGCGCTGTAGCCATACACAGAAAACACCGTGGGATCATCGTTGAACTTGGTTTTGTATTTGGTGGCCCAAAAACGAATCGGTTGAGAAGCCTCGTCCAGGTACGGATGCTGCGATGTCATGGCGGCATACAAGCCGTCCATGGCCTTGCCACCGAGCTTGTGGATCAAGTCGGTGTAGGCCGCTGATGAACCCAAAAAGATGGGGTTGAACCCGGTTTTGCGGGACTCACCGATCGCACCAATGGTTTCGCGGATGATGGTCCCCAGCACCACCATTTCGCAACCGGTGGACTTGAGCTTGGCGATTTGCGAGGAAAAATCGGTCGCACCGCGTTTGTAAGTGGTGCGCTCGATCAACTCCATGTTGATTGACTTCAGGCCCGCTTCTGCACCGCGCAAAACCTCCAGGCCAAATTCATCGTCTTGGTACAAGGTGCAAACTTTCTTGATACCTTTTTCTTTGACCAGCATGGCGGTGGTCACCCGCACTTGGTCGTAGTAGGTGGCGGCAAATGAATACTTCAGGCGGTGAAAGGGTTCAAACATTTCGCGCGCCGCGGTCACAGGGAAAAAATTGATCACATTTTTTTCGAACTGCACCGGCATGGCCGCCAGGTTTTGGGCCGTGCCAATGTGGCCCACCATGGCGAAGATTTTGTCTTGGTTGACCAGTTTTTGGGCCGCTAAAAATGCTTTCTTCGGGTCGTAGCCCGAGTCTTCAATCTTCAGGGTCAGTTTGCGGCCATTGATGCCACCTTGCTCGTTGAGTTCGTCCACTGCCAGCAGCATGCCCAAGCGAATCTGTTTGCCAAAGCCCGCCAATGGCCCAGACAGATCTTGGATGGTGCCCAGGTTGATTTCGGTCTTGCTCACCCCTTGGGACTGAGCCCAAGCAAGCGGGGATAAAAGGCAAGCCAACAAAGTAACTAACCGGCTGGCGCGGGGGATGGTGGTCATGCAGGTCTCCGATGTAGAAAGGTGATGGGATTCTGGTTCAAGCTTGCCCGCTGTCAAGACATGGTTACCCCGAATAGGGCCGATTCAGCCTCGGTACATGGCTTCGATCTGGTGTGCGTATTTCTTTTGTACCAGTTGGCGCTTGAGCTTCATGGTTGGCGTGAGTTCTTCGTCTTCGGCCGTCAACTGGGTATCGAGCAACCAAAACTTTTTGACCTGTTCGACCCGGGCAAATTGGGCATTGGCCTGGTCTACCACCGTTTGAATCAGGCTTTGAACCTGAGGGCTTTGGGTCAGACTGGCATAGTTGCTGAAGGCAATGTCATGGTCCTGGGCAAATTTCTCGACATTGTCTTGGTCGATCATGATGATGGCCGTCAGGTAAGGCCTTTGATCGCCCACCAGCACGGCATCGGTGATGTAGGGCGAGAACTTCAGCTCGTTTTCAAACTCACTGGGCGTGATGTTTTTACCGCCAGCGGTGATGATGATGTCCTTCATCCGATCGGTGATGCGGAAATACCCATCGGCATCGACTTCGCCCACATCCCCGGTGTGCAGCCAACCCTCTGGGTCGAGGGCCTCGGCCGTTTTCTCTGGCAGATTCAGGTACCCCATGAAAACATTGGGGCCACGCACCAAAATTTCGTGGGTGAGGGGGTCCAGCCGAACCTCATTGAAGGGGGCTGCTGGCCCGATCGAGCCTGGCTTGATGCGCGCGGCCGTCATGGCGGTGGAGGCACCACAGGTTTCGGTCATGCCCCAGGCCTCCAGCATCGGCACCCCCAGCGACAAATACCAATTGATCAGGGCCGGAGAAATGGGTGCCGCACCTGTGACCAACACACGGGCGCGGTGGATGCCAATGAGTTTGCGCACATTGTTGAGCACCAACCAACGGGCCAGTAAAAACTGAAGCTTCAACCACCATGGCACGGTTTGTTGGTCCAACACCCGCTGGGCAATGCGCTCGCCCACACCAATGCCCCATTGGTAAGTGGCTTGTTGAATGGGGCTGGACTCTTTGAGCGCGATCATCACGCTGGAGTAAAACTTTTCCCACAAGCGGGGCACACCCAAAAAAACCGTGGGCGCTATTTCCTGCACATTTTCAGGAATGGTTTCGGGGTTTTCCACGAAGTTGAGCACAGCCCCGGTGTACAAGGCTTGGTACTCGCCGCCAATGCGCTCGACGATGTGGCACAGGGGCAAAAAGCACATGCGCTCATCAGATTCATCTTGGGTGATCAAGGTGTTGTAGCCGCGCACGGCATACACCAAGCCGGCATGGCTGTGCATTGCCCCTTTGGGTTTGCCAGTGGTGCCCGAGGTGTAGACCAAGATCGCCAAGTCCTCCCCTTGGCAGGCGGCACTGCGCTCACGCAAGGTGTGCGGGTGCGATTGCCCCCACTGTCGCCCGCGTTCAGCCAGCGCATCCCAACCGATCACCATGGGGTCTTGGAGTTGGTGCAAGCCCGTCATGTCGAACACCACAATTTGGCGCAATTGGGGCAATTGATCGCGCACCATCAAGGCTTTGTCGAGTTGCTCGTCGTTTTCCACAAACAAGACCACGCAGTCTGAGTCTTGGCAAAGGTATTGAACCTGGGTGGCCGCATCGGTGGGGTAAATGCCGTTGGACACGGCACCGGCGCACAAAATGGCCAGGTCGCTCAACACCCACTCACGCGAGGTGTTGGCCAAAATCGCGCAGCGGTCTTGCGCTTTCACGCCCAAACTGAGCAGGCCATTGCCCAGGTCTTGCACCCACTGGGCACTCTCGCGCCAGGTCCAGCTGCGCCAAACCCCTAATTCTTTTTGGCGCAGCCACACGGCATTTGCGCGTTGTTCTGCCGCATGCCAAAACATGGCCGGAATGGTCTCGCCTGCCAACACGGTATCGGGCCGGCCTTGCAGTTGATCGAGGTTCCACAAATTGCTCATGTTCAGCGCCAAGTCTTTTTCTTTTTCCAGCGTCGCTCACTGCGCACGCCGTCATCTTTCATACCCAAATAGAACTCGCGGATATCGTCTTTGTCGCGCAAGCGCTCGCAGGTGTCTTGCATCACGATGCGGCCGTTTTCCAACACATAACCACGGTCAGCGGCATTCAAGGCCATGTTGGCGTTTTGCTCCACCAGCAAGAAAGTGGTTCCGCGTTCGCGGTTGATGCGCACCACGATTTCAAAAATTTCCTTGGTCAGCTTGGGGCTCAAGCCCAAGCTGGGCTCGTCCAGCAAAATCAATTGGGGTCGGGCCATCAGGGCACGCGACAAGGCCAGCATTTGTTGTTGACCGCCGGACAGCAAGCCTGCATCTTGGTGGGCCCGCTCTTGCAAGATGGGAAAGTAGGCATACACCTGGGCCATGTCATGCGCCACGGCATCGGCATCATGCCGGGTGTAGGCCCCCATCAGCAGGTTGTCGCGAACGCTCAGCAAAGGGAAAACTTCCCGCCCCTCGGGCACATGGGAAATGCCGCTTTGCACAATCGCGGCGGGGTCCTTGGCCGTGATGTCTTGGCCCTGGTAGAGGACGCTGCCTTTGCGCGGGTCGATGATGCCGGAGATGGTTTTCAAAATGGTCGATTTGCCCGCGCCATTGGAGCCCAGCACCGTGACAATTTCACCCGCGTGCACATCCAAACTCACGCCGCGTATGGCTTTGATGGGGCCGTAATTGCTCTCCACGTTGAGCAGTTGCAGCAATGGGGTTTGGCTGGCGGTCATGGGGCGGGCCTGCGCAAGTGGCTCACATCATCGGCGCTGCCCAAATAGGCCTCGATGACATCTGGATGGTTTTGCACCTCTGACGGACTGCCCAGGGCCAGCACCTGGCCTTGGTTCATGGCCAGCACCCGGTCAGAGACCAGGTTGACCAAGCGCATGTCGTGCTCCACCATCAATACGGTGATGCCCAATTCGTGTTGGATGTCGCGGATCCAAAAAACCATGTCATCGGTCTCTTCGGTGTTGAGGCCAGATGAAGGCTCGTCGAGCAACAGCAATTGGGGCTCGGTGCACAAGGCCCGCGCCAACTCGACCACCTTGCGCACGCCATAGGGCAACCTGGCCACCATGGCATCGCGGTGGTGCTGCAAATCCAGCAATTCGATGACTTTTTCGGCATGCGCCCTGAAGGCGCGTTCACTGCGTTTGACCGCAGGGGTGAAGAAAAGGTTTTGCCAAAAACCAGTTTGGTGATGGACATGCCTGCCGATCAATAGATTTTGCAAAACGCTGGCATGTTCAAACAACTCAATGTTTTGGAAGGTGCGCGCTATCCCCAGTTGGGCCACGCTGTGCGCTGGCCGGTCGGTCAGCTTGATCGCCCCTTCGCGGGTGTGCCAGGTGATGTCGCCGCTGGTGGGTTGATAGATGCGGCTGATCAAATTGAACACCGTGGTTTTGCCAGCGCCGTTGGGTCCGATCAAGGTGAACACTTCCCCACGGCGCACATCAAAACTGACCTGGTTGACCGCTCGAACGCCTCCAAAATGGACACTCAAATCGTGGGCTTGCAACAAGATGTCATTCATGGTCAGCGCAAACGATCTGATTTTTGGAATGTTTTTTGCCGCTTGAACAGCCCACGGCGGTAAAACGGAAAAACCTGGAAATAGGTGCGCACCTTGAGCCAGCGCCCATAAATGCCCAAAGGCTCAAACAACACAAAGGCGATCAAGACCAGGCCATACACCAACGATTGCAAGCCCGGGGCCAGGCCAATCGCATCTGGCAAAGCATCCTTGCTGATGGCTATCAATTGGGGCAACACAATCAAAAAAAGCGCACCCAAAAAAGCCCCGTGGACCGAGCCCAAGCCACCCACCACGATCATCAGCAGCAAATCAATGGACTGCAAAACGCTGAACTGATCGGGCGAAATGAATTGCATCTTGTGACCGTACAAAGCCCCGCCCAAGCCCGCCAAGGCAGCCGATATGGCAAACGACAAAGTTTTGTAATAGGCCAAATGGATGCCCATGCTCTGCGCCGAAATTTCAGAGTCGCGGATGGCCACAAAGGCGCGACCGGTGGGCGAACGCAGTAAATTGAGCACCCCCAAGGTGCTGAGAACGGTCAGCAGCAAGCACAGGAAATAAAACCCGTGGTCGCTGCCGACTTGGTAGCCCCACAGATTGGGGGCTTTGAGGTGTATGCCCGCATTGCCGCCCGTCACGCTCTCCCACCGGGCCAGCACCTCTTCAACGATGAAACCAAAAGACAAGGTGGCGATGCCCAGGTAAATGCCTTTCACCCGCAAAGCGGGCAGTCCCACCAGCACGCCCACCGCAGCCGATAAGCCCATGGCACAAACCAGTGCGGGCACAAAGGACATGCCCGCTTGGGTGCAAACCGCCTGCGTGTAGGCACCCACGCCCAAAAATGCAGCGTGCCCAATGGAAAACTGCCCAGTGAAGCCCGCCAACAACATCAGTCCCAAGCCCACGATGCTGTAGATGAGCACAAAAGTCAGTTGGGCCAACCAGTACTCTTCGAGCAGCCATGGCGAGGCCAGCATCAGCAGCATCAAGCACCCATACCAAAACACATGGCCGCCATGTTTGGCCAGGTGGATGTCCTGGTCGTAATGGGTTTTGAAGACAAAGCGCATGTCAGACCTTTTTGCGCAACTTGTCACCCAACAAGCCGTTGGGGCGCACCATCAACATCAGCAAGACCACCACATATGCGGCCACATCTTTGAAACCATCGGGCAAATAAAAGCCCGCCAAAGACTCGACGCAACCAATCACCAAGCCCCCCAAGATGGCACCGGGCAAGCTGCCAAATCCGCCCACGACGGCGGCAGGGAAAGCTTTCAGGCCAATGAAACCCATGTTGGCATGGACAAAGGTGATGGGGGCGAGCAACAAACCCGCCACAGCGGCGACCATGGCCGCCAAGGCCCACACCACGCTGTTGAGGCGTTTGACCGGTATGCCCATGTAATAAGCGGCCAACTGATTTTGTGACATGGCTTGCATGGCAATGCCCAATTTGGTGAACCTGAACAAGAGGTACAGCGCCAAACACAACAAGGCCGTGACCACCACCACCACCAATTGTTCGGCGTTGACGATCAAAGCACCCCACTGATAGGTGAGGTCTTTGTAGGGGACTGCCAAGGTGTGGGTATCGGTGCCAATGCCTGGCACCATGGTGACCATGCCACGCAACACGTAGCCAATGCCAATGGTGAGCATCACAACCGAAAAGGCCGGTTGTCCCAAGATGGGGTTGATCACCGCCCGTTCGATCACATGGCCGGTCACGGCCATCGCGGCCAAACTGGCCAATACCGCCACCCAAAAGGGGTAGCCCCAAAAACCCATGACCAACAAGCCTGCAAATGCGCCCAACATCATCAACTCACCTTGGGCAAAACTCACGGTCTCGGTGGCTTTGTAAATGAGCACAAAGCCCAAGGCTATTAAGCCGTAGATGCAGCCTTGGGCGATGCCACTGATGACCAATTGCAAAAATTGCACGAAAAAATTCCCGGGTGATCTGCCAATTTGAAACTAGCGCCACTATGCCCAAACTGGGCCTGTGTTTGGCAGGGGGGAAACCCGAGCAAAACGACAACTTCTGTTGGACACGGTCTTCGCAAAGACCGGATGAAATCAAGGGGAATGGCTGGTCGCAACGATGGGACAGGGCTTGCCGTCGATGTCGATGGCGACATAAGTCAGATTGGCCTGGGTGACCTTCACATAGCGACCCTGTTGGCGCATGCGCTCGGCATACACCTCCACCTTGACGGTGATGGACGTGCGGCCAGTGCGCGTCACACTGGCAAAAAAACTCAATATGTCGCCCACCCGCACCGGTTGCTTGAACACGAACTCATTGACAGCGACGGTAGCGATGCGGCCTTGCACCAAGCGCGCTGGCAGCACCGCACCGGCCAAATCCACCTGCGCCATCACCCAGCCGCCAAAAATATCGCCATTGGCATTGCAGTCGGCCGGCATGGGAATGACCTTGAGCACCAGCTCTTGATCGGTGGGCAAAGCGACGGGGTCGGTGGGCAAGGATGCGGACATGGGCACAATGGGTAAAAACAACATTGTCATGCATGCGCCATCACGCCACCCCTGAACTCCCCCACGACCCCCAAGCCCCTCGCGGAGACTGGACCACCCTGCAACGCTTGCTGCCCTATTTGTGGCATTACAAGTGGCGTGTGCTGGCCGCCTTGTCTTTCATGGTGGCGGCGAAGTTGGCCAATGTGGGTGTGCCACTGTTGCTCAAACACCTGATCGATGCCATGACACCCAACCCAGCCCAGCCCTTGCTGGTGGTGCCGGTGGCTTTGTTGGTGGTCTATGGCGTGTTGCGCCTGTCGGCATCGGCATTCACCGAATTGCGTGAACTGGTGTTTGCCAAGGCAACCCAAGGCGCGGCACGCCAAATCGCGTTGGAAACCTTTCAGCACCTGCACAGCCTGAGCCTGCGCTTTCACCTGGAGCGCCAGACCGGTGGCATGACCCGCGACATCGAACGCGGCGTGCGTGGCATCGAGTCCCTGATCTCCTACTCTTTGTACAGCATCATCCCGACCTTGATCGAAGTGGTCTTGGTGCTGGCCATCTTGGGCTGGACATTTGATGTTTGGTTTGCCCTCATCACCTTGGCGGCTTTGGTGATCTACATTTTTTTCACGGTGTATGTGACCGAGTGGCGCACCCAGTTTCGGCGACAGGCCAATGAGTTCGATTCGGCGGCCCACACCAAGGCGGTGGATTCGCTGCTCAATTACGAGACGGTCAAGTATTTCAACAACGAAGGCTTTGAAGCCCAGCGTTACGACCGCAGTTTGGACCAATTGCGCCGGGCGCGTTTGAAAGCGCAAACCAGCTTGAGCTTGCTCAATACCGGCCAGCAATTGATCATTGCCGTGGCCTTGATCGCCATGTTGTGGCGTGCCACCCAAGGCGTGGTGGATGGCCGCATGACCTTGGGTGACTTGGTGATGGTCAATGCTTTCATGATCCAGCTCTACATCCCGTTGAATTTCTTGGGGGTGATTTACCGCGAAATCAAACAAAGCTTGACCGACCTCGATCGCATGTTTCGCTTACTCGAAAAAGAACGCGAAATAGACGATGCACCGGGCGCGCCGGATCTGGCCTGTGCGGGTTCGCCCACTGTGCGTTTTGAAAATGTGCACTTCGCCTATGAGGCCGATCGCCCCATATTGCAAGGCCTGAGTTTTGAAATCCCAGCCGGTAAAACCGTGGCCGTGGTGGGCTCGTCCGGGGCTGGCAAATCCACCTTGGCCCGCTTGATGTATCGCTTCTACGATGTGCCAGCAGGCACCGAAGCCAATGGGCGCATCACCATCAATGGACTAGACATCCGCCATGTCACCCAAGCCAGCTTGCGCCGCTCCATTGGCATCGTGCCGCAAGACACCGTGTTGTTCAACGACACCGTGACCTACAACATCGCTTATGGCAGGCCGGGAGCCACGCAGGCCGAAATAGAAGCAGCGGCGCAACAAGCACGCATCCATGATTTCATTGCCTCCACGCCCAAGGGCTATCAAACCATGGTGGGCGAGCGCGGCTTAAAGCTCTCGGGGGGCGAAAAGCAGCGGGTGGCGATTGCCCGCACCCTGCTCAAAGACCCGCCGATTTTGATTTTTGATGAAGCCACTTCGGCATTGGACAGTGCCAACGAACGCGCCATCCAAGCCGAGTTGCAAAACGTGGCCCACAACAAGACCACCTTGGTGATCGCCCACCGCTTGTCAACGGTGGTGGACGCGCATGAAATTTTGGTGCTCAGCGCTGGCCAGGTTCTTGAGCGAGGCACCCATGCCCAACTGCTGAGCCTGCAAGGCCATTACGCCCGCATGTGGGCCATGCAACAAAGCGCTGCTGCCGACTAAAGGCGCTCAAGGCAGGTCGGTGTCTTCGGGCGGGGCCGATGCGTCGCGCGGCCCGACTTTGCCCAGGCGGGCCTTGAGCGATTGGGGTTGGCCTGTGATCAAAGCGGCATAGTTGGTGGTGTTGGCCAACACCTTTTTGACGTAGTCGCGGGTTTCGTTGAAGGGGATGTTCTCAGCCCAAATCGCCGCCTCCAGCACAGGCCCTCGGCCTTGGTCCGGGGCCCGCCAGCGCCTTGGGCGGCTCGGGCCCGCGTTGTAGGCGGCAGCGGCCATGGCCATGGAGTTGTCCATGCTCTCCAGCACCAGTTTCAGGTAGGCGGTGCCAATGGCGATGTTGGTGTCGCGCTGGTTGAGTTGATCCAGCGTGAAGGTTTTCAAACCTATTTTTTTGGCGGTCCAGCGGGCCGTGGCAGGCATGACTTGCATCAAACCAGACGCACCGACATGGGAGCGGGCATCCATGATGAAGCGGCTTTCTTGGCGGATCAAACCATACACAAAGGCCGGGTCCAGTTGGATCTCTTGGGCGCGCTGCACCACGGCGGTTTGAAACGGCATGGGGTAGCGCAGCACCGGGTCAAACTGCGCCATGGATGTGCGGTCGCTGGTGTTGATGCAGCGGTCCCAGATTTCAAGCTCGCAGGCCCAGTGTGCGGCGGCCAGCAATTCGCGGTCGTTCATGCGCCCCGCATGTCCTTGGGCATTGACCAAGTTGGTCCCGTAATTCCACTCTCGCACACCTTCGGAGCGCAAGCCCATGGCGATCGCCTTGACGGCGCGTTGCAGCGATGGGTTGGCCCGGGCTTGGGCCATTTCCTCTGCCGTGGGCAAGGCCGGACGGGTGGGCATTTGGATGCTGCGGCCCAACTCTTCCAAGGCCAATTGCTCATAAAAACCTTTGGCACTGGCAATGCCCTCCCACAAAGTGTGGGCCTGGTCTTTGTGGCCCCGCGCTTGCAGGGCACGCCCCAGCCAGTAAACCCAAACCGGTTCTTGGCGTTGGTTTGCGTCCATCGCCAGGATGGCCGATTCCACAGACTTCCAGGCGGTTTTGGGGCTGGCCCGCAGCGCGGCGCGCACTTTCCAAGCCAGCATGTCATCGGTCAAATCATGGTCGCTGCGGGCCTGCTCATAGGCTTTGAGGGCATCGTCATCCAAGCGCATGGCCAATTGGCGGCCAATGGCACCCCACACCCAGTGGCGCTCTTCGGTGGTCAAGTGGATGGCCCAGGTGCGCTGCATTTGCTTGTACGCTTCGTCGGGGTCGCTGCTGGCCAAACGCACCAAGGCCAGCACCACCAACTCTTGCACCGCGTTGCGCGGGTGTGAAGCGTTTTGGTTTAAAAAACGGCCGGGTTGTGCGTGCACATCCTTCAAAGCATTGAGCAGTTTGGGGGCCACCAATTGCACCGCATTGCGCGCCGTCACCGGGCGGTTGTTTTCGATGGCCAACCGCGCTTTGCGCCAAACCTCCAAGGGTTTGATTTTTCGGTCCTCCAGCAATTTTTCGGCCGCCAAGGTGCAGCCATCGTCGGCATGCATCATCGTTCGCCAAAGGCTGAGCACCTCTTTGACCCCATCAGGGCCAAAGGCGGCTGGGTTTTTTTGGTGTTGCAGCACCATTTCATAGCAGCGCAATTCGCGGTCGTCGCGCATGCGGTAATGCGATTGTTCGCTCTCGAAGGTGGACCAATCGCGTCGGTTGCCCAGCAGCATCAGCCAATCGTTGCGCAAACGGTCTTCTTGGTAGGTGCCGGCATAGCGGCTTAAAAATTGGCGCACCTCTGTGGTGGATGCATCGTCGAGTCGGGCCCGCAACTCCCAGTACGCTGCCCAGGGCTCAAGCAAGTGGCCACGGGTTTGGGGCAACAAGGCGCTCAAACGCTTGCGATCATTGCGTTTGAAGGCATCGGCCATCTCCAACAACACCGACTGCGCTTGGGTCTCATGGTGGCCCACCGATTGGGCATGGACCGGGCCCACCTGGGATGCCAGCCAGGATAAGCCAGCAAACAATGACACAATAAAGCGATTCAACATACATGGATTATCGGTGGCTTGACCAAAGACAAGTCCCCAAAGATGCAATGGATAAGAAAGCACTGCGCCAAAGCTTGCTGGAACAGCGGTTGAACTTGCCCGATCGGCTGGAGCGCTGCGACATGCTGCAGCAGGTCATGCGCATTTGGTTGGTGGGTCGACCAGACGTGGTGATTGGTGCCTACTGGCCCATCAAAGGCGAGTTTGATCCCCTGCCTGCCCTGCACCGCTGGAAGGAAGACGGCGAGTTGCTGGACCAACCGCAGCCACGTCGCATAGGCTTGCCGGTGATCGATAAAGTCAATAAAACACTGACCTTTCATGCCTGGTACCCGGGTTGTCCCATGGAAGAGGATGCCTACAACATCCCCAAACCCAAAGACACCGAAGTGGTGGTGCCCACCTTGTTGTTTGTGCCGTGTGTGGGCTATGGACCCGGGGGTTATCGCTTGGGTTATGGGGGAGGGTTTTACGACCGCACCCTGGCACAACTCCAGCCCAAGCCCTATACCGTTGGCCTGGGGTTCACCCAAGGTTTTGTCGCTGATCTGGAGCCTGAAGCCCACGACCAGCCGCTCGATGCCATCTTGAACGACAACGGCGTGGTCTGGCCGGTGGGTTGAGCCCACCATACAGGCTTCAAATGCCGTCGATTTTGTTTTGGGTGAGTTGGGCCTGCCCCACCAGCCAAGACACGAAATCAATCACATGGGGTTTGTGGGCCGCTGAGGCTTTGGTAAACAACCAATAGGCCATGGGCGAGTCGCGCCGATGACCAGGCAGCACCTCCACCAAATCGCCGGTGACCAAGCTATCTGCAATCAGGGGCGGGCGCGCCAACACCACGCCTTGGCCACTCAAGGCGGCTTGCACCATTTGATAGGCATAGTTGAAATACAACCACCGAGGCGGTTGCAGGTGCGGTAGCCCGTGGCTGGAAAGCCAATGCCGCCAAGTTAACCAATCCAAATGGGAGCGGTGTGGGTCACTGGCTTCGATCAATGGACACAGCTTTAAATCGGCGGGTGAGTCAAGGGTGGGCAGGCTTTTGAGCAACCACGGGCTGGCCACGGGCATCAATTGCTCGCCAAACAAACAAATGGCCGTGGTGGGAACCTTGTGGGCAGGGCCATAGCGCAAGGCGATGTCCAGGTCGGAGTGATCCAAATCGATGGGCGAATCACTGGCATCGATGCGGATATCGATGTCAGGATGATCATGCTGAAAGCTTTCCAATTTGGGAATCAGCCACATCGACGCAAACGAGGCAAAGGTGGTCAAAGCAATCGAGGCGCGGCCACGGCCCATGCGGATGAGTTTGACCGCCTCGTCAATCTCCCCCATGGAGCGCCCCACAGCACCCAACAAATGGGTGCCCGCAGGGGTCAACTCGACCGACCGGGAGTGCCGCACAAACAGCGCCGAGCCAATTTCGGATTCCAAACTTTGTATTTGGCGGCTGATGGCCGAGGGCGTTAGGGCGAGTTGATCGGCCGCCAGTTTGAAACTCAATAAACGGGCCACGGCTTCAAAGGCCCGCAAATGACCCATGCCAATGGGCCTGGAACGCTGAACAAGCATGTTTTCTCTTCGCAATCGATTCAGGGTGGCACAGATTAACCCAGACCCATCCAATCATGGATGTGTTTTGTGCAAGTGTGCAGTTTGTTTTTGTCAATGGACATGGTTGATCTGCGCCAGCAACATGGGGCATCTTGAAACCGTTGGAGATAGACCACCATGAAAAGGGAAGTTTCAATTTTGAGCCACAGCCAGCAACGCTGTGGCAGCTGGCGTTTGCCCTTGGGCAAAGCTTTGTCATTGCAACCCCGGTCGGTGTCGCTGCTGGTCATCATCCTGGGGCGCGCCTGGGTGACCATGAACGCGGTCTGTGATGTGACCATGCCCGACTGGGTGCTCAGCCCAAATGACACACTGTGGATACCGGCCAATCGGCACGTGGTGGTGGAATCTTGGCCGCGCTGGGCTGGCGACGAATTGTTTTTCAAATGGGATCCGGCACCACCACCGGCACCCACAGGCTTGCCGATGCAGTGAATGGGGTGGCTGTCACAATGTGTGCATGGCCCGCCCCAAATCTGCCACCCACGACCTCAAGCGCGAGGAAATATTGGACATTGCCGCACAGTGCTTTGCCCAATCTTCCTACCCAGCCGCCAGCATGAACGACATTGCCACGGCGGGGGGCACCTCCAAAGCACGGCTCTATCACTACTACGACAGCAAGCAAGCCATTTTGTTTGACCTGCTGGAGCGTTACACCCAGCGCTTGCTGGGCCTGATCGGTGAAACCGAGGCCGTGGCCCAGCGGCGCAATTTGGACGATCGGGGTGCCCTGCACGAATTGGTGCGCCGCTTTTTGCAAGAGTATGAAAACTCGGCCACCCGGCATGTGGCCTTGGTCAATCACTCGCAGTTTTTATGCCCCGAGCAGCGCGAAGTCATCGTGGGGCGCCAGCGCGATGTGGTGGCGGCCTTTACCCGCTTTCTCAAACGCGCTTACCCGCAACGCATCCACCCCGGCAACCAAACCGCCTTGACCATGATGCTGTTTGGCATGATCAACTGGACATTCACCTGGCTGCGCCCAGGTGGGCCCATGAGTTATGCCGACTTTGCCAACGAGGTGATCGCCACTTTGGAAAACGGCTTTGAAGCGCCAGCGGCCAAGCCTTGAAGGCATGGCCCTGGCTACAATTTTCGACAACTGAATTTGATCAAAACCCGAGGAGACAACATGTCCAAAGCCTTTGCCAGCCAAGCCGATTTGGCCGATAAAAAAATCACGTTCGAGCAACTCAGCGCCCATTGCTGGGCCTATACCGCCGAGGGTGATCCCAACTCGGGCGTGGTGATTGGCGAGCGCAGCATTTTGGTCAGCGATGCCACGGCCACACCCGAAATGGCCAAAGACTTGATCGCCAAAATTCGCAGCGTCAGTGACAAGCCCATTCAATATGTGTTGCTCACCCACTACCACGCCGTGCGCGTGCTCGGTGCCAGCGCTTTCAAGGCCGAAGGTGCCAGCGACATCATTGCCAGCCAAGGCACGTATGAGTTGATCGTTGAGCGCGGCGCGGCCGACATGAAAAGCGAAATGGAGCGCTTTCCCCGCTTGTTTCGCGGCGCAGACAGCGTGCCCGGCTTGACCTGGCCGACCTTGATCGTGGGCGATGGCAAGCCTGGCCGCCAAGGCAGCCTGAAAATCGATTTGGGCGGTGTGGTGGTTGAAATCTGGCATCCGGGCGCGGGCCATACCCGTGGCGACACCATCGCCTGGGTCGAGTCTGAAAAAGTTCTTTTCAGCGGTGACTTGGTTGAGTACGAAGCCGGTGTCTACACCGGAGATGCCCAACTCGAAGAGTGGCCAGCCACCTTAGAAGCCTTGCGTTCCCTCAAGGCCACGGCCATCGTGCCTGGGCGCGGCGAAGCCATGAAGGGTGCAGCCCATGTGGACAAGGCCTTGGACTACACCAAGCGCTGGGTCGAAATTCTTTACCGTTGCGGCCAACAAGCCGTGGCCCAAAAGCTGGACCTCAAAGGTGCCATGGCTTTGACCCGACAGCACATGGACCCGGTGTTTGGCCATGTGTTCATTTACGAGCATTGCCTGCCGTTTGATGTGAGCCGCGCTTACGACGAGGCCAGCGGCATCAAAAACCCCCGCATTTGGACCGCCGAGCGCGATCAAGAAATGTGGGCTTCTTTGCAGGCCTGACAGGGGTCAGGGTTTGCGCTCCATCAGGCTGCGCAAATCACGGACATAGGTTTGCAATTGTTTGCTGGCCCGCTCACGCTGTGGCGGCGTGGTGGCATTGTGCAAACTGGCCACCGCAGCGCAATTGGCTTTTTTCAGGGTTTCGCTGTATTGGCGCAGCATGGGGTCGGGCGTGAAACGGGTGCGCTCGATCAGCAGCCGCCACTCTTGGACAAAGGCCTCATTGTCTTTGGTGTGGGTGCTGAGTTTGCGCAAGGTGTCCACCCCATCGGCTTGTCGGCGCAAGCGCAACAGGTAACTCATGCGGGGGTCAAAGCCTGAATTTTTGGCCAGGCTGCGCAGCAGTTGCTTTTGTGGGGCATCCAGGCGGCCGTAAAACTTTTCGGCTTGTTCCACCCCTTTTTCTGTGCGGGTGTCGAGCAGCTCTTCAGGGGTCCCCATCAACCACTCTTTGCGCCAATCTCGGTTCTTCTTGTTGAACTGTTTTTGCAGCTGTTCCACCTGCGCTGGCTCAACGCTCAGCAGCAAGCGAACCGCCCTTGGCTCCAGCTCCTTGGCCACGGCATCCAGGCTGTCGAGCGCATCGTCGAGCAAGGCACACACTTCATCGGCTTGGATGTTGCGAACGGCCATGGTTTGCGCGCGTTCCAACCAAGTGATGTACAGCCCCAACTGTTGGCTGCGGTGCCAGCTGTAAAAAGACTGGATGTCTGCGCGGACCTGTGGTTTTTGATCGTTGGTGAAATCCACGAATCCATCGAGCCACCAGTAGGTCAACTCAGGCGCGGCGTTGTATGCAAATTGCAAGGAGCTGCAGCCAGCCAACAGCAAAGCTGCGCACACCGCCACAACCATGCGTTGGGTGATAATTCTCAAACAAACAAAGGCATGGAACATGGCAGCAATCGATGTGGTGATCATGGCAGCGGGCAAGGGCACGCGCATGAAGAGCAGTATGCCCAAAGTTTTGCACCGACTGGGCGGCAGGGCTTTGGTGCAACACGTCATTGACAGCGCCCGGCAATTATCGGCCCGAGACATCATTGCCATCACCGGACATGGGGCGGTTGAAGTCGAGCAGGCTTTGGCCGGTCAAGCGGGCTTGCGTTTTGCCCGCCAAATGCCACAACTGGGCACCGGTCATGCGGTCCAGCAAGCCATGCCCTTGCTCGGCGACGACGGCATCTGCTTGGTCTTGTCGGGCGATGTGCCCCTGACCCAGGTCGACACCTTGCAGGCCTTGTTGCAAGCCTGTCAGGCCACCCAATTGGCTTTGTTGACCTTGCAAACGCCGCAGCCCACCGGTTATGGCCGCATCGTGCGCAATGCGGCTGGCCAGGTGCAGGCCATCGTGGAAGAAAAAGATGCCACCCCCGAAGAGCGCGCCATCACAGAAATTTACAGCGGCATCATGGCTGTGCCCACCCGCTTGTTGCGGTCTTGGCTGTCGCGTTTGGACAACCGCAATGCCCAGCAAGAGTATTACCTCACCGATGTGGTGAAGTTTGCGCGTGCCGATGGCCAAGCCGTGGTGGCGCACCGCATCACCGATGCGGCAGAAGTGGCCGGGGTGAACAACCCCGTTCAGTTGGCGGAACTCGAGCGCGCCTATCAAACCCGCCAAGCCCATGCCTTGATGCTGCAAGGGGTTCGCTTGGCCGATCCCGCGCGCTTGGACCTGCGCGGCCAGTTGACCTGCGGCCAAGATGTGGAGATCGATGTCAATTGTGTGTTTGAGGGCAGCGTCAGTTTGGCCGATGGCGTGCGGGTGGGGGCCAATTGCGTGATTGCCAATGCCCATATTCAAGCCGGTGCGGTGATCTTGCCCTTCACCCACATCGATGGCGAGGCGGCTGGCGTGGTGGTGGGTCGCGCAGCCCGTGTGGGACCTTATGCGCGCTTGCGCCCAGGTGCGGTGTTGGGTGAAGAGGTGCACATCGGCAACTTTGTCGAGGTCAAAAACACCACCCTGGCCAAGGGTGCCAAAGCCAACCACTTGGCTTACTTGGGCGATGCCACCGTGGGGGAGCGGGTCAACTACGGCGCGGGCAGCATCACGGCCAATTACGATGGTGTCAACAAACACCGCACGGTGATCGAGGCCGATGTGCACGTGGGCAGCAACAGCGTGCTGGTGGCACCGGTGACCTTGGGCGAGGGCGGCACCATCGGGGGTGGCTCGACCATCACCAAAGACACGCCCAAGGGCGCGCTGACGGTGGCGCGTGGCAAGCAAACCAGCATTGCCAATTGGCAGCGGCCTCAGAAAAAGTGATTTGGGGCGACCGGCCCATGGGTGTCGGTCGATTTTTTTGTGAAATGAACGGGGGATAAAGATGTTCAAGTGCCTTGCGTTGATGTTGGGTTTGTTCTTTGGTTCTGCGGTCACTGCTGTGGCACAAGACCTGGCTTATCCCACCAAAACCATTCGATTGGTTGTGCCCTTTCCACCGGGTGGTTCGGTGGATGTGGTGGCCCGCATGGTGTCCCTGCAGTTGCAAGAAAGATTTGGCCAAACCATCGTGATTGAAAACCGTCCCGGCGCGGTGGGCACCATGGGGACATCCCAAGTGGCCAAGGCAGCGCCCGATGGTCACACCCTGGTCATGACCATTGGCGCGCACACCATCGTCCCGGCTTTGATGGCGCAAATGCCCTACGACGCTGGCCGTGATCTGGCTGCGGTGACCCTGATTGCCAGCGCACCCAATGTGTTGGTGGTCCGACCTGATTTTCCTGCCCGCACCCTGAAAGAGTTTGTCCAACTGGCCAAAGACAATCCTGGCAAATTCAGCTATTCAACGGCGGGCAATGGCAGCACCACCCATGTGATGACCGCCATGCTGGCCCACAGCGCTGGTTTGTCATTGCTGCACGTGCCCTACCAGGGGGGTGCGCCATCCCTGCAAGCCATTTTGAGCGGCCAAACCGATTTGAATGCAGCGGTCTCGACCACGGCGCTGCCCATGGTCAAGGCGGGCAAACTCCGTGCCTTGGCCATCGTGGGCGATAAACGCTCCAGCATGTTCCCCGATGTGCCCACTTATGCCGAATCTGGCTACCCTGGGATTCGGGGGGACAGTTGGATTGGCTTGTTTGCACCCGCAGGCACACCCAAACCCATCTTGAACAAAATCAATGCGGAATTGCAAAAGGTTTTGCTCATGCCCGATATCCGCCAAAAGTTGCTGGCCCAGGCTTTGGAGCCGCTCAGTGTGGGGCCCGATGAGTTTGACAAAATTGTGCGCGATGAATTGCGCGACTTTGCCGCACTGGCCAAGGCCGTGGGTTTGAAAATCGAGTAAAGCCGTTTCAGGTTTGTGCACGGGCCGCATGTTCAGCGGCCAGGCAACCAAAAATCACACCGCTGCCGATCGAGGCACCCCCTTGGTAGCCCACCCCTGTGTCGGTGGGGGCTGCCGTATTGCCGCAGGCATACAAGCCGTCAATGGGGTGCCCTCGCACATGCATGACCTGTGCGTGCTCGTTGGTCAAAAGCCCTGTGCCCACGATGCCGCCCACCCGCAGTTGGATGGCGTAATAGGGTGGTGTGTCCAAAGGGCCCAGTTGCGCGTACTTGCCTTTGTTGGCATCGCCCGCCGTGCTTTTGGAGAAGGCCGACTTTCCCCGACCAAAGTCAAGGTCTTCGCCGTCCCTGGCAAATTGATTGAAGCGCTCGGTGGTGTTCAACAGGCCGGTGGCATTAACGCCGATTTTTGCGGCCAAGGCTTCCAAGGTGGGCGCTTGGGCCACCCAATCTGGCGCTGCTTGCCCAGGCGGGGCACCCGCGATCGAGTAGTGCTGGCGGTAGTTGTCGTCAAACACCATGTAGGCGGGCAGGTTGATGAAGCGGTGCTTGGCCCGGTCGAAGTGGTGGAAGGCATGCACCACTTCTTGAAAGCGGGACTCATCGCAAAAACGATGGCCCTGTTGGTTGACCGCTATCGCGCCGGGGTAAGGCATGCCATGCAAACCAATCGAGAAAAACTCGCTGTTGCGGGTGGGTATGGCGCAACCGACCAACAAACCGTGGTTGACCGCCGAGCGGTAAATGGCCGCGCCATGTTCTGTGGCCATCACCATGCCATCGCCTTGGTTGGTGGGGGCAAAAGGATTGAGCCAATCGGGCAGACCTTCAAAGCGTTGCACCAACTCGGGATTGCCTTCATAGCCGCCACACGCCAAGACAACACCATGGCGGGCTTCGTAGGCATCGGCCTGGCCGTGCAGGCGGACACCGCCAACACGCCCCTGCGAAAAAACCAGTTCTGTGGCACCCGCATTCAATTGCAAATGCCCACCCAGCTTGAGGTAGGCCACCAGCAACTGTGCGACCAAGCCCTGTCCGGCGGCCAACCAATCTTGTGCTTCTCTGCGGGCCAGTTCACGGGCATCCCAGTTGCGCCGGTTGGCAAAACCGCCCCAACGGGCCACATCGCCCCAGCTGACACCCGGGGGGCAGTAGTGGGCAGGCCGTAAGGCCGAAGCCCATTCACCCATGGCATGGCGCTGAATGGGCGCTGCTTCCATCATGCGCCGCCCATCGCCACAACTGCCCGGCCCATAGGGGTAAAACGCGTCGGGCAAACCCATGGCCAGTTCAAGTCCAACCCCCCAAGACATCAGGCGGTCCATCACCCGAGAGGCGTTGTGAACATAGGTGGCCAGGTTGGCGGGCAAGGCAGTGCCACCGGCACAAAACTGTGCATAGGTCAGGCCCTGTGTGAGGTCATCGGCCAAGCCTGCTTTGGCTGCCAAGCTGTTGGCAGGTGCCCAAATCGTTCCATAGGATGTGGCTGTGCCACCGCCAATGTGTGGCCCTTTTTCCAGCAGACAAACCGACATGCCTTGGCCCGCTGCGGCCAGCGCTGCGGACAACCCAGCGCCACCCGAACCCAGAACAATCAAATCAAAAACGCGCTTGGTCATGGAGTGCCTCTCAAGGTGATGCTGACGCAATGGAAGGCGTGAGCGGGTTTGATTTTGAACCAGGTCGGCAGCTTCACGGGCGGGCGACTCATTTCAAACTCAAAGCCGGCACCATCTTGCTGCGCTTGATGCTGAAGAAGGCCTTCACATTGCGCACATTCGCATCTTGGGTGAACAGGCGTTGCACCAGGGCCAGGTACGCGGGCATGTCGTGCACATGCACCACCAACACAAAGTCGGGCCCTGGCGCTACCCGCCAGCACATGGCCACTTCGGCATCGGCCACCATGCGTTGCTCAAAAGCCTGCTGGTGCTCGTCGCCTTGGTGGTCCAAGGTGATCTCCACTATCGCTTGCAAGCCATGGCCCAGGGTTTGCGCCATGCGTTCGGGGTTGAGCAAGGCCACCTGGCCTTGAATCAAACCGCTGTCCCACAGGCGTTTGACCCGGCGCAGGCAGGTGGGGGCCGAAACATGCACCTGTTCTGCGAGGGCTTGGTTGCTCAAGGTGGCATCGCGTTGCAGCTGGTCCAGCAAGCGCAGGTCAATCTCGTCCAATTCAATCGGTTTCATTTATCGGTATTTTTTGAAATAAAACTTCACCAACAGCATATGGTGAAATTAAATTACAAATCAACTCAAATATCAAGTGATATTTTCACTGCCGAGGGCATAAAGTACTTCTCAAACAAGGAGATATGCCCATGTGCGGTATTGTCGGCGCGGTTTCCAGCCGCAACATCGTTCCCATCTTGGTCCAAGGCCTGCAGCGCTTGGAGTACCGCGGTTATGACTCGTGCGGCGTGGCCGTGAATGCGGCGCAGGCGCAAATGGGCCAAGCGCCCGGCTTGCAGCGGGCGCGCAGCACCGAGCGGGTGGCAGAGTTGATGGCCCAGGTCAACGCACCCGCCAATGGTTTGCAAGGCACCACTGGCATCGCCCACACCCGCTGGGCCACCCATGGCGCTCCCGCAGTGCACAACGCCCACCCACATTTCAGCCCAGGCCCCGGTGTGTCAGCGGGCGAGGGCAAGGGGCACATTGGCTTGGTGCACAACGGCATCATCGAAAACCATGAAGAACTGCGCAGCCAACTCCAAGCCAAAGGCTACGCCTTTGCCAGCCAAACCGATACCGAGGTCATTGCCCACCTGATCGATGCGCTCTACCAGGGCGATTTGTTCGAGGCGGTCAAGTCGGCTGTGGGTCAATTGCGCGGTGCTTATGCGATAGCCGTCATGGCCAAAGATGAACCGCACCGGGTGGTGGGTGCGCGCGCAGGCTCGCCCTTGGTGTTGGGCGTGGGGCAAGGCGAAAACTTTTTGGCCAGCGATGCCATGGCCTTGGTCGGTGTGACCAACCAAATTGTTTACTTGGAAGAGGGCGACGTGGTGGATGTGCAAATGGGCAAGCATTGGATGGTAGATGCCCAGCACCAAGCCGTGCAGCGCGCGGTGCAAACCGTGCATGCCCACAGCGGTGCGGCCGAGTTGGGCCCCTATCGCCACTACATGCAAAAAGAAATTTTTGAGCAGCCGCGTGCCATTGCCGACACCTTGGAAGGCATAGAGGGCATCGTGCCCGAGTTGTTCGACGGCCCCAACTGCCAACCCGGCCGCAATGCACACCGGGTGTTTCAAGAGATCGACTCGGTCCTCATCTTGGCCTGTGGCACCAGTTATTACAGTGGCTGCACCGCCAAGTATTGGCTGGAGAGCATGGCCCACATACCCACCCAGGTGGAGGTGGCCAGCGAATACCGCTACCGCGACTCCGTGCCCAACCCGCGTTGCTTGGTGGTCACCATCAGCCAATCGGGTGAAACCGCCGATACCTTGGCCGCACTGCGCCACGCACAAAGCCTGGGCATGCAGCAAACCCTCACCATTTGCAATGTGGCCACATCGGCCATGGTGCGCGAATGTGCGCTCGCCTACATCACCCGCGCAGGGGTGGAAATTGGGGTGGCATCGACCAAGGCCTTCACCACCCAACTGGCGGGTTTGTTTTTGCTCACCTTGGCATTGGCGCAAGCCAAAGGCCGCTTGGCCCTGGCCGACGAGGCGCAACACCTCAAAGCCATGCGCCACCTGCCAGTGGCCTTGCAAAGCGTGTTGGCCCTGGAGCCGCAGCTCATGGCCTGGGCACAAGACTTTGCCAGCAAAGAAAACGCACTCTTTTTAGGGCGCGGCCTGCACTACCCCATTGCCTTGGAAGGCGCGTTGAAGCTCAAGGAAATCAGCTACATCCATGCCGAGGCCTACCCGGCGGGCGAACTCAAACACGGCCCATTGGCCTTGGTCACCAGCGCCATGCCCGTGGTCACCGTGGCCCCCAACGATGCGCTGTTGGAAAAACTCAAAAGCAACTTGCAAGAAGTGCGCGCCCGTGGCGGTGTGCTCTATGTGCTGGCCGATGCCGACACCCGCATCGAGTCGGGCGAGGGCCTGCATGTCATCCGCATGCCTGAGCACTACGGCGCTTTGTCACCCCTGCTGCATGTGGTGCCCTTGCAGTTGTTGGCCTATCACACCGCCTGTGCGCGGGGCACGGATGTGGACAAGCCCAGGAACTTGGCGAAGTCGGTGACGGTGGAGTAGGCTGGTTCTTGCGACTTGCCCGACATAGAATGGCAAAAATTGCCATACTTGGAGCAGGCTGTGTCCCTCAATGTTTCCCTACCCGTAGAGCTTGAAAATCGAGTTCGTGAGCATGTGGCCAGTGGCATGTATGGCTCTGCGAGCGAAGTGATTCGTGAAGCGCTTCGTTTGTTCGAGGCCTACCAAGCCACTCAAACCAGTCAGTTGCAGGCCCTCAAAGCTGACATTAACTTGGGATTGGCGGATGTCAAAGCAAAGCGCGTTGGTACATTGGATGTTGATGCCATCAAGCGGCAAGGCCGTCAGCGACTCAAGCAAACCGCAAAGTAATGCCTAGGGTTTTGTTCTCTGAGTCCGCCAAGAAGGACTTGCTAGAGGCATGGCTTTTTATTGCCGAGGAAAGCATGGATGCTGCTGATGGTGTCGTTGAGGCCATTCAACAAGAAGCGCAAACACTTTCCTTGCAACCTCTGATGGGGCGCCTGCGTTACGAACTGGCCGAAGGTGTGCGCAGTTGGCCCACATCCACGCGCTATATCTTGTTTTATGTTCCGGCTAAAGATAGCGTGACGGTGCTGCGGGTGTTGCATCACGCAAGAGATATTCCAAATGTTTCAATGAATCAAGGGTGAAGTTGCCAGATATTCCAAATGGAAAATCAATCAAATTCGTTCCGAGAATGTGGAGCAATTATGTTTGAGACAAAAATCACTGAAAGTAAGGAGTTGCCCAATGAGTGCATCGATGAATCCAGTGACTTGGTTTGAAATTTATGTGGATGACTTGGAAAGGGCCAAAGTTTTTTACGAGTCAGTTTTTAAGTATTCTTTGATCCCAGAAACAACCGACGGAAGTTTTGAGGCCTTTCGGTTCCCTGGCGCAATGCCAGGAAATGGGGCCATGGGGGCTTTGATGAAACACCCGATGCGAAAACCATCGCCAGAAGGAAACATCGTTTACTTTCATTGCGAAAATTGTGCCGTTCAGACAGACTTGGCCATGAAAAATGGTGGAAAAGTGTTCAGGCCAAAGTCCAGCATTGGGGCTAATGGATATATAGCGATCATTGGTGATACAGAAGGCAATGCGATCGGACTGCACTCATTTGTTTAAATGCGCCCCATTTCCAAGCCCCCTGAATTTGATGAAATAAATGCAGCTGCAGGACTATTTCGAATTACTCAAAAATCAACTCATCCAAGCTGGCGATGAACTGCTGGGGCTGGCGGTTCGCCATCAAAGTTTGGGCGATGGTGTCATTGCAAAGGTTGAAAAAAGAACCAACCAAAAGTCACTGCTCGACATTCAGTTTTCAAGCGGGAAAAAGGCCGCTTTCAATGATCTTTCAGAGCCTTTATTCCAAATTCTGCCCCAAGCCGATCCAGTCACTGATGCCATCACAAACCATTTGCTGACCCATTGCAAAGAAATCCTTGACGAACAGCAAGCGCAGAAAGAGCTGCTCGGAAAGCGCCAAGAGGTTTTGAAGAAAACGGCAGCGAAGTATGAGTTGATCTTTGAAAAGCTACAGCACTACAACATTGCCAATTTTTATGCGGCCTTGATGGAGGATGCCCAAGTGCCAACATCCCTGATGGATTTAGACGGCAAAAACCCATCAGGTGTTTCATCACCAGGCCAACAAAATGAAGGGTCGCTGGATATGGCCAATGGCGCTTATCAAGAACTGGGGGCCATCGAACAAATCATCCAAAAAATAGATCTCGGCCTCGACTTGGCAGACGACGAAGTACAAGGGCTAGAGCGCAAGAAATTGTTCAATTTGCTGGCAACTGCGAGTTACAGGAGTTATAGAAAAACCAACGACCTTTGGACTCTCGTTCAAGCTTGCAAGTATTTGAGAAGGGCCAAAATGCCGCAAAGGGTCATTGAATTGACCCAAGAACTGGCCGCTGGCTCGACCGCACATCCGCGCACAAAAATATTCTCTGCCATCTACACCACAAGAGGTGCTGCATTCAAAGACATTTCGGACTTTGACAATGCCAAAGAGATGGCCAATCTGGCTTTGGCCTGTGAAGAAAGCAAATACAGCCACACCCTGATGGGGGCCATTTGTTACTGGGGGCTAGACTTCAGCAAGGGTGATGCGCACTTTCATCGTGCTTCTGCATTGGGATCGACCATGGGCGATCGAATCATGGAAATTCGGATCGCAAGCCAAAGGTTGGATGCTGCAGGCAAAGCCAAACTACAAGCCCACTTGAACTCAATCAACCTCAAAATTTAGCGCTTTTTCCCGCATCAACTTTGCTGTTCAGTGAATGTGCTGAAAAAATTCGCCTCACCGCCATGAACCCCCCAGCGCTGACCCCACTGCAAACCAATGAGACCAAAGGCATGTTGCTCGGGTTCATCGGTGTCGTGATGTTCAGCCTCACACTGCCTTTCACGCGCATCGCTGTCGCTGAACTCAGCCCTTTTTTCGTGACCTTTGGCAGGTCAAGCTTGGCGGGTGTTTGCGCGCTGCTTTTGTTTTTCATCACCAAGCCGAAACTGCCCAACCGAGGCCAGTTGATTCGCTTGTGCGTGATAGCCCTGGGTGTGGTTTACGGCTTTCCATTGTTTGTTTCCATCGCGATGCAAACGCTGCCATCGGCACACGGGGGGATTGTGTTGGGCGTATTGCCCTTGGCCACCGCCGTGGTGGGGGCGCTGCGTTTCAAAGAGCGGCCGTCTCTGGCTTTTTGGGCAACCGCCATGTTGGGCAGCTTGCTGGTCATCGCTTATGCCGCGTTGAACGGCAGCGGGGGGCTGGCCCATGAAGATGGTCTCTTGTTCGTGGCCATAGCCAGCGCCGCCGTGGGCTACTGTGAAGGCGGCAAGCTCAGTGAGGAAATGGGTGCGGTGGAAGTCATCAGTTGGGCGTTGGTGTTGACCCTGCCGATCAACATTGTTTTCACGGCTTTGTTTTGGGATTTCGACATCCAAGCCGTGTCCACATCCGCCATCGTGGCCTTCATCTATGTGGGCCTGGTGTCCATGTACATTGGTTTTTTCTTTTGGTACCGGGGCATTGCCATCGGTGGCGCGGCGAGGGTGGGGCAAGTGCAGTTGCTCCAACCCTTTTTAACGCTGGTGGGTGCATATTTTTTTTTGCATGAGCCCATCACAGCCATGAATGTGGGGTTTGCGCTGTGCGTTCTCGCCGTGGTGGTTTTGGGCAAACAAACCAGGGCCAAATAGCTTCTCGGTGCTCAAATAAATTGGGTGCTTGGTCTATGTTCAAGCGTGCCCATGAACAGCGGCAGCTTGGGCAAGCCTTCAATTCACCAAGACCATATAAGTGCCCCAAGCTGCCAAGCCCCACACGGCCAAGACGATGGCAAGGCCCCAGTAACTGGTGGGTTTTTGCTGGCCTTGGTCAAACCAGGCTTGGGCTTGTGCCCGGCTGTCGGTCAGCACCTGATCCGGAACCATTCGCAGCAACAGCCAAACCCCCGCAGGCACAATGACCAGATCGTCCAGGTAACCCAAGATGGGGATGAAATCTGGGATCAGATCAATGGGGCTCAGTGCATAAGCGGTCAGGAAAGCGGCCAATGCACGCGCTGGCCAGGGTGTCAGGGGATGCTTCAGGGCAAACCACAGTGTCATGACATCACGCTTTAAGATGTTCAGACTGTGTTTGAGTTTGAGAAATTGCACGGAAAGATTCGCATGGACCCATCAGCCACCAACCGCTATGCCGAAATGGGGTTTTGGAAATTCACCCTGATCACCACCTTGGTGACGGTGTTTTTTCCATGGTATCTGATTTGGAATTCTTTGGTCCATGGGCACGACGACACGCGCCAGTTGATACTGGCCATGGCCAAAGACTGGCTCATCACGGCTGCGATTGTGTTGGTGGTCGTGATCGGCTTGGTGGCTTTGGCGGTGTGGGCCGTGATGCGTTACTTTGGCGCATAGCAAGGTCAGATTCAACGCCTCACTTTGGCCCGGCAAGCCGCTTGCATGTCGCGGTCTTTGATGAAGCCACATTGACCCACACCGCTGCCGGTTTCGGCGCGGCAAAAGGCTTGCAGGTCTGGGTTGCGGATGAACCCGCATTGGCCAGGCCCAGCGCCGGTGGTGGCCCGGCAATGCGCTTGTTGATCGGCATCTTGGATAAACCCGCATTGGCTGCTGGCGCTGCCCGTCGCAGGCCGTTGGCTTTGCACGCTGGCGCGACAAGCCGCTTGTGCATCTTTGTCGCGGATAAAGCCACATTGAGAAGACCCGCCCCCGCTTTCAGCGCGGCAGCGCGCTTGCAAATCGCTGTCACGGATGAAGCCGCACTGCGCTTCGCTGCCGCCGTTCACCGCCCGGCAATAGGCTTGGCGGTCGGGGTCTTTGATAAAGCCACACTCACTGGGCTGGGCCCATGCCCATGGGGCCATGCATGCCCAAAAGAGCCATTGCACCCCAAGCCTTTGTATGTGTTTGTTCATGGCAATACGGATGCAGGCTTAGAAGAACTTCAGCCAATAACGGCGGGTCAGTGCCAGGGCCAAGATGCCTTGCAGGGCCATGGCCAAGGTGGCCGTTGAGGGGCTCAACAGGTCGGCCATCACACCGATGTAGAAAAACCCAAACGGCCCCACCCCAATGCAAGCAGTCAATACCCCCAGCAAACGTGCCCGCAAAGCCACCGGTGAGTCGCGGTAGATCAAGGTGGTTTGCATCACGGTAAACCCCACCGCACCCATGCCATTGATGATCAGCAACAAACCGGCCAGGCCCACATGGGTGCTGAAGGCAAAGCCCACCGCAGAGGTGAAATACAACAGCACAGAACCCACATAAATGCGGCCATACCAAGCGGTGCGTGCAAAGCTGGCAAACATCAACGCAGCCAACAAGCCGCCCACGCCTTCACAACTGGCCAGCAAACCAATGTCTTGGGTCGCCAGGTGCAAGCGGTCGCTGGCCAACACCGGGATCATGCTGGTGAAGGGCCAGCCAAACAGGTTGAAGATGGCGGTGATGCCCAATATGCCAATCAGTCGGTCGTCTTTGCGGGCAATGGCAAAGCCCTCGCGCATGGGGCCCAGCAGCGACAAAGGGTGCAGTGCCGGTTTCAAGGAGCCAGGCGCAATGCGCCGCACCACCCACCAACTGCAACTGTGCAACACCAAGCCCAGCCAAAACACACCAGCAATGTCAAATTGCGCCAAGATCAAACCGGCCAACATGGGGCCAATCACGCGGCTGATGTTGTTCAAACCCACATCCACCGACAAAGCCGGGCCAATGCGCTGTGGCCCCACCGACTCGCCAATCATCATGCGGCGCACCGGGTTGTCTGCCGCCCAGCAAATGCCGTTGATGAAACTGCCCACACCCAGGTGCCAAATGCTCAGCCAACCCATGCTGGCCAAAAAGGCCAAGCAGGCACTGGTCAACAGCGAGGTGCTGACCATCACCAGCAAGGAGTGGCGGGTGTCATAGCGCTCGGCCAATGCCCCCAACAGCGCACCAAACAAACCCATGGGCAGCAAACGCAACATGCTGAGCAAAGCGACGATGAAGGCCGATTCGGTGACCCGGTATGCAAACAAACCCATGGCGAGCATCTCCAACCAGCGCACGGTGGAAAACACAAAACCCGAAAACAGCAAGCGCCAAATGGCTTGCAAGGTTTCCAGGCGACCGTTGGGTGTGCTCAAAGCAAATGGCCCTGGTGCGTGGGCAGTGGCGTGAAGGCGTTGGACATGTCTCTTGCTGGGTGATCCCTGGGGTGATGCCCCTTGTTCTGCGCTGGGTGCGGTGTTGGGAAATCATGCCACAGTGTGGCTTTTTACAATCGCTCAGGTCTGCCACCCTGGCGCAGACGCCCTGACAGCCCACACCGAGAGACCCGCGATGAGCAAAGCACCGAAGATATTGGCTTTTGATGTGTTTGGCACCGTGGTCGATTGGAATGGCTCCATCCGCCGCGAGGTGGTAAGCCTGATCCCCGGTGAAGATGGTCATGCCTTTGCCAGTGCTTGGCGCGCGGGCTACAAACCCGCCATGGCCTTGGTGCGATCGGGCGAATTGGGCTGGACCAAGATCGACGACCTGCACCGGCGCATCTTGGACCAAGTGCTGTTGGACCGTGGTCTGCTTTTGGACGAAGCGCAACGCCAGCACCTCAACCGCGCATGGCATCGGCTGTCGCCCTGGCCGGACACCATTGCCGGCATGCACCGCCTCAAGCAGCGCTTCACCCTGTGCTCCCTGTCGAATGGCAATTTGGGCTTGTTGGCCAACATGGCCAAGCACGCAGGTTTGCCTTGGGACTTGATTTTGTCGGCCGAGGTGTTTCGCCACTACAAGCCCGACCCGCAAACCTATTTGGGCGTGGCCGAGGTGTTTGATGTGGCACCTGAGCAGGTGATGTTGGTGGCCTGCCACGAGGACGACCTGGACGCTGCAGCCGCTTGCGGCCTGCAAACCGCTTATGTTTCAAGGCCCTTGGAGCACGGCCCAGGGGTCCAAATCCCACAAGGCGATTTGTCGCGCTTTACCGTGTCCGCGCGCGACTTCAACGACTTGGCCGACCGTTTGTCGCTTGCATCCATTTGAAGCTTGAAAGCCCGCGCCCAGGTGCGCCGCTAAACTGCCCGCATGACCACCATCACCCACATTGACAGCCATGTGCTGCATGTATCGCCCAAAACCAATTGGTGGTTTTTGTCGGTCACAGACAGCACAGGGGCCGTGGCTTGGGGCGAGGGTTCGCTCAATGGTTGGGAGCCCATGCTCGATGTCATGTGCGCGCAATATCAAAAAGACTGGTTGGGCCTGAGCCTGGACCAGGCCCAGCAGCAAGTGCGGTGTGCGCCTGCGTCGCCCGGTGGTTTGGTGGGCAATACCGTGGTCAGTGCTTTCTTGCAAGCGGTGATGGGCTTGCAGGCCCAGCATGCCCAATGCGCCCCCCATGCCTTGCTCGGCCCTTTGCAACGCGAGCGCGTGCCCCTGTATGCCAACATCAACCGGGCCACCACCGAGCGAACCCCGGCTGGCTTTGTGGCCACGGCTTTGCGCGCACGCGACCAAGGCTTTGAAGGCTTCAAGGCCGCGCCTTTTGATGGGCTCACGCCCGACATCTGCGCCACGGCAGAAGGCCGCGCGCGCATCCACCATGGTGTGGACTGCATGCTGGCCTTGCGCGATGCGCTCGGCCCGCAAGCGGTGCTGATGGTGGACTGCCATTGGCGCTTTGACCCAATACATGCGGAACAAACCTTGCGCGACCTGGCACCGGCCGCCTTGCATTGGTTCGAGTGCCCTTTGGCCGAAACCCACGCCCATTGGCCAGCGCTGCGCCGTTTGCGCCAAGCCGCCCATGCGCAAGGCGTGTTGTTGGCGGCGGCAGAAACGCAGGTGGGCTTGGCATCGTTCCAAACCTTGTTTGACGAGGCCTTGTACGACGTGGTGATGCCCGATGTGAAGTACTGCGGTGGCCCCCAAGAGATGCTGCGCATCGCCCAGCGGGCCACCGAGCATGGCGTGCAGTTTTCTCCGCACAACCCATCGGGGCCGGTGTGCACTTGGCACAGTTGGCAAGTGGCTTTGGCGGCCCCGCAATGTGGCATGCTGGAATTGCAATTTGACGAAAGCCCGATGTACGACAGCTTGACCGAGGGCGTGGACCTGCAACCGGTGCAGGGGCAGTTGGGCCTGCCGCAACCCGGTCGACAAGTTTTGGGCATGAACCAAAACTTGCTGCAAGCCCACCCCTACCAAGCCGTCCCGCCTGGCATCGAAACAGTGCTCAACCGATGAGCCCGGCCACACCTGACAGCAAGCCGTCTCATTACACGGCATCCTTTTACAAATTTGTCGATTGGCCCGACTTCGCAGACCTGCAAAAGCCCTTGCAAGCCTTGTGCGATGCACGCCAGGTCAAAGGCTTGGTGTTGCTGGCCGCCGAAGGCATCAACGGCAGTTTGTCGGGCAAGGCCGAAGATGTGCTGGCGGTGCTGGCCCATTTGCGGCTGGACCCGCGTTTGCACGATTTGACGCACAAAGCGGCTTGGGCCAGCAGGCCACCGTTTTTCCGCATGAAGGTGCGCTTGAAAAAAGAAATCGTCACCATGGGGATGCCAACGATCCATGCCGCCCAGATGGCGGGCACCTATGTCAAACCAGCGGATTGGAATGCCTTGATTTCAGACCCGCAGGTGGTGGTGATCGATACACGCAACGCCTACGAAGTGGCCTTGGGCACTTTTGCCAATGCCATCAACCCGCAAATTGAAAACTTCTCTCAACTGCCAGCGTGGTTGCAACAAGCCCCGGCCTTGAACAAGCCCAGCGGCGATAAGCCCAAGGTGGCGATGTTTTGCACCGGCGGCATTCGGTGCGAAAAATCCACCGCTTTGCTGCGCCAAATGGGCCATGCAGAGGTGTTTCATTTGCAAGGCGGCATCCTGGATTATTTGGCGCACATTCCAGCCGAGCAAAGCCTGTGGCAAGGCGAGTGTTTTGTGTTTGACGAGCGGGTCACGGTGGGCCATGGTTTGAAGCCCGGTGGTCTGAGTTTGTGCCGCAATTGCCGCGAACCCTTGAGCGAACAGGCGCAACAATCAGCGCACTTTGAGTTGGGGGTGAGTTGCCCGGCATGCCACGACAGCACCAGCGAGGAGCGCAAACGCAACGCCCGCGAGCGCCAGCGCCAATGGGCGCTTCATCAATGGCGGGCGGATGCGCCGCCGCACACACCGCCCTGAGTTTTTCCGATCCGCTGGAATCAGTCGGCCCGGATGTTGCGCTCGCTGGCCAATTTTTTCCAACGCGCCACATCGGCATTGACCCGTTGGGCAAAGGCCTCGGGGCTGCCGGGGGCCGGGTCGCAGGACAAGGTGGCCAGGCGCGCCTTCACATCGGCCTGTTCCAGTGCTTGGTTGATGACGGCATTCATGCGATCGACCACGCTTTTGGGCGTTGCGGCCGGTGCCAGCACCCCAAACCAGGCCAAGGTTTCAAACCCCGTCAAGCTCTCGGCCAAGGCGGGCACATCGGGCAAGCTGTGGTGGCGTTTGGCGGTGGTCACGGCCAGTGCCTGCACCTTGCCCGCTTTAATTTGGGCCGACCACGGGGGCAGGTTGCCAATCATCAACTGCGACTCATCGGCCAGCACGGCACCGACCGCTGGGGCCGAGCCTTTGTAGGGGATATGGGCCAGGTCGGTGCCGGTCATGCTTTTGAACAACTCGGCCGACAAGTGGGCCGAGCTGCCGATACCGCCGGAGGCGTAATTCAACTTGCCCGGATTGGCCTTGGCCAGGGCCACAAACTCGGCCACGGTTTTGGCCTTGGTGTTGGGGCTGACCACCATCACATTGGGCGTGGTGCAAATCAAGGCCACGGGCACAAAATCTTTTACCACGTCGTAGGGCAGCTTGCTGTAGATGCCAGCGTTCACCCCGTGCGAACCGGCGTTGCCCACGATCATGGTGTAGCCATCGGCGGGCGACTTGGCCACTGCATCCGAGCCCAGCACCCCACCGGCCCCAGGTTTGTTGTCGATCACCACCGCTTGACCGAGTTCGCGCGAAATTTTGTCGGCCACTAAGCGCCCGGTCACGTCTGAGCCATCCCCAGGTGTGCTGGGCACCACCCAGCGGATGGGTTTGTTTGGATAGGTTTGCGACCAGCTGTTCATGCTGATCAACATCAAAGCGGTGAGGGCGCACAACAAACGCATGATGGTTCTTCCTGGGGCTGGCCTTGCGGCATGGGTGGGGCGGGTCACCGCAACGCGGCCAGTGGCCCATCGCTACATTCTGGCATGGGCGGCGTTGGCGTTAAGCTTGGCATGGGCACGCCCGCATTGGGCCTGTCGGGAGCACACACAATGGCAATTTCATGGATGGCGGCCCTCAAGGTGGTGCCTTGGGGCAAAGTGATGGAACATGCGCCCCAGGTGTTGGACAAGGCGCGCAGTTTGATGGAGAAACACCGCGCGGGCGCGGCTGCGGCCGACACCGTCACCCAGCCCGATACCCCAACTGGCGAGGTTCCCAGCTTGGGCGAGCTGAAAAACCGCTGCGTTGCCTTGCAAGCGCAATGCGACCAAATCCGGCAGACCCAACAGCAAATGGCCCAGACCATGGCCGAACTGGCCGAACAAAATGCCAGTTTGATCGGGGTGGTGAACCGATTGCAGTCTCGGTTGCGGCTTTTGTCGGTGGCCGTCACGGTGCTGGCTGGTGTGGCTTTGGCCCTGTGGTGGGTGCGCCATGGGCTCTGATCGAATCGATCAGCTTGTGCTTTGGCTTTAAAGTCGATTCTTTGGCCACCGCCATTGCACCCCATTTTGATGTTGGAGAGACCCCCATGCCTGTTCCATCTGTGTTGGACCTGATCGCCAAACGCATCCCTTGGCCTGCCGCTGCCCTGGGTTTGTGGCTGGCGATGGGTCTTGCTGCACAAGCCCAAACGCCCGAGTGGGCACCCACAAAGCCGGTGCGCATCATCGTGCCCATCGTGGGCAGCACCAACGATGTGCTGGCCCGCTTGTTGGCCCCCAAGCTGTCGGAGGCCTTGGGCCAGCCGGTGTTGGTGGAGAACAAACCAGGGGCGGGAGGCAATCTGGGCGCTGACATGGTGGCCAAAGCGGCCCCCGATGGGCACACCTTGTTGATTGGCTACAACGGGCCTTTGGCCATCAATGTGTCTTTGTTTGACAAGATGCCCTACGACCCGATGAAAGACCTCGCACCCATCACCTTGGCGGTCAAGTCACCCCAGTACCTGGTGGCCCACCCGGGTTCGGGTTTGCAGTCGGTGCAAGACCTGGTCAACCAAGCGCGGGCCAACCCCAACAAGTTTTCCTATGGCTCGGTGGCGGTGGGCAGTGCATCGCACCTGACCATGGAAATGCTCAAAATGGCCGCAGGCATACAAATCACCCATGTGCCCTACAAAGGCGCGGGACCGGCCGTGACCGACTTGATCGCGGGCAATATCCAAGTGGCTTTTTTTGTGCCCGGTAATGTGCAACAGTTTGCCAAAGAGGGGCGCTTGCGCTTGTTGGGGGTCAGTGGAACCAAACGCTTCAAAAGCACCCCCCAGGTCCCCACGCTGATCGAAGCGGGTTTTAAAGATTTCGAAGCCACCTCGTGGATTGGTTTGCTCACCACGGGGGGCACCCCCAAAAACATCATTGACCGTTACCACCGCGAAACGGTCAAAATTTTGCAGTCCAACGAGATCCGGCAAAAACTCGAAGAGATGGAGTTCGAGCTCATCGCTTCCAGCCCCGACCAGTTTGCCGCTTGGATCGCCACAGAAATTCCGCGCTGGGGCAAGGTCATCAAGGCCACCGGTGCCAAAGCCGATTGAGGCCAACCACCGGGTTGGTCCGTTGCCCATGAAGGGCCAGTTCTTACAACAGGAGAGTGATTGATGAGTCCCGAAATGTCCCAAACCCTGACCCAAACCGGCGCAGGAACGCCCATGGGCAATTTGATGCGCCGCTACTGGGTGCCCGTGGTCATGTCCAGCGAAATCGCCGAAGCCGATGGCCCCCAAGTGCGGGTGCAAATCATGGGTGAAAAATTATTGGCATTTCGCGATACCGACGGTTTGCCAGGTTTGATCAGCGAGTTTTGCTCACACCGGGGCGTGTCGCTGTTTTTTGGCCGCAACGAAGAAAAAGGCATCCGCTGTTCCTACCACGGGGTGAAGTTTGACCGCTTGGGCAATTGCGTGGATGTGCCTTCGGCACCGCAGATGTGCGAGAAGATGAAGATCGTGGGCTACCCCTGCGTGGAGCGCGGCGGTGTGGTGTGGGCTTACATGGGCCCGCCCGAACACCAGCCTTCACCCCCGGAGGTGGAGTGGTGCTTGCTGCCGCCCAGCCATGTGTTTGTGTCCAAGCGCTGGCAGGCCTCCAACTATTTGCAGGCCATGGAAGGCGGCATCGACACCGCCCATGTGTCTTATGTGCACAGCATGGACGTGACCACCGACCCCATGCACCGGGGCGTGAAAGCGCTCGACTACATCAAGGCCGATGGCAATGTGGTGTTCAACATCGAAAAAACCGACTTTGGCATGACCTTGCTGGGCCGCCGCAAGGGTGAGCCCGATAGCTTTTATTGGCGCATCACCCAGTGGTTGTTCCCTTGGTACACCCTGATCCCACCCTTTGGCGACCATGCCCTGGGTGGCCATGTGTGGGTGCCCATCGACGACCACAACTGTTGGGCCTGGAGCATCAATTACCGGCCCGAGGCCCCTTTGGGCGAAGAAGAGTTGATGCACATGCAGCAAGGGCGAGGCATCCACAATGAGTATGAATCCCCGGGCAGCTTCATCCCCAAGGCCAATGCGTCCAACGACTACCTGATCGATCGCCAAGCCCAAAAAGAACGCCGCCTCTACAGCGGTGTGGCGGGTATTGCGGCGCAAGATTACTCTTTGCAAGAGAGCATGGGCCCGATCCAAAACCATGCCGAAGAAAAGATTTTGCCCACCGACAGGGGCATTGTGATGGCGCGTCGCATGCTTTATGAGGCGGCCACCGATTTGGCCAAAGGGATAGAGCCGCCCGCGTTGAACGCTGCCGCTCAGCGGGTGCGCGCCGCCGGTGTGTTGCTCGACAAGGCACAAGACCCGGTGGCCTGGGCCAAAGACCATTTGGCCAACGATTTGACCAAGCCGGTCTACACCCTGTGATGGCCGCTGGCCTGCCCACCGTGGTCAGGGCCTGCAAGGCGGACGGACCATGGACCGACTGAAAAACAAATCTGCGCTGATCACTGGCGCTGGTGCGGGCATTGGCGCAGCCACGGCGCGTTTGTTTTGCGCCCAAGGTGCGCGGGTGTGTTTGCTCGATGCCAACCCGCAAGCCTTGCAGGCCACTTTGGCGGCCTTGCAACACGACTTTCCCGCGGCCACTTTGCATGCGGTGCAAGCCGATATTGCCCAAGCGGCGCAGTTGCAAGCGGCCGTGGACGGCGCGGTGCAAGCTCTGGGGGGGCTGGACGTGCTGGTCAACAACGCGGCCATGCGCAATTATTCGGCCCTGGCCGAGGCCACCCCCGAGGAGTGGCAGGCCATGCTGGGCGTGAATGTGGTGGGCACGGCCACGCTGAGCCGTTTGGCCTTGCCCCATTTGCGCAAGAGCGGGCGCGGCAGCATTGTCAATGTGTCATCGGCGCATGCGCTGATTGGTCGCAAAGGCATGGGCTTGTACGACACCACCAAGGCCGGCATGTTGGCCATGACCCGCACCTTGGCCTTTGAAGAGGTGCAGCATGGGGTGCGGGTCAATGCCGTTTGCCCGGGTTCGACCTTCACCGACTTCCATGTGGGCAGGGCCTTGGCGGCGGGCAAATCGCCTGCCCAACTCAAGACCGAGCGCTCCAGCAATTCATTGATCGGCCGTTGGGCTGAACCACACGAAATGGCCTGGCCGATTTTGTGGCTGGCCTCGGACGAAGCCTCTTTCATCACCGGTGCGACCTTGATGGCCGATGGTGGTTTGTCCATCATGTGAGCCGCTGGCTGTGGGCTGCTGTGTTCTCGCTCGGATGCGGCTGGTGGCCAGGTTCAGGGGTGCTTTGATTTGTTGAACATCTTTCACGGCTGGCGCATTGCTGGCGCGGCCAGCAGCTTGCAGTTCATGCAATCTGCTTTGCTGACCCAGTCTTTTGGGGCCTACGTGGCCTTGCTGGCCGAAGAGCGTGGTTGGAGCAAAACCTCTTTGGCCGGGGCGGCCGCCATGCAGTCCATGGAGGCCGCCATCTTGGGCCCCTTGCTGGGTTGGGTGATGGATCGGTTCGGTCCCCAGGCCATGATCCGCTGGGGCATTGTGGTGTTTGCCATCGGTTTTTTTGCCCTCAGCCAATTGGACACCCTGACCGGTTTTTATGTCAGTGCCGTCACCATGGCCCTTGGGGCGAGTTTGTGTGGTTACTTCCCCTTGACCGTGGCCATCATCCATTGGTTTGAGCGCCACCGGGCGCGCGCCTTGTCGCTGCTCAGCTTGGGGTTGGCCTTGGGCGGATTGGCCGTGCCCTTGGTGGCTTGGTCCATGCACACATTTGGCTGGCGCAGCACGGCCATCGCTTCAGGTGTGTTGGCTTTGTTGGTGGGAATTCCGTTGGCATCGGTGATCCGTGGTCGGCCCGAGGACATGGGTTTGACGGTGGACGGTGTGCCCAAACCCGCCCCCATCAAGGCCGATGGTGTGGACCACCCGGTCAGCACCGGCACCGAGTTCACCGCCCGCCAGGCCCTGCGCACCCAGGCTTTTTGGTTGTTGGGTCTGGGCCATGGCGTGGCTTTGCTGGTCGTCACGGCGGTCAATGTGCATGCCATCACCCACATGAAAGAGGGCTTGGGTTATTCAGTGGCCGAGGCCGCTTGGTTCATCTTGCTGATGACGGTGGGCCAGGTCTTGGGGGTGTTGTCGGGGGCCTGGATGGGCGACAAATACGACAAGCGCCGTGTGGCGGCCACTTGCATGATGATGCACGGTGCGGGTCTGCTGCTGTTGACCTATGCCACCCATTCGGCAGAGTTGGTGGCCTTTGCGCTGTTGCATGGCGTGGCCTGGGGTTTGCGCGGCCCATTCATGCAGGCCTTGCGGGCCGATTATTTCGGCCGCAATGCGATTGGCATGATCTTGGGTTTGTCGGCGGTGATCATTGCCATGGGCCAAATCGCCGGGCCGATGGTGGCCGGGTTTTTTGCCGATCTGACCGGCAACTACCGCATGGGCTTCACCATTTTGGCCTTGATGGCCTGTGCCGGTTCGGGGTTGTTTTTGTTGGCCAAGCCGCCACGTTTGCCCAGCACGGCCTGAGGCCGATGGTTTTCAAAATGGGCATCAAAACGCCCAAACCCATGCATTAAGATGACCCCGAGCGTTGGACGCTGACCGCAGTTTTAACCCACACGAGCCAATATCACCATGGGCCTGACCCTGTACGAAAAAATCTGGCATGCACACAAGGTGCTCGATGGCGACGATGGCCAAAGCCTGTTGCATGTGGCCCGCCATTTGGTGCACGACGGATCGGTGCATGCGTTTCAATTCCTCAAAGAAAAAGGCTTGCGCGTGCGACGCCCCGATCAGGTGGTGGCCACCCCCGATCACGGCATTTCAACCCGCAGCCATGTGATGGCCGCCATCACCGATGCCGAGCAGCGCCGCGTGGTCGAGCGATTGGTGGAAAACACCCAGGCACACGGCATCTTGCACTTTCCGCTGGGCGACCCCCGCCAAGGCATTGTTCATGTGGTGGGCCCCGAACAAGGCCTCACCCAGCCTGGCATGGTGTTGGTGTGTGGCGACTCCCACACCTCCACCCATGGCGCTTTGGGTGCGCTCGCCTTTGGCGCGGGTGCCAGTGAAATCACCCATGTGCTGGCCACCCAAGCCACCTGGCAGCGCCGCTCCAAAACCCTGCGCGTTCGGGTCGAGGGCGCACGCGGCGCGCATGTCAGCGCCAAAGATGTCATCTTGGCCATCATCGCCAAGCTCGGCTCCAACGGTGCCGTCGGTCATGTCATCGAGTACGCCGGCTCGGTGATCCGCGGCATGAGCATTGAAGAGCGCTTGACGGTTTGCAACATGTCCATTGAGGCCGGTGCCCGTGCGGGCATGGTCGCGCCCGACGAAACCACGTTCGCTTATTTGCAAGGCCGTGCCTTTGCACCCAAAGGGGCCATGTGGGAACAGGCCTTGGAACATTGGCGCAGCCTGCCGTCGGATGCAGATGCCCGCTTTGATGTGGACATCGAACTCGATGCCAGCACCCTCGCACCCATGGTGACTTGGGGCAACAGCCCGCAAGACGGATTGCCCATCACCGCTTGTGTGCCCGACCCCCAAAACGAGCCCGATGCCGAAAGGCGCGCGGGCATGGAGCGGGCTTTGAGTTACATGGGTTTGCAAGCGGGCATGGCGCTGCAAGACATTGCGGTTGACCAGGTGTTCATTGGCTCTTGCACCAATGGCCGCATCGAAGACCTGCGCGCCGCCGCCGCCGTCGCCCGTTTGGGCCAGGCCAAGGTGCCGGTGTTGGTGTCGCCCGGTTCGACCCAGGTCAAGCGCCAAGCCGAAAGCGAAGGCTTGGACCAGGTGTTCAAGAAGGCTGGTTTTGAGTGGCGCGAATCGGGCTGCTCCATGTGCGTGGGCATGAACGGTGACTTGGTCGAAGCGGGCAAGCGCTGTGCCTCCACCTCCAACCGCAATTTTGTGGGCCGCCAAGGGCCGGGCAGCCGAACCCACTTGATGAGCCCAGCCATGGCCGCAGCTGCCGCCTTGCATGGCCGCTTGACCGATGTGCGCAGATTGGTGACATGACATGAAAGCATTTGTGGTGGAAGACGGCATCGCCGTTCCGTTTGATCAAGCCGATGTCGACACCGACCAAATTTTGCCGGCGCGTTTTTTGCGACGGCCTCGGCAAGGTGGCTATGGCCAGTTTTTGTTCCGCGATGTGCGCTTCCATGAAGACGACACCGAGCGGCCCGAATTCATCTTGAACCAAGCCCCTTACCGCCAAGCCACCATCATGGTGGCCGATCGCAATTTCGGTTGTGGCTCCAGCCGCGAGCAAGCCCCTTGGGGTTTGGTCGATCACGGCATCCGTTGTGTGATCGCCGCAGACTTTGGCGATATTTTCTACCTCAACTCGCTCAAAACTGGATTGCTGCCGGTGCAACTCGATATTGCGGTGTGCGTGCGACTGCGCGAGCAATTGCATGCCCAACCGGGTGCGCGGGTGCGGGTTGACCTGCCAGCCCAAACCGTGACCGCACCAGATGGACAGGTTTATGCTTTCCAAATGGATGCATTCCGCAAAAAGTGTCTGGTCGAGGGCCTCGATGAAATCGGGGTGACCTTGCAGCACGATGCCGGCCTCAAGGCATTTGAGGTGCAATACCGCCAAGCCCACCCTTGGCTTTTTAACCTTTGAATCGCATGGAACACTCGAACAAAACCGCGCGCCAGATGTTTGAAGACATCAAGGCCAATCCCACCCGGCGCCGATTTGGCTTTGGCAAACGCCCGGCCATCATCAACATCGATTTGCAAAAAGCCTATACCTGCGTGGGCGAATTTGTCACCGCTTACGAAACCGATCCCCAGCAATTGGCCCATGTGAACCAGATCTCCAACGCCTTGCGCGCCAAGGGATTCCCCGTGGTGTGGACTTATGTGGCCTATATGGACTCGGGCGAAGACTGCGGCATCTGGGGCACCCGCACCGACACCCCCGACTCCTTGCAAAACATCAAGGTGGGCTCACGCCGGTCTGAGTTTGACGACCGCTTGCAGATCGACCACAAGCGCGATGTGGTGATCAACAAGCGCATGGCTTCGGCGTTTCACGAAACCCACCTCAATTCGGTGTTCAATTTCCATGGCATTGACACCGTGATCGTCACGGGTGGGTCGACTTCGGGCTGTGTGCGTGCCACGGTGGTGGACAGTTTGTCGCGCAGTTTTCGCACCATCGTGCCCGAAGAGTGCGTGGCCGATAAACACGAGAGCCCGCACTTTGCCAACCTCTACGACATGGCCGTGAAGTACGCCGATGTCATGTCGGCCAAAGAGGTGCTGGCCTATATCGAAGGTTTGCCCTCATGAAGCGCGATCCGGGCTATTACGACTTTTTGCCCTACCAAGATCGCCCACCCATCCGTTGGCCCAATGGGGCCCAACTGGCTTTTTGGGTGGCACCGAATATCGAGTTTTACGAGTTAGAGCCCCCGCCCAACCCCAAACGCACCCCTTGGCCCCGGCCCGTGCCCGATGTGCAGGCTTATTCCTACCGCGACTACGGCAACCGCGTGGGCATGTGGCGCATGATGGAAGCGATGGACCGCTGCGGCGTGCGCGGCAGCGTCTCGCTCAATGTGGCCTTGTGTGAGCACCACCCTGAAATCATCGCCGCTTGTGTCGAGCGGGGTTGGGAGTTTTATTCACACGGCACCTACAACACGCGTTATGTGTTTGACATGACACCCGACCAAGAGCGGGAACTCATCCGCGACTCGATCGACACCATCAAAAAGCACACCGGCCAAAAACTCGATGGCTGGCTCTCGCCAGCTTTGTCATACACCGACCAAACCCTGAACCTGGTGGCCGAAGCGGGCTTGACCTATGTGTGCGATTTGTTCCATGACGACCAACCCGGCCCGGTCAAGGTGCCCCATGGCCGATTGGTCAGCATGCCTTACTCGCTGGAGATGAACGATGCCATTGCCTTCAGCGTCAATTGGGTCACGCCGCACCGTTATGGCGAAATGCTCAAGCGCCAGTTTGACCGCTTGTATGCCGAGGGTGAGCGGTCGGGCACGGTGATGTGCATTCCCTTGCACCCCTATTTGATTGGCCAGCCCTACCGCATGAAGGCTTTTGAAGAAGCCTTGGCCTACATCACCGGCCACGACAAAGTGTGGCTCGCCACAGGCCGCGAAATTGCCCAACATTTCTTGGACAACCACTACAGCGCGTTCGAGCAGGCCTCGGTGGCGGTGGGAGAAGCACCATGATTGCACCCGACTATTTGCGCTACCCCAAACGCCAATACGGCATGGACCATGACCGCTACGACTGGTCCATGCTGCCCGATCGCCCTGCAGTGCAGTGGCCCGGTGGCGCGCACATCGCTTTGTGGGTCACGGCCTCGTTGCAGTGGTTTCCATTGAACCAAAAAGGCGTGCCTTTCAAGCCAGTGGGTTCTTTGCAAACCGCTTACCCCGATTTGCGCCACTACACCTTGCGCGACTACGGCAACCGGGTGGGCATCTACCGCATCATGAAGGAGCTGCGTGCGCGCAACATCCCAGCCAGTGTGCCCATCAATGCCGCAGTGGCGGCCCGCTATCCCTCACTGGCCCAGGCCTGTGTGGATTTGGGATGGGAGTTGATGGGCCATGGGTTGGACATGGACCATGTGCACCACACCGGCATGAGTGACGAAGCCCAGGTCATCGAGCGCAGCTTGGAGATCGTGCGCCGCTTTGCACCGGTGCGCGGCTGGCTCTCGCCTTCGCGCAGCGAATCGCACGACACCTTGGACTTGGTGGCCCAAGCCGGCATTGACTATGTGTGCGACTGGGTCAACGACGACATGCCTTACGCCATGCGCGCGGGTGGACGCGAAATCGTGTCCATGCCTTTGTGCGCCGACATTGAAGATGCGGGCTTGCTGATCGCCTGGCACCAAGACGAAGACGACCTGCGCCAACAATGGATCGACCAGTTCGATTACCTGTATGCGGAGAGCCAACGCCATGGGCCGCGCATCATGGCCTTGCCCTTGCATGCCTGGACCATTGGGCAACCCTATCGCATCGGTGTGCTGGCCGATGTGCTGGACCACATGCTCTCCAAGCCTGGCGTGTGGGCGGCCACCGGGGGTCAAATCATGGATGCCTGGTTGGCCTGTCAAGCCAAGGCCTGATGCAAGCTCCCACAGGCCCCGTGAGAGGCCTGCTGGGGTGTGGCGCATCAAATCGATTGCTGGCGCTGGGCAATGATTTGGCGCAGTGTTTCCTTGAGGGTCTCGGCCCGCGCCAAGCCAAAGGGCTGCAGAATTTTTTCTTCATGCGCCTGGGCTTGCTTGATCAGGTTTTTGACAATCTTTTGCCCCTGCGGGGTGATGCTCACATGCGTCACCCGCCGATCTTTGGTTTGAGGGGTGCGCCGCACATGGCCCAGCGCCTCCATGCGGTCGAGCAAACGGGTGACGGTGGGTTGTTTGGTCAGTGAAATGGTGGCCAAGTGGCCGATGCTCATGCCTTTGCTGCCAAACAAACTGGCCAAAACACGCCACTCGGTGACCGAGAAGCCCTGAGCGCGCACCACTTGGTGGAATTCGGTGGAAATCAGTTGGCTGGCTTGGCCCAGCAAAGCGGCCAGATAACCGTCGACAAAAGGCGTTTTGCGCGGGGAAGTCAAGGGGTTTCCGATCGAGAAAATGGCTGAATCAACAAGATGGAAAAGTTTGGATCATGCGCAGGCAAGCCTTCAGAGGATTAACCCTGATGGCTTTTGATTGACAGATAAACATTTCCAAAGTAATGTATCTCCCAGCGTCAAAACCGGCTGGAAGAAAGGCGTCATGAAAATTGCTGTGCTCGGAGGAGGCCATGGGGCTTATGCGGCCGCTGCCGATTTGTCGTTGGCTGGGCACGAGGTTCGCCTGTGGCGGCGCGATGCCACGGCCTTGGCAGAGGTCATCTCAATCGGCAGCATCCGATTGAAAGATGCGGATGGCGCACGCGATGTGGCCATCCACACCGCCACCGCCGACATCGGCGTGGCCCTGCGCGGCGCGCAACTGATTGTGTTGCCCACACCAGCCCAGGCGCAAGACGATATTGCCCAAGCCATGGCCCCCCATTTGCAAGACGGGCAAGTGGTATTTTTGGCCCCGGGCACCTTTGGCAGTTTCAGCATGGCCAGGCGCGTGCGGGCCTTGGGCTGTACCGCTGATGTGCGCTGGGCCGAGACCGGCACATTGCCGTACTTGGCGCGCAAGCATGGCCCGCGCGAAGTCAATCTGACCATCCGTGCCGTGCACTTGCCCACTGGCGTGTACCCGGCCTGCCATGCGCAAGACACCTTGGCCGTGATCCGCATGGCCTACCCCAGCGTGCATGACTGTGGCGATGCGCTGTCGGGCGCTTTGATGAATGCCGGGCCCATCATCCACCCGCCGTTGATCGTGATGAATGCCGCCCCCTTGCAGCACTTTGAGCGCTGGGACATCCACAACGAAGGCACCCAGCCCAGTGTGCGTGCGGTGACCGATGCCCTCGATTTAGAGCGCATCGCCGTGCGCGAAGCAGTGGGCTGGGGTGCACCCCATTACCCTTTGCGCGACCACTATGAAAACGACCGTTGGATGTATGGCGATGCGCACAAAAAATTGGTCAAGTCCGGCGATTGGCGCGAGCACATTGATTTGCATCACCACCGCTACGTGACCGAGGACATCGTGTTGGGTTTGGCTTTTTTGTGTTCGGTGGCGCGTTGGAGCGGCGTGGACGCTCCCATCGCCCATGGCATCTTGGCCATCACCGGCGGTTATTTAGGGCGCGATTTGCGCTTGGGGCCGCGCACTTTGGAGTCCTTGCAGTTGAGCCAACTGAGCCCCGCCCAATTGCGCGAACGCTTGCACCACGGAGAGCGCCCATGAGCGCGGCGCGTTTTGTGGCGGTGGGCGCAGGCCGCATGGGCCGCAGCATCGCCACTGCATTTGCGTACGCAGGGCATCGCGTGGCCGTGGTTGATTTGCGCGAGCGCACACCCGAACAGTGGCAGGCTTTGCAACAAGAGGCCGTTGCCGAGGTGCGCGCGAGTTTGACCAGCCTGGCCGACTTGGGTGCGTTCCCACTGGCACAAGTCGAATCCATTGTGGCCCGCGTGTCTTGGGTCAACGAGCCGCATGCCGACCAGGCGCTGGCCCAGGCCGATATGGTGTTTGAGGGCGTGCCAGAGACCATGGCGGCCAAGCAAAGCGCCATGGCGCGCATCGGGGCAGCATGCCGCACAGATGCCATCATCACCTCGACCACCAGCAGCATCTTGGTGACCGATTTGGTGCCTTTTGTGCCGCACCCCGAACGCTTTTTGAACATCCATTGGCTCAACCCCGCCTACCTGATCCCAGTGGTCGAGTTGAGCACCCACCCCCTGTTGGACCCTTCGGTGTTGGCGCGTGCCAAAGATTTGATGGCCGCGATTGGGAAGCTGCCCGTGGTGTGCGGGCCCACGCCGGGTTACATCGTGCCGCGCTTGCAGGCCTTGGTGATGAACGAGGCTGCCCGCATGGTGCAAGAGGGGGCTGCCACCGCCCAAGAAATTGACATGGCCACCCGCTACGGCATGGGACTGCGCTTTGCCGCTTTGGGCGTGATTGAATTCATCGATGTCGGTGGCAACGATATTTTGTTCCACGCCAGCCGTGAAATGGCCACCACCATCGACCCGCACCGCTATGCCACGCCCGACATCGTGGCCGACAAAATGAACAAAGGCCAGCTCGGTTTGAAAACCGGCTCTGGCTTTTACGATTACGATGGCCGTGACATCGCGGCCTATCGCCGAGACATCCTGTCTCGAACCCTGGGCATGCTCCAGCATGCCGGGCATTGGCATCCCCCAGCAACCACCACCCACGACTGAAGGAGTTCACCATGTCACCGAATCGTTTCAAACGCCACACCCTGATGGGTCTGTGCGTGGCTGTCGCCGCTTTGGCCGCCCCGCTGGCTGCGCAGGCGCAGGAGATCACCCTCAAGGCGGTGAACGCCTTCCAAGAGGGCACGTATTACGCGCGCAATTTCGAGCGTTTTGTGAAAAAGGTCAACGACGAGGGCAAGGGCCTGGTTCAAATCAACTACATCGGTGGACCCAAGGCCATTCCCACCTTTGAACAAGGCAATGCCTTGCGCAGCGGTGTGGTCGACATGTCCAACACCACCACGTCTTTTGTGGCGGGCATCGTTCCTGAAGGTCTGGCGATCAACTACACCAACCAGACCATGGCCGAGATGCGCAAAAACGGCGCGATCGACTACTTGAACAAAATCATGATGGAAAAAGGCTTGTACTACTACGCCCGCACCGGCGAAGGCGTGCAGTACTACATCTACACCAATAAGCGCATCGACAAAGCCGACTTGACCGGCTTGAAGCTGCGCATCGCCCCGATTTACCGCGACTTTTTCCAAAAGCTCGGTGCCAATGTGGTGCAAATTGCACCCGGTGAGGTCTACACCGCCTTGGAGCGTGGCGTGGTCGATGGATATGGCTGGCCTTTGCTGGGCATCTTTGATTTGGGTTGGCACGAAAAAACCAAATTCCGCGTGGAGCCTGGCTTCTACGCCATTGAGTTGGGCGTGATCTTCAGTGCCAACACCTGGCGCAAGCTCAACCCCGCACAACGCGCATTTTTGGAAAAGCAAGCCGTTTGGTTGGAAAGCCAGAACGTGGACATGTCGGCCAAAGACGCGCCCGCTGAGATCAAAAAGCAGCAAGACGCAGGCCTGCAGGTCATCAAGCTGGACGCAGAACAGTCGCGGATTTTGCAAAAAACCGCTTATGAAGCGGCCTGGGATGCGGTCGTCAAGTCCAGCCCTGCACACGGTGCCAAGCTGCGTGAAATGCTCGAACCCAAATAAGAGGTTGACATGATGAATCGTTGGTCCGATGCCCTGGGTCAGGTCTATGAAGTGATGGCATGGCTGGCTTGTGCCATGTTGTTTGCACTGATGCTGGTGATTTGCGCCGATGTGTTTTTGCGCAATGTGCCACTGATCCCTGGCTTGCGGGGCATGCCTGCGACCAACGATTTGTCTGAGGCTTTTTTGTACCTCATCACCTTGTTTGCTGGCCCTTGGCTGTTGCGCTTGGGCCAGCACATCCGCGTTGACATTTTCTTGCGCGCCATCCCGCCCGTGTGGGCTTGGTATTGCGAGTGGGCGGTGGATGTGCTGGGCTTGCTGTGTTCTTTGGTGATTGCTTGGTACGGATTGACCACCACCTGGGACAGCATGCAAACCGGCGAAATGTTCATCAAAGCCCTGACCACGCCGGTGTGGTGGTGGCTGGCATTTTTGCCACTCACCTTTGGTTTGTTGGCGGTTGAATTCGTGTTTCGGATGCACCGCTTGATGCACGGCGAGCGCGCTCCCCGTGAAGAAGCGGTATCGGCCTCCTAAACCCCACAAAGGATTCACATGAGTTGGCAATTGGCATCATGGTTGTTGTTGGGCGGCTCCACCGTTCTGCTCTTTTTGGGCTTGCCGGTGGTGTTCTCATTTTTGGTCATCAACGTGCTGGGCGCGTGGTTGATTTTGGGCGGCGAGGCGGGCATCGCGCAAATGGTGCGCAATTGCGTGGGTTCGGTGGCCAGTTTTTCGCTCACCCCGATTCCCTTGTTTGTGCTCATGGGCGAGGTGTTGTTCCACACCGGCTTGGCGGTCAAGGTGATCGATGGCATTGAGCGCTTGATCAAAAACCTGCCCGGCCGTTTGGCGGTGGTGGCCATTGTGGCGGGCACGGTGTTCTCGGCAATTTCTGGTTCAACCATTGCCACCACCGCGATGCTCGGCGGCCTGATGGTGCCCTTGATGCTGCAGCGCGGCTACCACCCCACCATGGCCACAGGGCCGGTGATGGCCATTGGTGCGGTCGACATGTTGATCCCACCCTCGGCGCTCACCGTTTTGCTGGGTTCACTCTCGGGCATTTCGATCAGCAAGTTGCTGATTGGCGGCGTGGTGCCGGGCCTGATTTTGAGCGTTGTGTTTGTCGCATACATCGTCATCCGCGTCAAAATTCAACCCCACCTGGCCCCCAAGACCGAATTCACCCAACACAAGGGTTGGGACATGTTCCAACCCTTTGTGAAATATGTGCTGCCCTTGGTGTCTATTTTTGCCGTGGTGGTGGGCGTGATGATCGCAGGCATTGCCACCCCCACCGAGTCGGCCGCCATTGGCGCATTCACTACCGTGTTGTTTGCCATGGCCTACCGCGCCTTGACGGTGAAAAACATGATGGAGAGCTTGCGCGCCACGGTCACGATTTCCGGCATGATTTTGTTCATCATCATCGGTGCCACCACGTTTGCCCAAATTTTGTCTTTTTCGGGCGTGAGCAATGGCGTGGTCCAGGTCATCACAGGGGCAAATTTGTCCACCAATGCCATCATTTTGGGCATGCTGCTGATCTTGATTTTCTTGGGCATTTTTGTGGACCAGGTCAGCATGATGCTCATCACCTTGCCCATCTTTATGCCCATCGTTCAGCAATTGGGTGTGGACCCGGTTTGGTTTGGCATCATGTTCCTGATCTGCATGCAATTGGGCTTGCTGTTGCCACCGCACGGCTTGTTGCTGATGACCATGCGCGGCGTGGCCCCCAAAGAGGTCACCATGATGCACATCTTCCAAGCGGTGATGCCTTACCTGGCCTTTAGCTTTGCCGTGTTGGCCTTGGTGTTCTTTTGGCCGCCGGTGGCCACTTGGTTGCCCAATCTGTTGGGTTGATGCAGTCCATTGAACCCATGAGCGCTGTGCCGCATCCCATGTCCGCACACCCCTTGGTGCAAGAGCGTTGTGTGCACCGCGATTTGTACACCGATGCCGCTTTGTTCGCGCAGGAGCAGCAGCGCTTTTTTGCCCGCGCCTGGTTGTTTGCAGGCCATGGCAGCCAAATCCCCGCAGCGGGCGACTACATCACGCTGGACCTGTCGGGCCAACCGCTGATATTGGTGCGCGACCCGCAAGGCGACATCCACGCTTTTTTCAACCGCTGTGCCCACAAGGGTGCCAAGCTCTACACCTTGCCGCACGGCCAGGTGGGCAAGATGATGCGCTGCCCTTATCACGCATGGTCTTACCGCTTGGATGGCCGTCCTGTGACCGTGCCGCTCAAAGACGGTTATGTGGGCACCGGTTTGGACAGCAGTCCTTCGGGCCAAGGCCTCACACCCGTGCCTGGTTTGCATGTCTACCGAGACTTTGTGTTTGTGCGCCTGAGTGAGCAAGGCATGGACTTCGCGGAATATTTCGGCGATGCCCTCAAAGCCATTGACAACATGGTCGAGCGCTCGCCAGTGGGCCGCTTGGAAGTGGCTGGTGGGGTGTTGCGCAACACCATCGCTTGCAACTGGAAGATGTACCTGGAGAACATCAACGACGCGGTGCATCCGGTGTCGTCCCATGAGTCGGCCAGCACAGCAGCGCGCGACATTTGGAAGGGCCACGGCAGCGATGAGCCCATGCCAATGGCCGTGGAGCAAATCCTGCCGTTTGCCAATGGCTACGACTATTTCGACCGCATGGGTGCGCGCATCCACCCCCAAGGGCACAGCCTGCTCGGGGTGAACTTCAGCATCCATTCGGCCTATGGCGTGCCCAGCGACTACCAGGCCGCCCTTGAAGCCCGTTGGGGGGTGGAGCGCACCCAGGAGGTGTTGCAGCGCTCGCCCCAAAATGCCGTGCTGTACCCCAGCATCGCCTTGAAAGGCTCGCCCTTGTCGATGCGGGTGATCCGGCCTTTGGCGGTGGACCGCACGCTGGTGGAGGCCTGGAGTTTTCGCGCCGTGGGCGCGCCAGACCTGCTGCTCGAGCGGGCCATGACCTACAACCGCTTGGTGTTTTCGCCCATGTCGGTGGTGGCCCATGATGATGTGCATTTGTTTGAAAGCATTCAACAGGGCTTGCAAGCCATGGGCAATCCATGGGTGAGCTTGCACCGCAACTACCAAGCCAACGAAAGCGCACAAACCAGCGCCGATACCAACAGCGCCAATGAGTGGTTGATGCGCAACCAGTACCGGGCTTGGGCCCAGGCCATGCTGCAGCCGCTGGCATCGGAGGGCGCATGACCGAGGAGCGGGTGCGCAGTGTGCAAGATTTTGTGGTCCGGGAAGCGCGTTTGCTCAACCAGGGCCGCTACCAAGAATGGCTCGACTTGTTTGCGGCCGATGGCCGATACTGGGTGCCGCTCAACGGCGACCTGCAAAACGAGTCGGATGGGCTCAATGCCTTGGCCGACGAAGACGCTTTGTTGCTCAGCTTGCGGGTCAAGCGCTTGCTGGCAGGGCGGGCCCATTCCCAGCAACCGGGCAGCCGCAGCACCCATGTGTTGCAACTGCCCCAGGTCGATCAGGTCGACGACCACGCCGCCCAGGTCTACACCCCATTCACCTATGTGGAATGCCGTGGCGAACAGCAACTGTGGTTGGCGGGGCATTGGTGCCATCGCTTGTCACGCCAAGCCGACACCTGGCGCATTGCGCTCAAGCGGGTCAATTTGCTCTCGGCGGGCGCGGCCCACAGCGCCATTCAATTATTTCCATGAGCCACCCATGCCAGCCACTTTGAGCCGCAATTTTTTTGGAGTACGCCACCATGGCTGAACGTTCATTTGTGCAAGAGGTCCAAAAACTGCGCTTGGGGGCGGGCGAGGAGTTTGTGGGCGAGGGCATCTTGGCCGTCACCAAGGCCTTGCTCGAGTCGGGTGTGTCGTATGTGGCGGGTTACCAAGGTGCGCCCATTTCACATTTGATGGATGTGCTGGCCGATGCACAAGACATCTTGCAAGAACACGGCATCCGCTTTGAAAACAGTGCCAGCGAAGCCACTGCCGCCGCCACCTTGGCGGCATCGGTCAATTACCCCTTGCGCGGGGCGGTCACCTTCAAGGCCACGGTGGGCACCAATGTGGCCTCCGATGCCTTGGCCAACTTGGCCTCGGGAGGTGTGACCGGCGGTGCCTTGATCGTGGTCGGCGAAGACTACGGTGAAGGCTCATCCATCATGCAAGAGCGCAGCCATGCGTTTGCCATGAAATCACAAATTTGGTTGCTCGACCCCCGGCCCAACCTGCCCAGCATGGTCAAAGCGGTGAAGATGGGTTTTGAGTTGTCCGAGGCCAGCCACACCCCAGTGATGTTGCAGTTGCGCATCCGCGCTTGCCATGTGCATGGCCGCTTCACCGCCAGTGACAATGTGCGCGCACCTTTTGCTTTGCACGAGGCCATGGAACAACCCCGGCGCGATGTCAGCCGCATTGTGTTGCCCCCATCGAGTTTTGTGCACGAGCAAGAAAAGCTCAAGCAACGCTGGCCTGCTGCGGTGGAATTCATCCAAAAGCACCAGCTCAACGAGTACTTCGACGGCGAAGCCAATGATGTGGGCATCTTGGTGCAAGGCGGCAACTACAACGCCTTGGTGCGGGTGCTCGAGCGCCTGGGCCTGGCCGATGTGTATGGCCGCAGCCGTGTGCCCATTTATGTGATGAACGTGGCCTACCCGGTGGTGGATGCCGAGGTTTTGCGGTTTTGCCAAGGCAAGCGCGCGGTCTTGCTGGTCGAAGAAGGCCAGCCCAATTTTGTCGAACAAAACGTGGCCACGGTGTTGCGCCAAGCCGGTTGCACCACCGCACTGCATGGCAAAGATTTGCTGCCGCCAGCGGGTGAATACACCTTGCACGAGGTGCTCAAAGGGGTGCGCGCCTTTGCCCAGCGCTACGACCTGCTGCCTGCGGCGGCCACACCGCCCGCTGCGCCACCCACCCCCAAAACGCACAAGGTGTTTGCGCTCAAGCCCTTGCAAGAGGTGGTGCAGCCCCGGCCCCCGGGTTTTTGCACCGGTTGCCCAGAGCGGCCCATTTTTGCGGCGATGAAGCTGGTGGAAAAAGAATTGGGCACCCACCATGTCAGCGCAGACATTGGCTGTCATTTGTTTTCCATCTTGCCACCTTTTCACATTGGCAACACCACCATGGGCTATGGCTTGGGCACCGCAGGCGCTTCGGCCATGAACGTGCCTGCGGGCAAAAAAGCCATTTCCATCATGGGCGATGGCGGCTTTTGGCACAACGGCCTGACCAGCGGCATTGCCAATGCGGTGTTCAACCGCAGCGACAACCTCACCATCGTGGTGGACAACAGCTACACCTCGGCCACTGGCGGGCAAGACGTGTTGTCGTCCAAAGCCCTCAACCCCACCCGCAGCACCGGACACCTGATTGAAAAAGCCGTGCGTGGTGTGGGCGTGGAATGGGTGCGCACTTTCAAGCGCACCTATGACGTGGCCGGATTGCGCGATGCCTTGAAAGAGGCATTGACCAGCCAGCAGCCCGGCCCCAAGGTGTTGGTGGCCCAGTCTGAGTGCATGCTCAACCGCCAGCGGCGCGAAAAACCGCAGGTGCGTGCCCAGCTGGCGGCCGGTCAGCGGGTGGTGCGTGAACGCTTTGGGGTCGATTCCGACACCTGCACCGGCGACCATTCCTGCATCCGCATTTCGGGTTGCCCTTCGCTGTCCATCAAGACCAACCCCGATCCGTTGCGCACCGATCCGGTGGCCACCGTGCTCGACAGTTGTGTGGGTTGCGGCATGTGTGGCGAGGTGTCGCACGCGGCCGTGTTGTGCCCTTCGTTTTACAAAGCCCAAATCGTCAGCCACCCCTCGGCCTGGGAGCGCTGGTGGGATGGCCTGCGCAGCCGCGTGGTGGGTGTGCTGCAACGCCGGCGTGCACAGCGCTTGGCCCAGTGGGCTTTTTGATGGCCATGGACAAACACCCCCAACCCATCAAAATCGCCATCCTCGCCATGGGTGGCGAAGGCGGTGGTGTGCTGGCCGATTGGATCGTCGACCTCGGTGAGCAAGCAGGCCATTGGGCCCAAACCACCTCGGTGCCTGGCGTGGCCCAGCGCACCGGTGCCACCATTTATTACGTGGAGTTGTTTCCCAAACCCGATGCGGGCAGTGCTGGCCCCGAGCCAGTGCTGGCCTTGATGCCCTTGCCCGGTGATGTGGACATTGTGCTGGCCTCTGAATTGATGGAGGCGGGACGGGCGGTGCAGCGCGGCTTGGTCACGGCCGATCGAACCACCCTGATTGCGTCCAGCCACCGGGTGTATTCCATCAACGAAAAATCGGCCATGGGCGATGGCCGGGTGGATGCGGATCAATTGCGGGCCCATGCCGAAAATGCCGCCCAGCGTTGGGTGTGTTTTGACATGGCTGCATTGGCCGAGCGCGAAGGCAGCGTCATCAGTGCGGTGTTGTTTGGTGCCTTGGCGGGTGTGGGGGTGCTGCCTTTTTCGCGGGCCCAGTTTGAGGCCACGATTGAGCGCGCGGGTTTGGGTGTGCAAAGCAGTTTGCGCGCTTTTGCCCAAGGCTTTGCCATGGCCCAAAACCCGGGGCCGACCACACCCGCAGCGGTAACACCGCCCGCCGCCACCAAGCCGACACCCCAAGATGCGGTGCTGCGGGCCTGTGTTGATCAGGTGTGGGACATGCTGGATGCCCCCGCCCGTGATTTGGCCATTGAAGGTGTGCGCCGCATGGCCGACTACCAAGACCCGGCGTATGCGCGCTTGTATGTGGACCGGCTGCACAGCGTGCACCAGGTGTTGCCGCAAGACCCCCAGCAAGTGATGGCCGCATTGGCGCGCCATTTGGCGCTGTGGATGTCGTATGAAGACACGGTGCGGGTGGCAGACCTCAAAACCCGGGGCAGCCGCTTTCAACGGGTGCGCAGCGAGGTGGGCGCGCAAGACGTGCAACTGCTGCGCATCAACGAATACATGCACCCGCGTTTTCAAGAGGTGTGTGAAACCCTGCCCGCGGGTTTGGGCCGCTGGCTGATGGCCTCGCCCCGCTGGCGCGCCTGGGGCGAGCGCTTGCTCAGCCGGGGGCGGGTGGTGCAAACCAATTCACTGGGTGGTTTTTTGCTGCTCTACATGGTCTCTGCCCTCAAGCCTTGGCGGCGGCACAGCTTGCGCTATCAACAAGAAAACCAGCGCATCGAGGCATGGCTGGGTTTGGCGCGCCAATGGGCACCCACCCATCCTGCGCTGGCCCTGGAAATTGTCTTGTGCCAGCGTTTGGTCAAGGGCTATAGCGACACCCACGCCCGTGGCCACCACCACCACGACCAATTGTTGGAACTCGTGGCCAAACATGGCGCGCGCTTGAGCGCCGAGCAATTGCGTGCCTTGCGGGATGCGGCCTTGGCCGATGACCAAGGCAATGCCTTTCGCAGCACCTTGGCTGCGCAAGCTTGGACTTGAACCAGGCGGGAGAGCAGCACATGTCCATCTACACTGCGCCCACCGATATGCAACATTGGGTGCGCGAGCGCGAGGTGCACCGCGACATCTTCATCCACCCGGATGTGTTTGCGCTGGAAATGCAAACCGTTTTCACACACACCTGGGTGTATGTGGGCCACGCCAGCCAAATTCCCCAAGCCGGTGACTACTACAGCACCACGGTGGGCGATCAACCCGTTGTGATGGTGCGCCAAGCCGATGGCGGCATTGCGGTGTTGCACAACCGCTGCGCCCACAAGGGCGTGAAGATCGCGGGCCGTGAGCACGGCAACACCGGTAAATTTTTCCGCTGCCCCTATCACGCATGGACATTCAAACTCGATGGGGCCTTGCTCGGCATCCCGCTCAACAGCGGCTACGCGCAAAATGGATTTGAAGGCACCGAGGCCGCGCAAGGCATGGCCCGCGTGGGGGCGGTGCAGGTTTACCGCGACTTTGTGTTTTGCCGCTTGGCCGCCCAAGGCGAGTCGTTTGCGGATTTTTTTGGTGAATCCCTCTCCACCCTGGACAACATGGTGGACCGTTCGCCCGAGGGCAAACTCGAAGTGGCCGGTGGGGTGCTGCGCTACATGCACCGCTGCAACTGGAAGATGTTGGTCGATAACCAAACCGACACCTGCCACCCGATGGTGGCCCACGAGTCATCGGCTGGCACAGCGGTCAAGGTGTGGAAGGCCGCGCCCGAGGGCACGCCCAAGCCCATGGCGGTGGAATTGTTCGCCCCGTTTGTCAGCCCGTATGAGTTTTTTGAAGGCATGGGCATTCGCGCCTGGCCCCATGGCCATGGACACACCGGCACCGCCGACTCCATCCATGCCGCGTACTCACCCGTGCCGGGTTACTGGGACCAAATGAAAGCCGCTTACGGCGAATCCAGGGCGCAAAAAATCCTGGGCGAGGTGCGGCACAACACGATTTATTTCCCCAACATCATGGTCAAAGGGCCGATTCAAACCCTGCGCGTGTTCAAGCCCTTGGCGGCAGACCGCACCTTGGTGGAGTCTTGGACCTTTCGTTTGGTGGGCGCGCCCGACCTGTTGTTGGAGCGCACCCTGATGTACAACCGCTTGATCAATGCACCCACTTCGGTGGTGGGCCATGATGATCTGGAGGTGTATGAACGCTCCCAACAAGCTTTGCTCTCCAGGGGGCGCGATTGGGTCAACATCGGGCGCTTGTACGACCCGGCAGAAACCACCACGCCCACCCAAGTGGTCAATGGCACCAGCGAATTGCAAATGCGCAACCAGTACCGCACCTGGGCCCGCTACATGGCCATGGGCCCAGAGGCCAAGCCATGAGCGCCTCCCCCAACCAAGCCCTGATCGATCTGGTGTACCAAGAGGTGCGCTGCATCGATGAGCAGCGCTGGGACGATTGGCTGGCCATGTACACCGAAGATGCCCATTACTGGATGCCCTTGACCCATGGCCAAACCGATCCCTTGCTGCAAGGCTCTTTGATGTATGAGGACAAGATGCTGTTGGGCATCCGCGTCGAGCGGCTCAAAGGTCGGCGCACCTTCTCGCAAGAGCCCATCAGCCGATGCCACCATTTGATGCAAGCACCCAGCATCGAGTCGCACGACCCGGCCCTGGGTTTGGCCCAGGTGCGCGCGGCTTTCCATTACATGGAGACCCGGGGCGACGAGCAACAGCTCTATGCCGGATGGGCCAGCTACCACCTGCGCCAACAAGATGGTGCATGGCGCATCGGGCTCAAGCGGGTGGACCTGGTCAATTGCGATGCCGCATTTGGCAACATCCAACTGTTCATGTGAAAGCGCGCCCATGCCCTTGACCGATTTAGACACCCGTTCAGCCGACTGCACCGTGTACGCCGTGCTGCAAGCGGCCGTGCAGCGCCAAGCCCAGGCCGATTTGTTGTTCACCGAGGCGGTCACCGCCGCGCAATACGGCATTGGTGCTGGCACGGTGTCGTATGGGCAGGCTTTTGCCCAGGTGCAGCAGTGGCGCGAGGTCTACCAAAACGCGGGCTATGGGCATGGCCACCGGGTCGGCTTGCTGTTGGACAACCGGCCGGATTTTTTGTACCACTGGTGGGCCCTCAATGCCTTGGGCGTGTCGGTGGTGCCCATCCACTCAGACATGCGCTCGGCCGAGTTGCAGTACCTGATCGGCCACAGTGAAATCGCCCTGGCCGTGGTGCTGGCACCGCGCCAAGCCGATGTGGCCCAAGCGGCGCAAGCGGTGGGCAGCGCCTGTGCGGTGTGGGCCCATGGCAGCAACGCGACCCTGCCGCGCGCGCATGCTGCGCCGCCACTGGCCCACCAAGCCGTGGGGCGGCAAACCGAATGCGCCTTGCTCTACACCTCGGGCACCACAGGGCGGCCCAAGGGTTGCCGCTTGCTCAATGGGTATTTTTTGGCGGCCGGTCTTTGGTATGCCGAGTTGGGTGGCGCTTGCGTGCTGCGCAATGCCCAAGAGCGGGTCATCACCCCTTTGCCCTTGAACCACATGAATGCCATGGCGTTTTCGACCATGGTGGTGCTGATGACGGGCGGGTGTTTGGTGCAGCTCGATCGCTTCCACCCCCAGACCTGGTGGGACAGCGTGGCCGAAAGCCGTGCCACGGTGATCCACTATTTGGGGGTCATGCCTGCCATGCTGCTGTCCGCTCCCCCCAGCGCGCGTGACCGTCAACATGCGGTGCGCTTTGGTTTTGGTGCGGGCGTGGACCACCGCAACCATGCGCCGTTCGAACAGCGTTTTGGTTTTCCTCTGGTCGAGGCTTGGGCCATGACCGAGACCGGCGCGGCCGCTTGTGTGATGGCCAACCACGAACCCCGCCATGTGGGCACGCATTGTTTTGGCAAGCCGCCGCCGGAGATGGCCTATTGCCTGGTCGATGACCAAGGCGTGGATGTGGGTGTGGATGTGCCGGGCGAGTTGTGGGTGCGGGCCGAAGGGCCAGACCCGCGACAAGATTTTTTTGCCGGTTACCTCAAAGACGAAGCGGCCACCGAAGCGGCCTGGGACCAGGGTTGGTTTCACACCGGCGACTTGGTCAAGCGCGATGCCCAGGGCTTGTTGTACTTTGTGGACCGCAAGAAAAATGTGATCCGGCGCAGCGGCGAAAACATTTCAGCGGTCGAAGTGGAAAGCGTCTTGGCCCAGCACCCGGCGGTCAAAGCCTGCGGCATTGCGGCCACCCCAGACGCGGTGCGCGGTGACGAGGTGCTCGCCTGTGTGGTCACCCGCCAGCCATTACCGCAGGCAGAACGCGAAGCCTTGGCGCAAGATTTGGTGCGCCATTGCCTGGACCAATTGGCCTATTACAAAGCGCCTGGTTATGTGGCCTTTGTGGACGCACTGCCGGTGACCTTGTCGCAAAAAATCCAGCGCGGCCAATTGCGCGACTGGGCCCGCGACCTGCCCAGCCAAAGCCATTGCATCGATGTGCGTGGCCTGAAAAAGCGACAAACATGAGCCAGCGCCAATCGTACGAAGGGGTGGCGGTGGCGGTGCCCATCACCGTGCCCTACCAACGCTACTGCACCCAAGGGGCGCATTGGTTTGTGGGCCAAGCGGTGCAGGCCTTGGTGCAAGCCTCGGGTGTGGCCAAGGACGACATCGATGGGCTGTGCCTGAGCAGTTTTTCACTCAGCCCCGATACCGCGGTGGGCTTGACCCAGCATTTGGGTTTGTCGCCGCGCTGGCTGGACCACATCCCCACCGGAGGGGCTTCGGGGGTGATGTCATTGCGCCGCGCCGCGCGCGCGGTGCAAGCCGGCGATGCCAGTGTGGTGGCCTGCATCGGTGCCGACACCAACCATGTGGATTCGTTTCGCCAAACCTTGGGCAGCTTCAGCCACTTTGCGCGCGATGCCAGCTACCCCTATGGCTCGGGCGGCCCCAACTCGGTGTTTGCCTTCATCACTGCCAATTACATGCGCACCTATGGCGCACGCCGCGAAGACTTTGGCCGCATTGCGGTGGACCAGCGCAGCAACGCCTTGAAAAACCCCAATGCCTTGTTCAAAAAACCACTCAGCCTGGATGAATACATGGCCGGGCGGCCCATTTCCGACCCGATCCATTTGTTCGACTGCGTGATGCCGTGCGCCGGGGCCGATGCTTTTTTGGTGATGGGCCAAGACCGGGCGCGCGACCTGGGCCTGCCCCATGCCATCATCCGTGGGGCCATCGAACGCCACAATGCCTATGCCAACGACCCCATCATGGTGCAAGGCGGTTGGCGGCGCGACCTGCACGATTTGTATGCCCAAGCCGATGCCAGCCCAGCGCAGGTTGATTTTGTGCAAACCTATGACGATTACCCGGTGATTGTGATGATGCAGTTTGAAGACCTGGGTTTTTGCGCCAAAGGCGAGGGCCCGCAGTTTGTGCGCGAGCACCGCATGACCCACGACGGCAGCTTTCCCAACAACACCAGTGGCGGCCAGTTGTCGGTGGGCCAAGCGGGTGCTGCCGGTGGCTTCATTGGCATGGTGGAAGCGCTGCGCCAATTGTGTGACCAGGCGGGCGAGCGCAGTGTGCCGGGTGCCCAACTGGGCTTGGTCTCGGGCTTTGGCATGGTCACCTATGACCGCTGTTTGTGCACCGGTGCGGTGCTGTTGGGGCGACCCGCATGACCATGCCCTTGATGCGCCCTGCGCGCAAAAACCCCATCTTGCGCACGCCGCAAATGAACCTGCCGCCCTCGGCGCGCAGCCGTGTGGCTTTGGGCCTGACCGCCGCTGCTGCCGAAGGCCGCTTTGAGTTGCAGGTTTGTGAAGACTGCGCCGCTGTTCAGTACCCGCCCCGCGAAGCCTGCGTGCACTGTGTCTCGCCACGGCTCAAGTGGCGTGGCCAAATCGGCCTGGGCCAGTTGCTGGCCACCACGACCCTGCACCACAGCAACGATTTGTTTTTCCGCGAGCGCTTGCCTTGGCGCTTGGGCATGGTCGCGCTCGATGCCGGTCCATCGGTGATGGTGCATTTGCACAGCGATGTGGGCCCCGCCCCTTGCCGCTTGCGGGTGGGCGCGCGCTTGGACCGGGCTGGTCAAGCGGTCTTGATAGGTTTCCCTGAGAAAGAGAGCGAACACATGGCCGACGACAAAATGCTGCGCGAGATGGGCAGCGACCCCAAGTTCCGCAAGGCCTTGGTGACCGATGGCAAAACCCCGGTGGGCCAGGCCATGGTGCGTGCCCTGATCAAAGCCGGGGCAGACATTGTCTGGGTGGGCCATGCAGAACCTTGGAAAAAGCTGCCCGGTTTGACCGAGCTGGCGGCTTTGCCCCAAGTGACCATGCTGCCGCTGGACCTGAGCAATGAGCGCTCGGTGACCACCTTGGCCGGTGAAATTGGCGGCAAGGTGGACATGGTCATCAACACCGCAGAGGTCCATCGCAGCCATGGCATTGGCAACCGCAGCGGCACCGATGTGGCCCGCATGGAAATGGAGATCAATTACCTGGGCTTGTTGCGCCTGTCGCAGGCCTTGGGCCCGGCGTTGCGCGCCCGGGCCGCCGACGGCATCACCCATGCTTGCGCTTGGGTCAACCTGTTGTCCATTTACGCGCTGTCGAATTTCCCCTCGCATGGCACTTATTCGGCATCCAAGGCGGCCGCCTACTCGTTGTCGCAATGTTTGCGCGCTGAAATGCGACCCGCCGGGATCCGCGTCATCAATGTGTTTCCCGGTCCGATTGACGATGAATGGAACCAAAACATGCCGCCACCCAAATTGAGCCCGGAGAGCTTGGCCAGCGCGGTGGTGAAAGCCTTGCGCGAAGGCACCGAAGATGTGTACCCCGGCGATGTGGCGCAAGAGTGGTTGCAGCGATGGCGCGAAAACCCCAAGGTGTTGGAGCGAGAAATCGCAGCGGGGGGCAGCTGAGCATGAGCACCACCGCCCCTTTGTTGACCGCCTTGGTCCAGGCCATGCGCAGCCGGCGCATTGAGGTCATTGACCTGACGCAAACCCTCACCCCCGATTTCCCGCAAATTGCACTGCCCCCAGAGATGGGCCAGTGCTGGCCCTTTCGCATCGAAGAGGCCTCGCATTACGACGAGCGCGGGCCGGGTTGGTACTGGAATAACTTTTCCTGTGGTGAGCACACCGGCACCCACTTTGATGCCCCCATCCATTGGATCTCTGGGCGCGACCTGCCCCACAACGCGGTGGACACCATTCCGGTGGAGCACTTTGTCGCCCCGGCCTGTGTGGTGGACTGCTCGGGCCCCGTGGCACAAAACCCCGACTACCTGCTCACCGTGGACGACTTGTTGGCCTTTGAGGCCGAACACGGGCGCATCCCCGCCGGGGCTTGGTTGCTGATGCGCACCGATTGGTCGCAGCGCAGCGACCCCGAGGCCTACCAAAACTTCGATGAAACCGGCCAGCACACCCCAGGCCCGAGCGCCGAAGCGGTGCGTTTTTTGGTTGAGCAACGCGATGTATTGGGTTTTGGTTCAGAGGCCATTGGCACCGATGCGGGCCAGGGCTATCACCTGCGCCCGCCATACCCCTGCCACTACTACATGCACGGTGCGGGTCGCTATGGTTTGCAGTGCCTGACCAATTTGGACAAATTGCCACCCACCGGCGCGCTCATCTTGAGCCCGCCGCTGAAAATTCAAAAAGGCAGTGGCAGCCCCTTGCGGGTTTTGGCCTTGGTGGAACACCCGGCATGAACGCAGCCTCGCCCACCCCACGCCAAGTGGCCTTGGTCAGTGGCGGCAGCGCTGGCATTGGGCGGGCTGTGTGCGAACAATTGATCGCCCAAGGCTGTGAGGTGGTGTCTTTGGACATCCAAGCGCCCCTTTGGCACAGCCCCCACTTGCATGCGGTTCAGGTGGACCTGCTGGACCGCCAGGCCACCGCCCAAGCTTTGCAGCAAGTGGTGACCGATTGGCCCATCAACACCGTGGTGCACAACGCGGGTTTGATCCGTGCGGCCTTGTTGCCCGATGTGCGCTTGAGCGACTTGGACGATTTGACCCAGTTGCACCTGGCATGCGCCATCCAAATGGTGCAAGCCGCCTTGCCCACCATGCAGGCCCAGCATTTTGGCCGCGTGGTCTTGTTGTCCTCGCGTGCGGCGGTGGGCTTGGCCACCCGCAGCGCTTATTCGGCCACCAAGGCCGGATTGATGGGCTTGGCCCGCACCTGGGCTTTGGAGCTTGGCCCCATGGGGGTCACGGTCAATGTGATTGCGCCCGGCCCCATCCGCAGCACCGCCATGTTCCATGATGTGGTGCCAGCGGGCAGCGAGAAAGAGCGTCAATTGGCCGCTGGTTTGCCCGTGCGCCGCTTGGGCGAACCGGCCGATGTGGCCCGGGCCGCCGGGTTTTTTGTCCAAGCCGATGCCAGCTTCATCACCGGGCAGGTGTTGTACGTGTGTGGGGGGGCCAGCGTGGGCAGTTTGAACCTGTGATGCGCTGGCAAGCGGGGCGGCGGGGCAGGGGGAATCCCTGAGAAAACGCACTGCCGCACCAGCGACAATGCATGCTGTTTCTCATCAGCCGGTCCAGCCTGGGCCGTGTGAGTTGTTTTAAAGGAGTGATCATGCGCACAACGAAATCTGGCCGTTTGCTGGCCTTGTCTTTGGCCACCTTGTTGGCCGCTTCTGTGGTTCAGGCCGCAGACAAGGTCAAGATCGGTTTTGTCAGCACCTTGTCCGGCCCCAACGGTGCTTTGGGTGCTGAAATCCGCGATGCCTTCAATTTAGCGGTCAAACTCAATGGCGGCAAGCTCGGTGGCTTGCCCGCAGAGGTGTTGATCGGCGACGACCAGTTCAAGCCCGATGTGGGCAAGCAGTTGTTTGAGCGCTATGTCAAGCGCGACAAAGTGGACTTCATGACCGGTGTGGTGTTCTCCAACATCATGTTGGCCGGTTTGCCCGAGGCCGTGGGTGAAAAAACCTTTTACCTGAGCCCCAATGCAGCGCCTTCGCCGATTGCTGGCAAAGAGTGCAGCCCTTATTTCTTTGCCGTGTCTTGGCCCAATGATGCCTACCACGAGGCCGCTGGTCAGTACGCCACCACCAAGGGCTTCAAGTCGGCCTATTTGATTGCGCCCAATTACCAGGCTGGCAAAGACTCGTTGGCCGGTTTCAAGCGCTACTACAAAGGCAAGGTGGCCGCCGAGGTCTATACCAAGCTGGGTCAGTTGGACTATTCGGCCGAGTTGGCTGAAATTCGCGCGGCCAAGCCCGATGTGCTGTATTTCTTCTTGCCCGGAGGCATGGGCATCAACTTCATCAAGCAGTTTGTGGCCGCTGGTCTGAACAAAGACACCAAATTGGTGTTGCCTGGTTTCGGCGCTGACCAAGACATCATCCGCAGCGTGGGCGAGGAGATGCTGGGCATCAACGACACCGCCCACTGGGCCTTGGACCTGAACAACGCCGCCAACAAAAAGTTTGTGGCCGAGTTCGAAAAAGAATACAAGCGCTTGCCCACCGTCTATGCCGCCCAAGGCTACGACACCGCCTTGCTGATCGATGCGGCCGTGCGCGGTGCCAAAGGCAACTTAGATGACAAAGAGGCCTTGCGCCGCCACATCAAAGAGGCCAAGTTCGAATCGGTGCGCGGTGCGTTCAAATTCAACACCAACCAGTACCCGATCCAAAACTACTACCTGCGCGAAGTGCAAAAAGACGGGCAAGGCCGCTTGGTCAACCGAATCGTCTCGCAAACCCCTGTGCTGGCCAACCATGGCGATGCATACGTGCAAGACTGCCCCATGAAGTAAACGCCCCGGCGTTGATTCCCACCAGCCCCGCCACCCTGTGGTGGGGCAATTTTTTGTTTTGACCGGTACCCAAGTGCATGACCTGGATATTGTTTCTTGAGCAAAGCCTCAACGGACTGCAGTTTGGATTGATGCTTTTTTTACTCGCCTCGGGCTTGACCTTGGTGTTTGGCATCATGGACATGATCAACCTGGCCCATGGTGCCTTGTACATGGTGGGTGCTTTTTTGGCCGCTTGGCTGGCCGAAATGACGCGCTCCTTTTTATGGGGCGTGTTATTGGCCGTGCCCTTGACCGCGCTGTTTGGCATGCTGATGGAGGCCTCGCTGCTGCGCAGCTTGTACCGGCGGGACCACATGTCGCAGGTGTTGGCCACCTTTGCGCTCATCCTCATCATCAATGAGGCCGTGCGCATGATTTGGGGCAGCGATTTGGCCTTGTCGGCCCCCGCGGCCTTGTCGGGCCCGGTGGAATTGCTGCCCGGCCTGAAGTACCCCAGTTACCGCTTGGTCATCATTGGCGTGGGCCTGGCATTGGCCTTGTTTTTGTACCTGTTGGTCACCCAAACCCGCATGGGCGCTTGGGTGCGCGCGGGTGCATCCAACCGCGACATGGCCATGGCCATGGGCATCAACATCCAGCGTTTGTTCACCTTGGTGTTTGGCTTGGGCGCGGCCATGTGCGCCGTCGCTGGCGCGATGCTGGGGCCTTTGCTGGCGGTTCAAGTGGGCATGGGTGAGAGCATTTTGATTTTGGCTTTTGTGGTCATCGTGATCGGTGGCATTGGTTCGATCTGGGGGGCGTTTGTGGGCTCTTTGCTGGTGGGCTTTGTCGACACCTTTGGCCGCACCTTGCTGCCGCATTTGTTTCGCGAACTGTTCCCACCCCAAGTGGCGGCCACCGCTGGTCCAGCGGCCGCTTCGATCATGGTTTACCTCTTGATGGCGGTGGTCTTGTTCATCCGCCCACAAGGCCTGTTCTCGCGCCGATCATGAGCGGCCAAACCTCCACCGCTGGCGAGACCAAACCCTGGGTTTGGTGGTTGTTGCTGGTCTTGGCCGTTGGCCTGGGCTGGGTGATGCAAGCCCAAGGCCAGAGTTTTTATTTGTCCATGCTCAGCCGCATGATGATTTATGGCCTGGCCGCTTGCAGCCTGAACTTGATCTTGGGTTATGGCGGTTTGGTGTCGTTTGGTCATGCGGCATTTGTGGGCATTGGGGCCTACACCGTGGGCATCTTGATCACCGAAGGCGTGCCCAGCGGCTGGATCGGTTTTCCAGCGGCCATGTTGGTGTCGGCCGTGTTCGCGGCCTTGATCGGGGCGATCTCGCTGCGCACCCGTGGCGTGTACTTCATCATGATCACCTTGGCCTTCGCGCAAATGGTTTATTACCTGGTCAATTCGGTCAAGGCCTATGGCGGCGATGAGGGTTTGAACATCCGCATGCGCTCCGATTTCGGCTTTGGTTTGAACCTGAAAAACGACCTGGCCTTTTATTACCTGGTGCTGCTGTGCCTGGCCCTGAGCCTGTGGTTCATGCACCGCTTGATGCATTCGCGTTTTGGTCGGGTGGTGTTGGCCCAGCGCGATGACGATGTGCGCACCGAAGCCCTGGGTTTTGCGGTCTACCGCTACCAAATGGTTTTATTTGTGCTGGCCGGGGCCATTGGGGGTTTGTCGGGCGCGCTCATGGTCAACCAACAAAATTACGTCAACCCCAATTTGATGCACTGGACGCAGTCTGGCGTGTTGATGGTGATGGTCATTTTGGGCGGTGTCGGCACCTTGGCCGGTGGCCTGTGGGGGGCTTTGCTGCTGCTCACCTTGGAAGATGTGTTTGCTGAATACACGGTGCATTGGCAGTTTTATGTCGGTTGGATTTTGCTGGCCGTGGTGCTGATGGCACCCCAGGGTTTGGCCGGTTTGTTCAAACGCCGCGTCCAAGGGGGGCAACATGGCTGAGACGGTGTTGCAAGTCAAATCCTTGGTCAAGCACTTTGGTGCTTTGTGCGCCACCGACCACGTCAGCCTGGATGTGCGCGCGGGTGAAATCCACGCCCTGATCGGGCCTAACGGCGCGGGCAAAACCAGTTTGGTCGCCCAGCTCTCGGGCTTGCTCACCAGTGACTCGGGCCAGGTGCTTTTTTTGAACGAAGACATCACTGCCTTGCGCGCCCACCAACGGGTGCGCCGGGGCCTGGTGCGGTCGTTCCAAATCACCCGCTTGTTCAAATCGTTCAGCGTGCGCGACAACGTCGCATTGGCGGTGCAAGCGCGCACCGGCAACCCGTATTCGTTTTGGCGGCCGGTGGCGGCCGAGCGCGCTTTGCATGATGAAGCGCAGTCGATTTTGGTCGACATTGGTTTGGCCGAGCGCGCCGATGAGCTGGCCCAAAACCTCTCGCATGGCGAGCAGCGCGTGCTCGAAGTGGGCTTGGCCATGGCCACCGCGCCCAAATTGCTGTTGCTCGACGAGCCGATGGCTGGCACCGGCCCAGAGGAGTCGCAGCGCATCGTGGCTTTGATCGAAGGGCTGAAAAAGCGCGTGGCCATTTTGCTGGTGGAGCATGACATGGAAGCGGTGTTTCGCTTGGCCGACCGCATTTCGGTGCTGGTCAATGGCGCGGTCATCGCCTGTGGCCAACCGCAAGACATTCGCCAAGACCCAATGGTCATCGCCGCCTACTTGGGCGAGGAGCAAAGCGCATGAGCCACAGCTTGTTGCAAGCCCAGGGCTTGCGCGCCGCTTATGGTGCCAGCCAAGTCTTGTTTGGCATCGACTTTGACATCAAGGCCGGTGAGGTGATGGGTTTGCTCGGCCGCAACGGCATGGGCAAGACCACCTTGATCCGCAGCCTGTTGGGTTTGAAAAGCCCCCAAGCGGGCAGCGTGCATTTCGAAGGGGTGGCCATCACCGGCCACAGCGCAGACCGTATTGCCCGCATGGGCCTGGCCGTGGTGCCCGAAGGCCGCCAGGTGTTTCCCAACCTGAGCGTGGACGAACACCTGAGCGCGTTTGCCGCCCGGCGCAATGGGGCGGCCCAGCCCTGGACCCCTGAGTCGGTCTACCAGTTGTTCCCGCGCTTGGCAGAGCGCAAGAAAAACATGGGCAATCAGCTATCAGGCGGCGAGCAGCAAATGTTGGCCATCGGACGCGCCTTGGTCACCAACCCCAAGTTGCTCATCTTGGACGAGGCCACCGAAGGATTGGCCCCGCTGATTCGGGAAGAAATTTGGCAATGCCTGACCCGCTTGCGCCAAGCCGGTCAAACCTTGGTGGTGGTGGACAAATACGTCAACCGCTTGGTGCAAATTGCCGACCGGCATTTGATCTTGGAGCGTGGCAGCGTGGCTTGGCAAGGCAGCTCGGCCGAGCTCGACAAAGACCGCAGCCTGTGGCACCGCTACCTGGGCGTGTGATCCAACGCTGACCTGCCCTGGCCCGCCAGGATGGGGTCAAGCAAAGTGCCGCTGCGCCACCTGGCGCAAACCCTCTTGCAGGCTTTTGGACGCGGCGCTGGTGGAGCCACTGCGCCGGCGCGTGATGCCCACCCGGCGGGCCCAATCGGTGCCAGCCACTCGCAGGGCTTGGAGCTGCCCGGCCTGTGCCTCCCAGTGGATCAACTCTTGCGGGATGAAGGTGAGTGCATCACTTTGCATGACCAAGGCTTTCATCAGCACGGTGGAGGTGGTTTCTATCTGCGCTTTGGGCGGTGTCAATTGGTGGGCGATGAAAAAATCATCGAAGGCCAAGCGCTCCAACTCGCGCTGGCGCGGCAAGACCCAGGTTTGCGCCAGCAAGTCGCTGGGCTGCACCTGGCGGCGCAAGCCCAAGGGGTGTTCTGAGCGGGCCACCACCACCGCACTTTCGGTGAACAAGGTTTCGTGGACCAGGTCGGCATCGGCGCTGCGCGCGGGCACCGAAGACAGGGCAAAGTCCACCTCGCCTTGTTTGACCCAGGGCATGAGCGACTCGTTGAGGCCATACAACACCGTGACCTTGAGTTCGGGGTGCTGGCGTTGCCAAGCCACCAAGGCCTTGGGCAACAGCCGGTTGGCCTCGGTGGGCCCACAGCCCACGATCACATGGCCGCGTTGTGCGCCCTTGAGGGCATCGATCTCACCCAGGGCATGGCGCAACTCGGCCTCGACCACCTGGCCGTGTTGCATCAAGGCCTGGCCAAAGGGCGTGGGACTGACCCCAAAACGCCCGCGCTCCAGCAGGGGCACCCCCAAAGATTTTTCCAAGGCCTTGATGCTTTTGGACAGCGCCGGTTGTGAGACTTCCAGTTCGGCCGCCGCTTCGCTCAGGCTGCCGCAGCGCACAGCGGTCAGAAAAAACTGCACTTTTCGGTAATCCATAACCAATGGTAATGTAAAAAGCATGGAAAGTTGTAGGTGTGGCGAGCGCGCTTTGATAGCCTTCGCGCTTGCTTTAACCCTTGCCTTCTTTTCGGAGATGCCATGACCACTTTAGATCTGGACCACCTGGTCCAACCCGACCGCGTGCACCGCAGCGTTTACACCGACCAGGCCATTTTTGACCTGGAGATGGAACACATGTTTGAAAAAACCTGGGTCTACTGTGGCCATGAGTCCCAGGTCAAAGCGGTGGGCGACTACCACACGCTGCACATCGGTCGCCAGCCCATGGTGATGGTGCGCGACCGCGACCAATCCATCCGCGTCCTCTACAACCGCTGCCCCCACCGTGGTGTGCAGTTGTGCGGCACCCACAGCGGCAACACGGGCTCGGGCTTTGTGTGCCCCTACCACGCTTGGAGTTTTCACCTCAACGGCAAGGTGCGGGCCATTCCTTTGGCCAAGGGTTACGAGGGCACGCGTTTCCATTTGGACGATGCCCAAGCCAGCATGGTGCCCGCCGCGCGGGTGGACAGCTACCGGGGCTTTGTGTTTGCCAGCTTGAGCGCCGAGGGCCCCTCGTTGTTGGAGTTTTTGGGCGAGGCCAAGGTGGCCTTTGACGACATGTGCGACCGCTCGCCGGTGGGCGAGGTGGAAGTGGTGCCGGTATGCCACCGCGTGGTGCAGCATTCGAACTGGAAGTTCTTCATGGAGAACCAACTCGATGCCTTGCACCCGTCGGTGACCCACCAGTCCACCGGTGTCTCGGCCCGGCGCATCGAAGACCGCGTCAAAAAGAACCAGGGCTCGGCCCCGCTGTACTTCCATTACCTGTCCACTTTCGCCTCCAGCTTTGACCAGTGGGACTCGGTGCAAACCGTCAACTTCCCCTATGGCCACGGCATCCTCAAGGCCTATATGGGTTTGCGACCGACCGACCCAGACACAGTGGAATACGAAGGCATCTTGAAAAAAGCCTATGGCGAAGCCAAGGCCGAAGAATATTTGTCGCGCAGCATCCACCATGTGCTGATCTATCCCTATTTGTCGGTGCAATCTCCCTTGCAGCAACTGCGCTGCCTGCGCCCCATGGGGCCGGACAAGACCGTTTCCGAGATTTGGCACTTCCGCCTCAAAGGCGCGCCCGAAGCAATTTACCGCCGCGCGCTGTGGTATTTCAACCTGGTCAATTCACCGGCCACCATGATCAATGCCGACGACTTGGAAAACTGGACCCGTGGCCAATGGGGTTTGCAGTCCAAGGGCGGCGACTGGGTGAGCTTTCACCGCAACATGGGCGGCGACACCGAGACCAACGGCGTGGCCTACTCCAACAACGGCACCTCCGAGGTGGTGATGCGCAACCAGTTCAAAGCCTGGCAGGCCTATATCCGTCCCGCGGTTCAAACTGCGGTCAGCGTCGCTTGAGGGAGCACACAGCATGAGCAAAACCACACTCACCACCCAGCAAGCCCTGGGCAGCGGCGTTGTCATCGAGGCCGTGCAGTCGATGACGGGTGCCGAGTCCATCGCCCCCGATCACATGGGGCGTGCCCGCGTGCCCGCCCAAGGCTATGTGCCGCAAGCCGTGGCCCAAGCCGATCCCGCGCTGATGCACCAGGTGCAAACGCTGTTGTTTCGCCAAGCCGCCATGCTCGATGCCAAGAACTGGGCCGACTGGATGGACTTGTTCAGCGACGACGGCGTGTACTGGATGCCCGCCACCCCGGAGCAAACCGATTGGGCCAGCCAGCCGTCCATCTTTGCCGAGGACCGCTTGCTCATGGAAGTGCGCGCGGGCCGTTTGCAACACCCCAATGCCTGGTCGCAAGCGGCCAATTGGTCGACCAACCACATCGTCGGCAATGTGATGATCGAGCATGCCCAGGCCGATGCGCTGGAGGTGTATTCGCGCTTTCACATGTTGGAGTTGCGCCGCGACAACGTGCGCCACTTTGCGGGCAGTTACCGCCACAGCTTGGTGCGTGTGGGCGCAGATTGGAAGATCAAGTTGCAACGGGTGGACATGTCCAATGCCCAAGGCGCATACGACTACGTGATCCAAGCCTGGGTGTGAGGTACAGGCTGGGGGCCTGTCACCGCTGGGCCATCACCACTGGCCGGTTTCCATGTGGATGGCGACCTCGCAATCGTCAAAGATCGCCAGCTTGGCGATCTTGACCCGCACCCCCAACACACCGGGCAAGGCCATCAGGCGGGCTGCCAGTTTGCCAATCAGGCTTTCGAGCAAATTCACATGCTCGGCGGTGCATTCGGCAATGATGATGCTGCGCACCTTGCGGTAATCCAGCACATGGGTGATGTCGTCGTCGCGCGGCATCAGCGGTTGTGAGCCCAGGTTGAGCTCGGCATCGACCTGTATCGGTTGGGGCGCGTGTTGTTCTTGCGGCAAGATGCCCAAGTTGGCATCAAAGCGCAGCCCGGTCAGGCTCAGGGTTTGGGTGCCTTTGCTGGCCATGTCTTTGCCTTACAGCACGCCGGGTTTGGCGCGGAAAATTTCCACCCCCACCGCTTCGCAGTCGGGGTAAACATCGGGTTTGCGGGTTGACACCTGGGCGGCCATCACGCCGGGGTGGGCCATCAGCGCCGCCATGATGTCGTCGCACAAGGTCTCTTGCAAACCAATGTGGCCTTGGGCCAGGCGTTGCTGCACCACTTGGCGCACGAAGTCGTAATCCACCACTTCGTCCAATTGGTCGTGTTGGGCCTGGGTGTCTTGCAAAGACACATACAGGTCGATATCGATCAGCAAGCGCTGGGGGGCGAGTTGTTCAAAGCCATGGATGCCAATGCGCGCTTGGACTTCCAAGCCGCGCAAAAACAAACGCCGGTGTTGTAAGAGCAATGGGTTGTTCATGTTTGTTTTTGCAGCAATTCATCCACCACAAAAAGCACATCGCGCGCCATCGGCACCAGGTGCTGGCCGTTATCGACTTGGATGCAGGTGCCGGTGATGGAGGCGGTTTGGGCCAAAAACACGGCCGCTTGGGCCACGTCTTGGGGGTCTATCGGGCGGCGCAACAAATTGCCTTGCGCGGCGATGTCAAAGTTGGCCTGGGTTTGCGGGCCGCTGGGGTAGAGCAGGCCGGGGGCGACCGCATTGATCCGCAGTTGGGGGGCCAGGCTTTGGGCCTGCAAACGAACCGCCCGCTCCAAAGCCAGCTTGGACAAGGTGTAGGAAAAATAATCGGGGTTGAGGTTGAACACCTTTTGGTCGAGCACATGCACCAAGCTGGCATGCCCGGCCGGGCTGTGCGCATGCAAGCGGGCCATGTGCTGGCCCATGTGCATGGGGGCCAACAGGTTCACCCGCAGTTGTTGCAAGGCCAGGGGGTCGCTGAAGTCGCGCCCGCTGTCGGGCTCAAACAAAGAGGCGTTGTTCACCACGCAGCGCAAAGCGGTGCCCGCATGCGCCTGGGCCTGGTCAAAAATTTGCGCCACGCTGTCGGCGCTGTCGAGCGAGCCACCCACCGCCTGGGCCAGCACACCCATGTCGCGCAACTGCCCGACCAAAGAGATGGCCGCTTGTTCAGAGCGTTGGTAATGGCACACCACATTCCAGCCACTGCGCGCAAATGCCAGGCTCATGGCGTGTCCCAGCCGATGTGCGGCACCGGTGACCAAAACCCAATCGTTCATGTGAAATGCACGCGCCCCAGGTCAGCCCGAGGCAACAAGGTAGGATGAAGAGGCCATGAATGTACCGCCTTTTCCTGCTGCGCCCCCGCAAGCCCTGCACCAACTGATGGCCCGCTCCATGGCCCAAGCGGGCGGCTGGTTGGGCTTTGACCGCTTCATGGCCATGGCCTTGTACGCGCCGGGCCTGGGTTATTACAGCCGCCAAGACCATTTCATTGGCAGCGATCCCGCGCGCAGCGACTTTGTCACCGCCCCGACCCTGGGCCCTTGGTTGGGCCAAACCTTGGCCCATCCGGTGCGCCAGGCCTTGGACCACACCGGCACCGATGCGGTGTGGGAGTTTGGTGCGGGCAATGGGGCTTTGGCTTTGCAATTGCTCGACCATTTGGGCGACGCGGTGCAGCGCTACACCATCATCGAACTGTCCGGCGCTTTGCGCCAACGCCAGCAAATCACCTTGGCCGCCCATGCCCACAAAGTGCAGTGGTTGAGCGAATGGCCCGAGGCTTTGGACGGTGTGGTGGTGGGCAATGAGGTGATCGATGCCATGCCGGTGCGCTTGCTGCAACGCCGCCAAGGCCTTTGGCACGAGCGCGGCGTGGTGGCCGCTGGCGCGGACCCGGCCCAGCCCTGGCAGTGGCAAGACCGGCCCACCGACTTGCGCCCACCGCTGCCGATCGAAGGCGAGCACGACTATTTGACCGAGGTCCATCCGCAGGCCGAGGCCTTTGTGCGCAGCCTGGCCGAGCGCATGCAGCGCAGCCCTCGCCAGGGCGTGGTGATCTTGCTGGACTACGGTTTTCCTGAGAGCGAGTACTACCATCCGCAGCGCCACATGGGCACGGTGATGTGCCACCGCGCCCACCGCGCCGACAGCGATCCGCTGGCCGATGTGGGGCTCAAAGACATCACCGCCCATGTCAATTTCACCGGCCTGGCCCTGGCCGCCCAAGACGCGGGCTTGCAGGTGCTGGGCTATACCTCGCAGGCCAACTACCTGCTCAACTGTGGCATCTTGCCCTTGCTGCAAGCGCTGCCCAGCGAGCAGCGCAACCTGGCCCTCAAATTGGTGCACGAGCATGAAATGGGGGAGTTGTTCAAGGTCTTGGTGCTGGGCCATGGACCGGCCTGGCTGCCGATGGGCTTTGAACGCGGGGACCGCACCCATGCGCTTTGAGCCCCAGGCCGTTGCCCGCCGCCTTGGGCGCAAGCGCGCGCAGAACGGGGGTCGCTGATGTGGCGTTGGCTGTTGGTGGTGTTTTTGGCCCTGATTTTGTTCAATGGTTTGATGCCATGGCTGCGCAAAATCGGCTTTGGCCGCTTGCCCGGTGACTTTCAGTTTCGCTTCTTGGGCCGCGACTGGTACATCCCCGTCACCACCACTGTGGTGCTCAGCCTGGTCGCAGCCGGTGTCTCCCGGTTGATTTGAGCCAACCTGCACCTGGGCAGGTCTTGCCCTGGGCGGACACGGCGATGGGCACCAATGGGTAACATCAAAGCCTTTCCATCTGTTTGCCACCCATGAACTTGCCCCCCTTGCCCCACCAGCGCCGCAGCCGTGCTGGGCGCCATGCCCTTGTGGCCGTGTTGCTGCTGGCTTTGGCCGGTGCGGGTGCTTGGTATGTCTACTGGCGGCCCCTGGGCGACGAAGCCGCAGGCGAAGCCAAGGGAGAGGGCAAAGGGGGCGGCCCCAAAGGCGGTGGCGGCCGCTTTGGTGGGGGCGGGCGCAGCCAGGCGGTCAGTGCGGCCGAGGTGCAGCGCATGGATGTGCGCCAAACCATCCAAGCCATCGGCACTTTGACGGCCTTGAACACCGCGGTGGTGCGGGCCAAGATCGACGGAGAACTCAAGGCCTTGCGCTTCACCGAGGGCCAAATGGTGCGCGCGGGCGATGTGCTGGCCGAGATCGACGACCGCAATGCCCAGGCCCAACTGGCCCAGGCCGAAGGCCAACTGGCCCGCGATGTGGCCCAGCTGCGCAACGCCCAATTGGATTTGCAGCGCTACCAAGGCTTGTTGGAAAAAGATGCGATTGCCCGCCAACAGGTGGAGTCGCAACAAGCCCTGGTGCGCCAGTTGCAAGGCACGGTGCAGTCTGACCAAGCCCAACTCGATGCGGCCAAACTGCAACTCACCCACACCCGCGTGGTGGCCCCGATTTCGGGCCGCTTGGGGCTCAAGCAAACCGAACTGGGCAGCTTGGTGCGGGCCGGGGATGCCAACGGCATAGTCACCATCACCCAAACCGACCCCATGGCCGTGCTGTTCGCGGTGCCCGAAATCCATGTGCCGCTGATCCAGCGCAAACTGCGCGCGGGCCAGGTGCTGCCGGTGCAGGTGTGGGACCGCGATGCCAAACAAATGCTGGCCCAAGGGCGGGTGAGCAGCACCGACAACGCCATCGACCTGGCCACCGGCACCTTGCGTTTGAAGGCGGTCTTCCCCAATGCCGATGGCAGCTTGTTCCCCAACCAATTTGCCAACATCCGTTTGGAGTTGGACACCCTCAAAGACAGCTTGGCCGTGCCCAGCGCCGCCATTCAGCGCGGGGCGGCCGGTACCTTTGTGTATGTGGTGCAAGCCGACAATTCGGTGTTGACCCGGGTGGTGCAACTCGATGCCCAAGACGGCGACTGGCAAGCCATTCGCGGGCCGCTGCAGCCCGGCGAGCGGGTGGTCACCGACGGGGCCGATCGCTTGCGCGACGGCAGCAAGGTGGAAGTGGTCAAGTCCGCACCCAACCGCGCAGCCTCGGGCGAGGCGGCCAAAGACAAAGCCCCTGCTGCAGCTGGCGCGGCCGGGCCTGGTGCTGCGGGGCCGGGCGCGGCCAGCAACCGTGCGGCGGCCAGCGCGGGTGGGGCTGCACCTTCTGCCACACCTGCCGCACCCGCCGCTGAGGGCGCAGGAGGTGGCGCAGGTGGCGGTCGACCCCCATGGATGGACCGCTTGCCCCCCGAGGTGCAAGAGCGGGTGAAAAACATGTCGCCCGAAGAACGCCGCGCATTTTTCCAGCGCATGCGCGAGCGGCGTCAATCGCAGGAGCCTTGATGAGCGCCCCCGCGCGCCGCCCAAGCCGTGCAACAGCAGACCGGGGGCAGCGGTGAACCTGTCGCGCTGGTTCATCTTGCGCCCGGTGGCCACCTCTTTGTTGATGGTGGCCATGCTGATTGCGGGCGCTTTGGCCTACCGCTGGTTGCCCATCGCCGCTTTGCCCCAAGTCGATTACCCCACCATCCAGGTCTCCACCCTGTACCCCGGGGCCAGCCCCGAGGTGGTGACCTCGGCCATCACCGCGCCTTTGGAGCGCCAGTTTGGCCAAATGCCCGGCCTGGACCTGATGAGCTCGGTCAGCTCGGGCGGTGCATCCATCATCACCTTGCGGTTTTCGCTCGACCTGGCGCTCGATGTGGCCGAGCAGCAGGTGCAAGCGGCCATCAATGCCGGGGCCAATTTATTGCCCAACGACTTGCCCATGCCGCCGACCTACAGCAAGGTCAACCCGGCCGATGCGCCCATCTTGACGTTGGCGGTGAGCTCGCCCTCGCGCCCCATCACCCAGGTCAGCGACATGGTGGAAAACCGCGTGGCCCAGCGCTTGTCACAGGTATCGGGCGTGGGTTTGGTCAGCATTGCCGGCGGTCAGCGGCCATCGGTGCGGGTGCAGGTCAACCCGGTGGCTTTGGCGGCTGCTGGGTTTTCACTGGAGGACGTGCGCTTGGCCATCAACCAGGCCAATGTGAACCAGGCCAAGGGCAGTTTGGATGGGCCGCTGCGCGCCTCCACCATCGATGCCAACGACCAATTGCGCTCGGCCCAGGAATACGCCCAGTTGGTGCTGGCCTATCGCAATGGCAATCCCTTGCGCTTGCGCGATGTGGCCCAGATCGTCGAAGCGCCCGAAAACAGCCGCTTGGCCGCATGGGCCAATCAAACGCCGGCGGTGGTGTTGCACATCCGGCGCCAGCCGGGTGCCAATGTGATTGAAACGGTTGACCGCATCCAAGCCTTGTTGCCACGCTTGCGCGCCGAACTGCCCGACTCGGTGGATTTGCAGGTGATGAGCGACCGCACCGTGACCATCCGCGCATCGGTGCGCGATGTGCAGTTTGAACTGATGCTGGCGGTGGCGCTGGTGGTGATGGTGATCTTTTTGTTTTTGCGCAATGCCGCCGCCACCTTGATCCCCAGCGTGGCCGTGCCCTTGTCCTTGGTGGGCACCTTTGGCGTGATGTATTTGGCGGGGTTTTCCATCAACAACCTGACCTTGATGGCCTTGACGATCTCCAGCGGCTTTGTGGTGGACGATGCGATTGTGATGATCGAAAACATCTCGCGCCATTTGGAGCAGCCCCACAACGCCGAGCTGGCCCAGACCAGCGGCTGGCGCGAGGCTGCGCTATCGGCGGCCCTCAGTGGTTCGCGCCAAATTGGCTTCACCATTGTGTCGCTGACCTTTTCGCTCATCGCGGTGCTCATCCCCTTGTTGTTCATGGCCGATGTGGTGGGCCGCTTGTTCCACGAATTCGCCATCACCTTGGCGGTATCGATTTTGATTTCGGCGGTGGTCTCGCTCACCCTCACCCCCATGATGTGTGCCCGCTTGTTGCGCCCGCATGCGGCCCGCGCGCCCAGCGCCTGGTCGCTGGTCCTGGGGCAAACCATTGACCGCTGGATCGAGCGCTATGGCCGCAGCCTGGCCCGGGTTCTGGAGCGGCCGGGCCAGGTGTGGTGGATGTTTGGCTTGAGTTTGCTCAGCACCGTGGCTTTGTATGTGTGGGTGCCCAAGGGCTTTTTCCCGCTGCAAGACACCGGCAGCTTGCAAGTCATCACCGAGGCCACGCAGTCCACTTCGTTTGAAGCCATGGCGCAGCGGCAACAGGCTTTGGCCGAGCGCTTGCTGGCCGAACCTGCGGTGCACAGCCTGACCTCGTTCATTGGTGTTGACGGCACCAACACCAGCCTCAACACCGGGCGCATGACGCTGCAACTGGTGCCCAAGGCCGAGCGCGATGCGCCCTTGATGGGCGTGGTCGAGCGGTTGACCCGCAGCGGCGATCAAGTCAGCGGCATGCGCTTGTTCATCCAGCCGGTGCAAGACCTGAGCATTGAAGACCGGGTGGCGCGCACCCAATACCAATTCATGCTCAGTGGGCCAGACCCGCAGGCCTTGGGGCTGTGGTCGCAGCGCTTGATCGAGCGCATGCGGGCCATGCCCGAACTGACCGACCCGGCCAGCGATTACCAAGACCAAGGCCTGCAAGCCTATGTGCAAATCGACCGGGAAGCGGCCGCCCGTTTGGGGGTGAGTGTGTCGGCCATCGACCTGGCCTTGTACAACGCCTTTGGCCAGCGTTTGGTCTCCACCATCTTCACCCAAAGCAACCAGTACCGGGTGGTGTTGGAGGTCAACCACAACCAGCGCCTGGGCCCAGCGGTCTTGCAAAAACTGTATGTGCCCGCCAGCGGCGGCGCGCAAGTGCCTTTGTCGTCGCTGGCCCAGGTGGTGGAAAAACCCGCGCTGCTGAGCATCACCCATGTGGCGCAATACCCGGCGGTCACCTTGTCGTTCAACCCGGCACCCGGTGCTTCACTGGGGCAAGCGGTGCGGGCCATCGAAGCGGCGCGCGCTGAACTGATGCAAGAGGGCATGCCTGTGTCCATCGAAACCCGCTTCCAGGGCGCGGCGCTGGCCTTTCAGGCATCGTTGGTCAACACCTTGTGGCTGATCTTGGCGGCGGTGGTCACCATGTACATCGTGCTGGGCATCTTGTATGAGAGCTACATCCACCCCATCACCATTTTGTCCACCTTGCCCTCGGCCGGTGTGGGCGCTTTGTTGGCCCTGGGTTTGGCCGGCATGGACCTGGGCATGATTGCCGTGATCGGCATTGTGTTGCTGATTGGCATTGTCAAGAAAAACGCCATCATGATGATCGACTTCGCACTCGATGCCGAGCGCGAACAAGGCCTGCCCCCGCGCGAGGCCATCCACCAAGCCTGCCTGCAGCGCTTTCGCCCGATATTGATGACCACCTTGTGCGCGCTGCTCAGCGCCTTGCCCCTGATGCTGGGCTCGGGTGTGGGCAGCGAGTTGCGCCAACCGCTGGGCGTGACGATGGTGGGCGGCCTGATCGTGAGCCAGTGGCTGACCCTCTACACCACGCCGGTGATTTACCTGTTTTTTGCCCGCCGTTTGTCACAGGTGCGGCCATGAAGCACCCCCGCGAGGCTTGGGCCGATGGCGCGATGAATTTTTCCGCCCCCTTTGTGGCTCGGCCGGTGGCCACCACCTTGCTGACCTTGGGCTTGGCCTTGGCCGGGGTGTTGGCTTATTTCCAGTTGCCCGTTGCACCTTTGCCGCAGGTTGAATTTCCGACCATTTCGGTGCAAGCCAATTTGCCCGGTGCCAGCCCCGAGACCATGGCCGCCACCGTGGCCACCCCCTTGGAGCGGGCCTTGGGAACGATCGCAGGGGTCAATGAAATGACCTCTTATTCGTCGCTGGGCAGCACCCGGGTGACCTTGCAGTTTGACCTCAACCGCGACATCAATGGCGCGGCCCGCGATGTGCAAGCCGCCATCAATGCGTCGCGCGCTTTGTTGCCCACGGGCATGCCCAGCAACCCGAGTTACCGCAAAGTCAACCCGGCCGACGCGCCCATTTTGATTTTGGCCCTGACCTCGCAAAACCTCTCGCGCGGCCAGTTGTATGACGTGGCCTCCACCTTGTTGGCCCAGCGTTTGTCGCAGGTGGAAGGCGTGGGCCAAGTCACCATTGGGGGTGGGGCATTGCCTGCGGTGCGCATTGAGATCGACCCGACCAAACTGGCCAGCCAAGGCATTGCTTTGGAAGACGTGCGCACCGCGGTGGCCGCCACCAATGTCAATCGGCCCAAGGGCCAGGTGGACGATGCACAGCGCAGCTGGCAGATCGGGGCCAATGACCAGGCCAACCGGGCCGACGATTACACCCCCTTGGTGCTGCGCTACCGCGATGGGCGCGCGGTGCGCTTGGGCGATGTGGCCCAGGTCACCGACTCGGTGCAAGACGTGCGCAACTACGGCGTGTCCAATGGCGAACCGGCGATTTTGTTGTTGCTCAACAAGCAGCCCGAAGCCAATGTGATCGAAACCGTGGCCCGGGTGCGCGCCCTGATGCCGGTGCTGCAAGCGGGCATTCCGGCCGCGGTGGACATGCAAGTGGTGTCCGACCGCACCCTGACCATCCGCGCTTCTTTGGGTGAGATCCAAAAATCTCTGGCCATCTCGGTGGGCTTGGTGATCGTGGTGGTGGGTTTGTTTTTGCGCCGCTTGCGCTCCGCCCTGATCCCCAGCGTGGCCGTGCCGGTGTCGCTGGCCGGCGCATTTGCTGGCATGTATTTGCTGGGCTACAGCTTGAACAACCTGTCTTTGATGGCCTTGACGATTGCCACCGGTTTCGTGGTGGACGATGCCATCGTGGTGCTGGAGAACATCACCCGCCACCTGGAGCGCGGGGCCACGCCCTTGCAAGCAGCCCTCACCGGCAGCCGTGAAATTGGCTTCACCGTGGTGTCGATCAGCTTGTCATTGATCGCGGTGTTCATCCCCATCTTGCTGATGGGTGGGGTGCTGGGGCGCTTGTTCCACGAATTTGCAGTGGTGTTGTCGCTGGCCATTTTGATTTCGCTGTGGGTGTCGCTCACCACCACGCCCATGATGTGCGCGGCTTTGTTGCAGCCCCATCAGCCTGCCGCGCCCAAAGCCCCGCCTGTCAATCCCGCTGGGTGGCAACGGATCTGGGCGCGCCGGCCCAGGGCAGGTCGCTTGTACCGCTCCAGTTTGGCGTGGGCGCTGCGCCACCAGCCGGTGATGTGGTTGATCTTGTTGGCCGCCATTGGCCTGAATGTGTATTTGTACAAAACCATTCCCAAAGGCTTTTTCCCTCAGCAAGACACAGGGCGCATTTTTGGCTCCATCCGCGCCGATCAAAGCACCTCGTTCCAAGCCATGCAAAAACGCCTGGACGCATTCATTGCCATCGTGCGGGCCGACCCCGCTGTCGAGAGCGTGACCGGCTTCACGGGTGGTGGGCGACGCAATTCGGCACAAATGTTTTTGACCCTCAAGCCGCGCGATCAGCGCGATGTGTCGGCCGATCAGGTGGTGGCCCGCTTGCGGCCCAAACTGGCCAAGCAAGCGGGGGCCTCATTGTTTTTGGTGCCCGGCCAAGACCTGCGCATCGGCGCGCGGGTCTCGAGCGCGCAATACGAATACACCTTGAAAGCCGATGACTTGGAAGAGCTGCGCTTTTGGGAGCCGCGCATCCGCCAGGCCCTGAGCCGCTTGCCCCAATTGGAAGATGTCAACACCGACTACGAAGACCGGGGTTTGCAAACCAGTTTGGTGATCGATCGCGATGCCTTGGCCCGTTTGGGTTTGAGCATGCGCATGATCGATGCCACCCTCAACAACGCCTACGGTCAGCGCCAGGTGGGGGTGATCTACCACCCCTTGAACCAATACCGGGTGGTGATGGAGCTCGCGCCCCAGCACCTGCAAGGGCCCGAGTCTTTGTTGCAAATGCAGTTCATCAATGCCGCCGGGCAGGCCGTGCCCTTCGGCGCATTTGCCCGCCTGGAGATGACCCACACCGCTTTGTCGGTCAGCCACGAGGGCGGTGTGCCCTCCGACACCTTCAGCTTCAGCTTGGCCCCGGGGGTGTCGCTGTCGCAAGCCACCGAAGCCATGGACAAGGCCTTGGGTGAACTGAAAATCCCGGTCTCGGTGCGTGGCAGCTTTTCGGGCACGGTCAATGCCTACCAGCGCTCTTTGGAAACCCAGCCCTTGTTGATCTTGGCCGCCTTGGTCACGCTCTACCTGGTGCTGGGCGTGTTGTATGAAAGTTTGCTGCACCCCATCACCATTTTGTCCACCTTGCCGTCGGCCGGTGTGGGGGCTTTGTTGGCACTGATGCTGTTTGACACCGAGTTTTCCATCATCGCCATGATCGGCGTGATTTTGCTCATTGGCATTGTCAAGAAAAACGCCATCTTGATGATTGACTTTGCCCTGGAGCGGCAGCGCCGGGGTTGGAGTGCGGCGCAGTCTATTTACCAAGCCTGCCAATTGCGGGTGCGCCCGATCTGGATGACCACCTTGGCCGCGATGTTGGGGGCCTTGCCGCTGGCGCTGAGCCGGGGCGACGGGGCCGAATTGCGCTGGCCCTTGGGTTTGTCGGTGTTGGGCGGTTTGCTGCTCAGCCAGTTGCTGACCTTGTACACCACACCCGTGGTGTTTGTCGGTTTGGAGCGTCTGCGCCAGCGCGTGCTGGGGCCGCGCCGGTGGTCGCTCAGCCCGCCACCGTTACCCACACCCTGGAGCCCCACATGAGCGTAGCGACTTCTCTTCGCCCGGCCGGGCTGGCGCTGGCCTTGCTGCTGTCGGCATGCAGTTGGCGCAAGCCCGAGCCCATGCCCGCGCTGGGCCTGCCCCCGCCTGCGGTCCAAGGGCCTTGGCAATCGACCAGCACCGTGCCCGCCGCCGATCCGGCCTGGTGGCAGTTGTTCCAAGACCCGGTGCTCGATGACTTGCAGCGCCAATTGGTGCTGGGCAACCACAATTTGCAAGCGGTGGCCGCACAGGTGCGGCAAGCCCAGGCGGCAGTGGGCACGGCCCAGGCCAGTTTGTACCCCACGGTCAATGCCAATGCGGGCATATCGCGCAGCGAAAACACACCGGCCACGGTCACCGGCACCAACTACAGTTTGAGCGCCCCCATGAGTTGGGAGATCGATGTGTGGGGCCGCATCAGTGGCCTGAACCGCGCCGCCGATGCCCGCTTGCAAGCCAGCCGCGAAGACCTTGCCGCCGCCCGCTTATCGGCGCAATCGACCTTGGTGCAAACCTATTTGGCCTTGCGCAGTGCCGACCAACAGCTGAAGGTGTTGGACCAGGCGGTGCTGGCCTACGAGCGATCGCTGCAATTGACCGAATACCGCTACCAAGCGGGTGTGGTGTCGGCGGCCGATGTGGCCCAGGCGCAATTGCAATGGCAAACCGCACAAGCCCAAAGGCTGGACCTGCGCACCCAGCGCAGCCAACTGGGCCATGCCTTGGCGGTGTTGGTGGGGCAAGCGCCTTCTGCCCTGACATTGGCAACGCGCACCCAAGCGCTGGCGGTGCCCGGGCTGCCGCAAAGCCTGTCCACCGCTTTGTTGTTGCGCCGGCCCGATGTGGCCGCGGCCGAGCGCCGGGTGGCTGCGGCCAATGCCCAAGTGGGTGTCACCCAAGCGGCATTTTTTCCGGTCCTGACTTTGTCGGCCAATGCCGGTTACCGCAACCAAGACCTGGGCAGTTTGGTGGGCGCATCCAATGTGTTTTGGTCCCTCGGGCCCACGCTGGTGCAATCGGTGTTCGATGGCGGTTTGCGCCGCGCGGCCCGCGCCGATGCCTTGGCCGCGCGCGATGTCAGCGTGTCCAATTACCGCCAAACCGTGCTCACCGCCATGCAAGAGTTGGAAGACAACCTGGTGGCCGCCGCCCAGTTGGCCGCGCAAGCGCAGGTGCAAGCCCAGGCCTTGCAAGCGGCCCAGCGCAACTTGGCCATCACCGAGGCGCAGTACCGGGCCGGTGCGGTGAGTTATTTGGCGGTGGTCACGGCCCAAACCAGTGAGTTGAGTGCCGAGCGCAGTTTGATCGATGTGCAAACCCGCCGTTTGGTGGCGATCAACACCTTGCTGAAAAACCTGGCGGGGCGCTGGCCGCAGCCCGATGGCGCGTCAAACACCGCCCCTTGAGCACGGCCCACCCGACCCGGCGGGATCACCAGCTTTTTTGCAGCCCCAAGCCAAGTTGACCGTGGGCCATTTGGATGGGAACGATGCGCAGGGCCGTGGCTTTGCGCTTGCCGCCTTCCATCACGGTTTGCACCGACTCATAGGCCATGTACCAGCCCAAAGCGGCCTGCGAGGGGTAGTGGTCGTTGTCGTTCACGCGCGAGAACGGGACCGCGAAAGAAGCCGCATAGCCCAAGGTTTTCAGGCCGATGGAATTGGGGTTGAGTTCGGCCATGGCCAAAAACGGAATGGCCCCCACAAAGGAATGCCCGCTCACGCTGTTGTCGTCTTGCAAGGGCCGCCATTTGGAGTCGGGCACGGCCACGCCTTCTTCGTTCGGGCGCGAGGCACCGGCCAGGCGCTGCCCGATCAAGGTCGAGGGCGTGCCCACCACGATGGACCGCAAGGTCAGATTGCCCCAAGTTTGCAAACCGCCATTGTCTTTGGGCAACAGGGCTGAAATACCCCAGGAAATGGGCAGCATGTATTTCCACTCACCGATTTGCTTGACGCTGGTGCTGAAGTTGTCGGTGCCACTGTTGCGGCCTGCTTGGATGCTGTTTTGGATGCTTTGGTCGGCATTGGTATTGGCCACCACCGCACCCACGCCCATCGCCACACCCAAGCGGGTCAATCGGTCGCGGGTGTAGAAGCGATCGGCATCTTTGGCCATGTCGTCAAACCAGTCGCCCGATTGCACCACTTGGGCCATGCCCGACAAGGGCAGGGCAGACAACAACACCGTGCAAAGCAATTTATTCATACAAATGGTCAGTGGTTGGGGAAACAAGGCCTGCATGGTACTGGATGGGCATTGG
>JACCDW010375725.1_pt1 | contig 122809 bp, 122 predicted proteins | sample 7449781 | NCBI WGS metagenome assembly JACCDW01 (sample SAMN15323449, study PRJNA562643) | freshwater metagenome | isolation source: river surface water | place: USA:Blue River Watershed | collected 2017-08-18 | reverse complement strand
TGACTCTGCAACCATCTTGATCTCGGCATCGAAGTACATAAAACAAGGTAACGCAGGCGAAGTTTGATATGTGACAGTCGATTTCCTGTCGAGGACGTACCTCTCAATATTGGTCAAATAATTCCACTGAGCGGTGGCGAAGGTAGTTGCAATTGCAAAAAGCGTCAGAGAAGTTAGCGCTGCGGTTGCTGGGAGAACTCTCGAGCGAGCTCTCTCGCTCTCCTCTTTTCGATAAGCAAAGCCAATGACTGCTCCGGCAACTGCCCAAAACACATACTTATGGGTCAGCGTAATTGGGCTGACAAAAGAGTTGGTGAGATAGACGAAGATATAGAGGCCGACTATGTACAAGGCTCGACGATCGATAGTCCGACGATCCCAGAGAATCAAGAGCGAGCGAATAAGAACTGTGATGAGGAGGAGGTAAGCGAGCACGCCGATGAATCCAAGCGTTGCTAGCGTCTGCACCGATGCAGAGTGAGCGTCGTTGCTGACGATCGTTGAATACTTCGAGAGATCCTCTAGCGTCCGATATTGCTCATAGAAATTTCCGTAGTTATCCGGACCAACGCCCGTAAATGGATTGGCGAAGAATTGCTTCATACCCGCGAGCCAGAAGTTACCGCGAATTTGAACTTGAATATCGCTACCTAAAACCGGAATTGATTTTCCAAGAAAAGGCATGAGAAAGATAAATTCGGCCCAGATGATTACTGCAAATGTGCCTAAGAAAGTACGTACATTGAGCGAAATTTCTCGTCGAGGCAGATAGCGGCGCAGTAACAAGATTGCCAATCCCAAGACGGTGAATGCAATATCGAGATAGCCCTGTAGCGGTCCAGCGAGATAGAGCGCATAGATATTGAGCGCAGCGATGAGCGAAAGCGCAATTCGACCACGATTAGAGAGGTGAAGCGCTAGCAAGGCTAGTAATGGAAATGAGGTACCAACAAAGGCGGCGAAGAAGTCGGTGTTCCCTAGAGTGGAGGTGAGTCCGGAGTCACCCGGCAGCTCGATTAATTTAAAGTGTTGTGCAATACCAACCAAGACCACCGCTTCAAGGGCAACAATGTAGAAACGAAGGAGCGATATAAATTCGATAAAGGTGAAGCGGGAATGAAATGTCGCGATCGAAAGTAACGCAATGACGCTAGCGACGCCAACGAAACGACCAGAGTCGCCAAAGAGAGATCCCCATGGGTTGTGGCTAAAACTCAGCGAAATTACCTGAGTGACAACTAGCACAACTACACCAATGACCGGCGTTCTGTAATAACTGAGCCGTTCTCTGCCAATAAAGATAAGTAGCGCAAATAGCGAACCAATAGCGGCAAGGAGAAAGAATTGCGTGGAGGCATTCTTATCGAATGAGTGGCGAAAGATTGAATTGGGGATGTGAGCTAAGGCAAGCAGTAAGAATGAGGCTCCGGCCAGGGCAATACCTTTACTTCGCACCGGCAGAGACATTGAGAAATTACTTCTCTAGCTCGCGAATTAACTTGAACTCTCCCCCGCCAAGCTGACCTTGGTCGCGGTACATCTCAAGTTTTGCTCGAGTATCTGCGATATCGAGGTTGCGCATGGTGAGTTGGCCGATGCGATCGGTTGGACCGAATGCGGCATCCTCGGTGCGCTCCATCGATAACTTATCTGGGTGGTAGCTCAACGCTGGTCCAGTTGTGTTGATGACTGAATAATCGTCGCCACGACGCAGGCGGAGGGTAACCTCGCCGGTAATTGCAGAAGCAACCCAACGGGTAAGCGACTCACGGAGCATCAAGCTCTGTGGATCCAACCAACGACCTTCATAGAGCAGACGTCCTAGACGGCGTCCCTCTGCATGGTAATTCGCGATCGTATCTTCGTTATGAATAGCACTTATCAATCGCTCATAGGCGATGAAGAGGAGCGCCATTCCTGGCGCTTCATAGATACCGCGCGACTTAGCTTCAATGATTCGATTCTCAATCTGATCGGCCATGCCAAGTCCATGGCGTCCGCCGATCGCATTCGCCTCTTGCATCAGCGCAACGACATCTGAGAAATCCTTACCGTTGATTGCTACTGGGCGACCTTGAACAAACTGAATACGTACATCTTCAGATGGGATATTGACTGAAGCATCCCAGAACTTAACTCCCATAATTGGTGAAACAATCTCAATCGAAGCATCGAGCTGTTCGAGGTTCTTAGCTTCATGGGTTGCGCCAAGAATGTTTGCATCAGTTGAATAGGCCTTCTCGGTACTATCGCGATAAGGAAGGTTGTGGGCTACTAGCCATTCAGACATCTCCTTACGCCCACCGAGTTCGCGGACGAAGTCTGCATCGAGCCATGGCTTATAAATTCGTAAATTTGGATTTGCAAGAAGTCCATAGCGATAGAAACGCTCGATATCGTTACCTTTGTAGGTTGATCCATCGCCCCAAATTTCAACGTTATCGTTCAACATGGCACGAACCAAGAGAGTTCCAGTAACTGCACGGCCTAGTGGAGTCGTGTTGAAGTACTGCTTACCGCCAGAGCGGATATGGAACGCTCCGCACGCGATTGCGGCTAGCCCCTCTTCAACTAGTGGTGTCTTGCAATCGACAAGACGTGAAATCTCAGCACCATATTCTTTGGCGCGATCTGGAACAGTCTCAATATTGGTCTCGTCATACTGGCCTAGATCTGCGGTGTATGTGCATGGAATTGCACCCTTATTGCGCATCCATGCAACAGCGACAGAGGTATCAAGACCGCCAGAGAACGCAATTCCGACTTTTTCGCCAACGGGAAGAGATGCAAGTACCTTAGACATGCCCTAAGTCTAACGGTTCAATTTACTGGCGAGGACGGGCGTAACTCCCCAGAGCGTAATCATCTCTTCGTAACGCTTAATCTCCTCGTTATCGGCCTTCGCACCGGTCTTCACCGCTCGAATCATGAGATTTCGCGGGGTGTGCTCGCCACCAATAAATTCAATCGCTTCAACTCGATAGCCAGCAATCTTCATTAGCTGCATACGGAGCGCGTCGGTAATCAAGTCACCGAGACGTTCGCGCATTATTCCGTGGCGCGTCACCAGCGACCAAGGTTCTGGAGAAACTTTCATCTGACTCTGAATATCGTGATGGCAGCAGGGAGCGAAGAGGGTGAGTGGAACGTTGTGATTTACCGCCCAGGCGATTGAATCGTCGGTAGCTGTATCGCAGGCATGGAGCGCGATAGCGATATCGGCACCATCAATGGAGGTATCGGAGATTTCCTCAGCGAGAAATTTTGCCGTCTCAACTATGCCTAGAGACTGGGCGATCGCATTATTGCGATCGCGCGAGGACTTCCGTACGTCAATACCGACCACGCTCACCGGAATGCCAGCTGCCTGCAAATATTGATGAGCGCCAAAGGTCAGGTAAGCATGGCCGCAGCCGAGATCAACTAAACGCAGCGGTTGGTCGCTCGTTGGTTTGCGCACGTGACCGGCGGCCATCGCTTCAGTGAGCGTTGGCACAAGAAGTCGCAAGAACTCTTCAACCTGCTTGTACTTATCCATCTTCGATGGCTTGATGACGCCATGGTTATCTGCGATACCGACTTCACGTAGAAAGGGATCACTGGGATCTAGTAGGCGGCGCTTCTTCTTATCATGCGCAAGCTCGCGAACAAGTGAGTTCTTAACCTTCGAGACTAAAGGAGCACCCTTCTTCGCAATCCGCAGCGTCAAAGTTGAGCCTTCGCTCTCAACGAGAAAGTTCGCATATCCGTCGAGTGCAAGTTGTGAGAACGGAAACTCAGAATCGGTGAAATTTTTCGTAGTCATCTGGCGACCATCGCTACTACTGACTTGAAGTAAAACCGAACCCTTCACCTCAACTGGGCGGATATCGACTCGTTCGAACTTTGGCTGCATATTTCTACGACGACCAGAGAAAACCGCACGGACAAAATCCTCGCTGCAAATGGCGGACTTAACCTCTTCGAGAGCATCGAGAAGCTCTGATTCGCTCATGGCTGCGATTCTATCGGTGGCTTCGCGATGAATGTGAGAATTCAGCGATAACTGCCAATCCCCCTAGATCACTTTTTCGAAGTCTTAATTCACCGCGGAGTTTGCCGACCACAGCGGCCATGATGCTCATCCCCAAGCCAGAGCCACCACTTTCACGAGAACGTGATTTATCAAATCGATTGAGTGAGCGGACTTTTTCGCGATAGGCCGATTCTGGCAAGCCTCTACCACCATCGGCGATTTCGACAACGACACTTCTGCCTTTTTGAATAAGTGAGATTCGGACCGGGACGCCAGCATCGGTATGGCGATCAATATTGTTGAGAGCGTTCTGGATAAATCGAGAGATATATTCGTCAACACCTACGATCGTTACATCTTTTGCAATATCTATCGCCACATTTCGATCAGGATGGAGGGTGGCAAAATCATCTGCATGAGACTTAAGAATCTCGCTTAGCTCAATCTCTTCCTGTTCGCCCTCAGCGCTCTCGCCCAGCTCAGCTAATAGCAGAAGGTCACGAATCAGCGTCTCCATGCGACCAATTTCTCCGGTTACTCGATTAAATGCGCGAGCTTGATCTTCCGCTGCAGATATCTGCCCCTTGCTCAACATTTCAACATAACCTTTAATCACGGTTAGCGGTGTTCGGAGTTCATGCGAAGCATCACCCAGAAATTCCTGCATTCGTGCTAAAGCCTCGGCATCATCTCGCCGCTTCAATCTACGGATATAGAGAGATAGAAGTGCGAAGGCAAGCGTTGAGGCGATTGCGGTGATTGCCAAAACAATAAGCAGGTCTTCCTTTAAATTAGTGACAGCATCTTTGGCCGAGGAAGCTACAAGTAGGAAATCACCACCAGAAATAGGTAGGGCTTGATACCGATAATCTGTTACTCCGCGATTCGATCGGATTCGATCTACTCCTAGCTTTACTTCCCGGAGGCTGATCTCTTCAAAGAGATTTGTGGTTGCCTCTTTAACTACCGTAATACTGCCATCACGGGAAACTAGAGCAATAGTGAGGTCAAGAGAAAATTCATCTGCATGGAATAGCGCAGCGCTAAGTTCTTGATTTGGTAGCCCGGCTGCATCGCCAATCGTCTCCGCGATCTTTGAATCTATCTTTGTTCGCTCGAGATCGTAATTATGATACGTAGCAAATGTGCCGATTCCCGCAGTAAGTACCGTCACCAACCCTAAGGTGACGAAACGTAAGCGAGCGGTAGTGGAGAGTTTCACTTCTTCTCAAGGAGCAGTTGGAACCCCACACCACGAACAGTTCGAATTCCCTCAAAGCCATCGCGATGGAGTTTCTTGCGAAGATAAGAGATATAGGTATCTACCACGGTTGTCTCGGTCTCAAAGTTGATTCCCCAGACTTCATCTAAGAGGTAGCTCTTGCTTAATACCCGTCCCTTTGACTCTAACAGGACGTGGAGCAATCTAAATTCTGTAGGCGATAAATCAACTACTTCACCATTAAATGTAACTCGATGAGATGCCTCATCTAATGCGATTGGTCCGCACTCAAGAACTGATGAGGTTGATTCTTGAAAAGAAGAGCGGCGAAGAATTGCTCGGATTCTCAAAATTAACTCATCTAACCCGTGGAGCGGCTTGGTTACATAATCATCTGCGCCAAGTGTCAGACCCCGAGTGATGTCACTGCGATCTGCACGGGCGCTTAACATCAGCGCAGGCGTATTGTCGCCTTGACTTCTAATTCTTTCGATAAATTCAAAACCATCCATCAACGGCATATTGACATCAACAATCAATAAATCTGGCTTTACTGTTCGAAGCATCGTCTGGGCGATCAACGCATCAGCGGCAGTTACCGTTTCAAAGCCGGCCAACTTAAGAGCGTCGCCGAGGAGAGCGCGGACGCCTTCTTCGTCATCGATTACCATAATCATCTGAGCCATAGCCCAACCTTGCCACGTTGGCTCAGGCAATGCCAATGTTGAGCAACCGTTGGTAGGTATGTTCTCAAAAAACTCGCCACTTCAGATGGCATTTCACAGACTCTTCACAACTTTTTGACGCACACTTAAGGCATGAAGAAGCGCGAAGTACGGATTTCAGCAGCGATGGCAGTCGTTGCGTTCTCGCTACTCGCCTCCCCCGCCCCGCTTAGCGCTGATGTTCACGCAGCGCCTTCCAATTCTCCAGCACCTGAGCCATTTAAGGGAACTTTCGAGCAATTCAAAATCGCACGCGAGGCTTATATAGCTGAGATGAAGTTACGCAATGAGAAGATTAAACAAATCAATATCTCATTTAAGAGCGCTGTAGAGAAAGCTAACTCGGATTACCGAGCAGCCCTATCGTCAGCCAGGACTCTAGATCAAAGATCTCAGATTTCGTCTCAGCGCAAAACCGCGATTACAGCTGCGATAGTTGCCCGTGATCTGGCCATTTTCGAACTCGGCGAAGAACCAATGCCTCCACAAGAGCCACTCAAGTTGAAGAAAGCCCCAGTCAAAGGCAAGGGTCGTTAATCAGAGGCTAGAGGCATTGTGCGAATAGTCTCGCGCTTGTGATCTTTACTCTTCTCATGAATCTTACGTATCTGTAGCTCGATACTCTTTATCGCAACATCGAATGCTGCCAAGTCATTGAACTCCGTAGCCTCAGCTCGAAGTAATGGCCCCGATCCATGAGATGAGATAACAACTTTGTGGGAGTGCTTACCCTGACGAGGGTTTGGCTCATGAGTTACTTCAACTTCAATGCGATCTATTTGAACGCTAAAACGCTCCATTGAGTGAAGTTTCTCTTCTACTATTTCGTGAAAGTCACTTGCTAGTGCTGCATGGCGAGTTTGAATATCAATTTTCACACTATAAGGATGGCACTACCGTCGATAAAATGTAAGGGAGAACCTATTAATTATTAGATTGCAAGAATAAGCGCAGTCATCGCTAGCGCTAAGACTAAAGCTTGTCCAAGGATGGAGATTGCAACTTTACGATCGATTGCTAACGCCTCTGGGGATGCCACCTTTGACATCTCGCCAAGCCCGCCAAAATTAAAGGTCCCCATCAAGCCAAATGCGAGGCAGAACTTCTTGCGAGATTGGATATATCCGATGGCGAAGATGAGGGCAGGTATGAAAACTAGCGCGCGCATGGTCTGCGAAAGCTCTAGAGAGATGAGCGCAACAGCGCTGACTAGGTAGAGAATTCCGCCAAGTAGGCTTACCTGCTTACGGCGAGCAACTTCAGCTCCACCGATATTACAGACGCCCGGCTGATAGTTAGCTTCGCTCACCTATGCATCCTCAAATTCATCTTCATCGATCCAGGCATCGCTCTCTGATTCTTCTTGCTTCTCCACCCAACTGAGAAAGCTAGCTACCGCCTTAAAGGCGAATACAGTCATGGTGATAGCTGTGAGTAAGCGGCGAATTGCTTTCATGCGATAAAAATACTCTCTTTATCCCCTCGCCGCCTCGTCAAATCTATAAATAATTGATAAATAATCGGTAAATAAAACTTCCGACTAACCGAAATCCGGGGGTTTGCTCAGAGGGCAGCGAATGCGGATTCGATATCACGCCAAAGATCACCGCGATCTTCGCAACCGACTGAGAGGCGGATCAAATTCTCTGGCACCGATGAGCTCTCGCTCGGCCAACGTCGCCGGCGCTCCCAGGTGCTCTCAACTCCACCGAGGCTGGTTGCATTGGAAATTATCTTTGAGCTCTCACAGAGTTTTTCGGCGCTCAGTGAGCCACCCACAACTTCAAAGGAGATGATTGCGCCAAAGCCTGGATAGCGGAGATTGGTCACCTTTGGATGGCCATTCAACTTCTCCACCAACCATTGTGCGCTCTCCTGCGCGGCTCGAAAGCGGAGCGGAAAAGTTCGAATTCCACGGAGAGCCAGCCACGCTTCGAATGGCCCCGGGATAGCTCCATTGAGAGTGCGAGCCTCGCTCAAACGTTGGAGGAGCGCTGGATCGCGAACGGTAAGTGATCCGATAATTACATCGCTATGGCCGGCGAGGTATTTAGTTGCCGAGTGCATCGAAATATCGGCACCCATCTCGAGCGGCCTTTGATTAATTGGAGTAGCAAATGTGTTATCTACACCGACACCCATATTTCGCTTCTTCGCTTCCCCGATTATCAAAGCCATCTCGGCAACATCGAGTCCAGGGTTTGTCGGTGATTCAATCCAGAGAAATGCCGCACCTATCAATGCCGCAAAAACCTCTTTGGTATCTGCAATATCTACAAAACGCACTTCTAGTCGGCCTTGCTCGTGATACTTCTTTAACAGCGACATGGTTCCGCTATATCCCTGATCTGAAGCTACTACCGGGGCGCCATGAGGAAGTAGCGAAAATACAGCGCTAATTGCTGCCATGCCAGATGAGAATGCAAGTGTTGAATGGCCAGATTCGAGAGCTGTGATCGCCTCTTCCAGAGCTGACCAGCTCTCATTACCAAAACGTCCGTAGCCGATTTCACCACCTGCTGTAAAAGTAGAGTTGAGCGATATCGCGGCGTTGAGTGGTGCGCCAGGCTTGCGTTCCGGGCGGCCAGCGATGATTGCCGCAGTATCGAGCTGGTGATTCTCCATAGCAGAAGACTACTTCTTAATGGAGTGATTGTGCGACGCGATCAATAGCCTCTTCAATAATCGCTGGCGATGTTGCAAAGTTGAGGCGTACATATTGTGAGAACTTCGCGCCAAAACGAACGCCTGGCACAAAGGCAACTTTCGCCTTCTCCACTAAATAGAGCGCAGGATCTTCCCCTAATCCATAGGCCGAGAAGTCGATCCATGAAAGGTAAGAGCAATGTGGGGTATGAGTCTTTGCTAGCGGCAACTTCGCTGATATCTGAGATGCAACTAAATCTCGATTGATCTCAAGTTGGCGCATCAGATCATTGAGCCAGGGTTCGCCGCTCTCAAAAGCTGCCACTGTTGCGAATGCTCCAAGGAGAGATGCTCGGTAGTGGGTTGCTGGCGCAATGGCGCAAAGTCGCTCATGGAGCGCGCTATCTTGAGTGAGGATTACTGCGCACTTGAGCCCTGCGATATTCCATCCCTTGCTTGCCGCAGTAACTGTGATGCCGACGGCACGAGCACTATCTCCCAGCGAGAGGAAAGGGGTGAAACGCTGCTCGCTATAAGTGAGCGGTGCATGAATCTCATCGCTGATAATGATGACGCCGTGTTTGTGTGCAAGTTCGACAAGGTGTTCGAGCTCAGACTTTGAATAGATTCGACCAAGCGGGTTATGTGGATTACAGATGAGATGGACCTTGATTCCACCACGATATGCGCCTTCGATTGCATCCCAGTCAAGGAGCCATGGTGATCCATCTACCTCGTCGTCAGCTCGAGTCAGCGGGACATCAACTATCTCAAGGTGTGTCTCATTGGCCCAAGTCCAGAAGTTTGGATAGACCGGTGAGTTAATGAGGATCTTATCGCCATGGTTTGTTATGACTCTTAGAGTTTCGACAATTCCAACGCCGACATCGGCAGCGATTCGTACCTGTAGTGGATCGGGCGTCCAACCAAATCGCCTTGTGGCGAACTTCGAGAAAGCCTCCCCCATCTCTGGGATTGGACCAAGATAACCGAGGTCAGATTTGGCAACCATTTCTGTGAGAACCTTGCGAATAGGTTCGGCGACCGGGAAATCCATCTCAGCCACAGGTAGTGGGAGCACATCGCTTGGAAAGGCCCGCCACTTCTCGCTCTTATGAGTTCGTAGTTCAGATAGCGGCACGAGATGAAAATCGCTCATGAAGTCAAGTATTGCACTCTCACTGCCGAAACTCCATGATTCGCAGGTGGCTAATACTCCAATAACAGAACGGGCGATGCGAAATATCGTCAAAGATCTTGCATCTCGCGATAGAAAAATCGCAAAAGTTATCGATGCACATCCACTCTGCACCATTGGCCGCAACCCAAAGCCCGTCACTCACTTTGAAGCTCTTGTTGAATCCGTGATCTCTCAGCAGTTAGCGGTCAAGGCTGCGGAAACTATTTTTCTTCGAGTAAAGAAATCTGCCGGAGGCCGAGTTGTGCCGGCGCGAATTGCAGCATTAACTGAATCGGAGATGCGTGAGGCTGGAGTATCGGGCGCTAAATTTAAGGCGATTCAGGGACTCGCACTTGCCGCGCTCGATAAGCAAATACCCATCAACAAGCTCCATGAGATTGAAAGTGATGAAGAGATTTTCACTCGACTCACCAACCTCTGGGGCATAGGGCCGTGGACGGTAGATATGTTTATGATGTTTCAGCTTGGCCGATTAGATATTTGGCCTACCGGTGATCTTGGCGTCCGGAGAGGTTGGGAGAAGACCTACTCACTCAAAGCGGAGATCACGCCAAAAGAGTTGGCGGTAAAGGGCGACAAATTTCGTCCTTATCGAAGCGTTGTCGCTTGGTACTGCTGGCGAGCTCTCGGTTAAGCTGGAAAATTCACACCAGTACTTGAATGGCAGTCATAACCATTTGGGTTCTTCTCAAGGTAGCGCTGGTGATATTCCTCGGCTCGATAATATGGAACTTCATCTGCGCTAAGAATCTTGGTAACTATCTCACCGATTCCTTCTCGACTTAGCGCCTGCTGGTAGAGATCTCGAGTCTCTTGCGCCTCTTTTAATTGTTCGCTGCTAGTGCAGTAGATCGCGCTTCGATATTGAGTTCCGATATCGCCACCTTGGCGATTGAGTGATGTTGGATCATGCATCACCCAGAACTCTTCAAGAAGTCGGCGATATGAAACCAAGGAAGGATTAAATCGAACCTCCACCATTTCAGCATGAAGAGTTCGCCCGGTGCATACCTCTTCATAGCTTGGCGCAACTGTGACTCCACCCATATATCCAACCGAGGTCTCAGTAACTCCAGGAATTTTCCAAAATCTACGCTCAGCGCCCCAGAAGCAACCGGTAGCAAAATATGCAGTAGCAAAATCAGAACCGCTCATAGTCGGTTAATCTATCCCCCTAGGCCATCACTCTCACTTTGAAAGTTTGGCCCCCGTAGCTCAGGGGATAGAGCACTGCCCTCCGGAGGCAGGTGCGCAGGTTCGATTCCTGTCGGGGGCACGGAAGTTATTGATGTGGGCGAGATAAATCACCTCTATACGCCAATCTTTTCTCCGAACATCCTTGTTTAACTCTCATCTACAAGGGAGAATTACTCACTCACGCCACCGCGTGATATTCAAGGCTCACCCGGAAGGAGCTTCCCCATGGATTGGAGACACCAATCAGCCTGCCGTGATGAGGATCCAGAGCTCTTCTTCCCGGTCGGAAATACCGGACCTGCGATCGCGCAGATCGAAGAGGCGAAGAAGGTCTGTAACCGCTGCATCGTTAAAGATGCTTGTCTAGCGTGGGCCCTCGAATCTGGCCAAGATGCCGGTGTCTGGGGTGGTCTATCTGAAGATGAGCGTCGCGCGTTGAAGCGTCGCGCTGCTCGTAACCGCGCTCGCATGATGGAGAACGGCCTTAACTCGTAAGGTTCCCCGCAAGCCCTGATTAGTTAAGCGAGTGGGAACTCGAGAATTGCTCGAGTCTCTTGATCATCTGAAATCAAAGATAGCTTTCCGCGTAGCTCATTCTCGGTCAGAGTGCGGACAATTTGTAAGCCAAGATTTGATGACTCTGCCATGCTAAAGCCATCTGGCAGACCTACCCCATCATCTGAGATCGTGACGGTTACCGATTTCTTAGTACGATCGATTGCAATCTCAAGTTTGCTTCCCTCGCTCTCCAATCCATGTTCGAGCGAGTTATAGATGAGTTCGGTAATAACCAATGCGAGCGGAGTCGCTATCCGTGATTCGAGGAGTCCAAGAGAACCTCTTCGTAGAATACTGAGTTCGCTCATGCGCGGAGTTAGTTCGAGAGCATGGCTCACCAACCGATCAAGAACCTCATCGAATGCAACCATGGAATCTGAACTGCTTGAGAGCGTCTCATGGACAAGAGCAATCGATGCGATTCTGCGAACTGCCTCATTGAGAGCCTGACTCGCGCCTGGATCATCAATGCGTCGAGCCTGCAGACGAAGTAGCGCAGAGACCGTTTGGAGATTGTTCTTTACTCGATGATGAATCTCTCGAATCGTTGCATCTTTGGTGACAATCTCGCGCTCACGGCGACGTAGCTCAGTTACATTATTGAGCAGAACTATTGCGCCGGTTCTATTCTGGCCAGCGATAATCGGTAAGACAATCAGATCTATTGCGCCACCAAGATTTTCAACTTCAACTCTTCGAAGCGCTCGTCCGCTTAAACTTGTAATCAGCGCTTCTTCGCGAGCATCGCTCTTTTCGCGAGAGACTGTCTCGGCGATTTCGCCAAGTGAGAAACCCTCAAGCTCATTGGTCCAACCCATTCGGCTAAAGGCGGAGCGAGCGTTGGGGCTGGCATATCTGATGGTGCCATTAATATCCATGCGAATCAGCCCATCGCCTACCCGGGGAGTTGGATCGAAGAGCGATCCGGCATTGCGATATGGGAAATTACCTTCAGCAACCATTCGATATAACTCATGTGCAATCTCGCGATAGTTGAGCTCAAGTCTGGATGGTTGCCGCATCAAATCAGAATTGCGGTGGCGAGAGATTACTGCGATTACCTTCTCGCCCATGATGACTGGAATAGTCTCTTCCTTAACCATGACATCACCTAATAGCGCAGGCTCGGTGTCTCGAACAATTTCCGCGCTAGATAGCGCTTGGTCGATATAGAAACGCTCGCCCCAAGAAATCTCTTCGCCAATCAAATCATTGGCAAAGACCGTAGCGGCAGTTGTTGGTCGAATGTGAGCTACCGCGATGTATCCAGTCGGCCAACTCGTATCATCTTTTCGTAATGGCACCCAGAGGATGAGATCAGCAAATGAGAGATCAGATAGAAGTTGCCAATCTGCGACGAGTTCGCGCAGAGTGTGAATCTCTTCAGCTGAGGTCGGAGTTCTTCCCTCTACATGCTCTTCTATGGAAGCCATTTCGAACTACCGAGAGAGCCATTCATCTAAACGGAGCTCTGCCTCTTGGGCGGCATACCAGGTTAAATCTTCGACCTCGTCGCCAACTTCAAAGATAGCCTCGACCTGGCTCCATTGAAGCGGCGAGAGGAGTTCTACCGAAATTTCATCAAAAGCCCCAAGATCACTCTCCGGAACTTCAAGAGCAATCACGAGCGGTGCGCCGGACTGGTCATCAATGAGTTCGAGAGAGTCTTCAGCTGCCAAGAGAGAGAGGGAATATTCAATCTCCTCGTCATCCATCTCAGGATGAGTGCTGCAATAGATATCTGTCGGCGCATAAACCTCGGCTACCGACAACTGCTTCTCGCTGAGAAACTCTTTGAGCTCCTCAGCCGTTGAAGCTAGATATACGCGCATGAGGAGAGAATAACGGAGAGGTTGGGCTCATCCCTAACTGGCAGTTGAACGGTCGGCTAAAGCGGCAATCTCAAGGTTGAGCGAGGATTTTGCTCCGTGGATAAGGAGAGATTTCTTCCCGAATTCGAGACTATCGACAAGCTTTCGGTCATAAGGGAGAAGAGTAGCCGTTAATCCGGTCTCTGCTCGTACCAGATCGAGCGCTTTTCCTCGCTCTCTCGGCGCGATTGCCTTCATGGGTTGAATAATCGGTCGAACTTTGATTGTCGGAGCAAGAGTTGAAGTCGAGTTACTGATCTCGTTTATTTGATTGATATTAGTTGGGCTTGAGAGAACGAAGAGTTGTTGAGCCGAGTGAAGGGCCCAAAGGAGGGTTACTTCCTCTATCCTTCGATTAAAGCGAGCAATATCACCAAACTTGGCAACACCTAGATCGATAATAACTTCACTGAAATTAGAGGCAAGGTTCGCTGTACTGATAAGGGAGTCAAGCGAGTTAATCTCAGCAACGGCAAATCCAAATGTCGTAAATCTCTCTTCACGCCAGAGCCCATTGAAACCATAGCGCTGAGAGAGATTTGGACTTTGAAAATTGGCGTCGATAAGTAAGACCTTGCATCCAAGATTAGCTCGATGATGGGCAAAGTTAATCGCCAAAGTGGTAAGCCCTAAGTGTGAGCGAGTTGATGCAAAAGCAGTGAGATTCTTATGTTTTTGAAAATCTAGTATTGAACCGCTCATCTCTTTCTCAGTGTTGCTCCTTAGAACTTTCAGTAACTGACTTTCATTTAAAATCTCGTCACCTATTGCCAGATAACGATGCTCTCCCCCAGCTTGCTGCAGAAATCGAAAGTCTCTTGAGTGCAGAATAAGCGCTTCAGGCTGATTCTGTAGAAAATTTGCCAGGGCCACTGAACTAGTCGCTCGATAAACAACCTGGTAACCGAGGCGGGTAAGTGCAGAAGTTATGAAATTTTCTTGTGCAATGTCTGTTATGGCAGTTATTACAGCCAGCTCGGAGTTAGCCATGGTTCGGAACTACGACAATTCTTCCTATAGTGGTTGCTGCTAGTACTTTAGCTATTTCACTACGGTTGAGCGCGATGGTAATTGCCAGATCACTTGCAAAGTTAGCGCTCCTACGATTGATCTCACTGATAAATACACCGGAAATGACGAGCTGTGGCGGAGAGATATCCTCACCATTTCGAGCATCTCGAACCTGATAGAGGGTGGCTGTATCACCTACCTGCGCTGACCCGGGAATATCGGTCGCCCGAATGAGGAGAGATAGATGTTCAGTTGTCAGAACATCTCTATTTGAAGAGAGCGAATTGAGATGGAGAATCTCGCCAGCGGCGAAGTTTCTGAGCGTGACTGCTCCAACCACATTCTGTTCTGCTGAAAGGTAACCGTTAGCACTCCGGCTTATATTGGCCTTTATTTCCTTGATATCACCGTGACCAATCTCAACACCGACTGGGAGCGGTCGCGTCAGCACCCAATATCCGCGCTCCGGTTGTGAGATATATGAAATCAAGACTGAGGCGCCAATTGCTGCGAGGAAGAGCGCACTGGCTATTGCGACTCTGATGTTGCTTCTCTGTGCTGTCTGTATCGTCATAGCGCGAGAAGATAATCGGTAATTCAGCCGTCTTCTGTTGGTAATCCACACTGCTACTTAAGTATGAGATGCCGTAGGGCAAAGTCCAACAGAAAGACTGATGCAATCATCAGCAATCACAATGATGCTCCACCAATGACAGCAGAGAAGTTATTTTCAGCAGTAGCCGCCACATCAAGCTCAACTTCACCAGAGCTCTGGAGCCATCCAACTTTAGATCTCTTCAACTTTCCCGAGAGAGTTATTCCTCCGCAGAAAGCTCTTCTGTATTCACAGCCATCAACTTTCGGCGAGAGTTTTGAAGGAGATGACCTTCCACGCCCAACCTCTGCCCAAGACCTGCCACCGTTGGAACAATGGATTACGAGCTTTATCGCAAGTTTTCTTGAGATAGCTGCCGGGCGCAGGCAGCCTGCGCAACTTCACGCCCGATGCCACCGAGTGATATTCGCAGACTTGTTTGCATTTGTTGGCAGCACTAAAGATATTGGTCGAGTAAGGAAGATTCATATAACTCAACCGCTCGATGGAATTTGTGAAGCTGTTGCAACCGTCAGGTTTGGTGATCGGATAAGGAGTATCTGCCTTCGAACTGAAGGTGTTGATGGCAGATGGCTCTGTACAGCCCTAGAACTTATCTAACTAGAACTTATCTAACCTCAATCGATCTCGCTTTATCTCTACTAGTTAAAGCTAGGCCGCTCCATGGCAACGCTTGTACTTCTTACCGGAACCACATGGGCAAGGGCTATTGCGAGATACATCGCCCGAAGTTACGACGCCATTCTCATCTGCGGCGGTGTATTGGAGTGGAGTTACTTGAGCTGGCTTACTCTCAACACCTTTTGCTTGGATGCCTGAGCCGTCGCCTTCTACGGTGACTTCAACGTTAAATACCAGACTGCCCAGCTCTTCCTTGATCGCATCCATCATCGCGGCAAAGAGTTCGTATCCTTCACGCTGATATTCGACGAGTGGGTCACGTTGCGCCATCGCTCGCAGCCCGATTCCCTCTTGGAGATAATCCATTTCGTAGAGGTGCTCACGCCATTTGCGGTCAAGGACTGAGAGGAGAACTTTTCGCTCGAGTTCGCGAAGGACTGGCGCTCCGAGCTCTGCCTCTCGAGATTGATATGCCTTATGGGCATCTTCCAGGATTCGAGCCTCTAAGAAATCGGCATCAAGCGCACCAGCGCCGCCGATCTCGTTGAGAAGTTCTTCAACGGTAAATGAGATTGGATAAATCAACTTGAGCGCTTTCCAGAGCTCAGCTAAATCCCAATCTTCAGCGAAACCTTCTGAAGTTGCTGCTCGAACATATGCGCTCAAAGTCTCGCCGACAAAGTCCTGTACTTGATCGCCAAGATCTTTGCCTTCTAGAACCAGCCGACGTTCGCTATAGATGACCAAGCGCTGGCGATTCATAACATCGTCATACTTCAGAACGTTCTTGCGAATTTCAAAGTTCTGCGCTTCAACCTGAGTCTGAGCTGAGCGAATTGCATTAGAGACCATCTTGGACTCAATTGGCTCGTCTTCGGGTAGGCCAGCAGCGGCTAAGAAGCGTTCAACAAGTGCCGAGTTGAATCGACGCATGAGTTCATCTTGAAGTGAGAGATAGAAGCGTGACTCTCCTGGATCGCCTTGGCGACCTGAACGTCCGCGCAGCTGGTTATCGATTCGACGGGATTCGTGGCGCTCAGTGCCGAGGACGTAGAGACCACCGAGAGCGATGACTTCTTCGTGATCCTTAGCAACTGCAGCTTTCTGCTTGGCTAGCTCTGCTGGCCATGCTGCTTCGTACTCGGCAGCGTTATCTACCGGCGAGATTCCACGGCGTTGAAGTTCGAAGTCGGCCATAAACTCTGGATTACCGCCGAGCATAATGTCAGTACCTCGACCTGCCATATTGGTAGCGACAGTAACGGCTCCCTTAATACCTGCTCGAGCAACGATCATCGCTTCACGTTCGTGATGCTTTGCATTGAGAACCTCGTGTGGGACTCCTGCCTTCTTAAGTAGAGCTGAGAGCTCCTCAGACTTCTCCACGGAGACGGTACCTACTAGAACCGGCTGACCTTTACGGTGGCGCTCTGCAATATCGCGCACTACTGCGTAGAACTTGCCGAGCTCTGACTTATAGACAAGATCTGCTTGATCAATACGTTGCATCTCACGGTTGGTGGGAATAGGTACAACACCGAGCTTGTAGATCTGGTGGAACTCAGATGCCTCAGTCATCGCCGTACCGGTCATACCTGAGATCTTTTGGTAGAGACGGAAGTAGTTCTGGAGCGTAATTGTCGCCAAGGTCTGGTTTTCATCCTTGATCTCAATCCGCTCTTTAGCTTCTAGCGCCTGGTGGAGACCTTCGCTATAGCGACGACCAGCCAACATACGTCCGGTATGTTCGTCAACGATTAGAAGCTCGCCATTCATGACGACATAATCTTTATCGCGCTTGAAGAGCTCTTTTGCACGAACCGCGTTATTGAGATATCCGATAAGCGTTGTATTGGCTGCCTCATAGAGATTCTCAATCTCCAACAGCTCTTCTACCTTTGTAACGCCCTCTTCGAGAATGCCAATGGTCTTCTTCTTCTCATCCACCTCATAGTGGAGGTCGCGTGTGAGTTTGGTGGCAATATTTGCGAATTCGACATACCACTTAGTCGCCTTATCTGCCGGCCCGCTGATGATGAGAGGTGTACGAGCTTCATCAATCAAAATAGAGTCAACTTCGTCGACTACAGCGAAGAAGTGTTCGCGTTGGACACAGTCATCGAGCGTCCATGCCATATTGTCGCGGAGATAATCGAAGCCAAATTCATTATTCGTTCCATATGTAATATCGCAACCATATGCAGCGCGACGTTCTGCAGGCGACATGCTGTTGAGAATAACTCCAACGCTCAAACCTAGGAATCGGTGGATACGACCCATCCACTCACTATCGCGCTCGGCGAGATAATCGTTGGTTGTTACAACATGCACGCCTTTGCCAGCGAGAGCATTGAGATATGAAGGAAGAGTTGCAACGAGTGTCTTTCCTTCACCAGTGCGCATCTCCGCAATGTTGCCAAGATGGAGAGCAGCTCCACCCATCAATTGAACGTCATAGTGGCGCTGGCCGAGAGTTCGCTTCGCCGCTTCACGAACTACTGCAAATGCCTCAGGGAGAAGATCATCGAGGGTCTGGCCATCGGCCAACCGCTTCTTAAACTCAACTGTCTTGCCACGCAGTTGCTCATCGGTGAGCGGCACAATTGCGGCCTCAAAGCTATTGACCTTATCGACCAACTTGCTTAAATCGCGAAGGATCTTGCCTTCGCCGGCGCGCATGATGCGATCGAGCACTTTTGACATTGAGGGTACCTTTCAGCGGGAGCCGTGAATTCGACCCACCATCTAATCGCTTAATCTTACTGGCTGCGCTATGGCCGCAGTTACTGCTCCAATCACCTGAAACCCGGCTGAAGAGAGCGCATCAGCCGCTGCTAGCAGGGTAGCTCCGGTCGTAACCAGGTCATCGACTAGCAGGGCGCGTGCCCCTCTCTGGGCTCCCTCCTTTACAACAAAGGCGCCGCTGAGATTATTCCAACGTTCGCTCTGATTGAGACCGGTTTGATCTCGAATTTTGCGACTATGACTCAATGGCTCTGCAATTGGAATCCCGAGTTCAGTTGAGCCCTGGACCGTCACAGCATGTATGAATTGCCGACCACGTTTTCGTTGCGCACTCTTTCGAGATGGGATTGGGATGAGCAGATCGATCGGCTCTCTCGTGGCGAAATCTCTAATTGCACCTGCTATCGCAGAGCTGATTAATTTATCGGCTTCTGCGACACTCGATTCTTTCGCGGCAAGGAGTACTCGTTGAGCTACCGGTGAATACATCACCGATGATGTCACTTGCAATACTTTATGATCTATTGAGCGAAATGTAGTTCGATAGAGATTTATATTCCAGGTCTTCCGACAATTCATACAAAGTGAATCTCCCAGAGCACCGCACGATATACACCTGACAGGAAAGAGGATTTGCAATAGAGATGGGATGAGATCCATCTCAGAATTGTCTCGTTAATGCTGTGAAGATTTACAGATAGAAAGTCTCTTCGTGGAAATCATCTGGCATCGGTTTAAGTGGCCGACTACTTATCTGCTCCCCCGCAATCCGAGGAAGGGTTAGTACAAAGTTCGCTCCCTTGCCTGGGCGACCCCAAGCATCGAGCTCTCCATTATGAAGGCGCGCATCTTCAAGTGCGATAGATAAACCGAGGCCGGTACCGCCACGAACACGTGCGCGAGAAGGATCTGCTCGCCAGAAGCGATCAAATACTCGGATGAGTGAAGACTCATCGAGACCTGTGCCGTGATCTCTTACCGCGACTGCAACTTCCGATTCAGTGGATGCCATGCGAATCTCGATTGGGGTTCCTTCACAGTGATCGAGGGCATTGGAGAGGAGATTTCGCATAATCCGCTCCACGCGTCGCATATCTGCCTTGATTTGAATTATAGGATTATCAGTTCGAGTCGAAACCCCTGAAGTTTTCTCGTCGCTATCGATTCCAAGATCGGCTACACAGCGTTTCACCAGGGCAACGAGATCAAATTCAACTGGTTCGAGGACTGCCACCTCGGCATCGAAGCGACTTACCTCGAGCAAATCCTGTAATAAGCGTTCAAAACGATCGAGTTGGGCAACCAATAACTCAGCACTTCGTGCAACCGGAGGCTCAAATGCAGTTCGATGGTTATAGATAATCTCTGATGCCATGCGAAGTGTGGTGAGCGGTGTTCGAAGTTCGTGGGAGACATCAGATACGAATCGTTGCTGTACCCGTGAGAGATTCTCTAATCTCGAGATCTGTTGCTCGATTGATGCGGCCATATCATTGAAGGAGAGAGCGAGAGTTGCCAGCTCATCTTTGGAAGTCACAGGAAGGCGAAGATCAAAATCCCCTTGCGTGAATTGCGAGGCGACTGAGGCAGCCTCACGAACCGGCCTAACTACTTGTCGGATTACAAGCCAGGTGATGAGTGCGATGAGGAAGATAAGGGCAAAGCCAGTAACGAGGAGAGAATTTTCTATGAGATTTAAGGTTGATGCTTGTTGTTCGAGCGAGAAGATCACATACATTTCATAGCGACCGGCGCCAGGAATATCGAGTCGATTGCCAACAAAGAGCGACTCGATATCACTCAAAGCTTGGTAGCGAAGGGTGCCATATTCATACTCGAGCTGAGGATCTTTCTGGATCTTCTCTCTCAGGCCAGCGGGAATTGATTCGACGAGAGTGCCGTTGGTGGTCATCTCGTATGAAACTGTTGATGGTTTCTTGCTCGGAGTCTTTACGATCATCACTTCGCGCAATTGATTGTTAGAGCCTTGGGTTGTGGCATCAACAACAATCTCAGCAAGTACTCGCTTTCGTTCAGTAACGGACTCACCTTGGGTAAGCAGGAGTTGATACTGGGCATTGAAGAAAGCTAGCCGCGCCTCGGCAATCGTTGAGTTGAGGTTCACTGAACGGATTCCATCAGAGAGGCGCGAGTTGAGCGCCGAGCCGGTAAGCCAGACAACTCCTAGCGATAGAAGGATGGTGGAGGTAATAACTTTGGCGCCCAGCGAGCGTTGAAAAGCGAGACGAATCCTCGTCATTCTAAGCAGCGCCGCCTGCCTTATACCCAACTCCACGGACAGTCATAACAATCTCTGGATGCTCTGGATCATGTTCAATCTTTGAGCGCAGGCGTTGTACATGCACATTTACCAGGCGAGTGTCAGTGGAATGACGATATCCCCACACTTCACTCAAGAGCGCATCGCGAGTAAATACTCGACCTGGATCTTTTGCCAGTGCGACCAAGAGATCAAATTCAAGTCGAGTCAGAGTAATTACCTGAGATCCACGATGGACTTCATGTGCGGTCACATCGATGGAGAGATCTCCGATGGTAAGAATTCCTGTGACATCAGAGTTGGTGCGTCGTAGTCGAGTTCGAATTCGCGCGATGAGCTCTGCCTCATCCCTAAAAGGCTTCTGCATGTAATCGTCAGCGCCCGCCTCTAGACCACGGACGATATCGAGCGTCTCGCCTTTCGCGCTCAACATAACGATAGGAACCATTGATTCCTTACGAATGAGATTACAGACTTCTATTCCATCTAATCCAGGCAACATCACATCGAGGAGAATGAGGTCTGGCGGATTACTTTTAAAAGCCTCCAGCGCCTCATCTCCACGATTGACGAGATCTACATCGAAGCCAGAACTTGTTAAAACAATCCCCAACATCTCCGCAAGATCTTGGTCGTCATCGACGACCATAATTCGTGCCATTTATGAACCGTGCTCCCAAGAGTTAAGGTAGAGCTCTTGTGCTGGTGTAAGAGTGTCGATATTGCCACCCATTGACTTCAACTTGAGTGAAGCAACTTCCTTATCAATGTAAGTAGGGACCTCGTGCACGCCAGCTGGCAGGTTCTTCGCCTCACGAACCAAGTACTCTGCTGTAAGAGCTTGATCTGAGAATGACATATCCATAACTGATGCTGGGTGTCCTTCAGCAGCGCCAAGGTTAACGAGGCGTCCCTCAGCAATGAGAAGAAGTCTGCGTCCATCTGCGAGAACGTATTCATCTGTCTGATGGCGCATCTTGGCATTCTTGCTCTTTGCATTCTGCTCAAGCCATGCCACGTCAATTTCGATATCAAAGTGGCCTGAGTTGGCCATAATTGCGCCATCCTTCATCACTGCAAAGTGCTCATCACGAAGAACGTCGCGGTTACCGGTCACAGTGATAAAGACGTCACCAACCTTTGCGGCCTCAGTCATTGGCATAACGCGGTATCCCTGCATCATTGCATCGAGCGCCTTGGTTGGATCAATCTCGGTGACGATCACATCTGCGCCCATACCCTTTGCGCGCTCGGCAACGCCCTTACCGCAATAACCGAAGCCAGCAACAACGAGCACTCGGCCAGCAAGCAAGAAGTTAGTTGCACGGAAAACGGCATCTAGAGTTGATTGACCAGTACCGAAGCGGTTGTCGAACATATGCTTTGTATCTGTGTCATTGACGGCAATCATTGGGAATGTAAGCGCTCCGTCCTTCGCCATTTGATTGAGGCGAATAACACCGGTCGTAGTCTCTTCACATCCACCTGAGATATTTGGAAGAAGTTCGCGACGCGTAGTGTGAAGCGTATTCACCAAGTCGCAACCATCATCGAAGACTTGATGCGGTTCGATATCAAGTGATGCGTTGATGTGTGCGTAATATCCATCGCGATCTACTGCATTGCGAGCAAAAACAGAGATTCCGTACTCGTGAACGAGAGCTGCCGCTGTGTCATCCTGTGTTGAAAGTGGGTTAGAAGCGCAGAGAGCAATCTCAGCTCCGCCTGCCTTCAATACGCGCATGAGGTTAGCTGTCTCCGTTGTGACGTGCATACATGCTGAGATTCGAACGCCGGTAAATGGCTTTGTCTTCTCGAAGCGTTCGCGGATCTGCGCCAAGACCGGCATGTTGCGCTCTGCCCACTCAATACGCTTGCGACCTGCTGCTGCAAGTGATGCATCAGCGATATCGTGCTTTGGAATAGTTGTAACTGTCATCGTCGTAATCCTCAATCCCTTAATAGGCCCAAGTACGGGCTCGTATATTTTTCGCTAAACCTGCGGCGTAGGGCTCTACTGTGCGGACTGGCTATAGGCATAGATTACCGGTCTCGCCCAAGAAAGCGAGAATTAAGGTTAGGCGCGGATTGTGGTGAGTATCGCATCGCGAAGCGAGGACATCTCACTTTCACTCTCTGCCTCAACATTTAACCGCAGAAGTGGCTCGGTATTAGAGGCGCGGAGGTTGAACCACCAGGTATCTCCGGTGACGGTAAGTCCATCAAGGTGATCTACCTCGACCCCAGGTTGAGCCCCATAAAACTCTTCTACCTTGCGAGATGCACTGGCGGCATCGCTGACGGTTGAGTTGATTTCGCCACTTGAGATATATCGATTAAAAGGTGAAAGTAAATTGGAAAGGGTAACTTCTTTCTCGCCGAGAGCTGCAATTGCATGGAGCGCAGCCAACATTCCAGAATCAGCGCGCCAGAAATCTCGGAAGTAGAAATGGCCTGAATGTTCGCCACCAAATACCGCACCAGTTTCAGCCATCAACTTCTTGATATATGAATGCCCTACGCGTGATCGAACTGCAGTACCACCATTTTCGACAACAACTTCGCGAACTGCTTTTGAAGATATTAAATTGTAAATAATGGTTGATCCGGGATGCTTGGCGAGTTCGCGAGTAGCAATCAGAGAGGTTAAGGCAGATGGATTAACCAGCTCGCCACGCTCATCAACTAAGAAGCAACGGTCAGCATCACCATCGAAAGCCAATCCGATATCTGCGCCATGACGAATTACGGCAGCTTGAAGATCGCGGAGATTCTCGGGATCGATTGGATTTGCTTCATGGTTAGGGAAAGTTCCATCCAGCTCAAAATACATCTTGATAACTTCAGCGTTCAGTCGCTGAAAAACAGCGGGCGCAGTGTGACCTGCCATGCCATTTCCGGCATCAATCACAATCTTCAACTTTCGAGTCTTTGAAAGATCGACCAAGGTCAGCAGATGCGTCACATAATCGTCGAGCATCTCCTGCTTGCGTTCGATACCAACTTGGCTAAGAGCTATCGGTGATCCTTCGCTAACAAACTTCTCAATTGTGAGCAGGCCGGACTCTTTACCAATCGGCCTTGCACCACTGAGGCATAACTTAATTCCGTTGTAAGCAGCTGGATTATGGCTTGCCGTAAACATCGCACCTGGAAGGTTGAGTTTTCCAGCTGCAAAATAGAGCATGTCGGTTGAAGCTAAACCGATACGAATTACATCGAGCCCTTGAGCAGTAACTCCAGCGCTAAATGCATCGGCGAGCTCAGGTGAGGAAGGGCGCATATCCTCACCAATGACGACAGTCGCTGGTTCGCGTTCGCCCTTGAGGAAACGGGCGAAGGCGCCGCCCACGGCGAAGGCAAACTCTGGAGTCAGCTCGCCGTCGACGAGGCCACGAATGTCATACGCCTTAAATATTGATGCGCTCATAGTTGAATAGTAACTTCAATAATCAGATGTTACGAAGGTACTGCACGTAGGTGGCCACGACGGCCGACGTGAGTGGTTGTCTCTGTTGGGCTCTCGTTATCTGCAGTGTCAGGTGTGCGGGCAACTTCACGCACCGCATCAGCTATCGCCATCAAATCGTCCTCACTGGGACCTACGCCAACTGAGCTAATAGCTTCACGCTCGACGCTCCAGCCGTTAGGAACGGTTAATCGCGCAGCGTGACGTTCGCAGAGATCGTATGCATGTGGTTCAGAGAATGTTGCAATAGGGCCAAGCACCGCTCGTGACTCAGCATAGATATAGGTGAGCGTCATTGTTGCTGCTGCGCGACAACTAACGCGCGAACATGAACGACCAGCTACCGGACTCATAGATGGAAGATTAGTGGGCAAAGGTGTAAAAGTTATGGAATCAACACACGAATATTGGAGCGTGGAATTGAGGTGCGAGTTAGTTCGCTTCCTGGTCGGAGCGGGGCATATCCAGAACCGCTCTTTGAAGTGATGAGGGCAGCTGCATATACATTTTTCGAGCTCTTGAGGATGGTAATTGCGCGAACTCGATCAGAGGCGCGGTATGTGGCGATATCAGTGGCGCGAATTTGAACCTTCTTTCGAACCCCCTTAGCCAATGTGAGCTCGAGATCAACGGCTATTTCACCACCAGTAAAGACCAAGGTCGGGGCTAAGCCACTCACCGCATATGTGCTCTTCCCTAGTGGAGGTACGGCCGTTGACCAGAGAAAGTCGCTCTTACCTTGGGCGAGAGTTTTACTCCACACTGAGGCAACTATCGGGCGATCGGCAGATATGTGGAGTGCAAATTGCCCACTCTTCATCAAAACTTTGAGTGGAATATCAACTACCTTGCCAGCGGGTATCAATCGACCGTCAGCTCCAGCTGGCGAAAAAACACCATCGGCGGAGCGAATCTCTACCTTCAACGTTGCACCAATTTCACCAGGTACTAGTACGCGCATCACATGGGCAGCTGAGTCTCGCGCGCTACTCAGCTGGGGAATGGCTGGAATAACCAACTCGTTAGCTGGGCTTGCAATTGAATTAACCGTGTCGCCACCTAGCGCCTGGAGTCCTCGTCCACGTTCATCGTTCACAAAAGCATTTACTCGACCAGTCTGTGGCTTGACCAATATTGCGATGGATTTAGATCCTGGTACAAGAGCTGTAAGCGAGATTGCCTTAAATGAATTGGCCTTCACATCGAAGAGTTGTTCCGCTTGCACGCCACTCTCTGAATAAACCGTGACGCCAACCAGCGCTCTACCGAGACCACTATTTACCAGAAGCAGCGTTCCCTTCGAGGTTAGATCTGCAGTCGCACCGACAAACCATTGTGACGACGCAGGCGCAATACAAGTGGTAGCTCCACCCCAGACACCGCTGCGAACTTGCCAGGCGATTGGGGTCTGTGTCTGTGCATCAATCACAGATGCTTGCGAGCTGCCGGTGTAACGATACGTTCGCGCATCCTTGTACTTCAAAGTTGAAGTACCCGTCTTTCGCACCTTTGCCTTCGTCGAGGTGAGCGAAATTGCTGAACTTTGACCACTAAGATTTGGAGCACAGACCACCGCCGGATAACTCTCTGAAAACCTATTGTTCTTCGTTGTAAAACTCAATAAATTACTAAAGAGAATCACAGCAAGAAAGGCAGCGCCAAGTTGGAGCGCACGGTTGGTTCTCATGCGATCTCCTTATCTGCTATCTCACGACGGCGACGTCCGGCTGGAAGCGCCATAACGATGGTTGTCACTAAGGCGATTAAGAAGATCGAGAGCCAAGTTCGGCGAATGGTCCCATCATGGAGGAATACAACCTCGCCGCTCTCAAAGACTTTAAATTGTGGGAAACCGTACTCGTTTCGTGATCGCTCGAGCCGCACTCCAGCAGAGAGCGCCTGCCACGATTGGCTATAGCGCTCGGTTAGCGTCAAGGTGCCTGGTCCTGGAACAGATACTGCGCCGAGAGAGATCGGAAGTACCTTCACTTCACCAGCGAAATCTGTAAATCGAACCGCACCGGTGCTTTGGCTCACTTTCCAGACAGTGCCGGCATCGGTAGCTGAAGATCGCTCAAAACCACCAAGGCCATCGATGGTCTGAATTAACTCAAGGCTAGCTGGGTTCTTTACAAATATATATTTAATTCCAAACTCAGCGAAAATTCTTGAACTGGTAACTCCGGTATTATCAATCAATCCTTCTACCGCATCGGTGAGAATCTTCTCGTTCTCTATTGCCACATCTGGCTGGCCGAGAGTTACTGCGCCACCACGAGCGATGTAATAAGCGAGCGTTCGTTCTTTATCTTCTACAACTTGGCGAATTACCAAAGTCTTAGCATCGCTCTCAACTGCAAGAAACGCCGGAAGTACTTGCTCACTTGCTCGCTGAACCGGCGAAGCTGCGCCAGCAGAGAAGATCCAAGTCGATGCGGTGCCGGCATAGGAGATAGAGATGAGCGTCACAACTGCGACAGCAAAGTGCTGGATATTGAGATGAGAGCTCTCTAAACGAGAACGCAGATCGTTGAAGAGAAGCGCAGCTGAAATCACAGCAAGGTAGGTTGCAATTGCGATGAAAGCTCCGGCAAAGACATTCTCGTTGCTGGTAGATCCATTTCCACTCACTTGTAATGAAGCCACTACTGCACCACTCAGCAGGAACCCAGCGCCGAATGCAGCATATTTCCGGGCTTGAGTTGTAGCGAAATAGGTCATAACTAAGAGCAAGGTAATTGGGCTAATTGACCACCACGGCAATGAACCAGCGCCACCTGGATTAGCCAAGAGAGCGATATTCCCGCCGCCACCTGCTTGGTTGATACCAATCTCCAATAAGAGTCGTGATGGATGGATGATATAAACAAGCGAATTTGGCAGGAGCAGAACTACAGGTACAAGCAAGAGAATCAAGCGCTTTGCTGTTCGAATCAGAAAAAGCGGATCGCGATAGTTTCGATCAGCTATTAAGAAGTCCCGAACGACGAAGAAAAATGTTCCGGCCAGGAGAATTATCAATAGCGATGGATTAAGGGCAATTAAAATCCAAGCGAAGAGCGCGGTTGCAAATAAATTTCGGGTAGATCTCTTTTCAATTTCATACCAACTTCCGAGAATTGCTAGAAATGTAGGAAGCAGAATTAGGAGCGCTACTACGCCTAAGTGGCCACCATTAATCGCAGAGATTGAAATGGGCGATAGGGCGTAGAGCAATGAGGCGCCAGCAGTGAGAACCGGGCTCGAACTTACCTTTCCAATCTGCCGGTGCGCCGCCCAGAGTGCGAGAAATGGCGCAATGATGAAGAAGGCTGAGATAAATAGCGGCACATTGCCCAGAGTTAAGAGTGAGCCGATTCCAACGAAGAGTATCCAGACGGGCGCAACTTGATTTGAGCCCATGCCAACCTCATGCCAACTCTCCAAGAAGAAGCGCCAGATATCGGAGACGCCTTGAGGTGATGAAGCAAGTGCGCCTCCGGAAATCGAACCCCATCTATGGCGAGTCCAACCGAAAGTAAGAACGAGAAGAAAGGTCGTAACAATCACGACCGGCTTGGTGAAGAAGATCTTCCATGAGTTGGTGGCAAGAGGTTGAAGTATCTCTTCATCTTCATTGATATCGAGCTCGCTAAGAATGGGAGCGGAATCTATATCTTCTGGGAATATTGCTGTCCGTATCCGTTCGATGACATGGCCGAAGCCGGCACGTATCTGGGTCCATCGAGAAGGAATAAAGCGACTGACAACTCCAGATGAAACTAAACGAGATGCCTTACGGCGCTTTCTCGCAGCGATGAGCTCTCCGGGATGAATAAGTAGAGATGCAATCGCCAGAATCTCATCTGCTGCATATCCAGGAAGTTTCGCAAAAAGATATCCAATTGAACGAATACCTGCTCCACCTAGGAGTTGCAGAACTAGAAGCGGTAATTTCCACCACGACGAGTTGGCAAGTAAGACGTAGGCAGCATTTCGTCGATCCAGTAGTAACGGGCGATGAAGTGGCGCTCCAGCGATATCTATCTCGCGACGTTCGGTAGCGGCAGCTTGTGCGTGATAACCGATGGCAGAGGTCACAACTATCGCTGAGTGGCCAGCGGTATGAAGGCGCCAGCCGAAGTCGACATCATCTCTAAAGAGTTCCAAATTGAGATCGAATCCACCGAGTTCCTCAAATACATCTCGACGGATAAGCGCTCCAGCTGTGCTTACGGCAAGAACTTCATGGATGCCATCTCGCTGACCTTGATCGTATTCATTTGGCTCGAGTCCAGTCCATCGCGCACCATTGGTTGCGATACTGATTCCAGTTTCAAGTAGGTGGGTACGATCGTGCCAACCAAGAAGTTTTGGACCAGCCATCACAACATTGGGACGCTCAGAGATAGCGACGATGAGCTCCTCTAACGCGTGGGGATCGAGCGCACAATCATCATGGAGAATCCAGAGCCACTCCTCCACTCCTTCAATAGGAACTGGAAGTTGAGAGATGCCATAGGAGATAGCTGCGCCAAATGAAGTTGTTCGTTCAAGTGTGACGGTCGGAATGCGCGCACCCTTTAATAGCTTTGCTGAGGCATCGAGTGAGCCAGTATCAATTGCAAGAACTTGATCTGCGCTACGACTCTGTGATGCGATTGATGCGACAACCTCAGGTAGCCACGTTGCGCCATCGTGCACTACAAGGAGTGCAGTAATGCGTGGGGTGCTCATGAGTCGTGCTTTTCGTCAGGCGAAAAGGCTCTTACCTTTACGCTGGGCGACGCTTGAGGCGGCGGCGCTCACGCTCGGAGAGGCCTCCCCAGATTCCAAAGCGCTCATCATGAGCGAGCGCGTATTCGAGGCACTCTTGGCGAACCTCGCAGGAGAGGCAGACTCGCTTCGCCTCACGAGTAGAGCCACCCTTCTCTGGGAAGAAGGCCTCTGGATCGGTCTGCGCACAGAGTGAGCGCTCCTGCCAGGAGAGCTCCATATTTTCGCCATTGGCGAGTTGAATTGTTGGTCCAGCAGTGGGGGCTGATGGCTTGCCAGTTGAGAAACCTTCTGGGCGGATCGGCATGCGTCGAATCTCCTCAAGTCATTAGGGCGAAATCCAATCTAGATTTCAGCGCTCTAGGGATGAATTACACCCATGTAATCCGAGTAAGTCAACCCCCGGTCTAACGGAGAAATGGTCAAATACTGCGTAAAGGTCGATTTTTTACAGCTTTATCGGTTCTGAGAGCCGTTGAGAGAGATAAAAATATGATTTCTCAACCCCTGGCGCGACCTTTGTACCGTGGAAGATGAAGCAGTGAGAAAGTCGCGCACCCGCCCCGATGGTGGCGCCATCGCCGATGATGCAATCGTCAATAACCGCCCCATCGCCAACCGTGACGTTCCGACCGAGCGAGCTCTTACCAGTAATGTGAGCGGTCGGCGAGATTGAAGAACCGCTCTGGGCGAGATATTCACCTTCGATCAGATCGCGCGAGCCTTTAAAGAGCGCGGCAGGAGTGCCGACATCGAGCCAATATGCGCCCTCTTTATAGCCAAAGACTCGACGACCTTCTGCAACAAGCGCTGGAAAGGTCTCTCGCTCAACGCTCACAACTGTGCCCAATGGAATCTCTTCGATTACCGATGGCTGGAAGATATAGCAACCAGCGTTGATTGAGTTGGTAATTGGATTATCCATCTTCTCGAGAAATGCGGTAACCCGACCATCGTTATCGGTAGGGACGCAACCAAAGGCCCGCGCATCCTCTACCTCAATCAGGTGGAGCGTTATTTCCGCGCGCTTGCTCTGATGAAAGGCAATTTGATCAGCTATTGAGTGTCGGCTTAGTACATCGCCATTAAAGATAACAATCGGCTCAACGCCGAGATTGTTGAAGTCTAGAAGTTCGGCTGCATTTCGAATTGCACCACCTGTGCCGAGTGGTTGCTCCTCGACTGCATAGAGGATTTTAATTCCCCACTGAGAGCCGTCACCGAAGTACGGTGTAAAAACTTCAGAGAGATAAGATGTAGCAAGGACCAGCGTATGAATACCTGCGCGTTGGGCGGCGAGTATTTGATGTTCAGTAACCGGCAAGCCAGCAACTGGCAACATCGGTTTTGGTGACTCTGATGTGAGTGGATTGAGGCGAGTACCAAAACCACCAACTAGAAGTATGCCAACTGCCATGGTTAGGCGCTCACCGCTGCTTTGATACGAGCTCCCGCCTCTGCAATCTGTTTATCGGTAGCAGTCATTGCGATTCGAATATGGCGACCGCCCTTCTCACCATAGAAGATTCCTGGTGTTGCCAGAATTCCAAGTCGTGCAAGCCATGCGACGGAGTCCCAACAATCTTCATTACGAGTAGCCCACAGATAGAGGCCGGCATCAGAGAAATCGATAGTAAAACCTGCGCCTTTGAGCGCTGGGATTAGCTCAGCCTTGCGGGCGTTATATCGACCTCTTTGTACTGCGACATGTTCTGAATCGGCGAGCGCTGAAACCATTGCGCGTTGAATTGGAAGTGGCACCATCATGCCAGCGTGTTTGCGAACCTCAAGAATCTGCGCAATCAACTGCGGGTCACCGACAACGAACGCTGCTCGATACCCCGCCAAGTTAGATCGCTTGGAGAGTGAGTGCACAGCAAGAATTTTCTCGTTGTTGCCCTCGGTGAAGTTCAATATAGATTGTGGAGTAGTTGAGTCACCAAACTCCAAATAGCACTCATCTGAAACTACAACTCCACCTGTCTTTCGAGACCAGTTAATCGCAGATCGAAGTTCGCTCTCACTATGGACACGGCCAGTTGGATTTGATGGAGAATTCACCCACGCTAAATTTGCGCTAGGCCATTGCGTGGCGTCGAAATCAACTGCTGTAGCTTCAGCTTTCGCCAACATAGCGCCAACAAGATAAGTCGGATAAGCAACCTCTGGGTAGAGAACGCTCTGCGATGTCAGAAATGTGGGAAGCCAAGCAACAAACTCTTTCGAACCAATGAGCGGAAGAACTCCAAAATCTCCCGTTGCACCTAATTTGGTGCGAGCCCAATCGCTTATTGCGCTACGCAACTCCGGAGTTCCCATAGTAAGTGGGTAACTTGGTGAGTTCGCTGCTTCACGTAGCGAAGCTTGAATAAATTCAGGAGTTGGATCTACCGGAGTTCCAACTGAGAGATCGATGATTCCAGCTGGATGTTCTTTCGCAGTTGCGCCATATGGTGCGAGCGCATCCCACGGAAAATCAGGAAGCTTGTGGCCCAAGTGCGCTGACATCAGGGTGGTCTGAGTTTGTCTGTCCCACCTTTGACGCTCCGCCAGGCGAACCTAGCTCGACGAAGAACTCGGTATTGATCTTCTTATAGTCCTGCCACTGACCCGGAACATCGTCTTCGTAGTAGATCGCCTCTACTGGACAGACCGGCTCGCAGGCGCCGCAATCAACACACTCATCGGGTTGGATATAGAGCATTCGTGAGCCTTCATAGATGCAATCGACTGGGCACTCTTCACGACATGACTTATCTTTCACATCGACACAAGGCTGAGCAATCACATAAGTCACGATGGGCCTCCTCTATAGGGCATCTCTTGAAGTGCGGTTTGAGGCTTAGCTTTCTCGGCTAGGCCCGGCAATGCAGGTAGCAAGTCTAACCCTGCAGAGTCTGGAATGTCCCAATAAAGTGGCGGTATGAACTTTCATGGCGCGGTTGCCTCAGCTATCGGCAAACGGGTCTCGCTTCGCCTCAAGAGTTCAGGCGAGGTTCCATTCCGAGATCTCCTCGGCGTATTACAGAATGAGACAACTATCGTCTCGCGTGATGGACAGTCCCATACCTTTGAAATCGACGAGATTGCATTCTTTAGAGTAGTTCCAGTTTTTAACCGCCGCGATATTCGCTCACAAGAGTTAAAACTCTACGACACCCGCTCCCGTGCAGTCGTGCAGATTGCGAAGCCAGATGCACCGGTACGAGTTTATTGCTGCGGGCCAACCGTTTATCGTGATGCCCATGTTGGAAATATGCGCACCTTCTTACTTGCCGATCTTGCGGTTCGGGCGTTAGAGATCTCTGGCCACGAAGTCACTGTCGTTCAAAATATTACCGATGTTGGACATATGAGCGAGAATCTCGATGAAGATAAAGTTCTACAGGAAGGCCTCAAACAATCCCTCACCGCAACTCAAATCGCGCAAAAGTATGAGGAGCGCTTCCATCGAGATTTAGCTGAGTTAAATATCAAACCTGCGGACCAGTATCCACGGGCAAGTGAGAGTATGGATTTAATTATCACCTCGATTGAGAAATTGATTGAAGTGGGCGCCGCTTATATCGGCAGTGATGGCAATGTTTATTTCGATGCTCAATCGTTCGAGAGTTACGGAGCGATAAGCGGAAATAAGTTAGATGATTTAAAGCCAGGCCACCGCTATGAATACACAGGTGATGGTGGAAAGAAATTTCATGCCGATTGGGCGCTCTGGAAGCTGGCCCACGATCGTAGCGAGATGGTCTGGCCTTCACCGTGGGGCACTGGATTTCCAGGCTGGCATATTGAGTGCACTGCGATGTCACTCGACCTCCTCGGTAATCAGATTGAATTACATGTGGGCGGAATAGATTTAAGGTTTCCGCACCATGAGAATGAGCGCGCACAAACCAATTCCATTGCGGGCAGAGATGTTGTTCAGCACTGGCTTCATGGCGAACACCTCCTCTTTGAAGGTAAGAAGATGGCGAAGAGCTCTGGCAATGTGCTGTTGGTCAGCGATCTAATAGAGGCGGGTTTAGACCCGCTCGCACTTCGCTTTGCGCTCTTGGAGAATCGATACCGATCTCAGATTGATCTGACCTGGGAGCAGCTACGTGCAGCTGATGCCACGCTAAAGCGGTGGCGAAAGGCGGTTGATTCCTGGGGTAGTTCAGAAGATGTGAAATTTGATACTGAGATAAACACCTTCATGATGAACGATCTCGATACGCCGAAAATTATTCTCCGGCTCCGCGCTATCGAGAAAGAGAGCACGATTGGGTCGCAAGATAAGCGAGCAATCTTTCTCTATGCCGATCAATTACTAGGCCTTGATTTAGACCGCGGCGTGGATGAGGAAGAGCCGCTTTCACCTGAGATTAATCAACTGCTCGAATTACGTGCCGCAGCTCGAGCGAACAAGAATTGGGCGGAGGCAGATCGGCTTCGCGATCAACTCGCCGAATTAGCTATCGCGGTAAGAGATACCGCTGACGGGCAGAGCTGGGAACGAACTCGTTAATTTCGGGCAAGAATTGCGGCAGCTAATACAAAGGTGCCAAGTAACAAGAGCGCTGAACCAACGCTATCCCCCTGAACCAATATCTCTTGACCGACTCCGACAGTACCGCCACGGAGAATTACCGAAAGCCAAGCTATCGCTGCAAAGAATTTATATCTTCGTGCCGCAAAGGTTCGACCAATCATCCAGATAGCGATGTAGGTGAAGAAGAGCGAAGTTGCGACGCCAAATGGCGGCAGGCTCTGATGGAGAAGTATGGCGATTGCTGCAGTTCCTGCGCCGATGAGCAGCGATGCAAGAAATCGCATTTAGAGCGTGATTCCGGCGAATAAATCTCGCTCGCGACCATGTTCATCGAGATCGCCAGCTCGTTCGCCCTTAACTAAGGTGTAGTACTCATGGCCCCACACCTGCAGACCCAAGTTATTAGATAGAGCGAAGAAAGGTCCATCGACGGCAATCTGTGTCGCATGTGCGCGCATCGCCGCCATCTTCTGATTGACATAGCTATTGCCATCTATATGAGCTGATACAAGAGAATCATCTTTACAGAAAGGAAGATCGTCAGCGGAGTCGACCCCCATAAAGTCCGAGCCGAGCGCTTTCATCTTGTCGATGCTCTCTTGGAGAACCGACCGAGGCATCACATTCCAGTAAATCTTAGGAATCTCCCAGACCGACTTCTCGGCAGCCGCCATAGCAACGCGATGAGCTTGAATGTGATCGGGGTGTCCGTAACCGCCGAACTCATCGTAAGTTATCAAGATATGTGGCTTCACCTCTTCGATGATTTCAACTAGATAAGAGGTGGCCTGCTCAAAGTTTGCTTGCCAGAAACAGTCAGGTCGCTTGTTTGGTTCGGTATCCATCATTCCACTGTCGCGGTAGCGAGTCTCAGGAGCGCCGAGAAAGCGATGATCGCTTATCCCAAGGGCCTTCATCGCCTCGGCTAATTCGACGGTTCGATGTTCGCCGAGGAGATCATCGTGAGCTGCTGCTTTATGAGCATGCTCCGGAACCAGGACTTCGCCTTCTTCTCCCCTAGTGCAGGTGACCAAAGTTACCTGCGCACCAAGATCAGCGTAGAGCGCCATGGTCGCGCCGTTATTGATCGTCTCATCATCAGGATGAGCATGGACCAATAGCGCGCGAAAGCCCTGGTAGTTATCTCTCATTAATAAACCGGAAGCGAGGTATCTATCTGTTTCGCCCAAGCGATTACTCCGCCACTTACATGCGATGCATCGGCAAAGCCTGCATTTTTGAGAATAGCTAAACATTCAGCAGAGCGCACACCGCTCTTGCAGTGGAGAATGATCGGCTTGTTCTGTGGCAGCGATGCTAAGACGCTGCCATCAATAAACCCTTGCTTAGGAATGAGATGAGCGCCGGGGATATTTACGATTTCGTATTCACTTGGTTCGCGAACATCAATCAGGTAGAAATCTTCAGCGCTATCCATCTTCGCTTTCAGCTCCTGCACGGTAATCGTAGAACCAGAGCTCGCCTCTTGCGCCGCCTCGGAGAGGACACCGCAGAACGCTTCATAATCAGGTAGGAGCTCGGTCTGCTTTGGGTTATCGCTACAGATCGGGCAGTTAGGGTCTTTGCGAATCTTGACCTTACGGAAATTCATCTCCAACGCGTCGTAGATCATCAAAGAGCCAACAAGTGACTCACCCACACCGGTAAGAACTTTGATCGCTTCAGTTGTCTGAATGGAGCCGATGGTTGCACAGAGAACACCTAGAACTCCACCTTCAGCACAGCTTGGCACCATTCCTGGTGGTGGTGGTTCTGGATATAAGCAGCGATAGCAAGGACCGTACTCAGCCCAGAAGACGCTGGCCTGGCCATCGAAACGATAGATAGAGCCCCAGACATATGGTTTCTTTAAGAGCACGCATGCATCGTTGACGAGATAACGAGTAGCAAAATTATCTGTGCCATCTACGATGATGTCGTACTGAGCAAAGATCTCAAGAACATTTGAATTATCAAGGCGAGTCTCATGAGTGATGACCTTGACGTAAGGATTAATCTCTGCAATTTTCTCGCGAGCCGACTCTGCCTTGCTCTTACCAATATCTGACTGGCCATGGATAATCTGGCGCTGAAGATTAGATTCATCGACAGTATCGAACTCTACGATTCCGAGCGTTCCAATTCCTGCAGCCGCGAGATACATCAACGCTGGCGAGCCAAGTCCGCCCGCACCAACGCAGAGAACCTTTGCATTCATCATTCGTTGCTGTCCTGCCATAGCTACATCAGGAATGATCAGGTGGCGGCTGTAGCGGCGAACCTCATCAACGGTAAGCGCAGGTCCGGGAGTTACAAGTGGCGGGGTCTTCATAAGGCGATTCTGCCGTAATCAAGGAGTACTCGCCAATTCAGGTCTCTCAAAGGTACGATTCGCAGAATGAGTACAACAGATGCAAACGCTTCGCGAGAAAAAGCTCGACTTCCTCGCGATGAACGCCGTGCAATCCTCCTCAATGCAGCGTTAGAGGTCTTCACCGCTGCCGGTTATCACTCTGCTGCCATGGATGAGATTGCTGATCGCGCAAATGTGAGCAAGCCAGTTCTCTATCAACATTTTCCATCAAAGCTCGATCTCTATCTAGCGGTACTTGATCTTCATATCGATTCACTCGTCTATGAGATTCAACGAGCAATCTCTTCCACTCCAGATAATGCGCAACGCGTCCATGCCACAATCGATGCCTACTTTAGTTTTATTGAGAGCGAAGGCGAGGCTTTCCGCCTCCTCTTTGAAAGCGATATGAGCGTTGAGCCGCAAGTTCACGAACGCCTCAGCCGAATGACCTACGACTGCGCTGCTGCAGTGAGCGGTGTTATCTCAAATGACACCGGCCTACCTAAGGAGGCAGCGATGCTCCTCGGTATCGGACTCATCGGAATGGTTCAGGTCGCAGCGCGCCACTGGCTCGAGCGCGATAGCAAGCTCACTCGCCAACAAGCGATGGATCTCGTCGAGAACCTGATGTGGAGAGGAATATCTGGATTTCCCCGTACCGAGATCTAGCCAATAAGATAGGTGCATGAGCACCAAGAAGAATGAAAAATCAGCACAGGTACGTATCGCGGTAACAGATGTCGCCAGCGAGCTCTCCTTCGAGTGCCCTTCCACCCCTGCTGAAATCAAGAGCGCAGTCACAGCTGCCCTCACTGGAAATACACCACTCGTACTCAGCGATATCCGAGGCCATGAGATTGTGGTTCCGGCGGCAAAGATTGGTTACATCGAAATCGGTGAGCCGGTCGAACGTCGCGTTGGTTTCGGCGCCCTCTAAGTGAGTATTACCTTCGCCGAGCTTCCCCTTCGGAAAGAGACGATTGAAGCTCTCCACCAACATGGGTTTACCGCACCCTTTGCCATCCAAGAGATGGTTCTTCCAATTGCGCTCGCTGATGGCGATGTAATCGGACAAGCAAAGACCGGAACTGGAAAGACTCTCGCATTTGGCGTACCAGTCATCGAGCGCGTAATTGCGCCTAACGATCTCGAGTGGGCCTCATTGGAAGCCAAGGGCGCTCCTCAAGTTTTGATCGTTGTTCCAACTCGTGAGCTCTGCGTTCAAGTTACAAAAGATATTGAAGAGCTCTCAAGCAATCGTGGCATCCGCACGTTAGCTGTATATGGTGGGCGCGCATTTGAGCCACAGATTGAGGCGCTTGAAGCTGGCGTCGAGATAGTCGTCGGAACTCCAGGCCGCCTGCTCGATCTCTATCGCCAAGGAAAGTTAAAGCTGAGCAAAGTCACACGCGTTGTCCTCGATGAGGCAGATGAGATGCTCGACCTTGGATTCTTGCCTGATGTAGAGAAGCTCTTCTCCTCCACTCCGGCGCGCTCACAGACCATGCTCTTCTCCGCAACAATGCCGGGCGACATCATCGCGCTCGCTCGTCGCTTTATGAATCAGCCAGTTCATATTCGAACTCAAGATTCGCAAGATGAGGGCCGAGTCGTTGCGCGGATCGAACAACATGTCTTCCGCGCACATGCGCTCGACAAGATTGAGATGCTGGCACGAATTCTTCAAGCAGAAGGTCGTGGAGCAACTATCGTCTTCTGTCGCACCAAGCGAACTGCTCAGAAAACGGCTGAAGATTTAATTGAACGTGGATTTCGTGCTGCCTCTATCCATGGTGATCTCGGCCAGAGCGCACGCGAGAAAGCGCTCAATGACTTTAAATCTGGCAAGCGAGATGTTCTAATCGCAACCGATGTCGCCGCTCGCGGTATCGATGTCGATGGCATTACCCACGTAATCAATTATCAATGCCCAGAGGATGAGAAGACATACGTACACCGAATCGGTCGAACCGCTCGCGCTGGCGCTGATGGAATCGCAGTCACCTTTGTTGATTGGGATGAACTCGCTCGCTGGAAGATGATTGATACCGCGCTCGAACTTGGCCTGCCCGAACCGTTGGAGACTTACTCATCTTCCCAGCACTTCTTCGATGCCCTCAAGATTCCAGCCAACTCCACCGGTCGCATGGTGGCAGCGAAGAAGATCGATGCACCGGCGGTTAAGAGTGAGCGGCCTGCTCGTGCGCAATCGGCACCGTCGAAAGCTCCGCGCGAGAAGACCGCACGAGTTCGCACCCGCACCAAGCGCATCGCAGATTAAGAGTTTGCTAAGACCTTAATCGCATCAGCGAGCATTTGAACTGCAATCGCGGCAAGTAGAAGTCCGGCGATGCGAGCTAAGAGCGTTACCCCAGACTCTTTAATCAACTTGAGTACGTGGGTCGACATCATCAAGACAAAGCCGATGATGAGGTGGACGGCAACAATCGCAAGAACAAGACCAGTTACTCGCTCTGGTGAGTTTGCCTGCTGCACAAAGATCATCGTTGCAACGATTGCTCCTGGGCCTGCCAAAAGTGGAGTACCTAGCGGAACCATTCCAATATTTGTTCCGGCAGATGCTTCTTCGCTCTTTGCACCGGTGAGGAGTTGCAGTGAAACGTAGAGCAGAAGCAAGCCACCAGCTGCTTGAAGCGCTTCGATAGAAACGTTCATGTAATCGAGTATCACTCGCCCAAAGAGTGCGAAAGTTGCAATCACAAAGAGTGAGACCGCGGCCGCCTGCCAGGCGAGGCGACGACGCTCACGTTCAGTCTTATCTGAGACGAGCGCTAGAAAGATTGGTGTTGCTCCAGGCGGATCAAAGATCACCAAGAGTGTGACAAATGATTGAACACCAAAGGTGACGGCATTAACTGTATTCATCTCCGCACAACCCTCCGTTGATCGGCCATTGATTCTAAGCGCTCCCATTCTGCCGGAGCAGTGGTGTTCTCGCCAAGTTGATTGAGTTTTCCCGTTCCGTGGTAATCGCTTGCACCAGTCACAACAAGATCCAGAGCTTTCGCAACTGAGATGAGTTGCTGGCGCTCATCTTCACTCTGATCACGATGAAACACCTCGATTCCATTGAGGCCGGCATCTACCAGTGATTGAAAGGTATCTACCGAAAGGGACTGTCCTCGACGAGATGCGAACGGGTGGGCTATCACCGCAACTCCCCCAGCCGCACGAATAGCTCGAATTGAGTCTTCCGGAGTTGGCGCAAAGTGAGAGACATAGAACGGAGAGTCGTTATGGAGCAAATCGGTAAATGCCTCATCCCGGCTCTTCACTATCTTCTTAGCGACTAGCGCATCAGCTAAATGCGGGCGGCCGAGAGTCGCACCATCTGGTTGCTGAGCTTCTACATCAGCAAGAGAGATGTCGTAACCCGCATTTTGTAAATTCTCAATCATCTTCTTCATTCGTGGAATTCGAGTGTCTCGACAGTCGGCAAGTAGCTGTTGAAGTGGTTGATTCTCGCCATCAAAGAGCAGTCCTAACATATGGACGCTTATTCCATCGCTGGTGAGACAGGAAACCTCTGCACCGAGGGCGAGCTGAAGATCTCCATGGAGTGAGGCTGCCGCCTCTATCCAGCCAGCTGTTGTGTCGTGGTCGGCAAGGCCAAGAACTGTGATGCCGCTCGCTGCAGCTTTCTTTACCAGCGCTAGCGGCGAATCAGTGCCATCGCTACAGGTCGTGTGGGTATGGAGGTCAATCATTCATTCACCATTACTTCTACTTCGCTCTTACCTGGTCGAGTTCGAAGAACTACCAAGGTGCAGCCGGTTAGGATCAAGATAATTCCAGGAACAATGAGTCCTGAAGGTTGGTTGCCGATCTTAAAGATGCCCGCTGCAATTGCCGCCACCGGTACTTCAAAGAAGACAATGAGTGAGACTACTGCTGGCGAAACCCGCTTGAGAGCAGAGTTAAACATTGAGTGTCCGAGAATCTGCGCTCCACCGATGAGAGCGAGAAGCACCCACCACTCTCTCGCGGCAAAGTTAATGATTTCGTAACCACCGAGATAAGCAATCGGAAGTGCGGTAGCGGCACACATGCCGTAGCAGATGGTCGTGTATGTCGTAGTCTCTAGAGTCTTGAGCGCCTTAGATCCCCACATCATGTAGACCGCCGCGAGCGCTGCAGAGATGACAGCAGCGATGTCACCGATAAATGATCGACGATCTAACGAAAAATCTATACCGGAGATAAAGAGAACCCCGATAAAGCTGACCACCATTCCAAACCAAGCTTTAGAAGGGATATCGCCACCAGTCATCTTTACAAATATGCTGGCGAAAATCGGTTGGAGCGCAACGAGCGCAGTTCCAGCGGCGACGCTCGTCATGCGCATCGCCATAAAGAAGCCAATAAAGTGGAGCGCGAGCACAACGCCAGCGCCAAGAGCCCATTTCGCTCCAGTTCGATCGACCTTATGACGCAGGGCAAATGGTGCGGTGAATAGCGCACCACCCAAGTTGCGCCAGAAGATTAAGGTAGGAATAGGCATTGTGCTCAAGGCAATCAGCGGGCCTGATGAGCCGATTCCAAGAATTCCGACCCCTAGCTTTACTAGATCAGAGCGGCCCGGCATCTCTGTAATTGCAGAGTTGGTGGCAGCGCCCTTAGAAGTGGAGGTCATGGCCATAACCTAGCCGATACGATTGGCTCTGAATCGCAGACTTGAGTGGGAATAATTAGATAGAAAGGGGTGGCCACATGAGCGGAAATGGAATGACTCGCGTCTTTCTTGCGCGCCTAGCTGGCACCGCCGTCTTCGACCCTAATGGCGATCCAGTTGGAAAGGTTCGTGACGCAGTAGCCACCTTGCGATCCAACAACCAGCCTCCGCGAATCCTCGGTCTGGTTGTAGAGGTACCACTTCGCCGTCGAGTCTTTGTCCCAATTACCCGCGTCACATCGATCGAATCAGGGGCTGTCGTCATTACTGGATTGCTCAATATGCGCCGTTTTGAAACTCGCACTGGCGAAATTCTAGTTTTGGGAGATCTGCTTGATCGATCCGTTAACTTAATTGAATCCGGCGAACCAGTTGTTGTCGAAGATATGGGTATGGAGAGCTCGCGTAATGGCGATTGGCTCATCACCAAAGTTCATATCATGCGAAAAGGCGCTGGCTTCCGTCGCAAGGGTGCAACTTCGACAGTTGGCTGGGATGAATTAACCGGCTTTGCAAATCAAGAGCTCAATCAAGGGGCGACAAACCTCCTCTCAACTCTCAGCACACTCCGCCCTGCCGATTTAGCGACAGTGCTACAAGACTTATCCCCTAAGCGTCGAGTTGAGGTTGCTCGCGCTCTCGATGATGAGCGGCTTGCAGACGTTATTGAAGAGATGGATGAACAAGAGCGAGTCGCTCTCTTGGCGGAACTTGAGGGCGAACGCGCCGCCGATGTTCTTGAAGAGATGGATCCAGATGATGCGGCAGATTTGCTCCGCGAAGTTGGCGAGGAGCGCGCGCAAGAGCTGATTGAGCTGATGGATCCTGATGATGCGGAAGATGTTCTCCGTCTGATGACTTATGAGGATTACTCAGCTGGTGGCATGATGACTACAGAGCCGATTGTGATGTCCGCCGATTATTCAGTTGCCGATGCACTGGCTGCGGTTCGCAAGAGCGAACTTTCACCCGCACTTGCATCGCAGGTATTTATCTGCCGCCAACCTCTGGAGACCCCAACTGGTCGCTTCATTGGAATGGTGCATTATCAGCGCTTACTACGCGAACCTCCTTCAACGCTGCTCGGCTCGATTGTCGATACCAACACCCAAGGCGTTAATCCCGATGCAACCCTCCATGAGGTTGCGTCATACTTAGCCAGTTACAACCTGCTCTCGCTACCGGTAATCGATGCCAACGATCGCCTCTTGGGAGCTGTAACCGTCGATGACGTGCTCGATCACCTGCTGCCAGAGAACTGGCGCCATGACCATAGAGATTCAGCAGCAACGACCGCTGCGCTAGAGAATATCGATACCAGTTTTGATGAGGAGGTTTAACCATGGCGCGTAACAATGGTTTAGATACCCCTCGCGAGACCCGTCGTTCGCTCCGCGCGAATTACGATCCAGAGGCATTTGGTCGCCTCTCAGAACGTTTTGCGCGCTTCTTGGGAACTGCTCGTTTCTTGGTCTATATGACCGTCTTTGTAATCGGTTGGATCTCCTGGAACGTACTCGCACCAGTCTCGCTCCGGTGGGATGAGTACCCATTTATCTTCTTAACTCTCATCCTCTCGTTGCAAGCATCATATGCAGCGCCACTCATTCTCTTGGCTCAGAATCGCCAGGCAGACCGAGATCGTATTGCGCTCAATGAAGATCGTGCCCGTGGAGATCGCAACATTGCAGATACTGAGTACTTGACTCGCGAACTCGCAAGCCTTCGAATCGCACTTGGAGATGTTTCGACCCGCGATTATCTTCGCAGCGAACTTGAAGATTTTGCGAAAGAGATTGTCGAAGAGCTACGCAAGCCCCAATCTGACACCAAGTAACGACCCTTGGCGGATAACCAGCTTATCTACGATTTCTCGTATCGCTGCAGCGCTCTGACTATCAGGTGCGCTCACAATCACTGGCGCGCCTTGATCTCCACCCTCGCGTAGATCGACGTTAAATGGAACCTTTCCCATTAATGGAACATCTGCACCGACGAGAGTTGTGAGGCGACGCGATGTCTCTTCTCCCCCACCACTGCCGAAGAGAGCCATCTCTTCACCGCACTGTGGACAGGAGATTGCCGACATGTTCTCGATAACACCAATAACCCGCTGATGGATTTGGTGAGCAATTCGACCTGCTCGCTCAGCCACCTCAGCAGCAGCAACTTGTGGCGTTGTAATAACAACAATCTCCGATGTTGGAATTAACTGGCCTAATGAGATTGCTAGATCACCAGTTCCTGGCGGTAGATCGATAAAGAGGATGTCGAGATCGCCCCAGTAGGCATCAGAGAGTAATTGCTCAAGAACCCGGTGAAGAAGTGGGCCGCGATAGGCGATTGCATCTGAGCGTTCAGGCTTAAACATCTCCATCGAAACGACTTTGACTCCATAGGCCTCTAGTGGAATGAACATCTGATCAATAGCGGTAGGCCGCTGACCAATGAGTCCCATCAGACGCGGAATGGAGTGGCCATAGACATCGGCATCGAGGATTCCTACTCGAAGCCCTTTCTGAGCAGCAGCGACAGCTAGATTGGCGGTAAGTGATGATTTGCCAACTCCGCCTTTTCCAGATGCCACGCCTATTACTCGGGTAAGCGAATCAGCTTGAGCGAAAGAGATAAATGCCTCACGGCCATTGCGGAGCAGCTTCTTAATATTTGCTCGCTGCTCTTCGGTCATGACACCGAACTCGATTGCGACTTCGCTGACGCCCGCAACTGCGAGAACTGCGCCTTTTATATCGCCAGTGAGGCGGTCTTTCATCGGACAACCTGAGATAGTCAAGAGAATCTTTAGTTGAACCCGTCCATTGCTCTGCTCGATCGACTCAACCATACCGAGCTCGGTAATTGAGCGGTGGAGCTCTGGATCATTTACCTTACTGAGCGCTTCGTGAATTAACGATGTATCGCTCATAACAAGTCAGGGTCGATCTTATTCTCTGGCCGCTTGAGAACCTTAGTTGGCGTTTCATCGAGCACAGATTCGATCTGCTTCTTTACAAAGGTCTTTGGGTTGAGATCGGCCGGCTTAAGATCTTCAAAGCCTGGACCAAGGTTCTCTTTCAAATCATTGGTTGCGTTGGTCGCTAAATTGCGAATCTTCTTCACCATCTTCGCCGCCTCAACTGCAAACTGAGGCAACTTATCTGGTCCGACAAGGACCATCGCCAAGATAGCGAGGCCAGCAATTTCACCGGCACCAAAGTCGAAGAACATGCGAGTACCTTAGCGCGCTAGTTGCCCGCTGTCAGGATAAGAGTTACCTCGTAGCTCTTTCCTGCACGAATATAGGTAATTTTCACCGTCTCGCCAACATCGCGAGAGCGAACGGCAACAATCAACTCTTCTGGATTTGTGATTGCGCGCCCAGCAAACTCGGTAATGAGATCTCCAGGTTTGAGCCCAGCCTTAGCTGCTGGTCCGCCGGGCAAGATTGCACCGCTCTTGGAAGAGATCTGCGCACCTCTACCACTTGCGGTCATATCAACTGAGACACCAATAATCGGATAGGTAGCTTTACCGCTCTTGATTAATTGTTCTGCAGTTTTGCGCGCTTGATTAATTGGGATGGCAAAACCTAAACCTATTGATCCGGTCTGCGAACCGAGCGCTGAACCAAGTGTTGCAATAGCGGTATTGACGCCAATAACTGCTCCAGTTGAATCGACCAACGGTCCACCAGAGTTCCCAGGGTTGATTGCCGCATCTGTCTGGAGGGCATTGATAAATGAGCTATCTGAGGATGATTCGCCAGCTGTGACGGCACGGTCCTTGGCGCTAATAATGCCGAGCGTCACCGTACCTTGTAGGCCCAAAGGTGAGCCGATAGCTAGCACTGCATCACCAACTGCAACTCTATCGCTATCACCAAATTGGAGTGCGCTTAGAGATCGGTTTGCAATCCGAAGCACGGCGAGATCGTATGAAGAATCTCTTCCGATAACCGTTGCCTCAAAAGCTGAACCATCTTGTAAGCGGACTTTAATTGCACCACCGCTGGTGACTGCCGATGAAATCACATGGTTATTTGTAAGGATGTAACCATCGCTAGATATAACAAAACCAGAGCCAGTAGCACCGCCATCGCTATCTTTCGCCTCAATCGATACAACAGAAGGCAGAACCCGCTTTGCGATACCTGCCACTGAGTTGGCAGGTCGTTCGATTGTTGCATTAGATTGAACAAGTCGAGGTGAGATACCGAAGATTGAACCGGTAGAAGATGCTCCGAAAACACCAGCGGTAATTCCGACAATTAACGCCAGGACAACGGCATTGCGGAGCGAGATGCTCTTGCCTGATGAGGTTGGAACACCCCACCAAGGGCCTTGACCGTTGAAATTGGACATGGGTGTATTTTGCTACAACTTCGTCGCGAGCAACAATCCATCACCGACTGGAATCAAGGTTGTTGCCCAGGTCTCGTTATCGCTCCGGAGCGACTTTCCAGCTTCGCGAAGCGCAATCGTCTTTGGGTCACGTTGCGCAGGATCTGAAACTTTCCCGCCGCCGAAGAAGTTATCGATAACAAAGACTCCACCACTTCTCAGGATTCTCTGAGCCTCTGAGATTGCGTAGGAGAGATCCTCTGGATTGTGGCGATAGATAACTAAGTCATATGCGCGGTCGGTGAGTTTGGTCATCACTTCCATCACTGGATTGGTGATCAAACGGAAACGTTGTGGTGCAATGTCAGCGTCAGCAAAAGCCTCACGCGCAATAGCGGTGTGTTCTGCCTCATCATCTATCGATGTCAGAGTTCCGGACTTCAACATTCCATCGAGCAACCAGAGGGCACCGACGCCAGATCCGGTTCCAATCTCTACGACCGATTGTGCGCTCAGAAGGTGAGCAAGAAAGGCGAGATAGGCGCCAGCGCCCTGAGTGAGGTCATTGGTACCGACTTCAACGCCACGTGCACGAGCTGCCGCTTTAATCGCATCCTCTGCAATAAAGCTCTCGGCATAGGAGTGCGGATCAATCATCATGAGAGGGACAATATCCAATCAACGAGCAATCGCACGCCATATCCAGTGCCGCCCTTTGGATTTTCTCCAGAATCGCTCTCGCTACGTCCAGTTCCTGCGATATCGAGATGAACCCATCTACGGTCACCTACAAAATGCTCGAGATAGAGCGCCGCTGTAACTGAACCGGCTGAGTAATTGTGCTTATCGGCGGCATGATTGAGATCGGCCACATCGCTTTCGAGTGAGTCGATGTAGTCATCGACCAATGGCATATGCCAGACACGTTCGCCAGCGCTCTCGCCAACTTCGCTTAGCTGATTGGCTAGCTTCTTATCGCGGGTGTACATAGCTGCGTATTGACGCCCTAGCCCGAGAGTCGCAGCCCCGGTTAGAGTGGCGATATCTACTAGGTAATCAGGATCTAAATTCTTGTTGGCGTATGCCAGACCATCTGCCAAGACTAAGCGTCCCTCTGCATCGGTATTGATTATCTCTACAGTAGTGCCGTCATATTGAGTAATTACATCCGATGGTCTCTGCGAAGTACCTGAGAGGGCATTTTCTGCACACATCATTAATACCGAGACTCGGATATTTGGTTGAAGATCTGCGATGGCGGCGATTGTTCCAAGCGCTGCTGCTGATCCTGCCATATCGCTCTTCATGGCAACCATGAGATCGTAAGGTCGCTTCAGCGAAACACCACCTGTGTCATAGGTGATTCCTTTGCCGACGATAACAACGTGAGGCAGCGCAGCTGCACCCTTGATTTTAGATTGTGCAATCTTTTTTGGCACATAGGTGAGTTCGATAAATCGAGGGCCAGGCTCTGGTGATGACATTCCAACAGCTAGCAAACCGCCAAACTTTGCCAACTCTTTACCGGAACGTACCTTGATAGTGAGACCTTTGCTGTTCGCGACTTTCTTAGCCTCTTGAGCGAGCCAGAGCGGGTTCTTGATATTGGAAGGCGTATGAATCAAATCGCGTGTGAGCACAACAGAATTGGCGATTGCATTGGCCTCAGCGAGCGCGCCTTCTTCATCGGTGGCGATGGTAAATGTAGGAATCTCAGCGGGTGAAGAGCTCTTCAAACTGTAGGAGTAGGCGCCGAGAATGAGGGAGATTGCATGTGCCTTAACTTCTGCCTTCTTCGTTGGTAGCGCCGAGATGAGATTGACCGCTTTGCCACGAACTTTTCGCCCAAGGGCTGCACCGGCAGTTCGAAAATCCTTAAGCGTCAGATCTCCTAAGGCAACGAGATAGAGGCGATCCATTTCGCAGTCGGAATGGAGGACGGGAATCTCAAATAGCTCACCGGCTTTTCCAGTGGGAGCGAAGAATGCCACTTCATCGATGAGGTTGATCTCGAAGTACTTCTCAACTGAAGCGACGAGAGAACTCTTCCCATGAATTTTAAATTCACCCTCAGAGTTCTTGGTAAATCCGAGCGCCAAAAGATCGCCGCTTACGAGCGATTCAAGGTTTGGGCTTACCGAGTAGAGAATTTTCGAGCGCCTTACTTCTTGATGAGAGCGACTGCAGCCTCTAGGGCGGCGCTGAGATTGTTCGCCTCCTGAGGATTGAGCTCGACCACCAAACGTCCTCCGCCTTCAAGCGGGATACGCATCACGAGCGAGCGCGCCTCCTTGGTAACTTCCATTGGGCCATCACCAGTGCGGGGTTTCATTGCTGCCATGGCATAAGTATCCCGCATCGAACCCCTCTTATGGAAATCGGAGTGAGGCCGTTATACGCAGTTAGAGGCCGAGTTGGCTTGTTATGCGACGTTTTCCCGCCTCAATTAGCGCTTGAACTGAGCGCTCTGGGACATGTAACTGCTCTGCAATAGATGCCGCCGACCACCCTTTGAGGTAATGCAAGGTGAGAATAATCCGCTCCTCCTCAGGGAGTGCAGCGATTAGCTCTGCAATCGTCTGAGGAGCGCTCATAGGTATAGAGGTTACTCCAGTTGTCTAGCAAAGCGTGCGAGAGAAATCTTGACGCCAAGGAGGATAAATGGCTTCACCACATAAAAAACAAGCGCAGGGGCTTCGATCTCCTCTGACCAGTTAAAGCGCGATTTGCTCGAGCTAAGCTCCTCGACAACGAACGACCCGGTACCGCGAATTATGCGGCCGTAGTGAATCACATCGCACCGTACTGGCGGCTCCCAAGCGGTGACTTTCATTAAATCGAGTAGGCCAAGGAATTTAAAGCGGGGGTAGAACTTATGAAGCGGGCCGGTGAAGGCAGCTATCGAAGTTCCGACTCCCTCAATTTGCTCGCTTGTTACCCAGACTTTGGTCTGGAGCATCCATTCACTCTGGCCCTGCCAATCCGCAATCGCCGCCCACACTTTTGTTGCTGGTGCGGAGATATCTTGAGATAGTTGAAGAGTATTAATTCTCATAATGTTCCATTATGAACTTAATAGATTCTTCAATCGACTCTGACCAGAGCACCAAATCTCTCATTCCTGGCTTTACAAATTCTTGATCTTCTAATTCGATAACTAGCTCGTGCAACTTGCGATACACGCCGTATGGATCGAGAATCACAATGGGTTTCTGGTGAAAACCCAAGTATCTACCGACCCATATTTCAATCAACTCTTCTAGAGTTCCTAGACCACCTGGAAGCGCGATAAAGGCATCGGCCAGCTCTTCAATCTTTCCCTTTCGAGTGCGCATTGAATCGACAATTACCAGCTCATCACTATCGTGATCGGCAAATTCAATATCGACAAGGCGCTGCGGAATAATTCCAATTGTCTTACCGCCCTTGCTCCGCGCACCTCGAGAGATTGCTCCCATCGATGAGATATGGCCGCCACCTGAGACGAGTTCAGCGCCAGATTCCGCAATTGCTTCTCCTAGATGAAAGGAGAGGTCGATGAACTTCGGGTCAATGGTCGGTGAGGATGAGCAATAAACGGCGATACGCATGCGCAGAAGGATAGGGCCATTCACGTTATCCTTGCTCTATGTCATCACTTGCACACGGTCATGGAATTGCAACTCTCTCGGGCGGCACGGTTCTCGATGTCTGGTTTCCAGCACCAGCTCTCGGGCCGATTGTCGGCAACCCAGATCCATCATTGGCTGCGCTAGCAACACCCGATGCTGATCGAGGAGTCACGCGCGAAGTTATCTCAATTGAAATCGACCTTAACTGCGCGCCAGCAAGTGCTCAGGATGCATACCTTCGCCTCCACCTCCTCTCTCATCGACTAGTGAAGCCACATGGTCAATCACTCGATGGAATATTCGGCTTACTTTCAAATGTTGTGTGGACCTCGGTTGGGCCTTGCGCAGTAGAAGGTTTCGAACTCACTCGTGCCCGACTCAAGGCGAAGTACGGTGCAATCACCGTATATAGCGTCGATAAGTTCCCACGAATGGTTGATTACGTGATTCCCGCTGGAGTTCGAATCGCTGATGCCGATCGAGTACGACTTGGCGCATATCTCGCACCGGGCACAACGATCATGCATGAAGGTTTCGTCAACTTTAACGCTGGAACTCTCGGCACCTCCATGGTTGAAGGTCGAATTTCAGCCGGTGTAGTTGTGGGCGATGGCAGTGACGTTGGTGGCGGTGCTTCGATTATGGGAACCCTGAGCGGTGGCGGCAAAGAGGTAATTTCGATCGGCGAGAAGTGCCTACTGGGTGCTAACTCTGGCCTCGGAATCTCACTGGGTAACAACTGTGTCATTGAGGCCGGAACGTACATCACAGCTGCAGCGAAGGTCACTCTCCCAGATGGCCAAGTTGTTAAGGCCGGCACGCTCTCTGGTGCAAACGATCTCTTATTCCGTCGCAACTCATTGACTGGTGGGCTGGAAGCAGTTATGCGCACCGGTACCTGGGGCGGGCTAAATTCAGTTCTGCATGCAAATTAATATCTTTTTGATATCTCTAACGAATTAGGTTTACTCCGCAGGTGAGAACCACGGCGACGGTAACTTCGCCCTACTTCTAAATGTGTCACCGCGAATCACCTGCGAGACGCCAAAAGTCGAGGTCCCTTTAATCCACGTCACCGCACCGGCGGAATTTCGTGACATCACCTCTAGCGACACAACGTTTGGCAAGCCAAAAGCACCAGCAACTAAAGCTTGTGAAGCTGTTACCCGCCATGATGCATAACGTGGATTGAGCGCTGTCGTGATACTCGCGGTATCGGGCACTGACTGGGTATAACTCGTATAACCGCCCCAGGCATCGGCTGAGGTCTGTGTGGCACCACCGGAAGATGAGAAGTAATAGGCCTGAATAGGCTTGCCTTCGCTGAGAATCGCTAGACCGGTCGAGCTATCAACAACCGTACGGAGAACAGCTGCTCGCCAACTCTTTCCAAATCGCGCTTCGCCCTCTTTGGCGTAACCAACAAAGTTCTGATCAGAGATGTGTGAGTAGAGATGGCAATCACAGGATGCCTTAATGCTTCCCATCTTCGATAAGGCAAAGCTCCGAGAAGCGATGGTCTGGGCCTCCAACATCGCCGCCGGCCACGATGATGAGACTTCGCTGATGCCGAGCAAATACTCATCATGGAGAGATAGTGAATTGGTGACAGCTAGCGCGCCTTTAACAACTCTGATTTGAATATAACCATACCTAAATCGCTCAACTGGACCGCTACCTTGAACCGATACCAGTGGCACTGCCCCACCGCTCCAACGCAAGGTAAGAAGTGAGTGGTTATATCCTTGAATCGTCTTCTTATCAGGGCTGATAGCAAGGGTGAGCTTCTTCTTATTTGCGACAGTCGTCAGAAGTTGATCTTCATGGAAGAGCTGAAGCGATGTTCCCGCTGACGTTGTTGAAAATGTTACTTGCTTGAGCGCATTTCCAATATTGACTCGGATAGTTGCGGTATCTACAACTGGCGCGACTTCAACATCTTTGTAGTAGTACTTAAGAATCGCAGTTGCGCTCTCACCTTGTACGGCTCTCTCTTTTGCACCAATCTGACTCATTCCGACTCCGTGGCCAAATCCAGCGCCGGTAAAGGAGAAACTCGCTGGAATTTCGTTAGCGAAGACAGGGTTGAGTGAGTTGAAGAAAAGTGAGAGAAGAAGGAGCGAAGTTACTCGCTTAAACATCCTCATCGGTAGATGCGCTCTTTCCAACATTCATAAAATCGCGATATTGAGCAATTACCTCTGCCGGGTTTCCACGTGCCATTAACTTGCCTTTATTGAGCCATATGACTTCATTGCAGAGCTCTTCAATTGTGGCGAGTGCGTGGCTCACTAAAATAAGAGCTCGGTCGGCGGTACGAAGCTCTTTCATTCGATTGAGCGACTTTGTCTTAAATTTGGCATCGCCTGTGCTCAGCGCTTCATCTACGATCAAGATATCTGGCTCGGCGATTGCAGCAACTGAAAAGGCCAATCTGGCAAACATTCCAGATGAGTATGTTCGCATCGGTGAATCAATCGCTTCGCCAAGTTCAGAGAAATCAGCGATGGCATCGAACTTGGCATCAATCTCACTGCGAGACATGCCTGCTGCGAGACCGCCTAGATATACGTTTTCGCGGCCAGTCATGGATGGATTGAAGCCAACACCGAGCGCGAGCAAGGTGCTGACGCTTCCAAAAACTTCGATACGGCCTTTTGTTGGTGGGACGATGCCTGAGATCACGCGCATGAGCGAGGATTTTCCTGCTCCGTTAGAGCCAATAATTCCCAATACGGTTCCATAATGAACATCGAGAGAGACGCCGTCTAGAGCATGAACGGTGCGAGTGAACTTTCGCCCACGACCTAGTGACTTCAAGCGAGCTTTGAGAGTTGGCTTCTTATCTATTGAGGTGGTGTAAGTCAGCCCGAGATTTTGGACTGAGACCGCAATCGAACCGCGATCATGTTCGTGGCTAAAGTCGGACAGCGAAATCACGCTCCCTCGATAGGAAGAAATAAGTACCTACAACAAATATGGCAATAGCAAAGGTGCTGGCGTGAGCCATCCCAAATGTAGTTGGAGCTTGCGCATGTACCATCACGCGAGACCAAGAGTCGAGCAGATAGAAGAGTGGATTGAAGATTTGAAAGGCTTTGATGCCATCTGCAACCTTCGATGCCTCATAGAGAATAGGTGAGAGATAGAGCAAACTTCTGGTGAGGTAGGGCAACATGCTCGAGATATCTCGAAAGTAAACATTGATGCACGACATCAATATGGCCAGTCCAAGTCCCATCACCACGGCTAAAAAAAGTATTGGAATCGCCCAGAGCATCTGCCACGAATACGGCAGGCCAACAAGGGCATGAATTACAAATGCCACCGCCAAAGTTGGTAAGAAACGTAAAATAGCTACGACAACCGCCGAGATTGGAAGCATGATTCGCGGAAATGAAGTGTTGAGAATTAGGCGTTGCCCTGACGTGATTGCCTTAACTCCGCCGGTAAGGCTATTTGCGATTAAATAGAAGAGAAATAGCGAAGCTGTGAGATGTGCAAAGCGCGTCGCATCACTGGTTCCACCAATTACATAGATGAGAAGGAAATAGACGCCTGAGAGAAGTAACGGGTTGAGAATTAGCCAAAGTTGGCCGAATACAGATCCAAAATTCTGTTCGCGGAGCTGGGAACGTGCAAACTCTGCAACAAATGCCCTTCGATGCCAGAGCGAGCGCATATACGTGCGCATCGGCGGAAGGCCCGCCTTAAAGGGCTCGTAGACAAATAGTGGTTCGCTCACGAAGGGAAGATTACCCCAGCACGCTCCGACCTAGCGCTCTGCCGGGACGAGATTCTTCGGTGAAGTGATAAATCCCGCACCCCATGCGAAGTGCATCGTTGGAATTACCGCTAAGAGATAGATGAATTGCGTAATGGAGCGGGCAATAGCGATTGAAGCCACCGGCACGAAGAGACCGTAAATCAGCGCCGGCAGGTAAAGGATTGGATGTAAGAGCGCTCCACATATGAGTGAAATCAAAAATCCACTCAATGCTAGAGGCGGAGCTAAATATCGATAGTTGATTGTTCCCTGATGGCGACGAGAAACCACTCTCCGCCAACGTCCATACTCGAAGTACTGCTTTGCAAGCGCGGTGAGATTTGGTCGTGGTCGATATGTGACTTCTAGTCGTGGATCGAAATAAATGGTTCCACCGTTACTACGCAAGCGATAGTTGAGCTCCCAATCCTGAGCTCGTGTAAATCGCTCATCGAATCCACCAATGGCGATAAGTGCTTGGCGCTGGAAAACTCCTAGATAAACGGTATCTACAGCGCCAGCTTCTCCCCCAGTATGAAAACGTGATGCACCAACTCCTAATGGGCTACGCATCGCCGCAGCAACCGCTCTCTCGAAGGCGGTGACTCCCTTCGCCGCCATCATTCCGCCGACATTTACCGCGCCAGTCTCTGCCAAAAGTGCGACTGCGATAGAGATGTAGTTCTTTGGAATCTGCGCATGGCCATCAACTCGTACGATAATTGAACCGCTCGAAGCCTTCAGTGCAATATTGAGCCCTGCTGCAGTTCGCCCAGTTGGATTACTAACAACAATTATCCGTGCATCTTCACGATGGAGTTGGTCGGCTATTTCTTGAGTTCGATCACGAGAGGGCCCAACAGCAAGAACAATCTCTAAATCACCCAGATAATCTTGAGTAAGGATTGAGCGGACAGAATCTGCCAGATACGGCTCTTCATTGAGAATCGGCAGGATGACAGAGACTGGTGGCAGTGGTGAGCCAGCTAACCCATGATTGACCTGTGTCGCCATAACCCGGTAACGCTATCGCCCAAGTACCCTACGCATGTGAAATCAACGCGCGCGATTCGGATAATTACCGCACTCTCTGTGGGAGTTGTCGCCATCTCCGCCATTACCTGGCTCGGCCTCGGCCAGGTCAGCGGTCAGATTTCGCGTATCGATGTCTTTGCTGGCCTATCTGATCGTCCAGAGAAGGTGAACTCGGCGCTTAACTACCTCGTTGTGGGCTCGGATAACCGAGAAGGTCTTACTAAGGAGCAGATTAAGAAGTTGCGAGTTGGTGGCGTTAAAGTTGCAGCTGGCGGTCGTTCTGACACGATGCTCTTGGTTCATATCAGCAAGAACCGAGATGCCGCATATGTTGTCTCTCTACCACGTGACACCTTGGTGACAATTCCAGAGCATGTAAGTTCTATTGACGGAGAGACGATGGTCTCGGCACGACCAGGAAAACTCAACTCCGCATTTGCCTACGGTGGCGCACCACTGCTCATCCAGACAATTGAAGGTGCAACGTCGCTCAAGATTGATCACTACATTGAAGTCAGTTTCGCCGGGTTTGTTGGTGTCGTTGACGCACTTGGTGGCATTGAAGTCTGCTCAAAGGTCGATATCAACGATTCGAAGAGCCATTTGGTTTTGAGCGCCGGCACACATCTCTTGGATGGGGTTGAATCACTCAAGTACGTTCGAACTCGAGATTTCGATGGTCGTGGCGACATAGGCCGCATGGAACGTCAGCAACAATTTGTCTCTGCAATTATCCGTAAGGCTACTTCGACTGGAACGCTCTTAAATCCGATTAAGTTAGCTAACTTCTATCAAGCCACAATCTCTACTGTGAAGATGGATGAGGGTGTCAATAAGAATGATCTCCTCACATTAGCCAAGCAGATGCGCAATCTCTCATCTGGAAATGTTCGTACCCTCACAGTTCCACTCTCAGATCCCAATGGGCGCCATCCCACTGTCGGCTCAGTAGTTATTTGGGATGATGTCTTGGCTGCTGATTTATGGAGCCGGATTAAGAATGATGTAGCACTTGTCGATAAGGTGGTGGCGAAGAAGTCTTCCGCCTCACCAAAAGCCTCCCCTTCGAGCACAACCATCGATAAATTTAAGACACAGACAGCGGCAGATAATCCCTGCGCAGCAAATAAATAAGCGCTCTGCAATAGACTCGCCGCTATGACGCTCAAGCTCTCAGTTATCGGTTGTGGCTATCTCGGTGCAACCCATGCTGCCTGCATGTCCTCACTTGGATTTGAAGTTGTAGGCATAGATACCGATCCACAGAAGGTTGAACTCCTCTCTAACGGTCAGCTTCCTTTCTACGAGCCAGGGTTAGATACCTTGCTCGCCGCTGAGATGAAGACCGGCCGCCTCACCTTCTCCACAGATTTCGCAGCCGTTGCAGATTGCGATGTTCACTTCATCTGCGTCGGCACACCTCAGAGCAAAGATGGGCTCGCGGCCGATCTCACCTACGTAAAATCTTCTGTTGCAGCAATTGCACCATTTCTCAGAGACGGCTCACTCGTAGTTGGAAAATCAACCGTTCCAGTAGGAACAGCGCAAGCTCTTCGCAACCAATTGGCAGAGTTGGCACCACAAGCTGACTTAGCTTGGAATCCAGAGTTCCTCCGTGAAGGTTTCGCCGTTGAAGATACGCTCACACCTAATCGCCTTGTAGTTGGCGTTGCCAACGATCGAGCTGAAGAGATTCTCAAAGAGGTCTATAAGCCGGTAATTGATTTAGGCACACCTTGGATTCGGGCAGATCTACCGACTGCCGAACTCGTTAAAGTTGCCGCCAACTCATTTCTAGCTACAAAAATCTCCTTTATCAATGCGATGGCCGAGATCTGCGAAGCTGCCGGTGGCGATGTCACAGTTCTTGCAAAGGCGATTGGCTATGACCCACGCATTGGAAATAAGTTCTTGCAAGCCGGTATCGGATTCGGTGGCGGATGCCTTCCAAAAGATATTCGTGCATTTATGGCGCGAGCACAAGAGCTCGGTGCCGATCAAGCGCTCGAATTCCTTCGCGAAATCGATAACATCAACTTACGTGCTCGCCAACGCGTAATTGATGTAGTTCGAGCAGACCTCTCAGAAGATCTCACCCAATATAAAATTGCAGTATTAGGTGCCACCTTTAAGCCAGATAGTGACGATGTGCGCGACTCCCCAGCGCTCGATATTGCAGCTCAGTTACAGGCTGCGGGCGCGCAAGTTGTGGTCCATGATCCAAAGGGTATTGAGCCAGCTCGAAAGCGTTTCCCTAATCTCGATTTCGCTGAGAAAGTTGTCGATGCGGTAAAGGGAGCAGATGCAATCTTGCACTTAACAGAGTGGAAGGAGTATCGCGAGCTGGATCCATCTGTCATTGGCCAATTGGTAAAGTCAAAGTTCTTAATCGATGGACGCAACATGCTCGATCGAAATCTCTGGCGAAGCGCTGGTTGGCGCGTTCATGCCCTAGGTCGAACTGATTAACACCCAGCTTTAATTAAAAGCCAGTTTTCTGGTTGCGACGGGCGCTCAATTGAGCGCCCTTTGCCTTTGCCTCATCCGAAAGCTCTGATAGCTGGGCCTGAATCTTCTCTGCGACGGCAGAGTCTGCTGAACCGATAATGCGAGCTGCCAAGATTCCAGCGTTCTTTGCATTATCAATTCCAACTGTTGCCACCGGAATACCACCAGGCATCTGCACAATCGATAGAAGCGAGTCCATCCCCTCTAAATTCTTAAGTGAGACAGGTACGCCAATTACCGGCAGAGTTGTAAGTGAGGCGACCATCCCGGGCAGATGCGCTGCGCCGCCCGCTCCAGCAATGATGACTTTGTAACCGTTAGCCGCTGCTGATTTTGCAAAGGCAACCATCTCCTCTGGCATGCGATGGGCAGAGAGAACTTCGGCGGTGTAAGAAATTCCAAAACTTTCGAGCGCCGTTGCAGCTGCCTCCATAATTGGCCAATCGGAATCCGACCCCATGATGATCGCTACATCGTTACTCATCAATTACTCCGCTCATATAGTCGCGCGCATGCTGGACTTCCTTGGTTAAGTGTAGAAGGTCATCGCCACAAGCGGTAACGTGGCCAATCTTGCGACCCGGACGCACCTCTTTTTTGTACTGATGAAAGTGGAGCTCAGGGGTGCGAGCCATGAGATGAAGATATGGTCGATACATGTCGGTCTTTTCGCCGCCTAGGACATTGCCCATAACTGAAAATGGATGGGTCATCGCCGGACTTCCCAGTGGAAGATCAAGGATTGCTCGCAAGTGCTGTTCGAATTGCGATGTCACTGCACCATCAATCGACCAATGGCCAGAATTATGCGGACGCATTGCCAGCTCGTTGATAAAAAGATTATCGTCTTTAACGAACATCTCAACCGCCATTACTCCAACCACGCCAACCAATTGCGCAATCTCTAACGCGATTTTCTGTGCTCTCTCTGAAACCTCTGCCGAAATGCTCTGGGCTGGCGTAATGGTTATGGTGCAGATTCCGTTCTCTTGAACAGTCTCAACTGGCGCCCACGAAGTAGCTTGGCCGTGTGGTGATCTCGCGACCATTACTGCAATCTCAGAGTCAAAATCAATGAGCTCTTCAATGAGAAGCGGAGATGTGTGGCTCAAAATCTCGGCGAGCTCAGCGTCGGAAGCAACTTTCCAGACTCCGCGCCCGTCATATCCGCCACTAATAGCCTTTACAATCACTGGGAAAGAAGTGACCTCGGCAGCAGTTGAAATAACCTCTGACTTCGGAGCCGGGAAGTTTGATAACTTCTCACGCATTGCAGATTTATCTTGTGAGTAGATAAATGCAGATGATGATGGGTATACCTTGACCCCTGCCGCCTCTAGACCTTTAATGACGGAGAGCGGTACCAGTTCGTGTTCAAAAGTAACGACATCGCACTGCTTGGCAAATTCAAGTACCTGAGAAAGATTGGCGTAATCTCCAACCACATGGTGAGTGATTTGTGCGCCGGAGTCGGCTGAGTCTGTTGCAAAGAGGAGAAGATCTACTCCTAGTGCGGTAGCAGGAGCGACCATCATGCGAGCCAATTGGCCTGCGCCTATGACACCTACTCGCGGAAAACGGTTGCTCACTGGTCTATCGTAGATGAACGACATCCCCCACAGTTACCTGATCGCCGTTCTCGAGTATGAGAGCCCCTGTATTCGATATATCGATGGCACGGGAACGGATTGACTCTCCCCCTGGAAGGGTAATTTCAACCTCTGCGCCAAGGGTTTTTGAAGCTGCCCGATACTCGGCGAGGTAGCTCTTATCGTTCTCCCACATCTCAAAATTAATCTCAAAGTGGTTGATGATTGATGACAGGATTCTATTTCTATCTAACTCATGAAATCCTGCAATTGAAAGAGATGTAGCAGTTTCGACCGGTAGCTCATCGGTTGTCATGCCGACATTGATTCCAATACCGAGCACAACACCTTTGTTAGTTGCCTGCGCAATCATCCCCACAAATTTCTTATCGCCAATGAGCAAATCATTTGGCCACTTGATACCAATTTCTATCTGGGGATCTAGTTGGTGGAGCGCTTCATGAACGCTCAGCCCGGCAAGGAGCGTCAAGAAAGACCACTCACTCTTATCAACCTTCGGCTCTATATAGATAGAGAAGGTGAGCGCAGACATTGGAGGTGCTGAAAAAGTGCGATCCAACCTTCCACGTCCATTACTTTGAAATTCACTTACAAGAATGGTCCGTGGGAGAGCAGTGCCGCTACTAGCAATTTGATATAAATCATCTTGCGTCGATCCGGTGACTTCAACCACGCTTACCCGCCAGTACCGCGAGATTTCCTGCGATATGCGCTTCTTATCTAGTGGCGCTCTTGGCGCATCTGTACCCACGGCTAGTACCTTAGGCTCATGAGCCACAATCTGCATACTACTGCGGGGAAGATTGAAGATCTCCGCGCTCGAATTGATGAAGCCGTCCACGCAGGATCAGCCCGCGCAGTTGAGAAGCAGCATGCAAAAGGTAAAAAGACCGCGCGCGAACGAATTGAGATGTTGGTCGATCCGGACTCATTTACCGAGATTGATGAGTTCGCTCGCCACCACGCCACCAACTTCGGTATGGAGAACAACCGTCCATATGGCGATGGCGTAGTGATCGGTACCGCAACAGTCGATGGCCGTCCGATTGCGCTCTACTCTCAAGATTTCACCGTCTTCGGCGGTTCGCTAGGCGAGGTACATGCCGACAAGATCGTCAAGATCGCCGACTTCGCACTGAAATCAGGAATCCCAATCATCGGTATCAGCGACTCTGGCGGCGCACGCATCCAAGAAGGAGTCGCTTCGCTCAATGGTTATGGAAAGATTTTTAGACTCAATACTCGTTCATCTGGCGTAATCCCCCAGATCTCACTCATTTTAGGACCATGCGCAGGCGGCTCGGCCTACTCACCAGCGCTGACCGACTTCACGGTTATGGTCAAAGACACTTCAAATATGTTTATCACCGGTCCAGATGTGATCAAGACGGTAACTGGTGAAGATGTTGGAATGGAAGAGCTTGGTGGCGCTTTCACTCACAATACAAAGTCAGGAAACTCGCATTACATGGCTGACTCTGAGGCCGATGCGATTGATTATGTGAAGGCGCTGCTCTCCTATCTTCCTTCAAATAATATGGATGGATCACCCGTTCTACCTCCAACCGAGACGTTAGAGAAGAAGGCATCCGATACGGCGCTCAATACTTTAATTCCGGATAGTCCAAATCAACCTTACGATATGAAGAGCCTTATCCAAGCGATAGTCGATGAGGGCGAGTTCCTAGAGGTGCACTCACTCTATGCACCAAATATCGTTGTTGGTTTTGCCCGCATCGAAGGCCAGTCAATTGGAGTCATTGCAAATCAGCCCGCACAGCTTGCCGGCACACTTGATATCAACTCTTCCGAGAAGGCCGCGCGCTTCCTTCGATTCTGTGATGCCTTCAACATTCCGATTCTTACCTTGGTCGACGTGCCGGGCTTCCTTCCGGGCACTGAACAAGAGTGGAACGGAATTATTCGCCGCGGTGCAAAGTTGCTCTACGCATATGCTGAAGCATCAGTTCCATTGGTTACTCTCATCACCCGCAAGGCATATGGCGGAGCATTTATCGTTATGGGATCTAAATACCTTGGCAGCGACATTAACTTCGCATGGCCGAGCGCTGAGATTGCCGTAATGGGTGCGCAGGGAGCGGTAAATATCTTGTACCGCAAAGAGATTGCTGAATCTAAGGACGTTGATGCGACCCGTAAGGAGTTGGTCGATGACTACACCGAGAAGTTCTCAAATCCTTACCTCGCGGCAGAGCGTGGAACTATCGATAGCGTGATTGAGCCAGAAGATTCACGCCAATACATAACGAAGGCATTCCGCACCTTAAAGACTAAGCGCGACATCTTGCCCGCACGCAAACATGGAAATATCCCGCTTTAAATGAAATTTACAGTTGCCACCGGACAACCAACCGATGAAGAGTTGTTAGCTCTCCACGCAGTCCTCGCTAACCGCAAACCCGTTGAGTTGAAACCGGTTATAAAGCGGAGCGTATTCGGCCTTCCACAGTTACGTCAGCCGCTCCCCCATCAAGTTACCTTTGGCGCACGAAAGTTCGAGTAATGCCACGTATCGTTCTTGCATCGCAATCAACTTCCCGACTCCGTCTCCTTGAGGGAGCTGGTCTCAAGCCATCTGTGATTGTCAGCCACGTTGATGAAGAGACCGAGTTCTTCAACGCAATGACGCCGCCAGATATGGTGATTGCCCTTGCCATTGCAAAGGCCCATACCGTCCGAGAGCAGATTGACTACCCAGCAATCATTATCGGCTGCGACTCAACCTTTGATGTTGATGGGGTTTCATTTGGGAAGCCGGGCACTGCCGAGGTAGCGATTGAGCGTGCGAATAAAATCAGCGGTCGTACCGGACTTCTCCACACCGGTCATTGCATTATTGATACTGAGCAAGGAATTGAAATAGCAGATCGAGTCACCACCAAAGTGACATTTACCGATATGACTGATGAAGAGATTGCCGACTATGTAGCCTCAGGTGAGCCACTTCATGTAGCGGGTGGATTTACTCTCGATGGATTCGGCTCCCCCTTCATCCCCGTCATTGAGGGTGATTACACCAATGTAGTGGGAATTTCCATGCCCTTCCTTCTTAGAGCGATGAAACAACTTGGCTACTCTTGGCCTGAGGTAAAGGAGATGCGATGAAGCGCGTACTAATTGCAAACCGAGGAGAGATTGCACTTCGCGTTATTCGCGCATGCAGAGATCATGGTCTTGAGTCAGTCGCTATGTACTCTGAAGAAGATCGCGATGCGCTTCACGCTAAGAGCGCAGACTTTGCCTATTCGCTTGAGGGAACTCTCGCTAAAGATACCTATCTCAACATTCCAAAGATCATCGCGCTAGCTAAGACTGCTGGCGCAGATGCTGTGCACCCTGGCTATGGCTTTCTCTCTGAGAATGCAGATTTTGCACAAGCAGTCATCGATGCCGGACTTATTTGGATCGGCCCATCTCCCGCTGCAATCAGCGCCCTAGGCGATAAGGTTTCAGCACGCCGAATTGCTGCGGCAGCTGGCGCACCGCTCGTTGCTGGTACTAAGGATCCAGTTGAGACCGCAGATGAAGTAATCGCCTTTGCCAAAGAACATGGACTTCCCGTGGCCATTAAAGCTGCATTCGGTGGTGGCGGACGCGGTCTCAAGGTAGCGCGCACATTGGAGGAGATTCCCGAGCTCTATGCATCTGCAGTACGCGAGGCGATTGCTGGCTTTGGTCGCGGTGAATGTTTTGTTGAGCGATATCTAGATAAGCCGCGACATGTTGAGACCCAAGTCTTAGCCGATAAATTTGGTAACGCAGTAGTTGTTTCAACTCGCGACTGCTCATTACAACGTCGCCATCAGAAATTGGTTGAGGAGGCGCCAGCGCCATTCTTAACGCCAGAACAGAACGCTGAGCTCTATCGCTCATCAAAGGCGATCATGCGGGAAGCTGGATATGTAGGTGCCGGTACCTGTGAGTTCTTGGTTGGCCTCGATGGCACAATCTCATTCTTAGAGGTAAATACTCGCCTCCAAGTTGAACACCCGGTCTCTGAAGAGATCACTGGTATCGATCTAGTGCGCCAGCAATTTCGTATCGCTATGGGTGAGGCGCTCGGCTTCGATGACCCAGCAATCCGTGGCCACTCAATAGAATTTCGTATCAACGGCGAAGATCCAGGTCGCTCATTCCTACCAGCGCCTGGTCGCATCACCGAATGGCAGATACCAACCGGACCTGGCGTTCGCGTTGATGCTGGTTTCCGTAAAGGAGATGTCATCGGCGGCAACTTTGACTCGCTCTTGGCCAAGTTAATTGTTACCGGTGCAACTCGCGAAGAAGCTATTCAACGTTCGCGTCGCGCGCTAGCCGAATTTGAAGTTCAAGGTCTTGCTACTGCGCTTCCATTCCACCGCGCAATTCTCGAAGATCCTAATTACACCGAAGAGTTCAAGGTCTATACCAGCTACATTGAGAATGAGTTCGTCAATGAGATACCTGCATACGCTGCAGATGCGCTAGATACCCAGACTAAAGCTGCGGCGGAGAAGCTCGTGGCCGAGGTCAATGGCAAGCGCTTTGAAATCCTTGTCCATGCGCCAGAACCTGTGGTCAAGCGCCACCGGGCGAAGCAGGCATCGGCATCTGGTGCCTCTGGAGATGGCCTCCCTAGCCCAATGCAGGGAACGGTTGTAAAGATTGCAGTCGAAGAAGGACAGCGAGTTGAGGCTGGAGATTTGGTGATTGTTCTTGAGGCGATGAAGATGGAGCAACCACTCAACGCACATAAGAGCGGTGTGATTAAGAACTTAACGGCAGTTGTCGGCGAGACTGTCGCAAGTGGCACCGTACTCTGTGACATTATTGAGGCATGACGGCAACCGAACTTCTTTATCAAGATCCAATGGCAGCAGCATCTGCTGCAGCTAGCGAAATCGCTCAACGCACCGGAGTCGAAAGCCACGATATCGCTCTCGTGATGGGATCCGGCTGGGTCACTGCATGCGATGCGCTCGGCACACCAACATATGAGTGCGATGCCCATGAGCTCACAGGATTTCAAGCGCCAGCTGTTGAAGGTCACTCCGGAAAGGTGCGCTCTTACCTCATCGAGAGCGATGGCAAGAAGATTCGCGCACTTGTCTTTCTCGGTCGCACCCACCTCTATGAAGGCAAGGGTATGGAGCCGGTTGTCCATGGCGTTCGTACCGCAGTGAAGGCTGGCTGCAAGATCGTCGTATTAACGAACGCCTGTGGCGGTATCAACGCTGCATATCGGGTAGGCGAGCCAGTCTTGATTAGAGATCACATATCGCTCACCGCAGCTTCTCCGCTCTCTGGTGCGACCTTTGTCGATCTCACCGATCTTTACAGCAAGCGGCTTCGAGAGATAGTTCGCCAGCAAGATTCCTCACTTAAAGAGGGCGTCTATGTTCATTGGCGCGGCCCGACTTATGAGACTCCGGCAGAGATTTTGATGATGCGAACTATGGGTGCAGATCTCGTTGGTATGTCTACCGTTCCAGAGGCGATTGCAGCTCATGCTATGGGCGCTGAGGTCCTAGGAATTTCACTGGTATCCAATGCAGCAGCTGGTATGACCGGCGAGAAACTCAACCACGAAGAGGTTATCGCTGCCGGAAAAGCAGCGGCAAGTCGCATGGGCGAACTAATCAAGCAGACCATTCCGAAAATTATCTGAGACTAGTAATCTGCAACTATGAATTTAGCGCTGCAGGAAGAGGTATCGGCGTGGATTGCTGATGATCCAGATCCGGTAACTGCAGCTCACTTACAGGAACTTCTCGACGCTGGCGATGAGGAGGCGTTGAAGCCGCTCTTCAGTGGCTTCCTCCAATTTGGTACTGCCGGGCTAAGAGGTCCAATTGGCGCTGGCCCATCGTGTATGAATCGTGCAGTGGTTGGACGGGCCGCTGCTGGAATAGCTTCATATATGAAGCAGCGCGGAATGAAATCTGTAGTGATTGGTCGAGATGCTCGCTACGGCTCAGAGGATTACACCATCGAGTCAGCTGAGATATTAAGTGGTGCTGGTATGGATGTATATATCTTGCCCCGACCACTTCCTACCCCAATTCTCGCCTTCGCTACCGCACATCTAAAGTGCGATATCGGAATCATGGTGACCGCCAGCCACAATCCGCCGCAAGATAACGGCTACAAGGTCTATATCGGACCGACGGCAGATGGCATCGAATATGCATCATCACAGATCATCAACCCAACCGATGGTTTTATCGCTGCCGAGATTGACGCAGTTAAATCACTGAAAGCTCTCCCCCGTGGGAAGAATTGGCAGATATTGGGTGAAGAGGTAATTACCGAGTACATCCAGCGAACAATTAAATTAGCGCCACGACCTGGCGAAATCAAAGTTGTCTATACCGCGATGCATGGAGTTGGTACTGAGATTGTTCAGCGCGTCTTCAACCATGCCGGTTTTGCAACTCTGATTCTTGTTGATGAACAGTGCACTCCAGATCCTGACTTCCCAACAGTTGCCTTCCCAAATCCAGAGGAGCCTGGCGCAATCGATTTAGCGTTAGCGAAGGCGCGCGACTTTGGTGCAGAGCTGGTCATCGCCAATGATCCCGATGCAGATCGTTGCGCTGCTGCAATTAACGACCCCACAGTCGGGTGGCGGATGCTCCGCGGCGATGAGCTCGGGGTCATCTTCGGCGAATGGATTGCTCGCCAGAAGCCAACCGGAACCATGGGTAACTCAATTGTCTCTTCATCTGCCCTGCGGAAGATTGCCGCACATTACGGAGTTGATTTTAAAGAGGTACTCACTGGATTTAAATGGTTGGCCAAGATTGAAGATCTAGCCTTTGGGTACGAAGAGGCGATTGGCTACGCCGTAGATTCAGAGACGGTAAACGATAAAGATGGAGTCTCAGCTGCGCTCTTCCTCGCTCAGATCGCCCTCGACCTCAAACGCGATGGGCTAACGCTTGCCAATCTGCTCGATGAAATTTGGGAACGCCACGGATTCCATGGCACTGAGCAGATCTCCATTCGCGTTGCCGACATCTCGGCCATAACAAAGTTACTTGCTGGCCTTCGTCAGCGGCCACCGCAAGAGATAGCCGGGCGCACAGTTGAATCAATCGATGATTTGGCAGCTCCGAAAGATGGTTTGCCGCCAACCGATGGTCTTCGCATCTGGCTAGCTGGCGGGATTCGCATCATTGTTCGTCCATCAGGTACCGAGGCGAAGATGAAGTGCTACATCGAAGTAATAACCAAGACCGCCGAAGAATCTACCCAGCTTTTGGATGAGCTACGTGGGCCACTCACCAAGTTCTTACAGTCTTAACTGCCGAAACGCTCTTTAAACTCCTCTAGCATTGCAGCTGCAGCTGATGCGCCGCTCCGCTTTACGCCAGCATCCATAAAGGCGAGCAACATATCAAGATTCTTTACGCCACCAGCGCTCTTTACCTCCATCTTGGCCGAGACTGAGGCGCGCATCAACTTCACATCTTCAAGGATTGCACCAGTTGGAGCGAAGCCAGTCGAAGTCTTTACATAGTCAGCACCGGATGCCTCAACTAACTGACACGCCTTAACGATTTCTTCCTTGGTCAGGTATGCATTTTCGAGGATAACTTTCACCTGATGTCCGCCCGCTGCCGCAACAACAGCGGCGAGCTCCTCGCGTACCTCCTCATACATACCAGACTTCATCCAGCCGATATTCATCACTACATCGATCTCGGTCGCGCCATCGGCGACTACCTGCTTGGTCTCAAATACCTTTACCGATGTTGCTGAGTTGCCGTGTGGAAATCCAACAACGGTGCCGACATGAACATCGCTGCCACGTAGAATTTCAGCACAGAAGGCAACATCAGCCGGCTTGCAGCAGACAGAGGCAACATCGTATTTCAGTGCAACTTCACAACCTTCACGTACTTCAGCACGAGTCATATCTGGGCGAAGTAGCGCGTAATCAATCGTCTTAGCAACCTGCTTGAGCGTGTATTTAGCCATCTGGCGACTCCCTTAATTACTCAGCAGCGATCGCTGCATATGCCGGTTTAACAATTTCATCGATAATCGCAAGTCGTTCTTCAAACGGGATAAAGGCACTCTTGAGCGCATTGATGGTGACGCGTTGCAGATCCAAGAAGTTCCAATCGCACGCCTTCACAAGTTCATGCATTTCGCGAGACATCGACGTTGCTGACATCAATCGATTATCGGTATTGACGGTAACTCGAAAGCGAAGGGCAGCTAACTTTCCAATCGGATGATCGGCAAAAGACGTTGCCACTCCGGTTTGGATATTTGATGACGGGCACATCTCAAGCGGAACTCTTCGATCACGAAGGTAGGAAGCCAACCGCCCCAGGCGAGCCGGCGTATGGTTGAAATCAATATCATCGGCGATTCGCACACCATGTCCCAAGCGCTCTGCACCGCAGATTTGAACCGCCTCCCAAATTGACGGCAACCCATATGCCTCGCCGGCATGAATTGTGAAGTGAGCATTCTCCCTGCGTAGGTACTCAAAGGTCTCGAGTTGATCACTCGGTGGAAATCCATCTTCCGGCCCGGCAATATCAAAGCCGACAACGCCACGATCGCGATATTTAACGGCGAGCTCTGCTACCTCTTGCGAACGCTGATTCTGGCGCATTCCACAGAGGAGCGAGAAGATACGAATCTTATTTCCCTCAAGGAGCGCCGCCTTCTCTCCCTCTTTAAAACCAGCCAAGATTGCTTCGACCACTTGAGAGAGCGAGAGGCCCTTCTCAGTAAGGAGCTCTGGGGCCATTCGAACTTCGGCATAGACAACACCATCTCGCGCCAAATCGATTGCACATTCACGGGCAACTCTGATGATATCTTGCTCGCGCTGCATCACCGCGACGGTGTGCGCAAATGTCTCTAGATATAGAACTAGTGAGCCAGAATCACATGAAGCTCGAAACCATTCGGCGAGTTCGACTGGATCATTTGTTGGAAGAGCATGGCCAATCTCTTGGGCGATTTCAATAATCGTCTCAGGGCGAAGACCGCCATCGAGGTGATCATGCAGAAGTGCCTTTGGCAGGCGCTTTATCTGCGCCTCGGAAGGGGTTTTAAGTAGATCTGCATTTACCGAGCTCATCCCTCAATCCTCTCTAGGACAAGGGGTAATCGATTAACGACCCCGCCAGGCACAATCTCTACTGAACCCTCAAGGATTTCAAGGGCGCGTTCGAATCGAGCTGGCTCGTCGGTATGGAGGGTAAAGAGCGGTGCGCCGGCTTCTATTGAATCTCCCGGCTTTGCGTGCATCTCAATTCCAGCACCTGCCTGAACTGCCTCGCCTTGCTTCGAACGACCTGCACCAAGGCGCCAAGCAGAGACGCCAACTTTCATTGCATCCATAGTCGTGACTATGCCGCTCGCTTTTGCCGTGACGATGTGTTGTTCGCGAGCAACTGGAAGTGGAGCATCAGGATTACCACCTTGTGCGGCAACCATTGCCCGCCAATGATCCATTGCGCTGCCATCTTTAAGTGCATCTGCGGGATCTTTGCCAACAATTCCAGCAGCATCAATCATCTCGCGCGCTAGCAGAATGGTGAGTTCAACGACATCACTCGGACCGCCACCGGCGAGGACTTCTATCGATTCTCGCACCTCTAACGCATTGCCTGCAGTTAGACCAAGTGGGACATCCATTGCGGTAACAAGTGCGCGCATCTTGACTCCGGCATCGACGCCTAGCTGAACCATGGTGCGGGCAAGCTCGGACGCCTTTGCTGGATCTGACATGAAGGCGCCAGAACCGGTCTTTACATCGAGGACTAGCGCTGAAGTTCCTTCAGCAATCTTCTTACTCATAATCGATGATGCGATCAGCGGAATTGCCTCAACTGTTGCCGTCACATCGCGGAGTGCGTAGAGCTTCTTATCTGCCGGAGCGAGTCCAGCGCCCGCTGCGCAAATTACAGCACCAGTCGTTTGCAATACATGGAGCATCTCCTCATTGGTAAGCGATGCCCGCCACCCTGGGATTGACTCCATCTTGTCGAGCGTTCCACCGGTATGTCCAAGCCCGCGACCAGAGAGCTGCGGCACCGCTCCCCCGCAGGCAGCCACTAACGGTGCCAATGGGAGGGTGATCTTGTCACCAACGCCGCCAGTTGAGTGTTTATCTGCCGTCTTGCGATCGAGGGCAGACCAATCCATTCGTTCGCCACTATTGATCATCGCGTTGGTCCAACGCGAAATTTCGCGGGAGTTCATTCCATTGAGGAGAATCGCCATCAGCAGCGCTGACATCTGTTCGTCAGCTACAACGCCGCGAGTGTAAGCGTCGACGACCCAATCAATCTGCGGGTCGGTCAGCTCATTGCGATCACGCTTGGCAGCGATTATCTCAACTGCGGCAAAAGGTTCGATCATGACAAACGACTTTCAATCTCTTCTGGCCCAAAGGCCCACGGCAAGAGATCATTGAGGGTCTTAACTCCATCATCGGTCATCAACTGCAACTTGGCGCCACCATGCTCCTGTAAGAGTTGGCGGCAGCGACCACATGGCATCAATGGATTGCCAGATATATCGACACAGGTAAATGCGAGCAGACGTCCGCCACCTGTGGCGATAAGTGACGAAACAAGTCCGCACTCAGCGCAGAGCGTGAGCCCATAGCTTGCATTCTCAACATTGCAGCCGGTGATGATTCGACCATCATCGACGAGAGCGGCAACTCCCACTGGAAATTTCGAATATGGCACATAAGCCTTCTTCATCGCGCCTAACGCCTCGTCGTGCAAGAGCTGCCAATTGATCTCCATCAGCGAGATCCACCTCCACGCTTATACGCGATGCCATCGGCGGCCGGTGCTCGCACCCTGCCGACAAATCCAGATACTGCGATGATGGTGGCGATATATGGCGCCATCAACATAAATTCAGATGGAATTGGCGTACCGGTGATTGTGAGCAGGCCTTGCAAGTTATCGGCAAAGCCGAAGATCAAAGCTGCCGCAACCGCCCCTAGTGGGCTCCAGCGACCGAAGATCAGCGCGGCGAGTGCGATAAAGCCCTTGCCTGCCGTCATCTCCTTGCTGAACGAGCCGACTGCGCCTAAGGTGAAGAACGCGCCACCAAGGCCAGCAACTGCACCAGCGATAATCACATTCTTAAAGCGAATCTTATTGACATCAATACCGACAGATTCGGCAGCTGTTGGATGTTCGCCAACGGCACGAGTGCGCAGACCCCACTTACTCTTAAAGAGTGCAATATGAATAATCGTCACGACCACATACATAAGATAAACAATGATGCTCTGGGCGAAGAAGATTGGCCCCAAGACCGGAATCTTCGATAACAGTGGTATCTCAATCGGAGTAAAGGCGACCGCAGAGTTCCAATCGACTTGATATGGAATCAAGAGCTTCTTGTAAAGGAAGTTGGTCAGACCAATTACCAGCACATTGAGAACAAAGCCAAGTACTACCTGGTCGATTCCATATTTGATGGCAAAAGTCGCTAGCAGGAGTGAGATGAGCGCTCCAGCTATTGGGGCGAAGAGAAGTCCAATCCAATTGCTATGGAATAACGAGGCAAGTACGCCAGAGGCAAATGCACCAGCGAGTAGTTGGCCTTCGATTGCAATATTGATTACGCCAGAACGTTCAGAGAGCACACCCGCCATCGCACCGAAGATCAGCGGCACCGAGAGAAGGAGGCCACCTTGGAGTAACCCAGTAAAAGGAATGAACTTGCCCGCCGCTGCCCAGCTTAAGAATGACATGAGGAATGAGATGGCAAATAGCGCACTTGCTAACCGCACTGTCTTACGTAATCTAAATTGAATCGCAGCGATGACAACGGCAACGAGCGCTGAAATGGCAAAACCTAGCGCAGCGTTCTTGGAGTCAACGATCCACTCCTTCATCAAGACCCACTCATCACCTAATACAAAGCTATAAGTGACTGGCTTTCCCGCCTTAGGCAGCAACGCGAAGACAATGAGGCCAAAGAGGGCGAGAACTGCCATTGAGATAAGTCCGCGGAGGCGGCGGCGTTCTGGCGCAGAGAGAGTTCGCATATCGAGAGTCGCCATTATCCGTTCCAACCCTTCGAAGCAACTGCCTGTCCAGTATCAACGTTCTTTAACTTAAAGATCGCCTTAACTAGCGCAGGAGCTGCGATAAAGAGAACTACTAGAGCTTGAATTACCAATACCAAATCGAGCGGAGTCTCAGTGCTCGCCTGCATAGTAAGTCCGCCAGCGCGAAGTGCGCCGAAGAGGAGCGCAGCAAAGACGGTTCCAATTGGAGTTCCACGTCCTAGGAGCGCAACGGTAATCGCATCGAATCCGAAGGAGCCACCAACACCAGCGGTCATCGCCGGCTCTGATCCTAGAATTTGAACAGCGCCACCCAAACCTGCGAGTGCGCCGGCGATAAACATCACCGCAGTTGTTGAGCGACCTACGGAGATTCCAGCGGTGCGTGCTGCCGCTGCATTAGCGCCAACTGCGCGGAACTTAAATCCCCACGTACTTCGATTGAGCAACCACCAGACAACAACTGCAGCAGCGAGAGCCACAATGAAACCGAAATTAGCGCGGAGATCTTCACCAAAGAGATGGGGCAGTCGCGCAGTTTCGCGAACTTCTGGGGCGAGTGGATCTTTGCGACCTGGGCGAAGGAAAGCCTCAGTACTAAGCAACCAGAGCAGGAAGTAACCTGCTACATAGTTGAGCATGATGGTGACGATAACTTCATGCGCACCGGTGCGAGCCTTGAGGAGCCCTACAAAACCGCCGTAGAGGCCTGCACAAACCATCGCAGCTGCAATTGCGGCGATGACATGGATAAAGACTGGAAGTTCGTAGCGGAAGCCGACATAACTAGCTCCGATCGCACCAGCGATAAATTGGCCCTGCGCTCCGATATTGAAGAGACCGGCCTTAAATGCCAAGGCCACAGAGAGACCGGTGAGGATGAGTGGTGCGGAGGCAACCAGCGTCTCTGAGAGCGGATAGAAACCATAGAGGAAGCCATCGCTGGTGAGGTTTGGATCGAAGATCGAACCACGGTAGAGCGCCCAATATGCATTGCCAGCGGTTTCAAAAGCCTTGAGGATCATCGATAGCGGGTTTGCCTTCAAAGCCAAAACTTTCGCATCAGAGAATGCAACAAGTAAGCCACTGGCAACGAGCGCCATGACAAATGCAAGGAGTGGAAGAGTTATCTTGCGAAGTAAGCTCTTCATCGTTTGATACCTGCCATCAATAGACCTAACTCTTCTCGAGAAGTACTGGTTGGGACAATCGCAATAAACTCTCCGCGATACATCACTGCAATCCGATCAGCCAGGGCGACGACTTCGTCGAGCTCAGTACTGAAGAGAAGAACTCCCCTGCCTGAATCGCGCTCCGTGATTATTCGCTCGTGAACGAACTCAATCGAACCTACATCAAGGCCACGCGTTGGTTGTGATGCGACTACCAACTTAACTGGACGAGAGAGCTCGCGAGCTAAGACCACCTTCTGCTTATTGCCACCAGAGAGTGACGATGCTGGATCTTTCGGTGATTGTGCGCGAATATCGAACTCGGTAACCCGCTTCACAGCATTACTGACTACCTCATCCTGCGAAATGACTAGGCCTCGCGCAAATGGTGGAAGATCATGGAGATCGAGGATGAGATTCTCTTCAATGCTAAATGAAGAAATTAGCCCATCTTCCTCTCTCGACTCTGGCACGAAGGCGATTCCGGCATGGAGCGCTTGGCGAACCGAGCTGCGCGAGAGATCTACGCCATCGAGGTTAATCTCTCCAGTGACATGCTCCTGCAGTCCGACAATCGCCTCTGCCAACTCTGATTGGCCATTGCCTTGGACTCCCGCTACCGCCAGGACTTCACCGGCGCGGAGTTCGAAGGAGATATCTTTAACGAGATTTCGGCCTGTGTGATCGTGAATATTGAGGCCCTTAACGGTAAGAAGTACATCGCCAAGCGCAGGTGGAGCCTTAGTGACATCGAGTGCGACTGGGCGACCGACCATGAGCGAGGCGAGCTCTTCTTGGCTAGCAGTGGGCGAGGCAGTGCCCACAACGGCGCCTCTGCGAATAATCGTGATCTTATCCGCCGCCTCTTTTACCTCACGCAGCTTGTGGGTAATAAAGACAATCGCTGCACCTTGATCTCGCAACTTCTTCATATTTCGAAGTAGTTCGTCGGTCTCCTGTGGAGTAAGTACGGCAGTTGGTTCATCGAGAATAAGAACGCGGGCATCGTAAATCAGGGCTCGAATGATCTCGACTCGTTGTTGAATACCAACTGGAAGATCTTCTACCAAGGCATCAGGGTCTACATCAAAGTTAAACTCCGCCGATACTCGAGCAATTTCACGTCTTGCCGTCTCAAGATCCAGGAAACCTGGTCCTTTAACTTTCTCATGGCCGAGAACAATGTTCTCGGCAACGGTAAATACCGGAATCAACATAAAGTGTTGATGCACCATACCGATACCGGCAGCGAGAGCATCGAGCGGTGAGTTAATAGTGATTTCACGGCCATCTACCCAGATGGAACCTTCATCAGGTGAAAGAAGTCCATAGACGATATTCATGAGCGTTGATTTTCCAGCACCGTTCTCGCCAAGGATGGCGTGAATCTCACCAGCTTCGACCTTTAAATTAATCGAATCGTTTGCAGTAAGAGATCCAAAACGTTTTGTGATGCCGCGCAACTCTAGGGACATGCAGTAAATCTACCTTCTTTAACAGGGTTATACAAAGCAAAACGAGGCTGGTGCAGATTGCGCCAGCCTCGTTTTGAGTGTTTTCTAATTAAGTAATTGATTACTTAACTGATACTTCACCTGACTTGATTGCATCACCAAGTGCTGTGATCTCTGCCTGAAGTTCTGCAGAGACCATGCTCTCTAGGTCATGGTATGGAGCCAAGTATGTGCCGCCGTTTGAAAGGTTACCGACGTAACCCTCAGCGCTATATGTTCCAGCTGCTTCATCAAGGATGACTGTCTTTACAGAGACATCGACACCCTTTACAACTGATGAGAGAAGGACTGATGCATACTGAGGAGCTGCAACATATCCATCTGTATCAACCCAGATAACTGTTGACTTACCTGAAGCCTGTGAGTTACCTGCTGTTGCGCCACCAAGACCACCAGCAACTGGGAAGATTACATCTGCACCTTGCTGCTCGAAGTTCTTAGAGATCTGAAGCGCCTTAGCTGAATCTGAGAAGCCACCGACGAATGTTCCGTCAGCCTTAGCAGTATCCCAACCGAGGACCTTTACAGATGTTCCCTTAACTGAGTTGTAGTGAGCTACACCCTTAGCAAAGCCATCCATGAAGATTGTGACTGGTGGAATGTTAAGTCCGCCGTATGTCGCGACCTTTCCGGTCTTTGAAACGCCAGCTGCAAGGTAACCAGCCTGGAATGCAGACTCGTTTGTTGCGAACTGAAGTGGCTTCAAGTTATCAAACTTGGTGCCTGGGTAGACAGATCCATCTGCGCCGTGATCTTCGCCATCCTGATCAACGATTGCGAAGTGGACATCTGGATTAGCCTTTGCAGCTTCTACGATTGCACCGTTGATAAGGAATCCAACACCAACGATGATGTTGCACTTCTCATCTACAAGCTTCTTAATATTTGGTGCGTAATCAGCATCTGATGTTGCAGCGAGGTACTTGACCTCAATATCTGCATTCTCTTCAGCTGCAGCCTGTGCGCCAGCCCATGCTGAAGCGTTAAATGACTTGTCATCTACGCCTCCGGTATCAAGGGCGAGACATGCCTTCACTGCTGATTCGCTACCTGAAGATCCGCAGCTTGTAAGTACAAGCGCAGCTGTAGCGAAGACAGCCATAAACTTATATGTGTTTTTCAATGTTCCTCCATGGTTTGAGAACTTCCGAAAATAGCCTTTTCACGAAGGTGAAGGGGATGAAGGCCAAGTAGCGAGAGCGTATCTACTGACTACTCATTTGCCTAGAAGCCCTAGATGAATGTCATGTTTCTTAAGTAACAATTGGGAGAAGTCTCAACCATAGGTTGATAGAAAGGAGCGCCTTTCGGATAGCTACGCTGCGATTTTTGAAGCTTGAGCCGCTGCGCCATTAATTAGAGAGTTAGCCGATGTGAGCGCTGGCAGATACGTCTTAAAGGTAATGCCACCATCGCTGACGTTATATCGGTGGCCGTAGATTCCACGTTCGGCATCGAGAATATCGAGATACTGGCGACCAGAGATCGCCAAGGTAATTACGTCATAGATTGCCTTATCAACATGTTTTACAACGGTTGCATAGAGAAACTGTCTATTGCTCGAAGTCATAGTTACATATTGATCGGGTTCAATCGAAATCATGCCAACTTGCTTATAACCCTTGCTTTTTGATTTCGCCTTGTTGCGATTGGCGATTTGGCTGAAGATTTCAGAGTTAGATCCAGGGCGCGCAATAAAAAGGACGTCGGCACCGGCATCCATCGCCAACTTTGACGCTGCAGTTGACGAGCCATTGACGTATCGGATTATCGAAGTGACCGATTTCTTGGCAGCTTTTACTCCCGCTGAGAAGCCGTCATGGAACATATCAGCTTGAGTGCTCGATGCAATCATGGCAACTTTGCCGCTCTTTGAGGCAAGCGCTGCGCTATATCCGGCAAGGTATGCCGCCTGGGTATCGGAGAAGATTAGTGAGCTCACATTAAGCGCCTCGATTGTTGCATCATTCAAGATTGCGAATTGAGTATCGGGAAACTCTGCCGCCAAAGTCTTGATGGTTGGCGCATAACCACTACCAACTGCAATCACGGGATTGCAGTTCTTCGCGATAAGGCTACGTACACGCCGTTCGCGATCGATAGAGGTGCCATCGGTGACAATCGCCTCGACGGTGAATTCAAATTTCTTCTTTGCCTTCTCTAACCCAATAGCAGCAGCATCATTAAAGGAGCGGTCTCCCCTGCCCCCAATGTCGTAAGCGATACCGATGGTGAGCGGTGCAGAGAGCGCTGGAGAAATTGCAAGAGTTGTCGAAGCTAGCACCAGGGTGAGGAGTGCAGCGCGGATCTTCATTAGAGGACTACTCCCAAATTCTGATAAGTCGCCTCTAACGTAGTTTGCGCAACTTCACGAGCCTTGGTCGAACCTTGGTGGAGAATCTTGAGCAGATGGCCTTCATCTTCAAGGAGTTCTAGCGCATGAGCTCGAATTGGTCGGAAGTACTCGACGACAATTTCGGCGACAGCGGTCTTGAAGTCTCCATATCCCTTACCTGAAAATTCATTCTCGAGGTCAGGGATACTTGTTCCAGAGAGCGCTGAGTGAATCGTGAGCAGATTACTGATTCCTGGCTTTTCAACTGCATCGAATTTAACTTCACGACCAGCGTCAGTTACCGCGCTCTTAAACTTCTTAAGATTGACCTCTGGAGCATCAAGGATGTCAATCAATCCAGCGCCAGAGCCAGAAGATTTACTCATCTTTGCGGTCGGATCTTGAATGTCATAGATCTTTGCGCCTTGTTTCAAGATAAAGCCTTCAGGCACCACAAAGGTCTGCCCATAGCGCGAGTTAAAGCGACCAGCAAGATCGCGAGTAAGTTCGATATGTTGGCGTTGATCTTCACCAACTGGAACCAAGTGGCTCTGGTAGAGCAAGATATCGGCGGCCATCAACATTGGATATGTAAAGAGACCTACGCGAGCAGCATCTGCTCCCGCCTTAGAAGACTTATCTTTAAATTGCGTCATACGGCTGGCTTCACCAAAACCAGTCATGCACTCCATAATCCAACCCAATTGATTATGTTGTGGAACTTGTGATTGGACAAAGAGCGTTGATTTCTCTGGCGAGATTCCGAGCGCCAACAATTGTGCCGCGGACATCAAGGTGCGCTTACGCAGTAGAGCAGGTTCGGTCTCAACGGTGAGGGCATGGAGATCAACAATGCAGTAGAAGGCATCATGGCCGTCTTGGAGCTCGACCCACTGCTTTACCGCCCCGAGGTAGTTGCCAAGGTGGAAGGAATCACTGGTGGGTTGGATTCCCGAGAGGACTCGCTTCTTACTCATGGCTGCATTCTCGCATGGGTTGCAGCTAACGAGAGATTAATAAACGCCCTACCCGCTTGCCCTCCATCGAGAGGACGGTGATTCGGATTCCATTGACATTGAGTAGGTCGCCTTCGGTCGGAATTCGCCCAAGGAAGTGCATCACATATCCACTTAAGGTTTCATATGGACCTTCTGGGATATCGACCCCTGATTGCTCGGCGAGATCTTCAATGGAGATCAGGCCATCGACCTCAAAGTCTCCGGTACGGGAGTCGCTTGAGAGATCTTGCTCGTCACCATCGTATTCATCACGAATATCGCCGATGAGGCACTCAACCAAATCTTCCATCGTGACGATGCCATCTGTTCCACCGTACTCATCGAGCACAATGGCTAAGTGCTGACGCTGTGCTCGCATCTCGGTCAGGGCCGGTAGAACTCCTTTGGTGCCGGGCAAGAACATGATGTTACGTGAGAGCTCTTGAATCTTTGCCTGCGAATTCACCAACGCTGGATCAATTAAATCGCGCACATGGATAAAGCCAATTACCTCATCGGAGGAGCCGCGCACAACTGGATAACGAGAGTGTGACTTTTCAGTTGCCAGCACCATGGCTTTGGCGATGGTAAGTGAGCCATCTATAAAATCAACTTCGGTTCGAGGAACCATCACCTCATGGACTTGTCGCTCTGATGCGTTAAAAACTTCCTCCACAATGTCACGCTCCTCGTCGGTGAGGGCAGCGTGGCCAGTAACGAGATCAAGCAACTCTTCTTCCGACATCTGCTCGCGACTCTCTTTGGGATCAATTCCGAATAGTCGAACAACGAGGTCGGTAGATTTTGAGAGGAGCCAAATCACTGGGCGGAAGAGATTTGCAATAAAGTCGATGATGCCAGCTGACCACATCGCAATCGGTTCAGATCGAAAGAGCGCCAACTTCTTCGGTGCGAGTTCGCCGAAGACAAGAGAGATGTAGGCGATGATCAAGGTGAGTCCGATCAGCGATGCGGTATTTGCAGCACCATATTCAAGTCCGCGATCTTCCAGCCATGGAATAACAAATTGGCCAAGCTTCTCAGCGCCAAGGGCAGCGGAGAGAAAACCGGAGAGCGTTACGCCGACCTGAACGGCGGCAAGGAGTCGATTGGGGTTGGAGTGAAGTTTGGCTACCTTTGCCCCGCGACGACCGCGGAGGGCCACCTGTCGGACCTGACTCTCGCGTAACGAGATCAGCGCAATCTCAGCTGCGACGAAGAGCGCTCCGAGGAAGATAAGGAAGAGGACTAGGGCGATGGGGGCGAGAATTGAGCCGCTCGGGTGTGGGTCCATAGTGTGAGAAGTCTAGCGAGCCTCTTCCCGGCAGGTCTAGGTGGCTATAGCCTTTCCCCGTTGGCCAACCGGCCAGCGCCTTACCCTCGGAACGTCGGGCACGTACCTGCCCGGATAAGGAAGCGAAAAAATGGCATCAGTTGTATTTGAAAATGCATCCCGCATCTACCCAGGAACTACCACCCCTGCTGTAGACAAGCTCAACCTCACCGTCGCAGATGGCGAGTTCTTGGTACTTGTTGGTCCATCAGGTTGCGGTAAGTCAACTTCACTTCGTATGTTGGCCGGTCTTGAAGAGATTGATGGCGGACGCATTCTTATTGGCGATCGCGATGTAACAAATGTCGCTCCAAAGGATCGCGATATCGCAATGGTCTTCCAGTCATATGCGCTCTATCCACACATGACAGTTGCAGAGAACATGGGCTTTGCGCTCAAGATCGCTGGCGTCGATAAGGAAGAGCGCGATAAGCGCGTCCGTGAAGCAGCTAAGTTGCTCGACCTTGAGGCATACCTCGAGCGTAAGCCAAAGGCTCTCTCTGGCGGACAGCGTCAGCGCGTTGCTATGGGACGTGCAATTGTTCGCGAACCACAGGTCTTCTTGATGGATGAGCCACTCTCTAACCTCGATGCAAAGCTCCGCGTTGCAACACGTACTCAGATCGCAGCGCTTCAGCGCCGCCTCGGAATCACAACAGTCTATGTAACGCACGATCAGGTTGAAGCGATGACCATGGGTGATCGCGTAGCAGTTCTTAAGGATGGTCTCCTCCAGCAGGTAGATACACCACGTAATCTCTATGACAAGCCTGCCAATGCATTCGTTGCTGGCTTTATCGGCTCACCTGCAATGAACCTCCTTATCGCTCCTGTCTCAGGCGGCAAGGCTCAGATGGGTGATCTCAATATCGATGTTCCAGCTTCAGCTGGCTCATCAGTCATCGTCGGTATCCGCCCAGAGGGTTGGGTTCCATCATCGACTGGCTTCCATGTACTTGTAGAAGTTGTAGAAGAGCTCGGCTCTGATGCATTCGTATACGGAAAGCCTGCAGATAGCAATGTGAAGTTCGCCAATTCAACTGATGAAGGCGCACAAGTTATCGTTCGTTGGGATCCAAAGAACCCTCCAAAGCCCGGCGATACAGTCACCGTGGCAAATGTCGCAAACGCTGTTCATCTCTTCGATGCAACAACTGGCGCACGTATCAACTAATTCAATAGCAAAGATAAAGCCCCGTCGGTAATCCGGCGGGGCTTTATCTCTTATTCACCAATGGTGTCGGCGTAGTTCCAGAGATCGAAATCGTCGAGATTAATTCCGTTAAACCTTCTCGCTTCAAGTGCGGCAACCAACTGCGCGCGATGCTCTGTTGCGTGATGAACCGCCTGCGAGATTACAGTAGAACGAGCTCTGACAATTGTCTTTCCCTCCCACTCGCGCACTACGACACCTTCGGGGAGCGCTGCTTCATTGAGCAGAACCTCATCTGCTGCTTTGAGGCGATCAATGACTATCTGAAGGTCGGCCATCTTCACCGGCTGAATCTCTGAGCTATCTAACTTCTCCTGCCATGCTGCAGTCTCTATCTCGGTAAAGTTCGACTTATCAAGTAAGCGCCAGCCATACCACGTTGCCGAACTTGCGATATGGCGTGCAATTTCCCGGACAGTCCACTCAGGATTTACGAGGTAGGCATCGAGCGCTTCATCTGGCAGCTCAGATACTTTGGTGAGAATGTGGTGATTGGCCCAGGCCATGTGCTTTAACAATTTCTCGGAGTTCATCCCTAGATACTATTGCTAATTCGCTATCTGTAACATCCCACGCAAAATGTGCGCACGCCCTGCGCCGGTAACGCGCCACTGCCCATCATGGAAGAGCGCGGTATTCTCATCGATACCAATCAGTGTTGTTTCAGCGCCAGCGCGAGCAATAAATGAGGCGACGCGATCTGGTAGCCAACCCAACATCTTGTCGTAATGTGGAATGACCTCAATCTCAGGAAGGAGGTTTAAGCCAGAGCTATGGCTAGATTTTCTAATCCCCATAATCGTTCCACCGAAAGCCATGGCACCAGCTGAACAGCCGGCGAGCGATGAACCGCTCTCCCACTCCGCAACGATTGCCTCCCATAGCGGCGATCCGGTGAAGACATCTGCGATTCGATGTGGATCCCCGCCAGAGAAGTAGATGAGGCCTGCCCCTTTAATCGCCGAGATAAACTCTGGATTAAATGCATCTTCGCGCTCATAGATCGGTAGATAGAGGCTCTTGCAGCCAATTCGTTGGACCTGCTCTTCGCCTCGCCGCCGCCAAAATGCACGTCGATTATCGCCCTCGTGCGAAGAAGCGGTTGGAATTTGAATATAGGTATTGGATTTACCACGTAGAGATGCAGAATGCAGGAGTCCGGTTTCGAACTCCTGCATTACTGGTAAATATTCACCGGAGCCAACGAGCGCAAGTACGCCGTTGCCCTGATGCATGGTGAGGCTTAAGCCATCGCCTTCTTGAGGTTCTCGTCAATTGATGCGAGGAACTGTTGCGTTGTTTGATATGGCGCATCAGGCGCAATCAGCAGCGCAAGATCCTTAGTCATCTTTCCCTCTTCAACAGTCTGGATACAGACCTGCTCGAGAGTCTTTGAGAACTTAGCCAACTCTGCGTTGTTATCAATCTTTGCGCGGTGGGCAAGGCCTTGAGTCCAAGCAAAGATTGATGCGATTGGGTTGGTAGAGGTCTCCTTGCCAGCTTGGTGATCGCGGTAGTGGCGGGTCACGGTGCCGTGAGCTGCCTCTGACTCGCAGACCTTTCCATCTGGTGTCATAAGAACAGATGTCATCAGACCGAGTGAGCCGTAACCCTGTGCAACGGTATCTGATTGAACATCGCCGTCGTAGTTCTTACATGCCCAGACGTATCCACCCTCCATACGAAGTGACATAGCGACCATGTCATCGATAAGACGGTGCTCGTACCAGATTCCAGCTGCTTCAAAGTCCTTCTTAAACTCAGCTTGGTAGATCTCCTCAAAGATATCTTTAAAGCGGCCATCGTATGCCTTAAGGATTGTGTTCTTCGTTGAGAGATAGACCGGGAACTTGCGAAGAAGTCCATAGTTAAGGGATGCGCGAGCGAAGTCACGAATTGATTCGTCAACGTTATACATCGCCATCGCAACACCGGAGGATTTGAAATCAAAGACCTCAAGATTGAGTGGCTCTCCCCCGCCTTCAGGGACATAAGAGAGGGTGAGCTTGCCTGGACCTGGCACCTTGATATCGGTTGCGCGGTACTGGTCGCCAAAGGCATGGCGGCCAATTACGATTGGCTGAGTCCAGTGTGGAACCAAGCGCGGAACGTTTGAGATGATGATTGGTTCGCGGAAGATCACGCCACCGAGGATGTTGCGGATTGTTCCGTTAGGAGACTTCCACATCTTCTTGAGGCCAAACTCTTCTACACGAGCCTCATCAGGAGTGATGGTTGCGCACTTAATGCCGACGCCATGCTTCTGAATCGCCTTAGCGGCATCGATTGTGACCTGGTCGTCGGTCGCATCACGATGCTCCATACCGAGGTCGTAGTACTCAAGATTGACATCAAGGTAAGGCAAGATCAGCTTATCTTTGATGAACTGCCACATGATGCGGGTCATCTCGTCGCCGTCGAGCTCTACAACTGTTCCTTCTACTTTGATCTTGCTCATGGTCTCTCCTTATAGATCCTTAACATCTGCTTGCTTGGTACGAACTGCCTCAGCAGCTTCCTTCAATGATGCAATTTCCGATTCGGTGAGCTTGCTCTCAACAACTTTGCGCACACCGTCTTTTCCAATCTCAGCTTCTACACCGAGATAAACGCCGGAGATTCCGTATTCGCCATCGACCCATGCGCAAACTGGCATAACTGCGCCTGAATCTTCGATTACCGCCTTAGCCATACGAGCTGCTGCTGCAGATGGGGCGTAGTAAGCAGAACCGGTCTTGAGCAGAGCCACAACTTCAGCGCCACCATTGCGAGTGCGATCAACGAGCTCGTCGATCTCGGCTTGTGACAACTTCTCAGATAGCGGTGCCCCATCAACGGTGCATCGACTTGGAACCGGAACCATGGTGTCACCGTGTGATCCCAAGGTAAGTGTCTGCACGGATGCGACTGGAACTCCGAGCTTCTCTGCAACAAAGTTGGTAAAGCGTGCGGTATCGAGCATTCCTGCCTGTCCCATTACGCGATTCTTTGGAAAGTTGGTTGCAATTTGTGCCAGCGCGGTCATCTCATCTAGCGGGTTGGATACCACGATGATGACTGCATTTGGTGAGTGCTTTGCAATATTCTCAGCAACGCCACGGACGATTCCAGCATTAACGCCGATGAGATCCATGCGGCTCATTCCTGGCTTACGTGGAAGTCCGGCGGTAATAACAACAACATCTGAGTTAGCGGTCTTCTCGTATCCTGCACCATCGGCGGTAGTGGTTGCGCCGACAATCTTGGTCTCAAAGCCTTCGATTGAACGTGATTGATTCATATCGAGAGCGAGACCTTCTGGCTTACCTTCGAGAATATCGGTGAGAACAACCTCATCGAAGATGTTGTATTCAGCTAGACGGAGAGCTGTAGTTGATCCGTAGAATCCTGCACCGACGACGGTGACCTTCTTTGCCATATTGCGTCCTATCTTGGTCTAAACCTTAAGTTATCTTGACGTCGAGATAACTCTACAACCCTTTTGGAAGGGCTACCGCCACAGCGAAGAGCACCCCGGCGAGCGCGAGCGGGAAGTAACACTCAATTATCCGGCGGCGGCCAGCGCTTCGCGGCCACTGTGCCAAGGCCACGATTGCGGTACCGATGGCGATAAAGATTGAGCCGAAGCGAACCGCGCCGAGCACCCCGGCGAGAACTCCAACAACGGTGAGGAGGGCTGCAGCACGGAGTTGGATAAGAGTTATCGCTCGCATGCATCCACCACATTTGTTACCAACATGGCGCGAGTCATCGGTCCAACACCGCCAGGCATTGGCGCAACCCATGATGCAACTTCGCTAACGCCAGGATCAATATCTCCCAGCAAGCCAGCGTCGGTACGAGAGATGCCGACATCGAGAACAGCAGCGCCCGGCTTAATCATCTCGGCCTTGAGGAAGTGAGCTTGGCCGATTGCGGCAACCACGATATCGGCGCGACGAGTGTGCGCAGCCAAATCTCTCGTTCCGGTATGGGTCAAGGTAACTGTTGCATTCTCTTGCTTGCGAGTGAGTAGCAATCCGAGCGGACGACCTACGGTAAGTCCGCGACCAATCACAACAACTTCAGCTCCATTGAGCGGAACTTTGTAGTGGTTAAGTAATTCGACGATTCCGCGTGGTGTGCATGGCAGCGGCGCTTCATAACCGGCAACAAGTCGCCCTAAGTTCATTGGATGCAAACCATCGGCATCTTTTGCCGGATCGATAGCTTCGAGAATAACTTGCGTATCTATGCCACGAGGGAGCGGGAGTTGCACAATGTAACCAGTGCACTCTTTTGCGCTATTGAGATCTCTAATTGCGGCGAGGATATCGTTCTGGGTCGCACTTGCAGGAAGATCAACGCGAATTGAGTTGATGCCAACTTCCTGACAGTCACGATGCTTCCCGCCAACATAAGAGTGAGAGCCAGGATCATCGCCAACGAGCACAGTGCCCAAGCCCGGCGTAATCCCCTTCGCCTTCAAAGCGAGAGTGCGAGCTGCTAAGTCCCGCTTAATTGATGCCGCTAACGCCTTGCCATCGAGTATCTGTGCGCTCATGAAGTAAACCTATCTAATGAAGGACCGTTATAGAGATTATGCATGCGAGAAGTGGCGGGTACCGGTGAAGAACATCGCAATACCTGCCTTTTCGGCTGCGGCAATTACCTCTTCATCGCGAACCGAACCACCTGGTTGCACAACAGCTACTACCCCTGCCTTGATGAGAATCTCTAAGCCATCTGCAAATGGGAAGAATGCATCCGATGCAGCGACGCTACCTGATACGCGGTCACCGGCACGATCGACGGCAAGTTTCGCCGAATCCACGCGATTAACCTGCCCCATTCCGATTCCGACCGCTGCGCCATCGTGTGCAAGGAGAATTGCATTGCTCTTCACTGCACGCACTGCCCGCCAAGCGAATTGGAGATCGACCAATACCTGAGGTGAGACCGGCGAACCGGTCACCTGCTTCCAATGAGCTGAGCTATCACCGGGTGCGTTTATCAAATCTGTCTGCTGAACTAAGACACCGCCTGATACTGGGCGAAGCTCCAACGGCGAGATACGAGTAATCGGGTTGGTGAGAATTCTGATTGATGGCTTCTTCATCAATATTTCTAGCGCTTCTGGTTCGTAATCTGGAGCGATGATTACCTCGGTGAAGATTTGCGAGAGGGGTTCAGCCATCGCTGCAGTAACTGTGCGATTAGCGGCGACAACGCCACCGAAAGCAGAGACTGGATCGCATTGATGGGCCTTGGCATAAGCATCTGCAATATCGATGCCAGTAGCGATGCCACATGGATTGGCATGTTTAATTATCGCAACACATGGCTCTGAGTGATCAAGCGCAGCGCGCCAAGCAGCATCGGCATCGGTGTAATTGTTAAACGACATCTCTTTACCGTGCGACTGAACAGCGCTGACAATTCCCGCAGGTCCGCCACGGTAGATGGCAGCTTGCTGATGTGGATTTTCGCCGTAGCGAAGGGTGTTCTCGCGCTTCCAAATCAAGCCGAGCCAATCCGGCATCTCCATCGAAATTGTTGTACCCAACCAATTTGCAATAGTGAGATCGTATTCAGCTGTGGTGCGAAATACCTCTAGCGCGAGGTTCTTACGCTCCTCCGCGGTAAAGCCACCTGCCTTAATGGCTGCGATTGCCGCATCGTATTGGTGTTCATGGCATAGAACTGCAACTGAGCCATGGTTCTTAGCCGCACCGCGCAACATTGAAGGGCCGCCAATATCGATCTGCTCGATGCAATCTTCAAACTTGGCACCCGACATGATGGTCTTTAAGAATGGATAAAGATTAATAACGACTAAATCAAAAGGTTCGATATCGAGTTCGCTGATTGCGGCCATATGTTCTGGGTTGTTCTGATCTGCCAAAATTCCAGAGTGCACACGCGGATGGAGCGTCTTCACCCGACCGCCCATAATCTCTGGAAAACCGGTGTAGCTACTGACCTCGGTTACTGCGATGCCGGCATCGGCCAAAGTCTTTGCCGTTGAACCGGTGGAGAGAATCTCTACACCGGCCTCTGAAAGTGCTCGACCTAGATCGAGGAGGCGGTCTTTATCATAGACGCTCAGAAGTGCTCGGCGGATTGGTTTGCGATCAGACATTCTCATTGCTCCAAGGTTGGTAGTAGTCGAGAAATGGTCGCAACGATGAGACCGCGTTCGACAATCTTAATGCGCTCATGGAGCGACTCTTCGGTATCTTCTGGAGAAATTTCAACTTTCTCTTGGGCGATTATCTCGCCCGTATCTACACCCGCATCTACCCAATGGATGGTGGTTCCGGTCTCAGTTGCGCCGGCAGCTAACGCATCGCGCACCGCATGAGCTCCTGGAAAGAGCGGCAAGAGCGCTGGATGGCTATTGATGATTTTAAATCGATTGGTAATTGCTTCTGGAAGTATGCGCATGAAACCGGCGCTAATCACAAGGTTAGGTCTAAGCGCCGCAATTAACGCTTCGAGTTCGGCGCTCCAAATAGTTCGATCGCCAACCAAGGGGATGGTGTAGCTCTCAATGCCTCGCGATTGCGCACGCACTAAAACTGCTGCTTCTGGCTTATCGCAGATGAGAGCTACGACCTCGGCGCCTTGTGCCGAGAAATCGGCGTCGAAGATTGCCTCTGCGAGAGTTCCCGAACCTGAAGCGAGAACCACTAACCGCTTCATCGAGTGATCCGAGAGGAGATAAATGCTGTAGCCAGCGCGCCAATAGAAATCTCAATGAGCGCGGTGAGTGCAAATTTCCAGATTGACACTCCCATCGCGCCCATATCATCAGTCATCAGCGAACCGCTTGAGAGATAAGCAATAAGCAGGATTAGTGCGGATAAGAAAATTGAAGTTTGCAATAAAAGTTGTACTCCGAATTGAAGCGTCCACCGAGCAAGAAGCACGCCAATACCGATAAAGAAGAGTGCGCCAAGGACTGCTAACGGGGCGCGTGCTGTTGGAAGTATCCCAAGGAGCGGAAACACTGGAATCTGATCGCTCTCATACCAGAGCGGCGAAATCAAAGTGCCGGCACCGATGGCAAAACCAGATCCGGCAAAGTACGAAGCAAGCGCTACTGCAGCGCTGGGTAGATAGAGGAGATTGAGTAACAGGAGGAGGGCGCCACCAAAGATTCCGGGCTGTAACGCAATAGTGAGATCTTTAACTAGTGAGAAGTTAAGGAAGACCAAGACGCCAACGGCAATCAATGACGTGCCGAGGATAATCGCAACTAATCGAGCGGCGATGATCACTGGTTGAGCAAGAGCAATCTTGTCGCCGCAGGTAAGAGTTGCAATTAACGCAATGAGAAAGGCAAAGATAGGTGCGAGGTACCACTGTGGAGATACGGCAGGGGCAGATGTGAGAAATGCAAGTGCGGTAACAATCGTGGTGTAGAAGAGCGAGTATGCGAGTCGAACGCCGTTGATGTCATGGAAATCGCCCTGCAAACGATCAAGTGCGCGATTGAATGTGGAGCGGATTGCGAAGAAGGCAAAGACCATCGCACCCCAGGGAAGATATGAGAAGTATCCTGGCGCACCAGTTGGCGGAAGTGCTAATGAGAATGGAATGTGGTGCGCGCCGAGCCAGATCCAGGCAGCGCCTCGAATCGGATCGGTCGTTGTGCCGGTTGCACTTCCTGCCGTTGCCCAAGCAACAAGTGCGATAAATGCAAACGGGAGCAGCACAAGGGCTGCTCCGCGTATTGCGTGAGACAACGAGACCGAGAGGACGCGTTGCATCGTGAGGTTAGCGACCGAGAATCTCGCGCATTAAGCGCGCTGTCTCGCTAGGAGTCTGACCAACCTTTACACCTGCAGCTTCAAGCGCATCTTTCTTCGCCTGAGCAGTTCCTGATGAGCCAGAGACGATTGCACCAGCGTGGCCCATCGTCTTTCCTTCAGGAGCGGTAAATCCAGCGACATAACCGACGACCGGCTTCTTTACATACTCTGCGATAAATGCGGCGGCGCGCTCTTCTGCATCGCCTCCGATCTCACCGATCATCACAATTGCCTCTGTTTCAGGATCATCCTGGAAGGCGCGTAGGCAATCGATATGAGTTGTTCCAATAACTGGATCGCCACCAATACCGACAGCTGTTGAGAATCCGATATCGCGGAGCTCGTACATCATCTGATAGGTAAGAGTTCCTGACTTTGAGACGAGTCCAATTGGACCCTTCTTTGTAATGTCAGCTGGAATGATTCCAACGTTGGAGGATTCAGGGCTGATCAATCCTGGGCAGTTAGGGCCAATAAGTTGAGTCTTGCCGCTCTTCAATGAGTAGGCGTAGAAGTAAGCCGAATCATGAACTGGAATACCCTCGGTGATGACGACAACGAGTGGCATTGAAGCATCAATCGCATCGATTACAGCCGCTTTTGCAAACTTAGGTGGAACGAAGACCACTGAGACATTTGCACCGGTTGCTGCCATCGCCTCGGCTACTGTGTTGAAAACCGGAAGTGATGTGCCGTCGATATCGACGATCTGTCCGCCTTTGCCAGGTGTAACTCCACCGACAACTTTGGTTCCAGATGCCAACATGCGGCGGGTGTGCTTTGTTCCTTCAGAGCCAGTCATACCCTGAACGATTACCTTGCTAGAAGAGTTGATAAAGATTGACATTACTTCGCCGCCAATTCTGCAGCGCGTGATGCTGCTCCATCCATAGTCTCTGCCTGTTCAACCAGTGGGTGGTTGGCAGCATTTAAAATTGCGCGTCCTTCAAGGACATTGTTGCCATCGAGACGAACCACGATCGGCTTAGTTGCCTTATCGCCTAGTAGCTCAAGCGCCTGAACGATTCCGTTAGCGACTGCATCGCACGCTGTGATGCCACCAAAGACATTGACAAATACGCTCTTCACATCTGGGTCGCCCAAGATGATTGAGAGGCCATCTGCCATTACCTGCGCAGATGCACCGCCGCCGATATCGAGGAAGTTTGCTGGACGCATGCCACCGAACTTCTCGCCGGCGTAAGCAACGACATCGAGAGTCGACATCACAAGGCCAGCACCGTTACCGATGATTCCAACTTGTCCATTGTCGAGCTTGACGTAGTTGAGACCCTTCGCCTTTGCCGCTTCTTCGAGGGCATTTGCGGTTGCGGTATCAACTAGTGCGGCATGGTCAGGCTGACGGAAATCTGCATTTTCATCGAGTGAGACTTTGCCATCAAGTGCGATGATGCGGCCATCTTCGGTCTTCACCAAAGGATTTACCTCAACGAGTGTTGCATCCTCTGATTGGAATGTCTCCCAAAGCTTGACGAGAACATCTGCAACTTGGTCTGCAACATCTGCTGGGAATTGAGCCTGAGCAATTATTTTCTTAGCGAGCGCAATATCAATACCATCGACTGCGCTTACCGGAACCTTCGCCAACTTCTCTGGCGTTGTGTGAGCAACTTCTTCAATATCCATTCCACCGGCAACAGATGCCATTACTAAGAATGTGCGATTTGAACGATCGAGCAGGATAGAGATGTAATACTCATCAACGATAGGCGCTGCTTGAGCAATCATCACTTTATGAACTGTGTGACCCTTGATATCCATTCCGAGAATTGCTGAAGCTTTCTCGAAGGTATCGGCAGCATCGACTGCAAGCTTTACGCCACCAGCCTTACCGCGACCACCAACTTTTACCTGAGCTTTGACAACAACCTTTCCACCCATGCTTGCTGCGGCATCGCGAGCTTGCTCGGGGGTGGTTGCGACAGCGCCCTTGAGTACAGGGACGGTGTGCTTTTCAAAGAGGTCGCGGGCTTGATATTCGTAGAGATCCACTCATAGCTCCTTATGCGTAAGTGCGGTGCTGCGGGAGCAATCCTAAACCCGAGCAAGGAGCCTGGATTACAGCGGCGTGACCGGGGCGTATCGCAGCAGGAGGCGCTTATCGCCATATGCGCCGAAGTTGATGGTCGCCTCTGACTTATCGCCCACTCCGGCGACAGCGACAACGGTTCCTAAGCCAAATGTGTCATGAGACACACGCTGACCAATCTCTAAGACCATTGCCGAAGATGTCTTGCCGGTAGCTCGCGGTGGCGGAGCCGAGGCGGTTCGAGATTTACGAATAGCGCTTGATGATGTGTAAGTGGCTTTTCCGTCGTTCTTCCACTCAATGAGTGAGCTCGGAATTTCATCGAGAAAACGTGATGCCGGGTTGTACTTAGGGGTGCCAAAGGTCAAGCGATATTCGGCGCGCGAGATGTAGAGCCGCTTCTCTGCACGAGTGAGTCCGACGTAGGCCAATCGTCGCTCCTCTTCAATCTCCTTTGGATCATCGAAAGTTCGCGCATGCGGGAATATGCCATCTTCCATGCCGGTGAGAAAGACGGTCGGAAATTCCAAACCTTTAGCGGTATGTAAGGTCATCAACGTTACGACTCCCCCGTGGTCTTCACCATCTGGTATCTCATCAGCATCGGCAACAAGTGAGACCTTCTCCAAGAAACCGCCGAGTGAAATTATCTCGTCTTCGCCAAGTTCGTCGAAGCTTCGTTCTTCATATTCAATCGAAGCCGAGACAAGTTCTTGTAAGTTTTCAATGCGAACTTCATCCTGCGGATCACTGCTATTGGCGAGTTCTTTCATCAAACCTGATTGTTCAAGTGCAGCTTCAATGATGGTCGAGGGTTTGGTATTTACCTCAACTAGGACTGCTAGAGCAGAGATCATATTTGTGAAATCAACGATCGACTGTGAAGCCTTGTTAGGAACAGCAGTCGCCTCTCGAACTCGCAATAGCGCATCCCAGAAACCAATGCCTTGAGCTGCTGCAAATGCATCGACCTCTTCGATCGCACGATCGCCGATTCCGCGCTTTGGGAAGTTGATGATTCGTCGAAGCGATACTTCATCAGTCGGGTTGGCTAGGACTCGCAGATAAGCGAGTAGATCCTTAACTTCCTTACGCTCATAGAATCGGAGGCCGCCCACAACTTTGTAAGGGATTGCGGCGCGCATAAAGATTTCTTCAAAGATACGAGACTGAGCATTGGTGCGGTAGAAGACCGCGGTATCACCTGGCTTTGAGATGTCCTTATCTTGAAGCTCACGTATCTCGCCTTTAACAAACTCTGCCTCATCGTATTCAGATTCAGCAACGTATCCCACGAGTGGCGCACCGGCTCCTGAATCAGACCAGAGATTCTTCTCCTTGCGAGATTCATTCTTCGAGATAACGGCATTTGCCGCCGAGAGTATGTTCTGAGTCGATCGATAATTCTGTTCGAGAAGCACCGTCTTCGCATTCGGATAATCGACTTCAAATTGCAGAATATTTCTAATGGTTGCACCACGGAAGCCATAGATTGATTGGTCAGCATCGCCTACTACGCAGAGCTCAGCGATTGGGAAACCATCCGTGGCATCGCCCGTGAGCTCCTTAACCAATTGATATTGGGCGTGGTTGGTATCTTGATATTCATCAACCAGAATGTGGCGAAAGCGTGACCGAAAACGAGCTTTCGCCTCTGGGAACTTCTGAAGTACTTCAACCGTCTTCATAATCAAATCATCGAAATCCATTGCATTTGATTGCTTCAGCCGCTTCTCATACAACGTATAAACATCGGCTGCGATAGTGTCGAATTGATTGGTCGCTTTACTTAAGAATTCGTATGGGCTCTGGAGTTCATTCTTGGCGTTAGAGATTATGTTCTGGAATTGGCGAGCTGGATACCGCTTGGAATCTAAGTTGAGGCTCTCGCACACCTTCTGGATTAATTTCTGCGAATCTGCTGAGTCATAGATGGTAAATGATGAGCTATACCCCAACCGCTCCACCTCTTGGCGAAGCAGGCGAACGCAGGCGGAGTGGAAAGTTGAGACCCACATCGATTTCGCGATCGGACCGACTAGTTCGGTGACTCGCTCCTTCATCTCGCCCGCCGCTTTATTGGTAAAGGTGATGGCGAGGATTTCATAAGGCTTAACACCTCGACGGGCCATCAAGTAAGCGATTCTGCGAGTAAGAACTCGCGTCTTGCCTGATCCTGCGCCAGCGACAACCAAGAGTGGCGAACCTGCATGTGCAACAGCTTCCTGTTGTTGCGGGTTGAGTCCCTCGAGGAGCTCGTCATTGGCGTGCATGGCGGGGAGTCTAATAGGCTTCGCTCTTATGGAGCCTCTCTCAGATTCTGAAATCAAGCGCGTCCTCGTTGTAAATGCCCATCCGGATGACTCCGATTTTGGCGCTTCCGGAACTATCGCTCAGTGGGTACAGAAAGGAATCGCGGTCAGCTACGTCCTCTGCACCAATGGTGATCAAGGTGGCGAGGAGTCTGAATACAGTCGCGAGGAGATGCCGGCGGTACGCCAACGCGAACAACGCGCTGCTTGTGCTGCTTTAGGAATCTCTGATGTCACGTTCCTCAACTATGTCGACGGCCATCTCGAGCCGACGATTGCACTTCGCAAAGATATTGTTCGACAGATTCGTCGAGTTCAACCAGATCGAATCGTCTGCCAATCACCAGAGCGCAATTGGGAACGAATCGGTGCTAGCCATCCTGACCACTTAGCGGCCGGCGAAGCGACGATTCAAGCGGTCTATCCCGATGCTCGCAATCCATATGCATTTACCGATCTTTTAGAGGTTGAAGGCCTCCAGCCATGGAAGGTGAAAGAGGTGTGGATGCAGGGCCACTCGCATCCAGATCACTTCGTAGATATCACCGATACTTTTCACTTTAAGATTGCTGCGTTAAAAGAACATGCATCGCAGACTGGCCATATGGAGAACCTTGAAGAGATGCTACGTGAGTGGGGTCAGCGCAATGCTGGTCTCGGCGGTCTGCCCGAGGGTCGCATCGCAGAAGCTTTTAAAATCGTTAATACAAATTGATTACCAGTACATTTGTATTAACGAGCTGAAGCTCGGATAATCTCTACCATCTGGATTGGGTAACCATCTCCAACATAGTAAGCCTGGTCGCCTTGAACTTTATAGGCACCGACGTCACCGATCTTCTTTACCAAATCTAAACCTTTGGTGATTCGTCCCCAGATTGTGTAATTGGGATCAAGCTGGGTATCGGCATAGACCAAGAAGAATTGTGAGCTATTTGTTCCCGCACCTGCATTAGCCATTGCAACTGTTCCTGCTGGATAGTTCTTAGCGCCTGCGGCCGGAAGGTTCTCATCAGCAAAACCACGCCAGCCGGTTGGCACCGCGGCGCTACCAAGTGAAGGATCGCCACATTGAAGAACGTATAGACCTTCAGTCGTCAATCTGTGACAGAGCGACTTGTTGTAAAACTTTCCATTTGCCAAAGCAGCGATATTTGTAACTGTCTGCGGCGCCTTTGAGTTTAGAGCGATAACTATGTCACCGCAGTTGGTTTTAAGGGTTAAAGTCTTTGCTATTCGCTTCGCCGGTGTAGTTGGTTGTTTTACCACTGCAGGTACATGCGCCTTAGCTGTGGTTGGCTTGCAGCCAGGCACAGATACCGGCTTTTCGGCAGCGCTAGCGACCGGCGCTAACGTCGCAGTGAGTACAAGGGCAGCAAAAATCGCAGCTGTTTTCTTCATCTTCTTTCCTACTCCCACTCAATTGTTCCGGGTGGCTTACTTGTGACATCGAGGACAACTCGGTTGACCTCGCGCACTTCGTTGGTGATTCGCGTTGAAATTTTCTCGAGGACATCATAAGGAACACGTGACCAATCCGCAGTCATTGCATCCTCTGAAGAAACCGGACGTAAGACAATTGGGTGGCCATAGGTACGGCCATCGCCCTGTACGCCAACGCTTCGAACATCGGCCAATAAGACAACTGGGCATTGCCAGATAGCGCGATCAAGACCAGCCGCTGAGAGTTCTTGGCGAGCAATAACATCTGCCTCACGCAAGATATCGAGACGCTCGCGAGTGACCTCACCGATGATGCGAATGCCAAGGCCGGGACCAGGAAATGGTTGGCGCCAGACAATCGCTTCAGGCAGACCTAATTCGAGGCCCACCTGACGCACCTCATCTTTAAATAACGTGCGCAGTGGTTCGACCAATTTAAATTGGAGATCATCAGGAAGTCCGCCGACATTATGGTGTGACTTGATATTTGCCGTACCAGTACCGCCGCCGGATTCGACTACATCTGGATAGAGGGTGCCTTGCACCAAGAATTCGACATCGCCACCAGCTGCGATATCGCGCGCCGCTTGTTCGAAGGAACGAATGAACTCGCGACCAATAATCTTTCGCTTCTCTTCTGGATCGGTAACTCCAGCCAGCGCGTTGAGGAATTGATCGACCGCATCTACCACCACCAGCTTTACGCCGGTCGATGCCACAAAATCTCGCTGAACTTGTTCGGATTCACCGCTACGTAATAGGCCGTGATCAACAAAAACACAGGTAAGTTGGTCGCCAACAGCGCGTTGAATAATCGCAGCAGCAACAGCTGAATCAACGCCACCGGAGAGTCCGCAAATTACTCGCTTATCGCCGATTACTGCCTTCGCCTTTCCGATTTCATCTTCTGCGATATTTGAAGTGGTCCATGTCGGCTTACATCCAGCAATGTTGATTAACCAGTTATTGAGGATTGCTTGGCCGTGTTCGGAGTGGAGAACCTCAGGGTGAAATTGAACGCCGGCAATCTTTCCCGTGGAATCTTCAAATGCAGCAATTGGCGTATCAACTGTTGATGCTGAGATCGAGAAACCGCATGGCACCTCAGATACCGCATCACCATGTGACATCCAAACTGATTGCTCCGATGGAAGGTTTGCAAAAATCTTAGAGCCCGGCTTAACCGTGAGCGGGGTTCGACCGAACTCTGACTTACCGGTCTGGGCAACGACACCAGCGAGAGCGGCTGCCATAGTTTGAAATCCGTAGCAGATCCCAAAAGTTGGAATACCTAGCGCAAAAATCGCTGGGTCGACCTTTGGCGCATGATCAGCATAGACAGATGATGGTCCGCCAGAGAGGATGATTGCCTCTGGATTCTTAGCTGCAACCTCTGCTGCGGTAATTGATGATGGAACAATCTCGGAGAAGACATGTGCTTCGCGAACGCGACGCGCAATTAGCTGCGCATACTGCGCACCGAAATCAACAACTAATACGCCCATCGCTCTGTTATTTGAGGAAGAACTACTTCCCATGGTGCATCACAACATCTACGCGTTGGAATGACTTCACATCAGAGTAGCCACAGGTCGCCATTGCGCGGCGTAGCGCACCGAAGAGGTTCATGTCGCCAGCAGATGAATGTGAAGGTCCAACTAAAACTTCTGCCAAAGTTCCGACAGTGCCCACATTGAAGCGACGACCACGTGGAAGTTCTGGGTGGTAAGCCTCTGATCCCCAGTGCCAACCAAGACCTGGCGATTCAACCGCCTTTGCAAGTGCCGATCCCATCATCACTGCATCTGCACCGCAGGCGATCGCCTTAGCGATATCGCCAGAGCGACCAACTGCGCCATCCGCGATTACATGTACATATCGTCCACCGGATTCGTCGAGGTATTCACGACGGGCAGCGGCAACATCGGCAACTGCGGTAGCCATTGGAACTTCGATTCCGGTAACGGTACGAGTTGTATGTGCAGCGCCGCCACCAAAACCAACGAGGACACCAGCTGCGCCTGCGCGCATCAAGTGGAGCGCGCCAGTTGTTGTAGCAACGCCACCTACGATGACTGGTACATCGAGCTCATAGATGAATTTCTTAAGGTTGAGCGCTTCTCCCTCTGCGCCAACATGCTCTGCCGAAACGGTGGTGCCGCGAATTACAAAGATATCGACGCCGGCTTTGATTACCGCATCGTGAAGTTCGACGGTGCGTTGTGGTGAGAGTGATGCGGCAACGGTAACGCCGGCATCGCGAATCTGGGCGATACGTTCTTTGATTAACTCAGGACGAATTGGTGCGGCATAGATCTCCTGCATCCGTCGAGTTGCATGCTTCTCTGGCATCGATGCGATTTCACCGAGCGGGATACGTGGATCGTCATAGCGAGTCCAAAGACCTTCAAGGTTGAGCACGCCTAGGCCGCCGAGTTTGCCGATTGCGATTGCGGTATCCGGTGAGACCACTGAATCCATTGGAGCAGCAAGGAGTGGTAAATCAAACTTATATGCATCGATCTGCCAGGCCAGGCTTACCTCTTCTGGGGTGCGAGTACGACGGCTTGGAACGATGGCGATATCGTCGAATGAGAAAGCTTGGCGGGCGCGTTTTCCTGGTGCGATTTCGATCTCCACTTACGCCTTCTTTCCATAGTTGGGAGCCTCTGCCACATCGAGAACATCATGAGGGTGGCTCTCTTTGAGACCTGCTGAAGTAATTTGAATGAGGCGACCTTCGCGACGAAGGGTCTCGATATCAGGAGCTCCGGCATAGCCCATTCCGCTACGGAGACCGCCAACGAGTTGATGAACAACTGATGCGACTGTGCCCTTGTAAGCAACTTTGCCTTCTATGCCTTCTGGTACGAGCTTGTCCTCTGAGAGAACATCGTCCTGCATGTAGCGATCTTTAGAGTATGACTTCTTCTCGCCACGAGATTGCATCGCACCGAGCGATCCCATTCCGCGATAACCCTTGTACTTGCGACCATCGATTTCAAAGAGCTCGCCCGGTGACTCTTCACAACCGGCCAATAGCGAACCGAGCATTACTGTATGAGCGCCGGCAACGATCGCTTTGACGATATCGCCAGAGTATTGAAGTCCGCCATCTGCAATCAGTGGAATGCCGGCCTTGTTACATGCTTTAGCTGCCTCCATGATTGCGGTGATCTGTGGAACACCAACACCTGCAACAACGCGAGTCGTACAGATTGAACCTGGACCTACACCGACCTTTACTGCATCTGCACCAGCGTTGATCAGCGCCTGCGCACCTGCACGAGTTGCGATATTGCCACCGATGATGTCGGTAGTTGGCGAGAATTTTTTGATACGTGCAATCGCATCGAGAACAGCGCGGTGATGGCCATGAGCGGTATCAACAACGACGACATCAACGCCAGCGTCGATCAACGCCTGCGCACGAGCGAAACCATCATCGCCAACACCGACGGCAGCACCAGCAAGGCCGACGTTCTTAACTAATTTCACGTGCGCAACCTGCTCTTCAATCGGCAAGTTACGGTGGATGATGCCAACACCACCGGCTTTAGCCATGGCAATCGCCATCGCTGATTCGGTGACGGTATCCATCGCTGACGATACGAGCGGGACTGCGAGGGAGATATTGCGAGTTAGCCAGGTTGCAGTACTGACTTCAGATGGGACTACCTCTGATGCATCAGGAAGGAGGAGCACATCGTCATATGTGAGGCCAAGGAGCGCGACCTTCTCTGAATCGATAGACATCTACTCTCCCAGTGCTGGTTCCGAGAGGTAATTCTAACTGCTCTTTAGAGGCCAACCGCCCGCTTAATCTCTTCACAGGCGTTGCCGAGACCCATCACCAGGGTGGCATCGCTGCAGAGATCTGGGTCCCAACCTGGGCCGCCGAGGACGATCCGCGGTGCTGGTCTAATTACCGGCAAGTTTCGATAGAACTCTGGGTCGGCATTCTGTGGCAGTAGCGCCCATAAGAAAATCGCTGGCGGTGCCACTCGCGTAACCGTCGAAGCGACGGCCTCAAATGGAGTTCGGGCACCGAGGAAGTGAGTCTTGATTCGAAGTTCGCAGAGCATCGCCTCTAAGGCATGAAGTGGAAGTGAGTGCTGCTCATCAGCTACCGCTGCAATCACAACTGGATGCGCATTTACTGGCAGTGGAACTGAAGAGGAGCGATCTCGTAAAACCTTCTTTAAGGTCTCGGTAAAGGCGTGTTCTATCTCAATGCCTTCACCAGATTTCTCCCATGATTCACCGATTTCAATCAGTGTAGGAACGATGATTTCGTGCCAAGTAATTTCAACACCATGTTCGTTGAGTTGGGAGTCAAGAATCTCTTCTACAAATGCGACATCAAATGCTTGTAGGGCTTTATTAATTCCGGTTACGACATCTTCGCGAACTTCAAACTCACGAACCAACTTATCAAGCTTTACCTCACCCTTGCTCGCCTTCGCCTTCTCGGCGGCATCGCTCGGTGCAACGCCGGCGCTAATGAGGCGGCGCATCAACATCAACTTTGCGAGATCGGCAGCGCAGTAGCGGCGGTGCTCTCCAGCCTCATGGCTCGAAGGGCCTAGGCCATAACGCCGGTCCCAAGTCCGCAGGGTCGCAGGGGCGACGCCAAGGCGGCGGGCGACCGCCGCTACGGTGAGCTGCTCTTCCTCGACATCGGCCATGGGGTAAGGATGGCTGAGAGTGGCCAACCTCACCAGTTGAAATTCGGACATTTCACTCCAATTGGCAAGTTGAACAAGATTTGGCGCGATAGCCCCTTGAACAACCTATGAAACGGTTGTAGCCTTCCTCTTACACGAAGCAGTTCAACAAGGAGCTAGATATGAATACATTCGCAGAGCGATCAGAGGCCTTACGTCCTGTTGCCGACGAGTGGGAGTGGCAATATCAAGGCGCTTGTCGAGGCATGGATCCAGAGATGTTCTTCCATCCTGATGGAGAGCGTGGCCCACGACGCCGCAATCGCGAGAATGCAGCGAAGGCGGTCTGTGCATCATGCCCAGTACTACTGAAGTGTCGCGAACAAGCTTTGGCTATCCAGGAGCCATACGGAATCTGGGGCGGCCTCTCTGAAGATGATCGTGCTGCAATCTTGTCTCGTCGCGGAATATCACGGATCTCCGAGGCGTCATAAGTTGCAGTTACAAAAATAGAAAATCCCCGCCTCGGGTGTAGAGGCGGGGATTTTTTATGTGGCTAAATGCCTGAGCTCTTCGAAATGCTCCATTTGATCGTCACCGATGCGTGGCGAGCTGATGGAATGTTGTCCTTCTCAAGCCCTGGGAAGTTGAGTGAGTAACTTCCCTTGAGCCCTAACTTCTTCATTAAGTTAGCAACATTCTTTGCTCGATAGGTCGAGAGATATTTGATATCGCCCGGCTTTGGATTTGGTTGAACCCAACCCACTACCTTGACTGTGATCTTCGCATCGGAAGCCGCCTTTGCAAGAGCTGCCTTTACATTGCGAGTGATTTTGGCAGCCTCTGCCTTAGTAATTTTCACGGAGTTCATTCCGAAATACACCTCGAAGCGGAGCTCGCCCGGTGTAACTGTTGCGACCGCTGGAATCAGTGTGATTGGCACTGCTGCAGTACGTTCAGTGTTATCTGGCGTCAATCCCTCTGCCTGGAAGGTGTGCTCACCCTCCGGTAGCGATGCCGGCATGGGAAGCGTGGTTGTGAAGTTACCAAGTGAGTCGGTAATTACCGCACCAAGCCATGTCGGTGTTGAGTAGACAAAGACATCAACTTGGCTAAATGGCTTGAAGCCAGTACCACTCGTTGTGACCGTATTTCCCTTCTCGATCACGACACGAGCGCTGGTATCTGCGGTATCTCCTTGAACGAATTTGGTTGTCGAGCTAATCGCAAGCGACCAATCTGGAGCAGAGACGATGATGCCGGTCTTCTCCTCATTTGGAGTAACTGTGATTACCTCAGCAGCCTTTCCAGCAGTTTGAAGAACTGGTGCATTTCTCGCTGCTGGGATTGCTGCAGGTCCCGCCTCTTTCGCTGGCTTCTTTGGCGCCTCAGGTTCCTTCACCTCTGGCTTTGCTGGATCCGTTGGAGTTGTTGGCTCCGGGTTCTTTGGATCTGCCGGCTTACTCTTAACCAAAATCGTGACCTTAGCTTCGAGTTCATCGTAGTTAGGGTCGTTTGGCTTGAGCTTTACATTGAGGATATGAGTACCTGGATCTAGCACTGTGCCCGCAGGTGGGGTGTAATCCAAAGTTCCAGGAACGCTCGGCTTTGCGTTGAGCTGAGTTGGGCTCAACGGAGTTGGATATGTAATTGGCTGTGGGTTAAACCAGATGATTGATGCCTTCTTCTTCGCTGGCTTCACCTGAATTGTCACAGTTGTAGTAAGTGGTTCGTAATTGACGCCATCTGTTGGCGTGCAAGTTACCGAGAGAGTGTGAGTTCCCTCTGGCAATACCGTGCCAAGCGCTGGCGTATAGACACAGGTGCCTGGAACGCTAAAGATTGCGTTGAGCTCCTTACCGCCTAGCGCATCGCCAACGAAAATTGGAGCTGGGTTCTTCCAATCAATCGTTGTCTTCTTCTTGACTACCGGCGTCGGCGTTGGGCTCGGATTATTGTTGTTATTGCCATTATTGGCCGCTGCAACTACAAATGATCCAGCCACATACGTGATGGTGTAGTTCGCTGCTGCAGCTCCTGAACAAGATGTGGTTTCAGTCGTTCCCGCTGCCGACGAAATCGTGTAGGTCGTAACGCACGTTGGCTGGGTGGCAAGAACAGAACTGTTCTCAGAATTTACAAAGCCAGAGAAGCTTGCGGTAATAGTTGGAACAGCATCGCCAACACGAATTCCCGTCGGCGAGGAGGCGGTGATTACTAGCGGTGCGGCTAAGACGGTAAAAGTCTCGATTACATCGGTAGCAGGGCCATATGTTCCATTACCCGGTTGGCTCGCCTTGAGTTCGCAAACACCTATGCCTAGCAAGGTGATCGTTGCCCCTGAGGCCGAGCTATTTGGCACGGTACATATTGAAGTTGTGTTACTTACGATGGTTACTGGAGTTAGGTTCTGATTTGATGTGACAGAACCAGTCGGAGATGAGCCATAAGTCTTATTGCCGATAGTTGTCCAGGTAAGAACTTGACTCTGCAAACTAGTTATTGAGTATGTTCCATTGTTATATGTGATGGTGTAATTGCTTGCAGATCCACTACTAAATAACGCATCTGATGGGCGAATGTTGTAGGTTCCATCAGCGGACGGCAAAGTAGTTGTATCGGTGAGCGAGCCAGAGAAGAAGTTATAAGTGATGCCGCTGAGCGTATTTCCGCTAACCAAACCGGTAACTTGATAAGTGAAAGTAGGGGTCGGATCACCAGCGTTCTTACTCTTATTGTCAGCGGTAATTGATAGCGGCTTTGCAGTAACCGTCAAAGTATCTCCAACATAGAGGAGTTGATAATTCGAAGGTAGCGCGAGAGTTCCACGCAGGATTGAGTAGCCACCAACGTTTTCACCAGCGTTTCGCGTCAGCGTGCCGGTGAAGGTATCGCCAGCCTTGAGAGACGGGGTGAAGGAGTAGGTCAGCGCTGGATCGGTTCCGCCGAAGACTTTGGTCTTTGCCGCTGCAGTGACCGTTATTGGCTTTGCAGTGATGGTGAAATTCGCACTCTGATAGGTAACTGTGTAGTTAGCTCCCGGAGTCAAGTTTCCTCGGTCGATGAGATAAGTGCCGACATTTTCGCCGGTTGCTCGCGAGAGAGTTCCAGTCAGCGTATCTGAGCCAACCAGCGTTCCCGTTAGGGTAAAGGTCAGGGTTGGATCAACATCATTGAAGTACTTAGATTTGGCATCTGCTGTAATTGTGATTGCTTTAGGCGAAATTACAAAAGATTGAACTTTCTGGGTAGCTGGTTCGTAATAGGTAGATGTGCCACTCTTCAATCCGCCACCTTGATTGGTCACAATCGTACAAGTGCCTGCTCCAACGATCGTGATCACGCCAGATGAATCAACTGTACAAACCAATGGCGTATCGGAGGAGTAATCCAGTGGCATACCACTATCTGAAGATGGGTTAATTACCGGTGCAGAGTCACCATAGTTGATATCCGAAATCGGATTGAAGGTAATAACCTGAGGGTTGTAGGTTGTTAGCGTAAATTGTCGAATCTCAGATGCATACACGTATGTGCTGTTAGAAACCAATTTCAATCTCACACGATAAAAAATCGTATCTGTCGCATTGATAAATCCCGACAATCCATAATATGGATCAGTTAGATTTACTGAAACTTGAGTAGGGAAAGACCCGGAGAGTTGAAGGTAAGGGTTATAAGACGCCTGTTGTTCGCGGGTCTCCAACGGAGCCGTCGGATCATCGGTCATAAGTACTGTGACCGTATCTGTGCCAGTCTTCCAAACTTGGAACTCAACGGTAACCGGAGTCTGATTTGGATCAACTGTTCCATTAAGTGTTGCATTGCTTGTTGATACCGATGTTGCAGGGTCTGTTGTAGCGGTAGGTGCAGCGACTGGCTGAGTGGTAATGAAGGAGAGAATCTCTCCATATACAGACCCAACACGGATTCGATAGTAATAAATAGTTCCTGATGACAGCCCGGTGAGTGACTTTGTTGATGCGACCGGAATTGAGCCTGAACCAGTAACGCCTACATTCTCCGAGTTAAATGTGGCAAGAGAAGGACTTGTACCCCACTCAAAATAGATGGTCTGACCTGAGTTCGAATTGGGATCGACTGTTCCATTAATTGAAGCGCTTGTATTTGCAATAGAGGTGGCAGGCAGGGTTATGACGTCAATCGGAAGAGTCTGATTGACTGTTGTCGCAGTTTCAAGTGTGCTACTTCCACACACTCCCCCTGCAGTCGTGAGCGAGTAGGAAGCGGGCCCAGAGCCTAAGGTAAGAGAACCAATAGATGCAGTAACGCTATTCTGGTAGGAGAAGGATCCAGAAACTGTACAGGCGTTCTTCTCAATCATTGTGTAGGTCAAAGTTTTTGAACTATTAGCGTTTACCGCGATTGGTTGCGAGAAAATCAACTTGCCGTTTGCATCAAAAGATGGCTCCGCTGTTGCTGCTGTCGCTAAGCGAACCGAACCAGCGAGGTAAGTGAGTAATGAAGAGGGAGAGTCCACCACTTGATCAAAAGTCACAGCACTCGAAGAATTATTAGTCAGGGTAACGGTGTAGTTGAGTTGAGTCTTACCTGAACTCTGAGAAACAGAACCTGAAACAGCCTTAGAGATTGTGGCATTTATTACAATGTTCGCTGCAGAGATAGTTGAGGTCGGCGAACGCCCCAGGTCATTGTGCTTGACTTGGGTACCGCTTGAGATTTGCGCAACCGGGGCGATAGAGGCAGCGCTCGTCGGTTGACCAATGATCTTGAATGTGTAAGTGGCGGTGTAGTAAAGGCGAGTATCTAAAGTACGTAGATTCTTCACTCGAAGAGTGTCGACATATTCGCCTTCAAAGGCATTTGCGTTCTTTGAAGAGTTATTCCAAAACTTTAAGTTTGTGCTGACTAATCGGAGCGCAGAGGTGGGCCAGCTCGACTTTGATACTGGTGAAACCCAGATCATGTCACCATCGATGGCATTACCAGATCCAATCTGACCAGTATCTCCCTCCACGACGATATTCATGGTATTTCCGAGCACATAGCTTGTTGTGGAAGGAGTAATTGTCTGAACTTTGTTTGCTAGGGCTTTGATCGTTTCAGCAACTTTTGTAAAAGTATACTTACAGCTGTATAGCTCGGTGGAGGAATTAAGGCCAGGCTTTCCAGAATAAACGCGGAGAATGTGAGATTGTGCCGTTGATGTATTTGTTGGAGCTTTCAAGAGGAAGAATGCTGTTTTTGTCTCCGAAGAAATGTCTCCAAGGGGAATTGCAGAGTCTGCGGGATTAGCGAGAGAAACTACTCCACCTGAAAAAGTATCGAGCGAGACCCAAACATTGCTCTTCGCAGCGGTGGTGTTAATTTGATAGCCAACATATGACGCATCGACATTCTGCCCCTGGCCAGAGTCGATATAGAAGACAGTGCTGTGGGTTGGTGTTGCTCGAATATTGTTAAATACATAGCTTCCATTACACACATCACTCGCCGTTGCTGACGCTGGTGAAGTACCGGTCATTGCGCTCACCAAAGAGAGGAGCAGGGCTGAGACGAGGGTGAAAATACGGATTTGTGCGCGCTTCATTTAAGCCATCTTTCGGTGGTCGGGCCGCCCCTGCCATCACGTGGGGTGAGGGTGGGGTGAGTTCGTATGAGAACTGTACCCTCAGTATGGCCGTGGGGTGATGTTTTGGGGGTGAACGGGAAGAGCCCTGACCGGTTAAGTCAGGGCTCTTCCCGTTCTGAATTTAACTAGTGGCTATGGCCGCCAGGTCCATGTGAATGGCCGTGGCCTGCCGCCTCAGCCTCTTCCCCAGCAGGACGCTCGAAGACAACCGCTTCGGTTGTAATAAACATCGCTGCAATTGAAGCTGCATTGGCGAGGGCTGAACGGGTCACCTTCACTGGATCGATGACGCCATCCTTGCGGAGATCGCCATAGATATCTGAGGCTGCGTTGAAGCCTTCGTTTGCTGGAAGTGCGCGAACCTTGGCGACTACGACGTAGCCCTCGAGTCCGGCGTTCTCGGCAATCCAGCGAAGTGGTTCGTCGCATGCCTTGCGAACAAGGGCAACGCCGACGGCCTTATCACCGGTGAATCCGAGGTTATCGGCAAGTGCATCAGCTGCATGTACGAGCGCTGCGCCTCCGCCGATAACGATTCCCTCTTCAACGGCTGCACGAGTAGCTGAGATTGCATCCTCAAGGCGGTGCTTCTTCTCCTTGAGTTCAACCTCAGTATGTGCGCCGACCTTGATTACGCAGACGCCACCAGCGAGCTTTGCAACGCGCTCTTGTAGCTTCTCGCGATCCCAATCTGAATCAGAGTTTGCAATCTCGTTGCGGAGCTCTTGAACGCGAGCCTCCACAAACTTTGCATCTCCAGCGCCATCGACGATTGTGGTTGCATCCTTTGAGATAACAACACGACGAGCGCGGCCAAGGTCGGTGATTTGAACTTGGTCTAGCTTCATGCCGATCTCAGCGGAGATGACCTGTCCGCCGGTAAGAACTGCAATGTCCTGGAGCATCGCCTTGCGACGATCACCAAAACCTGGCGCCTTTACCGCAGCTGAAGTGAAGACTCCACGCATACGGTTTACAACGAGAGTTGATAGCGCTTCACCCTCAACATCTTCAGCGATGATAAGAAGTGGCTTGCCTGACTGTGAGACCTTCTCAAGGATTGGCAGAAGTTCAGCAAGCGCTGAAATCTTGCCGGCAGAGATGAGGATGTAAGCATCATCAAGAACTGCCTCCATGCGATCCTGATCGGTGACGAAATATGGCGAGATATAGCCCTTATCGAACTGCATACCCTCAGCGAACTCGAGCTCTAGCGCTGTTGTAGACGCCTCTTCGACGGTGATTACGCCATCCTTGCCGACCTTATCCATCGCCTCAGCGATGAGATCTCCGATTGCGCGATCCTGAGCAGAGATAGTTGCAACATCTGCAATCTCTGCCTTATCGGCGACGACCGATGCATTCTCACGGAGGCGAGCAGATACCGCTGCGACCGCCGCTTCTATTCCAAGCTTGAGATCCATTGGCTGTGCGCCAGCGGCGAGGTTGCGAAGACCTTCCTTCACCATTGCCTGAGCAAGAACGGTCGCTGTTGTTGTTCCGTCACCGGCAACATCGTTGGTCTTGGTTGCAACTTCCTTGACGAGCTGTGCGCCCATGTTCTCAACTGGATCAGAGAGTTCGATCTCTTTCGCAATTGTGACGCCATCATTGGTGATGAGTGGTGCGCCAAAAGTCTTTGAGATAACGACGTTACGTCCCTTAGGTCCGAGCGTTACCTTGACGGTGTCAGCGAGAATGTTGACTCCGCGTTCCATTGAGCGACGAGCATGCTCGTCGAATTGCAGCTGCTTTCCCATAAGAGGCGTAACCCTTACTTCTCGACGATTGCGAGAATGTCGCGAGCTGAGAGAACGAGAAGATCTTCGTTACCTGACTTCACTTCTGTTCCGCCGTACTTGCTGTAAAGAACAACATCGCCGACCTTGACATCCATTGGAACGCGAACGCCATCATCGAAGCGGCCTGGGCCTACTGCGATTACGGTGCCTTCCTGTGGCTTCTCTTTAGCGGTATCAGGGATAACAAGACCTGAAGCTGTAGTTGTCTCCGCCTCATTCGTCTTAACGACGATGCGATCTTCTAGTGGCCGTAGTGCCATGGTGTATCTCCTTCATAGGTGTTGTTTTTGACGTTTCGTCTGACCAATCGGGGAACTGCTGGTTAGCAGTGTCGACCCGAGAGTGCTAACGCAAAGGGTAGTTGGGCTTATTCCCGGCAGCAAATCGGGGTTAGCGAAGCCCTACCTGCTCAACTGGCAGGCTGGAATCGGCATCGAAGGCCCCCTGGGTTGCTGGCCGGCCCGCTGCGACCATCAGTGAGCCGAGAGCTGCGACCATCGCCCCGTTATCGGTGCATAGACCCGGGCTTGGGATCCGAAGGGCGACCCCGGCGGCGGCGCAGCGCTCGGTGGCGACCGCTCGCAGCCGTGAATTGGCGGCAACTCCCCCGGCGATCACCAGCGAATCGATACCGGTCGAACGACAGGCGGCGAGAGCCTTCAATAGAAGTACATCGACCACCGCCTCCTGAAATGAGGCAGAGACATCGGCGCGTATATGGCTCGGGGTTGATTCAAGATATCGAGCAACGGCGGTCTTTAGCCCAGAGAAAGAGAAATCGTATGGACGGGTGGCCCAATCATTGGTCGTTGTTAATCCGCGTGGGAAATCAATCGCAGAGGGATTACCGTCACGAGCATCGCGATCGATTGCTGGGCCACCAGGAAATCCAAGGTTAAGAATTCGTGCAATCTTGTCGAAAGCTTCGCCTGCTGCATCATCCATAGTTGAACCGAGCTTGGTAATTGAACCGGTGATGTCGTCGACTTGAAGGAGCGATGAGTGGCCACCACTCACCAAGAGCGCGATAGTTGGATCAGTCGGTAAATCGTGCGTTAAGTAATCTACTGAGACATGCGCTGCTAAGTGATTAACGCCGTACAGTGGAATTCCGAGTCCTTGCGCAAGGCCAGCTGCAGATGATGTGCCAACTAAGAGCGCACCCACTAAGCCGGGACCTGCAGTTACTGAGATTGCATCGAGATCTTTCAGTGAGACCTTCGCGGTCTTCAGCGCACGTTCGATACTGGGCAACATCGCCTCTAAATGTGCGCGAGAGGCAATCTCCGGAACCACTCCCCCGAATCGAGCATGTTCATCAACGCTCGACGCAATCTCATTTGCCAGCAGAGTGCGGCCATGAACGATTCCAATCGCGGTTTCATCGCATGATGTTTCGATTCCAAGCACTAACGGTTGGCTCACGAGAGCTCCTTCCGCATGACTTGCGCATCAAGGCCTGGTCCGAAGTAATCCATCCGAATTGAAATCGGTAGATAGCCCATCGATTTATAGAGGCCAATCGCTTCTACGTTATCTACCTTTACTTCAAGCATCATGGCGCTCGCCTTACGATCGCGTGACCACTGCTCCATTTGTGCAATAAATTCACGTGCAATCCCACGGCCGCGATGGGAAGGTATAACTCCTACGGTCAGGATGTCCGATTCAACGCCTTCGCCGGGACAGAAGCAGCCGGCATAGCCAACAACTGCATCGCCATCATCTGCGATTGAGAAGAATCGAGTCGCCGGAATTCCAGCGAACTCTTCCTTGAATTGACCGCTACTCCACGGCGAATAAGGAAAGAGCTCGCGATCGAGTGAGACTAATACTGGAATATCGAGCGCTATTGGTTGGCGATAGGTAATCATGAACGCTCCGCCGTTGGAACCGCATCGGGGCGGCGTAGATAGAAGAGCTCTTCAAAGGTATCTCCCTGGGCAAGTGAAACCATCTTTTGCGGTGATGGTGTGAGGCCGAAGATGTGTGCAGGTGCCTCATCTGGTTTAGATACGTTTGGTCCGACAACTCTCACGCCATCGCGATAAGTGGCCCAGTAAATCTCTTTTCGCCGAGCATCGATGGCGACCGTGTATTCGCTCTGATCGACTTCGATTGCATCGAGAGTGCAAACTCCGATACATGGAATCTCTCGAGCGAGGGCGAAGGTCTGCGCAAATGCAATGCCGACGCGAAGGCCGGTATATGGCCCAGGCCCCATGCCAACAATTACTTGGCCCGGAGCTGGGTTATTGGCAAGCGCCTCTGCAACTAACTCGCTGACGGCTCGGCCATGATCGGTAGCGCCTTCGTGAGCGCTCGAATACAAGACCTTCTCGCAATCGAGCAGGGCAACGATTGTCTTTGAAGTTGCGGTATCCATAGTGAGTGAGATTGTCATAGTGAGAATCCGCTCCAGCGAGCACCAACCGGAGTCACCGTCACTTCACGCACATCATCACTACGGTCGATCACGATCTCTAAACGATCCTCACTCAGTCGAGCAGATTCTTCGCCGCCCCATTCAATAACGGTGACCGCCGCTTCACGAGGCGAATCTAAATCGAGATCATCGAGATAGAGCGAAGCTTTCCCAGCCTCAAGCAGGCGATAGACATCGACATGGATCAGCGGGAGCTGCGCCTTATGCACCCGTGAAATTACGAAGGTGGGTGAAGTGACCTCGTTAATTCCGAGCGCCTGCCCGATTCCTTGGACTAAGACTGTTTTGCCGGCGCCGAGCGGACCATTGAGCAGAATGAGATCGCCGGCGCGACATTGGCTACCGATGCGAGCGCCAAGCTGGCGCATCGCCTCCGGGGATTCAATCTTCACAGTGTGAAGGATAGTTGAAGGAAATGAGAGAAGGGCCCCTGTCGCCAGGAGCCCTTCTCTTCTTATTTTCTTGCTATTACTTACCGAAGTTGTACTTGAGATCAGCTGGACGGTAATCCAGATCTGTATTCAAGTATGGAGTTACCTTTGCAAGAGCGGTAAGTGTGCGCTCACCAGGAACCTTTCCAGTGCGGGCAGCGGTAGCGAGCATACGAATCCACGCCATTGTCTGCGCCTTGGAGAAGGTCTGGTGGCCAACGCCTGATGCTGCAGGTGCTGCAGTCAAATCAGGTGCGCCAGCAGCGGTGTACTGGGTGTATGTCTCTGGCGTCATTGCATAGAGAGCGAGAGTGTTCCAGACTGGCTTTGGACCAACCTTTGTCTCTTCCCACTTTGCAAGCGCCTCTTCATAGACAGCCATCTTGCGATCGACATAACGAGCTGAGTTGCCAGCGAAGACCAAACGATCTGCCTCATTAGAGAGCAAGATTGTTGGGTGCTTTGAAGTGAACTCTGACTTGTCGAGATCCTTGAACTTAGCGATAGCTGCTGCATCACCGGTTACACGAGGTGCTGCTGAGAGCACGCCGAGCATTGCGGTGATCGCTTCATCACCTGAAAGTCCGAGGTTGAAACGACCAGCATCAGCCTCATCGAGCAGTGATGCCCAATCAGTCTTGGTGTTGTCGTAGAAGCCAGGGCCGGTGATCTCAGAGATCGACTGGCCAGCGAGAACGCCGGTTGCAATTGCCTCTCCCATGTTCTCAAGTACGGCCACAGTCGCATTGATTGATTGCTCAGGTACGAGAGTTCCAGTTGTGATTCCATCCATATGGGCGCTCTTGGTTGGAATACCAATCAAGAGACCGGTAAGGAGTAGCGCTGAACGCTGCGGGATACCGAATGGCTTAAGAGCTGCTGGATATTCGATTCCTACGTTTCCGTAGTTCACGCTCCACGCCTTTAGGAGTGCTCCGACCTTACCAAGCTCGGCCGCTGATGCCATATGGCCAGCAACGCCCTTGGTACCAAATGCGGTACAACCTTTGATGGTTGGATCGAAGAAGACGCTCATGATGTACATCGCATCGCAGAGTGATTGCATTGAATCTGCGATCGATGGAGTTGTACCGGCCAAAATACCGACTGCGTCGGCATAAGTAGGGTACTTCTCAACAAACGGAGTAATGATTGATCCAGCCTGCGATGATCCGTAGACCACCTTGTGCTTGATCTTGCTGCCGTAGTGTGCGGTAGCGATATCAATTACTTCCTTTAACATCTCAACGCGATAGGTGTTGTTCCAACCACGAAGGCCCTTAACGGTTCCGTCATAGGCAGCAACACCGTGGCCTGAGCGGAGCATCTCGGCAGTCACATCAGTGAGGGTAACTGAGTTACCTGGAGTGATCTCTTCGATGCCCGTTGGCACTGATGCAACGCCAGGGATTGGATATGTTGGACGGAAGCCGTGCTCCCAGAAGAACATTGTTCCCTTGAACTTGGTAGGCACCTTAAATACATAGCTTGCGCCATTGGTGAGTACGCCACCACAGGTCTCAACGCCTTTAACAGTCTGGCAAATTGGTGCTGCCGTCGCTGCCGGTGTTGAGACGATTGCAAGAGTTGCTACGAGCGCTGATGCGCTCAGAGCTGCAATTGACTTACCGAATTTATTGATTCTCATTGGATTAACCCACCTTTGGTAGAGCATCGGCTGCAATTGCAGGACGTGAGTACTTGAGTTCAGTTACTGGACCCTTAGCTGAATCGGTGGTCCACATCTTTCGTGTGCCGCCGATTGGCTTGAGAACAGCAGATGAGTACTCACCGATCCAGAAGCCGGTAAATGCCTCATGAGTCTTTGATGAGTAACCAAGTGGAGCGAGAGCTGCATTGGAGAGCTTTGCTGGGTTGGCCTCAATCCACTTGATGATTCCTTCGCGGGTGAGGTTCTTGCCTGCGCCTTGAAGTGCAGCAGTTGTTAGATAAGCGATATTCATTCCCTGAAGAACGTTGTTATCCCAAATCTTTCCAGAACCTGTTGCCTTGTTGAAGTCATCGTTGATCTTCTTATATGCCTTCACGAAGACATCGTCAGCTTCTCCAGGTGATGGAGCGTGAGATGCTGAAATGACTCCCTCGAGCTCCTTAGCAGAGTCAGCCAAACCGGTTCCGTCTGTGAAGCGGATTGTCTGATAAGTGGTTGCGTCAGCGCCGACCGAAATTACGATCCACTTCGCTGGCTTGTAGCCAATCTTGTTCGCTGAACGAACTGCCTTAGCAAATGCTGATGCAACTGCACCGACAACTACAACTTCGACCTTATTGTCGCGAAGTTGAGTCATTTGAGCGTCGAGACCAGCAACCTGAGTTCCAGCGATAAATGTTGCCGCTGTCTGTCGTGGCACGAAAGTTACGCCCTGGGTCTTAAGACCTTCAACAGTGTTGCGACCGAAGTCATCGGTCTGGTAGAGAATTCCAACCTTCTTATCGCTGAAGTTCTCCTTGATGTACTTTCCTAGGATCTTTGCCTCAACGACATAGGTACCGAGGCCACCAAATGTGGTTGGGTACTTCTTAGGGTCGGTGTAGAAACCGCTGTAACCACTATTGACGAAGAGGTGTGGAATTCCGCGACGGTTGATGTCCTTAATAACTGAGATCTGAGTCTGGGTACCGACTGATCCGACCATCGCGAAGACCTGCTTGTAGAGGTTGCGCGCCGTTGAAATAGTCTTTCCCGCCTTGTACTCATCATTTTCTGCAATCAAAGTGATCTTGCGGCCATTGACGCCGCCCTTTGAATTTACATAATCGAAGTAGGCGCGCATTGCGTCATCTACCTTGTTATAGCCAGGGCTAGCTGCGCCAGTCTGTGGCAACTGCATACCTAAAACGATTTCGGAATCTGTAACTCCTGGCGTTGCCGCACCTTGTGCAGGAAGCGTGCTCGCCATCAAAGTTACTGCGACGACCGCCGATGCAGTGGCCAGGAACTTGCGTGGAGATTTCTGCAGAGATCTGCGATTTATCACTACGTTCACTCTTTCTCTCTTACCGATGTTTGCAAGGAGATCAACGCGTGAAAGGATCACGAGCGGCCTCATTGCCACCAACCCAGAGCTGGGTCGGAACATGGATACGCTAACAGAGGGAAGATTTAAAGTGAATAAAAAGCCGCGAAGACACCAATTTAGGAGGCCGGTCTAGGCGGAAGATAACTTTTATTTACCTTTATGGAGTTTGGTGCCCATTACTCCAGCAGGGTTGATAACCACGGTCACAATGAGCAGGATGCCGGAGAGCAGCGCCGGCAGGTAATCCGAGATTTGGGTTGAAAGTTCAAAATTGCCCAGGAGAAGGTTGATCCAATCGGGGAGGAAGACGACGATCACAGTGCCGATGAATGCACCGGCGATACTGCGAATACCGCCAAGAACCGCCGCAGTCAGCAATGTCAGTGAGAGTGAGACCGGGTAGATACTTGGCGCAACAATTCCGCGCATTCCGTAGAGCGCACCGGCGATGCCTGCGAAGGCAGAGGCTACGACAAATGCAAAAACCTTCTGGCGCGAGTAGTTGATTCCGCTCAGCGATGCTGCGCTCTGATTATCTCGAATTGATTTCCAAACTCGACCGGTACGAGATAGCAAGATATTTGATGCGAAGAAGAGGGCAATCAGTGCAAACGGTAGAACTGAGTAGAGCTCCCACTCTTCATAGGTAATCTCACCGAGCAAATTACTCAACCACTCAGGAGGATAGCCAACATCAATCGGCAAACCTTCATCACCTTTAAATACTGAGAAGAATCGATTTGCTAGGGTTGGAATTGCAAGTGCGACTACGAGCGTAGTACCCGCGAGGTATGGTCCCGAGAGGCGAGCTGCTGCAGCACCGAGTAATAACCCAGCTAGAGCTGCACCGAGCATCGCGACCGGAACCGCCAACCACATCGAAAGTTGGTAATGCGTAATCACCAATCCAGCGGTGTAACCACCAACTGCCATCAGCGCACCTTGGCCGAGCGATAACTGGCCTGAGATGCCTGTTAAAAGGGTTACCGACAAGACACCTATAAAGTAAATCAATACTAAGGCCAGTTGTGATTGATTGTACGAGTCCAAATTAGCTTGGGCGAAGATGATCAGTAGGGCAAAGATTAAGGTTCGAATCAAGCTCTTGCGGAAGATGGAGTGGTGTTTTGTGTTAGACACGACGAGAATCCTTTCCGCTCAAGATGCCTCGCGGCTTAACAATGAGGACAAAAATCAAGAGGGCCAATATTGAGATGAAGACATCCTCTGGGCTCAAATAGAAGGTGACAAACGAAATAAGTAGGCCGACGATAAAACCGCCGAGCACTGCACCAATTGGACTATTGAGTCCGCCGACTACTGCTGCGGTAAAGCCAACTATGAGTGCGAGATCAAGAGTATTTGGCGATAAGTTCGAGGACGGTGTAATCAATAAGCCTGCGAGTGATGAGGCAGCGCCTGAAATCGCCCAACTGAGTGTGCGGGCATGGTTTGTGCGAATTCCACTGAGCTTTGCGACTTCCTGGTTGAGAGCGGTAGCGCGCATCGCAAGCCCCATACCGGTCTTCTTAAAGAAGAGGGTAGTAATCGCAAGAGCAATGAAAACCACTGAGACAACAAAGACGTCGAAGGAGGTAAATGGCATTACCGTCCCGCCGACGGTAAAGCCCTCTTGCTTAAATGGCGCAGGGAATCCGCGCTCCTCTGCTACCCAGATGATTCCCGCCATCGACTGGAGTACGCCGAGGATTCCAAGCGAAGCGATAACAGGTACGGCTGCTCTCATCGTCTCGCTATTGAGAAGTTCGCCCCGCTTCTTATGCGAGAGTGGGCGCATCACCAAAATATCTAGAAGTGCGCCGAGAACAGCGCCAGCAAGAATCGCAACGATAAAGCCGAACCAATATGAGTAGCCGCTGATAATCATCGTTGAGGCGATATAGGTACTAAACATCGCCTGACCCATTTGCGCAAAATTCACGATACCTGCTCCGCGCCAGACAATCACAAGGCCGAGTGCGACCAATGAATAGACCGCACCATTGGCAAAACCAGAGAAGAGGGCTGATAGGAAGGTGTTCATCAGTACCCCAAATATGCTGCTCGAAGGGTGGCATCTGCTTTGAGCTCTGCCGCTGGGCGATCTGCGACTACTTTGCCAAGGGCTAAGAGAATGCCGTGATCAGCAACTCCGAGAGCAGTGTTTGCGTTCTGCTCAACCAATAGAACAGTCAGCCCGGTAGTGCGGCAGAGTGAATTAATTGTGTCGATGATTTGCTCGACAACAAGTGGAGCTAGTCCAAGTGAAGGTTCGTCGAGTAGCAAGAGCTTTGGTCGTGAGACAAGTGCTCGACTTATTGCCAACATCTGGCGTTCGCCACCAGATAGCGTTCCTGCTAACTGCTTGCGACGTTCTTGCAAGCGAGGAAAGAGTTGATACATCTCATCCATAGCCGCTGCGACATCGCTACTAAATTTACGGCGACGAAAGAGCGAACCCATCTCAATATTCTCTTCAACGGTGAGTTCGGCGATGACGGCATGGCCTTCAGGAACATGAGCAATTCCACGGCGAACTATCTCTTCTGGTCGCAGACCGATTATCGACTCGCCCTGCCAGGTGATCGTTCCAGAGGTCGCATGTTCAAGGCCAGAGATTGTGCGGAGCAAGGTGCTCTTGCCTGCGCCATTTGCGCCGATCACGGTGGTTATCTTCGACTCAGCAGCAGCCATCGAAATACCATCAAGGGCAACGACCGAACCAAATCGGGTTACTAAGTTCTCGACTTTAAGCATGGGTTGTTCCTAGATAGGCGGCAAGCACTGCTGGATCGCGCTTTACTTGATCGAAGGTACCGCTGGCAATCACCTTGCCGAAGTTAAGGACGTAAACCTTGTCCGAGATATCGCCGATAAAATCAACATGGTGCTCAACAATTACAATTGAACACTTACGTTTCAACTGCTTTAGTAGCGCAGCAAATTTATCAATATCATCTTGGCCTAAACCCGCTGCTGGTTCATCAAGTAAGAGAATCTTTGGTTCAGCGACAAGTGCTCGAGCAATCGATACTCGCTTTGTCTCCGGGTAGGTAAGTTCATCTGGCATCTTCGCCGCCACATCGAGCGCACCAGCCCAAGCAAGTGCGGTATGAGCGCGATCGCGGAGTTCGGCCTCTGACTTGGATGAGAGACCTAGTGCATCTTTAAGAAAATTGGTCTTGCTATGAAGATCTGCACCGATCATTACATTTTCAATAACGGAGAGGCCGCCAAAGAGACCCACGCCTTGAAGAGTACGGCTGATCTTGTAATCAACGAGTTGATGGCTTGCTGGCCATGAAACCTTCTCGCCCTCAATTGCGATCTCACCGCTCGTTGGTGCAACCAACCCTGAAATCGAGTTGAAGATAGTTGTCTTGCCAGCGCCATTGGGTCCGATAAGGCCAACAATTGAGTTCTCTGGAATATCGAGGAAGACATCGTCGAGGGCGGTGAGGCCACCGAATTTAACGGTGAGATTGGAGATGGAGAGCACGTGGTTCGACACCTGGAATCTCCTTTGACTCACCGAATAAATCGCCTAGTAAATATGTGCGGAGTAGATTCTAGGCACACGAGGTCCAATTCGGGTCACAATCTCGTAATTAATGCTGCCGCTGGCAGCTCCCCAATCGTCTGCGGTGTATTCGCCATGCGAGCCATTACCGAAGACCACAACCCAATCCCCCGAAACCGCCTTTGAATCTGGACCTAGATCTACTACGAATTGATCCATAGAGACGCGGCCGATGATGGGAGCCCGCTTGCCGGCAAACCAGACACCGGCATCCTGGGCAATGCGTGGAATTCCATCGGCATATCCCATCGCTACAACTCCCAATTTGGTGTCGCGATCGGTAACGGCTGTTGCACCGTAACCAACTGGAGTGCCGGCCGGAACATCTTTTACAAGATAGAGCGCGGCTCGCAATTGCATCGCTGGTCGTAAATTGAAATCTTTAGCAGAACCCATCGTTACATCAGGAGTGAGGCCGTACATTGCGATTCCGGTTCGCACCATATCGAAGGCAGCTGCGGGATGGGTAAGAGTCGCAGCTGAATTTGAGAGGTGGCGAATGATTGATGTGTAACCAAAACTCTCTAGCGTTGCCACCATCTCTTTAAATCGATTGAGCTGTTCGAGATTCTGAGCTTCATCTGGTTCATCGGCGCGAGCAAAGTGTGAGAAGACTCCGACGATATCGATTCCGGCAACATCATGGGCATCGATCTTCGACCACTCGCTTAAGAAACCACCGCGAGTCATTCCGGTATCGAGTTCGAGATGCACACGCGCTCTCTTCTCAGTTGAAGCGGCTTGAATCTCATGGAGCGCTTTAATCGAACCTGCAGCTAAATCGATATCGCGATCGATTGCGCTCTTAAAGTCAGAGCCAGGTTGCACCAGCCAGGAGAGAATCGGCGCAGTAATGCCGGCATCGCGAAGCGTGATTGCCTCTTCTAGTAAAGCTACGCCGAGCATCGATGCACCAGCCTCGAGAGCAGCCTGCGCTGTCCGTACCAAGCCATGGCCATAGGCATCGGCCTTTACGACAGCCAGGAGGTTGGTTCCTGCCTTCTCTTTCAGGAGCGCAACATTGTGCTTGATTGCGCTGAGATCAACTACCGCTTCAGCTCTCATCGCTCAATCACCACCATGGCAGAGGCGATTCCGGCATCATGTGAGAGCGAGAGGTGCACCTGTGCGCCATCAACTAAGTCGGCAATCTCGCCCCGGAATAGAAAAGCTGGCTTGCCATTGAGGAGATTGATTACCTCAGCGTCGTGCCAAGCAAGTCCATGATCTGGGCTAAGCGCTTTATAGAGCGCTTCCTTAGCGGCAAAGCGCGCAGCAAGTGACGACTCATTCACTTCTCGCTCTGATTCGGTAAATAATTTTTCGCGAAGGTGAGGGGTACGTTCGAGGGATTGGTGGAAACGTTTGATATCAACTACATCGATACCGATTCCATCAATCATGGCGTCAGATTAGTGCAATTGGCTATCGGATGGAAAGTATCGATCGATTGCAATAATCAACACGAGCAACGAACCACCAAGAAGCAGTCCGCCGAAGAGATCTGAGAACCAATGAGTATTTCGAAGTAGCGAGACGATGCAGACGGTCAGCGAAAGCGTCGCCACACCAGCGCTTGCGAGACGACCACGATATCTATCTACATGTGCATAGCGATAAATCAGATATGCCACTACACCCCAGATAAAAATCGCATTTGAGGCGTGGCCACTTGGGTATGACATCCCGCCAGCATGGAGAAGATCGAAACCAACGCGCGGTTTGGTGCGACCGAGCGCATATTTAAAGCCACCGACAACGATATTGAGCGATAAGAATGCCAAGATACCAAGATTGATTGGCCGCCAGGATTTAAAACGGCGAGAGATATAGATTGCAACAATCGCCAGCGCAATTCCGGAGACGCTTCGGAGCCCCAAATCATCGAGTCTGCGGATAATAAAAGCTGATAACCCGCGAAACTCTGGATGATCGCTATTGCTAAAGTGGCGGTCAATTTCAGTTATAAAGCCATAGGTAATTACTTGATAAGTAATAAAGAGATAACCGGCGAGGAGCCCAGCGCTCCACTTAAGCGCCCGGCGCATCTGACGGCGGCGGTTTGCGAGCATCAACTACTCAACAGTGACGGACTTGGCCAAATTACGAGGCTGATCAACATCGGTTCCTCGCGCTACCGCAATCTCGTAGGCGAAAACTTGGAGTGGCACAGTCGCAAGGACTGGCTGGAAGAGCGGCGATGATGCTGGAATCCGAATGATGTGCTCAGCGCCAATAACCTCTGCACCTTCTTCGGCTATCACAATAACGCGTGCGCCGCGAGCTTTTACCTCTTGAATGTTGCTCAACATCTTCTCATCCAATTGGTGTTCATCTGCAGCGGGCAGAATTGCGATCACCGCTGTTCCCTCTTCAATGAGAGCGATTGGCCCGTGTTTGAGTTCGCCGCCAGCAAATCCCTCAGCATGGATATATGCGAGCTCCTTCAACTTAAGAGCTCCCTCTAGCGCAACCGGATACTCGATACCGCGGCCAAGGAAGAGGACGGTGTTATTGGTTGCAAATTTACGAGTGAGTTCGCGAAGTGGTTCGACCGTCTCAAGGATTTGCTCCACTTGTCCTGGAAGCTCAAGCATCTCGTTATAGAGGTCTCGTACTTGGGCATCGGTGAGAGCGCCATTGACCTGCGCCAACTTCAACCCGATGAGATAGACGGCAACGATTTGGGTAAGGAATGCCTTGGTTGATGCGACTGCAATCTCTGGACCAGCATGGGTATAGAGAACTGCATCAGATTCACGTGGAATAGTGGATGAGTTGGTGTTACAGACCGCTAATACTCGAGCTCCGGAGGCTTTTGCATGGCGCACAGCCATCAAGAGATCCATGGTTTCGCCGGATTGAGAGATAGCGATGACCAATGAGTTCTTATCAACAATTGGGTCGCGGTAACGGTACTCGGATGCAATCTCAACATCGACAGGAACTTTCGCCCACTTTTCGATTGCATACTTAGCGACCATACCCGCGTGATAAGCGGTGCCGCAGGCGATAACTGAGATTCGCTTAATATCGCGGATCTCAGCATCGGTCATATGAAGTTCATCAAGGAGAATTTGATTGTTATCGGAGAGACGACCAATCAAGGTATCGGCAATCGCCTTTGGCTGATCAAAGATCTCTTTCAACATAAAGTGGGCATATCCACCCTTTTGAGCGGCAGCTGCATCCCAAGTGATTTCGTATTCGCGAAGTGGCAGCGCTTTTCCATCGAGATCGCAGATTTCAATGCCCTTAGGCGAGATTGTGACGACCTCGTCTTGACCAAGTTCGACCGCGCGCTTTGTGTAATCGATAAAGGCGGCAACATCTGAAGCTAAGAAATTCTCGCCATCACCTAACCCGGCAACGAGCGGTGAGTTTCGACGAACTCCGACGATAGTCTGTGGCGCATCTGCGTGGATGGCGAGCAAGGTAAATGATCCACGGAGCCGCTTAACTGCTGCGCGCATCGCTGCTGTGAGATCGCCACCATGTTCTTTGCGAAGATCAGAGAGTAGGTGAGCTACTGATTCAGTATCGGTCTCTGACTCAAATTTATGTCCGCGGCTCTGCAGTTCAACTTTGAGCTCGGCATAGTTCTCGATAATTCCATTATGGATAACTGCCAGCTTTCCCTCGTTATCGAGATGAGGGTGGGCATTGCGATCGGTTGGGCCGCCGTGGGTTGCCCAACGAGTGTGACCGATTCCAGAGTGCACGGTTGGTAGATTCGCAGGGAGCGCGCCTTCGAGATTTGCTAACTTACCGGCGCGCTTTTCAACGAAGAGCGAAGTGCCAGTTCCGAGAGCGATTCCAGCAGAGTCATAGCCACGGTATTCGAGGCGACGCAGACCTTCAACGATGGGGGTAAATGCGGATTGCGGTCCGGTGTAACCCACGATTCCGCACACGAATTAGTTCCCCAGTTCTGCCTTTACAACCGCAGCAAGTGATGATGCGATCTCTTGGGCAAGGCTATCACTCGAGGCTTCTACCATCACGCGTATCAGCGGCTCGGTACCAGAGGCGCGAAGCAATACCCGTCCTTCATCACCCAACTTTGCCTCGGCAGCGGTGACTGCATCTGAGATGAGAGCAGATTGACCGAGCTTCTCTTTAGCTACATTAGAAACATTGATAAGAACTTGTGGGAAACGATCCATCGCTGCCGCGAGTTCGGCAAGTGGCTTACCGGTGCGAACAACTTCTTGGGCGAGTGCGAGCGCGGTAAGAATTCCATCACCCGTTCCGGCATGTTCGCGAATAATCAGGTGGCCCGATTGTTCGCCACCGAGTGAGAAGTCACCCGAAATCATCTGCTCGAGAACGTAACGATCACCAACTGCAGTTGTGATTACCTTAATGCCCGACTTTTTCATGGCGTGGAAGAAGCCAAGATTGCTCATTACTGTGGCGACGATCGTTTCATCCTTCAGCCGCCCTTGAGCTTTAAAACCGTTGGCTAAGATGGTCATGATTTGATCGCCATCGACGATAGCGCCAGATGCATCGACCGCTAAGCAGCGATCAGAGTCTCCGTCGTGTGCAATACCGAAGTCGGCCTTATGGGCGACGACTGCAGCTTGCAAATCTGACATGTGAGTAGATCCGCAACTCTCGTTGATATTCCAGCCATCTGGAGAGTGATGGATAGCAACAACTGTCGCTCCGGCTCTCTCATAAACCAATGGAGCTACTTGGGATGAAGCGCCATTTGCGCAATCCACGACAATCTTCAAACCTGCAAGTGGAGTCGATACCGATGCTAAGAGATGATCGATATAACGTGCAGCGGCGCCTGAATCTTCAACGATGCGACCAACTGCGCGACCCGTTGGTCGCTCCCATGGCTCGCCCATTCGCTTCTCAATCGCAGCCTCAACTGCATCATCGAGCTTTCCGCCGCCGCGAGCAAATAACTTGATGCCGTTATCGGGCATTGGGTTGTGTGAAGCAGAGATCATGACGCCGAGATCTGCACCGGTAGCAGCTACCAGGTGCGCCACCGCTGGCGTTGGTAGAACTCCAACGCGATAGACATCAACACCGGCCGATGCCAAACCAGCGATGACCGCTGCTTCCAGGAACTCACCAGAGGCGCGAGAGTCTTGGCCGACAATGGCGCGCGGACGCTTGCCCGCATTAGAGGAACTTTCAACGAGGATATGTGCCGCCGCAACCGCTGCTGCGAGCGCGGTTTCAGCGGTGAGAACAGAACCGTTCGCTAAACCACGAATCCCATCTGTTCCAAAGAGAGCCACGTGGACCTCCTAGTAACAAATGGGAATGCGGATGAAAAGTTTGATTAACGCTTTGAGTACTGTGAGCGCTTACGTGCCTTCTTAAGGCCGTACTTCTTACGCTCGATAACGCGTGCATCACGTGAGAGGAAGCCAGCCTTCTTAAGCGCTGGACGGTTCGCTTCACGATCGATCTCGTTGAGCGAACGCGCTACACCGAGACGAAGTGCGCCAGCCTGACCTGAAACTCCACCACCATTGATGCGAGCAAATACATCGTAAGAACCTTCAGCGCCAACGGTGCGGAATGGCTCAGATACGAGCTGCTGATGCACCTTATTTGGGAAGTAGTTCTCAAGAGTCTTGCCATTTACTACCCAGCGACCTGTTCCTGGAACGAGGCGAACGCGAGCAACTGCCTCCTTACGACGACCGGTGCCAGCACCTGGTGCTGTGATCGCCTTACGGTTTGTTGCTGCTGCTGGTGTTGAAGAAGAGTAAGAAGTTGGAACTTCGTTCTCATCAAGCTCGAAAGTTGTATCTGACATATTTTCTTTTCCCTTACTTGATGATCTGTGAAACTTGGTTGAATACGTATGGAACTGGTGCCTGTGCAGCATGTGGATGCTCTGGACCTGCATAGACCTTGAGCTTGCCAGCCATCTCGCGACCTAGACGGTTCTTTGGAAGCATTCCCTTGATCGCCTTCTCTACAGCGCGTGTTGGGTGCTTCTCAAGGAGTTCGCCATAAACAGTCGATGTAAGACCGCCTGGGAAACCTGAGTGATGGTGTGCAAACTTAGTTGTTGTCTTTGAGCCAGAGAGCGCGATCTTCTCAGCGTTGATTACGATGACAAAGTCACCCATATCCATATGTGGCGCGAAGGTCGCCTTATGCTTTCCGCGAAGAAGGGTCGCAGCATGAGTTGCGAGACGACCGAGCACGACATCCTGTGCATCGATAACGTGCCACTTACGGACTACGTCGCCTGCCTTTGGGCTATATGTACGCATGCTTTTATACCTACTTCTTCTCGATTGAACTTTTCTAAGCGCCTACTGGCGCAGGGGTTGAACTTTACCCGCCCCCATGGGCAGGGTCAAAATCGGCCCATTTTGATGGCTCAGACGGCAAGCCGTTGAATTAAAAGACCGGTTCTGGGCTCTCATAGACCTGGCCGTCGTCGCCGAAGACGAGAAAACGGGTAAATCCACGCGTAAACCAGCGATCGTGGGTGACTGCCAAAACTGTCCCCTCGTAGGCATCGAGGGCTCGCTCCAAGCTCTCGGCGCTAGCGAGGTCGAGGTTATCGGTCGGCTCATCGAGAAGGAGGAGGGTTGCGCCAGAGAGTTCGAGCAAGAGGATTTGAAATCTCGCCTGTTGTCCGCCGGAGAGAGATGAGAACTTCTGTTCAGCTTGTTGATCGATCTCATACTTTCGCAATACCGATTTAGCTGGACCTAATTGGAGCGAATGCATCTCCCATAAAATCTCAAGGAGAGTCTTACCTTCAAATTCTGGATGAGCATGGGTTTGAGCAAAGTAGCCGACCTCTACTCGCGCACCTAACTTGAAGGTTCCGGTGTATTTCATCTCCTCCCCCGATATCAATCGGAAGAAGTGAGATTTTCCGGTTCCGTTCTTTCCCAAGATTCCAACGCGATCTTGGAAGAAGACCTCAAAGTTAAATGGTTTGGTCAGAAACTCTCCAGAGCCATTTTCGATTGCAACGTTCTCAAAGGTAAGTGCGCGCAAGCCGGTACGTCCGCCTTTAAGTCCTACTCGGACATCCTGCTCGATTGGTGGCGCAACTGGCGCGCCTGCCTCTTCAAACTTACGTAAGCGAGTCTGCATCGCGTGGTACTTATTGGCCATATCGGGAGAGCTTGCTGCCTGAACTTGAAGTGTCTTGACCAAGTTGATGAGTCGCTCGTGCTCTTGCTCCCAACGAAGCAACATCTCAGCAAATCTTGCATTGCGAGCTTTACGCGCTTCATGCCAGGTTGAGAACTTTCCGCCATGAACCCAGGTGGTATTGCCGGTAATTCCTTGCTCGAGCGCGACTATACGAGTTGCGGTGTTCTCTAGTAGTTCGCGATCATGGCTAACAAAGAAGACAGTCTTCTTCGTCTCGTTGATGACCTTCTCCAGCCAACGTTTCGACGGTACATCGAGGTAGTTATCCGGTTCATCGAGAAGAAGCACCTCTTCTGGTCCTTCTAGCAGTGCGCGAACAACGAGCTTCTTCTGTTCGCCTCCTGAGAGCGTGCTGACCAATCTCTCTGCAACTTCATCAAATGGCTTGCCAAGCATCTCGGTGCAACAGACATCCCAGATAACTTCGTACTCGTATCCCCCGACATCGCCCCATTCGATGATTGCTTGGGCATATGCCATCTGCGACTTTTCGCTATCTTCGGCGAGCATCGCTGCTTCGGTAGTGATCACTTTCTCTGACGCATCACGAATGTTCTTAGGTGCAACAGATAACAACATCTGACGTACCGTGGTCTCATCGCGAACCGAACCGATGAATTGGCGCATCACACCCAAACCACCAGTGATTGCGACTTGGCCTTCATCAGGTGAGATATCACCGCAGATCATGCGAATAAGAGTGGTCTTGCCTGATCCATTTGGGCCAATCAGGGCAACTTTCGCGCCATCTCCTACTCGAAAGGAAACATCGTTGAGGAGCACTCGACCATCAGAGAGCGCGTATTCAACTCCCGAGACATCAATATGGCCCATAGTTATAAATCTCCACGGCGGGCAACTGTGATCTTTGCTCGCTCAAGGAGTTGGTCATCCGATGGGTAATCGACACGGTAGAGAGTGAGACCTCGAGCTGGAAAGACCAATGAATCCGAGACTCGCTCTTTATTGGCTAAGAGCTCAGAGATCCAGCTAGCGGGCTTTCGACTATCTGCAACGCAGACAACTGCGCCGACTAGGTTGCGGACCATTGAATAACAGAAAGCATCGGCAACTACATCTGCAACCAACAGCCCTTCAGGGGTGCGGACCCAGTGATACTTCTCAAGGGTGCGAATAGTGGTTCCGCCTACCTTGAATTTACAGAAGGCTGCGTAGTCATGGGTGCCCAAGAGGAGGGCTGATGCCTCATTCATGGTCTTCTCATCGAGGTGGCGATACCACGGGGCAACATCGAAGCGTTGCGCCGGCGTAATCACCTGATTGTCATCGAGAATCTTGTAGGTGTAGTAACGACGAAGCGCAGAGAAGCGAGCATGAAAACCGCTTGGCGCATCGGAGATCTCAATGATACGAACATCTTCATCGAGGATTCGATTGAGTTTGTAACGCAAATCCTTATAGGTCAGATCGCGATCAAAGGCAGAATCAGCCACATCGATATGGATCACCTGGCCGGTGGCATGGACTCCAGCATCGGTACGACCGGCGACTACTGAATCGATATCGTGGCGAACGATTCGAGCAACCGCTTCTTCAACCATATCTTGAATGGTTCGCTTATCTGGCTGAGCTGCCCAGCCGGAGAACTGAGTTCCGTCATAAGCGATGTCGAGACGTAAACGACGAAACCCACTCTCTGGGAAGAGAGTGGGTTCGGCCATTTAATCTAGGGTGTCGTTAGATGAGTAACGAATTACTTATCTGTAACGAGCTCGATCACTGCCATAGGAGCGTTGTCGCCCTTACGTGGGCCGATCTTGGTAATGCGTGTGTATCCACCTTCGCGGTTAGCGAATGTTGGAGCAATCACTGTGAAGAGCTGATGTACAACGCTCTTGTTAGCGATGCGCGCTGCAACTTCACGACGTGCTGCGAGGTCACCCTTCTTGCCGAAGGTGATGAGCTTCTCAGCCAAAGGACGAAGGCGCTTGGCCTTTGCCTCTGTTGTTGTGATCTTGCCGTGCTCGAAGAGCTGCTCTGCAAGAGTACGAAGAATCAAGCGCTCATGTGATGGGCCTGAACCCAAACGAGGACCTTTAGTTGGCTTTGGCATTTGTTATTTCTCCCTTATGCCTGATCCGCGTCAGCGAAGTCTTCATCTGATGCGTTGTAGTTCTGGTGTTGTGATGGATCGAAGCCCGCTGGTGAGTCCTTGAGAGACATTCCCATTGAGTGAAGCTTCGCCTTGATCTCATCAATTGACTTTGATCCGAAATTACGGATATCGAGTAGGTCAGCCTCTGAACGGTTGATCAACTCGCCAACTGTGTGAATGCCTTCGCGCTTCAAGCAGTTGTATGAGCGAACTGTGAGATCGAGATCTTCGATTGGAAGAGCGAGATCTGCAGCAAGTGCTGCATCGAGAACTGAAGGACCCATTTCGATACCTTCTGCATCAACGTTAAGTTCGCGAGCAAGACCGAAGAG
>JACCDW010410635.1_pt1 | contig 123357 bp, 149 predicted proteins | sample 7449781 | NCBI WGS metagenome assembly JACCDW01 (sample SAMN15323449, study PRJNA562643) | freshwater metagenome | isolation source: river surface water | place: USA:Blue River Watershed | collected 2017-08-18 | reverse complement strand
CTGGTCCTAGAAATTCCCCAACGGAAACTTATACATTTAATCCATATACTCAACAAGAATTTGAAGCTGCTTATAGTGAATCCTCTACAGTTTTAAATATTGATACTAGAGCACTTGAACTTCCATCCGAAGTAAATGATTATGGGCAAGCAATTGCAAATATGGAAATAATAGGACAAACTTCCGGTGCAGTTGCTAGAGTAAAAGATATTAGATTATTCTCTGATAATAGCGGTAGATTAGTTGGATCATTCTATGTTCCTGACCCAAATACTACAGGTAATCCAAAATGGATTAATGGAGAAAATACATTTACAATTATTGATACCTCAACTTTAGATCAAATTAAACTTGTAGAATTTATTCCTAATTCTAGAATTAATGAAAGTAGCGCGGAAGCAGAATTTACTTCTAGTGCAATTCTCAATATTGCAGAAACAAATATATTAACAACAAGAAATATTAGAATAATTCCTCCTAGAAACATTAATACTACTACAATAACTAATACAACAATAAACACAACAACAGTTTCAACTACAGTTAATCCTGGTGCTACTCAAATATCACAGCCTTATGATCCATTAGCACAATCTTTCTATGTATTTGAAGATACTGGAATATTCTTAACTTCAGTAGAAGTTTATTTTGAAACAAAAGATGATTCTAATATTCCAGTAACTCTTCAGATTAGACCGCTTCTTGCTGGTGTTCCAAGTAATGTTGTTGTTCCTTTCTCTGAAGTTACTTTAACTCCGGATCAAATTAATCTTTCTGTAGATGGAACTGTTGCTACTAGATTCACTTTCCCTTCCCCAGTATATTTACAGGGACCTCAACAGCAAACAGTTAGACAAGCTCCTATTGCAAGTCAAACTCAAGCGGAATATGCAATTGTTTTAATATCAAACAGTCCAAATTATAGAGTTTTTGTTACTGAACTTGGACAAAAAGATATTATGACTGGAGTACTAGTTGATAGACAGCCTACTTTAGGTAGTATGTTTAAATCTCAAAATGGAAGCGTATGGACTCCATCTCAGTTAGAGGATCTTAAATATAAAATTTATAGAGCTGATTTCCAAGCACAAGGAACTTTACGATTATTCAATCCTGTTCTTGGAATGGGAAATAAAAAAGTTACCGTAACTGGTCCAAATCAATTTGAATTTTTATCTAAGAGAGTAATGGTAGGTCTTGGATCGACTGGATACTCTAATAATGTTGTTCCTGGGGTTACAATTTCACAAGGAAACTCTACAGGAACTCTTATTGGAATTGCTGGAAGCATTACAACTGGAGTGAATTTAGGAGTAACAATATCAAATGCTGGAGTTGCATATACTGATGGTGTTTATACAAATGTATCTTTAGAGACTGAAACTGGATTTGGTATAGGAGTAATTGCTAATATTGGAGTATCAAGTAATCAAATTTCTACGGTAACAATAACAAATGGAGGAATAGGATATCAGGTAGGGGATTCCCTTATTATACCCCCTATTGGTCAAGGTGTAGGAGTTGGTGGTAAGTTAACTGTTACTTCAATAAATTCACCTAACACATTTGTATTAGATGAAGTTCAAGGTAATTTTACTGCAGGTATTACTACAATAAAATATACTAATTCATCTGGAAATATTGTTGATATTGGATCTGGAGTTAATATTCAAAGTATTACTGAAGATCAATATTATGATGGATTGCATATTAAAGTTTATCAAGTTAATCATTGTATGCATTCATATGAAAATTATGTTGAAATTAGTGATTTTAGACCATCTTCTGATGAAATAAATTCTACATTATCATCGGAACTTCTTAGTACAGATAGCACAGAAGTAACTTTAGTTTCTTCTTCTGGATTTGAGACATTTGAAGGTCAAGCTGTATCTCCAATTAATCCTGGTTATATTATAATTGGAAATGAAATAATATCATATACAAGTGTTTCTGGAAATATTTTAAGTGGAATTTCTAGATCAGTAGATGGGACTCAAGCCATTACTTATAGTCAAGGAACTATAGTTTATAAATATCAATTTAATGGCGTTTCTTTAAGAAGAATAAATAAAGTTCATAATTTTGCCGAAGTAGATTCCACTAACACTGGAAGATATCCAATTGAACTTAATAGTTATTATATTAAGATTGATATGGGAAGTACCGATTTTGAAGGTAATTTAATAGGGACAAATAGAGAAAATAGTCTGTACTTCTCACGAAATATTCAATCAGGAGATATTGGAACAATTATTTCAAATAATATTCAATATGAAGTGTTGACCGCAAATATTCAAAAATTAGTTCCAGCAAAAACAAATATCATTTCAAGAGTAAGAACATTTACTGGGACAAGTATAAGTGGAAATGAGAGATCCTTTATTGATAGAGGATTTGAGCAAGTTGAGATAGATAGTCCAATCTATTTTACTGAACCTAAATTAATTTGTTCAAAAGTTAACGAAGAAAGATTTATTGACGAATCTCCTGGAAATAGATCTTTTACAATGGAGTTACAATTTGAAACTTCTGATAGTAGAGTTTCTCCAGTAGTTGATAGTATTAATTCTGCAATAACTTTAACTAGTAATTTAATTAATAGTCCAAATGGTATAGGAGAAAATTCAACTTACTCCACAAGTCAAAATGTAAGAAGTATTGATAGAGATGATCATGATGCCATTTATATTTCTAAGATCACTAGATTACAAATTCCCGCTAATTCTATTAAGGTAATTTTAAGTGCTAGTAGAAATGATTTAAATGACGTTCGTGTTTTATATCAAATTTTTAGAGATGATGAGTCTAATTCAACTCCTTCATTCCAATTATTCCCAGGATATTCTAATTATAGAGTAGATGGAGTTGGAATAAAGAGAGTTATAGATCCATCTCAAAATGATGGCTCATCTGATTCATTTGTACTAGAAACATCAGATCGCTCGTTTAAAGATTATGAATATTCTATTGATGATTTACCTGATTTTAATGCTTTTGCAATAAAAATTGTAATGGCAAGTACTAATCAGGCAACTCCACCATTAATTAAACAATTAAGAGCAATAGCAACAGTAAAGCCTAGAATATGAATTACATAAAAGTAAAAGATAAGGAAAATCTCATTAGAGATATTAACTCTAATGGGATAGTTAATACAGATTTAGAGGCATATGAAAAATATGTTGAAAATTATAAAAATAAATTAGCTGAATCTAAAAAAATAGAAACTATTCAAACTGAAGTTAATCAAATTAAATCTGATTTAGAAGAAATTAAAAATATGATGAAAATAATGTTAAATAGTAATAAAATAGATTAAAAATGGCAAAACCATCTTCAAGGCAAGAACTAATAGATTACTGTAAAAGAAAACTTGGGGCTCCAGTATTAGAAATAAATGTAGCTGATGAACAGATTGAAGATCTTGTAGATGATGCTATACAATTTTTTCAGGAACGACATTTTGATGGGGTAGCCCAAACTATTTTAAAGTATGAAATAACCCAAGAAGATATAGATAGAGCCAGGGGTTCAACCGGACAAGGAGAACTATCTAAAGTAGGTATAGCAAAAACTTATACTTATAAAGAAAATTCAAATTATCTTGAAATCCCTGATCATATTATAGGAATTAATCGCATATTTAAATTATTTGGTGGAAATAGCCTTGGATATGGGATGTTTAATTTTAAATATCAATTATTTTTAAATGATATTTACTATTGGGGGTCTACAGATATTTTGAGTTATTTTATGACAAAAAGATACATAGAAGATCTTGATTGGATATTAAGTCCCGATACAATGGTTAGATTTAATAAAAGAGACACTAAACTTTATATTGATATAGATTGGGGGACAGTTTCACCTGGAAATATTTTATTAATTGATTGCTACAGAGCTTTAGATCCGACTGATTATTCTAAAGTTTGGAATGATAGCTTTTTAAAGCAATATTTAACTGCTCTAATAAAGCGTCAATGGGGACAAAATCTCATTAAATTTAGAGGAGTAAAACTTCCAGGTGGAGTTGAATTAAATGGCAGAGAAATATATGATGATGCTCAAAAAGAGATAGATATGATTATGGAAAGAATGAGTTCCACTTATGAGGAGCCACCCTTCGATTGTATTGGATGAAGCTAAATGAAAAAATATTATTGTTATTTTTACTTAAGAGAAGATAGAAGTCCGTATTATGTTGGAAAGGGGTGTGGAAATAGAATTAATAGTAAATATCATCCAGGAATATACCTTCCTCCAAAAGAAAGAAGAGTTATAATACATGAAAATTTAACTGAGGAAGAAGCATATGATTTTGAAAAAATGTATATAAAAATGTATGGTAGAAAAGATTTAGGAACTGGGATTTTATATAATAGAACTGATGGAGGTGATGCTCCTCCTAAAATGACAAAAAATAATCTAAATCATATCAAAGGAATGCGAAATTATTGGGAAAATATAAGTGAAAAAGAAAGAAAATCACGAGGGTGCAATATTTCTAAAGCAAAAAGAGGAAAAGGAAACAATTTACCAACTTCTCCTGTATTAATAATTGAATTAAATAAAAAATTTAACTCAATTATAGAATGTGCATCATATATAGATGGGGACCCTTCTGCTATTTCACGTTGTCTTAACGGGAGAGGACAAAAAAGACATAGGGGATATAGTTTTAAGAGAATATAATATATGTTAAATCCATTTTTTCTTCAAGGATCTAAAACCGAACAAGGTCTTTTACAAGATCTAATAAATGAAACTATACAAATTCATGGCGTAGATGTATATTATCTACCTAGACAATATGTGACAAAAAGAACAGTAATAAGAGAGGTAATACAATCTAAATTTTCTAAAGCATTTCCAATTGAGGCATATATTGATACTTATGAAGGATATGAAGGTGCTGGAGTTCTTTTAAGTAAATTTGGCATACAGCCAAATACCGATTTAAGTCTTATTATATCTAAAGAAAGATATGAAAATTATATATCCCCTTTAATAAAGGATATTCCAAATATAGAACTTCCGACTAGACCTAAAGAAGGAGATTTAATCTGGTTTCCGTTAGGGGATAGACTTTTTGAAATAAAATTTGTTGAACATGAAATTCCATTTTATCAACTACAAAAAACTTATGTATATAATCTAAAGTGTGAACTCTTCAGATATCAAGATGAAGTGATTGACACCGGAGTTGATATAATTGATGATAATATTGAGGAATATGGATATATTGAAACTTATAATATGGTTGGAATTGGATCTACTGCCACTGCGATAACAACTGTATTCAACGGTGGAGTAAAGTATGTAGTGGTTACAAATCGAGGTAGGAGTTACACTTCTACTCCAAATGTATTATTTTCTTCTCCTGAAGGAGGTGTTGTGGCAACTGGAATTGCCACAATGATCGCAGGAATTGGAGATTTGTGTGAGCCTAATGAGTCCTTATTAAGAGTTCAAGGGGTTCAAATAACAAATCCTGGTTATGGATATACCATTGCTCCTAGCGTTTCTTTCTATGGTGGAGGAGGAGAAGGAGCCGAAGCTACTGCATTTATTGGTGATGGCATCGTAGGAGTAATTACAGTAACAAGTGGAGGATCTGGTTATGCAAATCCTCCACAAATTAGTTTCGTTGGAATCGCTTCAACTTCAGCTCAAGCAATTGCAATAATGTCTAATGGAACTGTTTCTGAGATAAGAATACTTGATTCGGGATTAGGGTATACTCAACCACCTACTATAGTTATTGAGTCCCCGTATAGTTCTGGTTTTGGTACTTACATTTATAACGAAGAGGTAGTTGGAAGTTCTTCTAGCATAACTGCTAGAGTTAGAAGGTGGGATTCTACTACTTTATTATTACAGCTTTCCAATGCTTCTGGTCCATTTACCCCAGGTGAATTAATAGTTGGACAAGAATCTGGTGCAAGTTATCAAATTCGTCAATTAGATCAAACTGTTATCACTGAACAAAAAGAAGAAAAAAATATAATAATTAATCATTTTGCCCAAAATGACGACGTACAAATTGCGGCAAATGATATTTTAGATTTTAGTGAAACTAATCCATTCGGTACACCATAATGTTTGAACATTTTTACTACGAAGCAATAAGAAAAACTGTTATTGCGTTTGGGACTCTTTTTAATAATATCTATATTAAACACAAAGATAATAGTGGAAAAGTTGTTTCTACATTAAAGGTTCCATTTGCATATGGACCTACTCAAAAATTTCTGGCAAGATTAGAACAGTCTCCAGATTTAAATAAAAAAATACAAATTACAACTCCAAGAATTTCTATGGAAATTGTTGGATTAACGTATGATGCTTCTAGAAAAAGCAGCACAATGAGAGGATTTCTTACTAAAGATACTAATGGACCGAGAAAGTCATATTTACCAGTTCCATATAATATAAATTTTGAATTAAGTATATTTACTAAGTTAGAAGATGATATGTTCCAAATTGTGGAGCAAATTATTCCATATTTTCAACCTCAATATACTATTACAATAACCGCAGTAGAAGAAATTCAAGAAAAAAGAGATATTGTCTTCACTTTGGACAATATTTCAATGACAGATAATTATGAAGGAAATTTTGATGAAAGAAGAGCATTAATTTGGACTCTTAAATTTACTGCAAAAACATACATATTTCTTCCTGTTTCTTCAGATTCTATTGAAAATAATATTATTAATAGGGTTTCTATTGGATTTGTTGCTGGAGATATAGCAGAAAATAACATATCTAATGATATTGATATAGTAGTTACACCTAAAGCAGTTAGAAATTATACCGGAACAGTTGTAACTAAAATAGTTTCAGATGTTACTGTTGATGATAGGATTATAAATGTTGAAGATAGTTCTAATTTAACAGTTAAAACATTAATCGAAGTGAATGGAGAAATAATGTATATTCAAACCATTGATAATAATACTATACAGGTTGCCAGAGGACTTTATGATACTACAGCAAAATTACAAGTCGCTGGTTCTGATCTATTAAATATAACTACAATAGATAATAATCTAATTCCAGTAGATGATTTATTAGGATTTGTTAGTACTTTTGTGTAATTATGGATACGAGTAAAAAATTTAAAGATTTAAACAACGCTTTTGATATTGAAGTTGAAAGTAAAATTGTTGAGTCCTCTATTATAGAGTCTCCAGAAAATAATAAAAATATTACAGATGTAAGAAAAGATTATGAATATTCAAGAAGTACTTTAACATCTTTAATTGATAAAGGACAAGAAGCAATAGATAATATTCTTGAACTAGCTCAAGAAACTGATTCTCCAAGAGCATATGAAGTTGTTGGTCAATTAATTAAAACCGTTACTGATTCTGCGGAAAAACTTATGGATGTGCAGAAAAAACTCAAAGATTTAGAACAGGAAAAACAACAAACTACAAATGTTACTAATAATGCTTTATTTGTTGGAACTACAACTGAAGTTTTAAATATGATTAAAAGTGAATTAAAATTAAAGCCTTCAAAATCTATAAATAATAAAAAGAAGTAAATATAAAAAATGAAGTATCTTTCAGAAGATCATAAAGAAATTCAATCTGGAAAAAAGCTAGATGATGAAGGTTATATGGCTAAAGTTGAGATGGACAAGATTGAACAGTCTTTAGAAAAACTCAAAAAAGTAATAAAATCTTCTAAGCAACAATTACCTGCCTGGGTACAATCTAAAATTACAAAAGCTACTGATTATCTAGATGTTGCTTCTGATTATCTTTCATCTGAGGTTGAAATGGATGAAAGTTCTAAAATTGATATGAATAAGTTTAATGAAAGACTAAAAGATACTAGAAAAGAAATTTGGGATATTCTAAAGGCTAAAGAAAATCCAAAACCAAAAGGACCCGAACTCCCAAGCTTTTTGAAAAAAGAAGAAGTTTCTCTTGTGGATAAAATCCTAGCAGAAATGCTTGGAGATAAGCCAGGATGTGATATAAAATCTCCAAAAAAATTTGATGCAATTGTAAAAAAACATAAAGTTTCTCCAGAATCTCTTAAAAAAGAACTTAAAAAGGGAATCAAAGTTGAAATGGAGCACACTACTGACAAAGGTGAGGCTGAAACAATCGCTCTTCACCATTTAGATGAGCTTCCAGATTATTATACTCGTCTTATTGCGATGGAAAAAGGAGTTGAATTAAATGAAGAGACAAAATCAGGAGATTCTAATTTAAGGGATTGGTTTAAAAAATCTAGTGGAAAAGATCCTAAAACGGGCAAAGAAGTCCCAGGATGGGTCCAAATTGGCGGTCCTTATGCTGGGGCTCCCTGTGCCCGTCAACCTGGACAAAAATCTACTCCAAAATGTGGTAGCTCTAAGATGGCATCAGAGTTATCAGACAAAGAAGAAGAAAAAGCTTTTAATAGAAAAAATAGAAAAGATCCAAACCAACCACAAAAAACAAATTCTGCAAAACCCACTTATGTTCAAACGGAATTAAAAGAAAAAAAAGAGGAAAATTCAAAAAAAGATGCTTGTTATCACAAAGTTAAATCTAGATATAGTGTTTGGCCGAGTGCATATGCTTCTGGAGCATTAGTTAAATGTCGTAAAGTTGGCGCAGATAATTGGGGAGAAAAAATTGATGAAACCGCAACTGAACTCTCAACTCAATCTGCACAACAAGATACTACAGTAAAAAAACAAAAATCTGCAACTTTAAATTCTCTTCGTGCGCAAAAACAAGCAATTGAAAGAAAAATAGCTGGAGTTAACGCTGGAATAACTGCGGATGCATTAGATGAGGCAAACACTCGTCTTCCTATGCAAACAGGAACTCTTCTTAGAGTTCTTGTTAATTGGAGAGGTAAACATTTATCAGTTCAAATGTTCTTCCCTCAACTTGGAACTCCAAGAAGAGACGATATAACTTATGCAGTAAATAAAGTATATCCAGAAGCAAGAGTTATTAGTTATGTTCCATGTGAAATGGATTCTAATACTCCTATTGTTCAAGTTAGGGAGGAATTTACACTAGATGAAGATTGGCAAAAAATTAACAAAAAAGATAAAACTGATGGGATGAGTCCTACCGCAGTTAAAGCATATCGCAGAGAAAATCCAGGCTCTAATTTACAAACAGCCGTAACAGAAAAAAATCCAACAGGTAAAAGAAAGCAAAGACGAATTAATTATTGTACTAGATCTAAGGGGCAACAGGAAATACATAATATTGATTGCTCTGAGACGCCAGATAAACCAATTTGTAAGGCTAGAAGACGCTGGAATTGTAAAAATTGAATTAACTTAAATGACTGATAAACATTATATGGGCAACCCTCTTTTAAAGAGGGCTAATATTGCCAATGAATTTACGCAAGAACAATTAATTGAATTAGCAAGATGTGCTGCAGATCCTGTTTATTTTGCTAAAAAATATATAAAAATTGTTAATATTGATGATGGTCTTGTTCCATTTGATATGTGGCCATTTCAAGAAAAGATGCTTAGAACTTTTCATGAAAATAGATTTAGTATTTGTAAACTGCCTAGACAATGTGGTAAGGCATTATCATTAGATACTAAAATTCCCACTCCCGATGGTTGGACCACAATGGGGAAACTAAAAGTTGGCGATGAAGTTTTGTCTCCTAGTGGAGATTCAGTTAAGGTATTAACCAAGACTGATCCAATGTATGATCATAAGTGTTATAAAATATATTTTGATAACGGAGAAGAAATCGTTGCTGATGCTGAGCACTTATGGGAAGTTAATAGTTCTTATTGGACTGCAGGGAAAAGGATATTAAAGACTGAAGAGATAGCAATAGCATATGATAAAAAAAATAATAATAAAAGGGGAAAGGGGGTTTGTGGATCTTATTATATAAAGAGTCCATCTCCAATAAAAGAATTTAATAGTAAATCATTACCAATAGATCCATATTTACTTGGTGTTTGGTTGGGAGATGGGTATTCTTCAGATAGTAGAATAATTGCACATAAAGATGATTTTGAATTCTATAAAACAAAAATTAAAGTAGAACATCAAAGGGAAGATGGTAATTGTATTAGATTTAAAGTTTTAGATCTAAAGAAAAATTTGAAGGATGAAAATCTTTTAAAAAATAAACATATTCCTCAAAAATATTTAAGAAGTTCACATAAAAATAAATTGGAACTTCTTAGAGGTTTAATGGATACCGATGGATCATTAAGACCAAATAGTAGATCATTTGAGTTTTATCAAAAAAATTATGAATTCATTCTTCAATTTGTAGAACTTTTATCTAGTTTAGGTATAAAATCGAGAATAAGAGTAAAAAAAATAAAAGACTGTTTATATTATACGGTATCATTTACCACATCAGAAATTGTTTTTAATTTACCAAGAAAAATTAATTTAATAAATGATAATAGACCAACAAGAGTTCAAAATGAAAGAATCTACATTCAAAAAATAGAAAAAGTAGAAAGTGTTCCGGTTGCATGTATTTCAGTAGACAGTAAGGATAAATTATTTTTATGCGGTAATTCTTTTATTCCTACTCATAATTCCACAACCGCAGTATCATTCCTTTTACATTATGCTATTTTTAATGATAATGTATCTATTGCTATTCTCGCAAACAAGGCATCAACAGCTAAAGATCTATTAGGAAGATTACAAGTATCATTTGAAAATCTTCCGGATTGGATGCAACAGGGAATTAAATCTTGGAACAAAACATCATTAGAACTAGAAAATGGCTCAAAAATTATAACTGCATCAACTTCAGCTTCTTCTGTCCGAGGAGGTTCATATAATATTATATTTTTGGATGAGTTTGCGTTCGTTCCAAATACCGTAGCGATGAATTTTATGAATTCAGTATATCCAACTATTTCTTCTGGTAAAGACTCAAAAGTTATAGTTGTTAGTACTCCTAACGGGTTAAATCATTTCTACAAAATGTGGGATGAAGCTACAAAAAAAGAAAATGATTATACTCCTATTGAGATCCTTTGGAATGATGTTCCCGGTAGAGACGAAGAATGGAAGAAAAAAACTATTAGTAACTTAGGTTCCGAAAAGAGCTGGTTACAAGAATTTGAATGTTCTTTTCTTGGATCATCTGACACCTTAATTTCTGGAGTAAAGTTACAGACATTAACTCATAATAGACCCATAAAGAAAAAAAACTCTTTAGATACATATGAAGAACCTATTGATGACCATCAGTATATGGTTACAGTAGACGTAGCAAGAGGTGTGGATCAAGATTATTCCGCATTTGCAGTGATTGATATTACTGAAATGCCATATAAACTTGTTGCGAAGTATAGAGATAATTCTATAAAACCAATAATGTTTCCGTACATTATAAAAGATGTAGGATTATATTATAATAAAGCTTATGTTTTATGTGAAACTAATGATGTGGGGGATCAAGTAGCAAATGCCTTACATTATGACTTAGAATATCCTAATTTGTTGAGTTGTTACATAAAAGGTAGGCAAGGACAAATATTAGGTCAAGGATTTGGGGGAAATAGAGTAGAACATGGCGTGAAAATGTCAAAAAATGTAAAGAAATTAGGATCAATAAATCTTAAAATGCTTATCGAAGAAGATAAGCTTATAGTTAAGGATTATGATGTAATAAATGAGTTATCTACTTTTGTTCAAAAGGCAAACACTTTTATGGCGGAAGAAGGTAAAAATGATGATTTAGTCATGTGTTTGTTATTATTTGCATGGGCATCAACTAATACATACTTTAAAGAAATAACTGATGATGATATAAGAAAAAGATTATATGCAGAAAAAATAGAAAATGAAGAAAATGATATTCTTCCAATAGGATTTTTGGAAACTGGAGTAGATCAAGAAACTTTTGTTCAAGAAGATAAAGTCTGGGAAATAGTTCCTATAGATGAAATGTTTTCTTTATGGAATTATAATTTTTAATGTTGTTCTGAAAGCTATTTTTTTATAAATAATTAATAGCAAATATATAGGGAGTACAAATGGCAACACCTCAATTATCTCCTGGGGTTCTTATTAGGGAAGTTGATCTTACAGTTGGACGTGCGGATAATGTTCTTGATAACATTGGTGCAATTGCTGGTCCTTTCCCTATCGGACCTGTAGAAGAAGTAGTAGATATAACTACAGAACAAGAATTAATTAATGTTTTTGGTAAGCCAATTTCCACTGATTCTCAGTATGAGTATTGGATGAGTGCGTCATCATTTTTATCTTATGGTGGAATTTTAAAAGTAGTTAGAACAAATAATGATAATTTAGTAACTGCAAACGCTATTAGAAATTCTGCAGGAGTTTCTACTGCAGGGGAACCAAATTTAAAAATTAAAAATTTTGATGATTATGAAATAAATTATGCTGATGATATAGCCAATTACATTTTTGCAGCAAAAACTCCCGGAACCTGGGCTAATAATTTAAAAGTATGTGTTATAGATGATAAAGCTGATCAAATAGTAGGAATAAATACTACAAATTTATCAAATCTTGGAGCATTAGTAGGTGCTGGAGTAACCCGTAGTTTAAATGGGATTACTATTGCTGAAGCGGGTTCTACAAGAACTTTTACTGGATACTTGAAAGGCATAATTACTGGAGTTAGTACTGATTCAATTAATGGAAACAGTACTGTAGATATAAAAATTATTTCAAGAGTATCTTCCGCCACCACTCAGTATAATACTACTTTAGTTACTACTGCAACAGCAACCTCAGGAGTAGGAACTAATATAGTCTATGTTAATAGCGTTTTAGGTATTAATAATTTAGATGTATTAACTGCTCCTGGGTTAAATAATTTATCAATTGCTTCTGTAGGAAACACTTATGTATCTCTTGCCGCAACTATTAGTTCAGAAATAAGTTCTGGAGTTGCTATTACTTTTAGTAGACTTGTTACTGTTGGCGGAACTGAGACAAGTGTTAATTATGCCGAAAATTCCACATCAGCATCATTTAACAGTGGAAATACAATTAGTTTTGTTAATTCTTCAGCTACAACTGTTTCTAGCATTAGTGTGGCATCAGTTAAAGATTGGTATGACGAGCAATTTTTAGCCCTAGAAAATACTAGAATTTTGTGGAGTTCTATTGCACCTAAGCCAGTTAGTACTCAATTTGCATTAGATCGCAATGCTAGAAATGATGCAATTCATGTTGTTGTTATTGATGATACTGGTACTGTAACTGGAATTCAAGGAAATCTTCTTGAAAAGCATTTATTCTTATCTAAAGCTGAAGATTCTGTTTCTGCTGTGAATCCTGCTCAAAAGAATTGGTGGAAGCCCTACCTTGCTCAAAACTCTGATTATGTATATGTTGGAGATGATCCTTCAGATAATGTTAATCCAAATGAAATAGTTTATCAAACTGGATTTAGTACATCTTTTACTCCTATTGGTTTAACTGATGGACAATGGAACAATCCAGCTCAAGATAAAACCTTCAGCGCAATTGGCAATGTTACTTATACTTTGACTGGAGGTAAAAACTATAATGCTCAAAATGGATATACTTGCGAGCTTGGTGATATAGTTACTGCATATAGACTTTTCTCTAATAGAGATGAAGTAGCTGTAGACTACTTAATAATGGGTCCAGGTATGGGAGATAAATTTGAATCTCAAGCGAAAGCCCAGGAATTGATTGCTATAGCAAACTCAAGAAAAGATTGTATGGCAGTAATCTCTCCTCATAGATCAGATGTTGTCGATGTAAGTAATTCAAATACTCAAACTGACAATATAATTGAATTCTTCTCTTCACTGAGTTCTTCTTCATACGCTGTATTTGATAGCGGTTACAAGTTTACCTATGATAGATTTAATAATAAATTCCGTTATATTCCATGTAATCCAGATGTAGCTGGACTAATGGTAAGAACATCAATTGTTGCTTATCCATGGTTCTCTCCTGCTGGACAACAAAGAGGAGTTCTTAATAACGCAATTAGGTTAGCATATAATCCAAATAAAGCTCAAAGAGATAGATTATATCCTCTTCGTATTAACTCTATTGTTAATCAACCAGGAATAGGAATAATTCTCTTTGGGGATAAAACTGCCCTTGGATATGCATCCGCCTTTGATCGAATTAACGTTCGTAGATTATTCCTAACTGTAGAGCAAGCTCTTGAAAGAAGTGCTCAAGCTCAACTATTTGAACTAAATGACCAGATTACTAGACTTAACTTTGTTAATATTGTTGAACCATATCTTCGTGATGTTCAAGCTAAGAGAGGTTTGTATGATTTCAGAGTTATTTGCGATGAAAGCAACAACACTCCTGAAGTAATTGATAATAATGAGTTTAGAGCAGACATTTTCCTAAAGCCAACCAAGTCTATCAACTATGTAACTCTTACATTTGTTGCTACTAGAACCGGAGTTAGCTTTGAAGAAGTGATTGGTCGAGTTTGATTTATAAATTAAAATTTACCAAGGAGATTTTCAAAAATGTCTACTTTACGCACTATAACAGGATTTAAAGCCGCTCTTGCTGGGGGCGGTGCAAGACCCAATCTATTTGAAGTTACCATCCCAAATTTACCATCAGGAATTCCTTGGGATGGGAGAACTTTTAGTTTTATGTGTGATGCTGCTTCATTACCAGCTTCCACTGTTGATCCTATTAATGTTCCATTCAGAGGAAGAATTTTAAAAGTTGCTGGTGATAGAACTATTGATATATGGTCAGTAACCGTAATTAATGATGAAAACTTCGCAATTAGAACCGCATTTGAACAATGGGCTAATTTAATTAGTAAATTAGATAATGCTAGTGGTGCTACTAACCCTTCTGCTTATATGGTTGATGCTTATGTCCATCAGCTAGGTAGAGGAGTTTCAAATAGAAATTCTATTAATAATAGTACAGCTCCTGATGGCGCTGCTAGTGCTCCTTTAAGAACATACAAAATGTATGATATATGGCCTTCTTCTATTGGAGCCATTGAACTTTCTTATGATAATAATAATACAATCGAAAGATTTACAGTTGACTTCCAAGTTCAATGGTGGGCTGCAGGTGAAACTAATGCTGGAAGTGATCAAACTGGCACCGTAATAAGATAAGATAAATAAAGAGAACACTTAATATTTAATTATGGCAAAATTATTTGGATTTTCAATTAATGATAATTCAAAAGTAAGCCCAACTACAGTTTCCCCCGTCCCTGAGAATTCAGAGGACGGGGTTGACTATTATCTAACATCAGGATTTTTTGGTTCCTATGTAGATATTGAAGGGGTTTATAGAACAGAATTTGATTTAATAAAACGATATCGTGAGATGGCGCTTCATCCTGAAGTTGATTCTGCTATAGAAGATATTGTAAATGAGGCGATTGTTTCAGATACTAATGATAGTCCTGTTCAAATAGAATTATCTAATTTGAATGCTAGTGATGGTATAAAAAATAAAATAAGAGAAGAATTTAAATATATTTTGCAACTTTTAGATTTTGATAAAAAGTGTCATGAAATTTATAGAAATTGGTACATAGATGGAAGATTATATTATCATAAAGTGATAGATATAAAACGCCCAGAACTAGGAATACAAGAACTTCGTTATATTGATAGCCTTAAAATGAGATATGTAAGGCAAACGAAGAAGCCCAAAAAAGATAGTATTTCTCCTTTAAATAGGGTTAATGAAAATGACCCAATGACATATGAATTTCCTCAATTAGAAGAATATTTTATATATAATCCCAAACCAACATATCCATTAACAAATACTAATGTTAGTTCAAGTTCTGCATCAAATGGAAAATCTGATGGTAGCATAAAGTTTGCAAAAGATAGTATTGTTTATTGTACATCTGGATTAGTAGATAGAAATAAAAATATTACTCTTTCATATTTAAATAAAGCTATTAAATCTCTCAATCAATTAAGAATGATTGAAGATAGTATAGTAATTTATAGAATGGTTAGAGGAACTGAGAGAAGAATTTTTTATATAGATGTTGGTAACATGCCTAAACCAAAGGCAGAACAATATCTCAGAGAAACCATGATGAGATATCGTAATAAGCTTAACTATAATATTGAAACTGGAGAAGTTCAAGCAGACAGAAAGTTTCAAAGTTTAATGGATGATTATTGGCTTCCAAGGAGAGAAGGGGGAAGAGGGACCGAAGTGACAACTCTTCCTGGCTCAAATAATTTAGGTGAACTTACAGATCTTAACTATTTTCAAAGAAAACTTTATAAGTCATTAAATGTTCCATCGTCAAGAATAGATGGTGAAAGTGGATTTAATTTGGGAAGATCATCAGAAATTTTAAGAGACGAAGTTAAATTTTCTAAATTTGTTGGTCGTTTAAGAAAAAGATTTTCAAGACTTTTTGTTGATCTTCTTAGAACTCAACTTATATTAAAAAATATTATTACTCCCGAAGATTGGGAGGATATGTCAGAACATATTCAATTTGATTTCTTATATGATAATCATTTTGCTGAACTTAAAGAGTCTGAACTTCTAACCGAAAGACTTAATATGGTAGCCATGGCCGAGCCATATGTCGGTAGATATTTTTCTCAAGATTATTTAAGGAGAAAAGTATTAAGACAAACTGACGAAGAAATATTAGAACAAGATATTCTTATTCAAAAAGAAATAGAAAATGGTGTTATTCCAGATCCATCTGAACAAATAGATCCAGAAACTGGTCAACCATTAAGTCAACCTCCAGGAGACGGAATTGACGGTGAAATGGGTCGAGTCCCAACGGAACCTGAACCCGATACTAAAGCCATGGAAATGCCTCAAGGTGGGCAAATATAAATAAAGAAGAGTTTTATTTAAATTTATGGAAGAATTAATTAATGCTATTATCGCTGATGAATCGCCTTCATCTATTAGTGACAATATTAAAGATATCCTTAGCATGAAAGCGATGGAAAAGATTGATTCATATAAGCCAGAAGTAGCTGCAAGCATGTTTAATACTGATGAGTGATTTATCCGATTTTTTTAATTTAATTTCTGAAGAAAAAAGAAAAAATAAAAAAGAGTTAGAAAGTTTAATTTCTAACTCTTTTGATGATTTATTTTTAAAACCATTAGAAGAAAATATTTCTAATAATAAAAATAATATAAAGAAAAAAGATATTGTTGAATTAAAAGAAGAAAAAAAGGAAGAAATTATTGAACAATCAACCTCTTTTGGAGAACCTACTTTATTACAAAAGTCTTTAGGATTATTAGCAGAACCAATAAAAACTAATAATTCAGATCCACTAACACCTTTAAATCAAAAATTTGCTACTTTTGATGATTTACAAAAACATTATAAAATTTTTATTGACAGAGTTCAGCAGCAACTTTCTACCCTAGGTGGAGGGGGTGAAACAAATCTCACATACATGGATGTTCCCATAACATCCGTTACCACTTCATCATATTTTGTAAAGCCACAAGATTATTATATTGGTATAAATTATGCAGGAGCAGTTACTATAACTTTACCTAAAGCTGATAGGGAAGGAAAAATTTTTGTTATTAAAGATGAGCTTGGAGAGGCATCGAAAGGTACTAATCGGTATATAACTATTCTACCTACAGGATCAGATTTGATTGATGGTAGAGATAGGGCAATTCTTGCGTATGATTATGGATCGCTTACATTTATTTGGAAAAATAATTCCTGGAGGGTAATTTAATGTCTCATTTATATGATCCTTGGAAACCATCGGATGATTCTTTTGGTAGAGTAAGAGTATCAGAACCATTTACTCTTGGAGATTATAAGCATATTTACTCTATTGATCCTGATTTCATAGATGTAAAATCAGGAGTTGGAGCAACCATTATTTTTGATCAAAATCAGGCAGCAGCCATTTTAAATTCGGGTATTTCTACTGATGGTATTTGTATTCATCAATCTAAAAGATATCATCATTACATGCCAGGTAAATCTCAATTAATTTATAGTTCATTTACCTTTGGTTCAGCACAACAAAATGTCTTTAAAAGAACCGGATATTTTGATGATAGGGATGGAATATTTTTTGAACAAGATCCAAATGGAAGTTTAAATTTTGTAATTAGGTCTTTTACTTCAGGAATCGCATCTGATAGAAAAGTTCCACAATCAGAATGGAATAAAGATAAACTAGATGGAAATGGCCCATCTGGATTTACTTTAGATGTGACTAAATCTCAATTATTTTTTACCGATTTTGAATGGTTAGGTGTAGGTAGAGTAAGATGTGGATTTAGTATTAATGGTGTAAATATTATTTGTCATGAATTTTATAATTCAAATAATCTTGAAACTGTTTACATGTCCACTCCTAATCTTCCAGTAAGATGTGAAGTTAAAAACGTAGGCACCCAAACTGGAATTGGAGGATCTTTTCTTCAAATTTGCGCTACCGTTATGAGTGAGGGCGGATACACGGAAACTGGAAGAGAATTTTCTCATGCAACACCACTTAGATCTGTAGGAATTGGTTCCACTGTTCCCGTTATTGCTATTAGATTAAAAAATTCTTTTAAAGGATATCCAAATAGATCAATTGTAAGATTGGAAGATATTTCCGTTTTTAGTTCAGGATCTGATGTAAAATACGAAGTTGTAAAAATTAGAGATTTTAGTGGATTTATTTCTCCTGGAACTTGGGTTTCAGAAAATACAGAATCTGTTGTTGAATATAATCAAACAGCAAGTGGAATAACTACAGCTACATTTGAAGATTTTATGGGAGGATATGCTTCAGGTAATAGCCAAAATGAAACAAAACCTGCATCAAATGGATCTCAAACACAAACGGGACCAACTTCAAAGAAAAACTTTTTAGCTCAAAATTATGATTCCACAAGTTCTGAAATATTTTCAGTTAGAGTTACAAATATTGGAAATTTTACAGCAAATGTTGGAGTATCTTTAAGGTGGAGAGAAATATATTAATAAATAACTAATAAAGTATTATTAAAATAATGGCACATAAACCTATTGGAAGTGGTTCTTCAGTCTTAATATCATCAGGAGCGGCGTCTACATCTACAGAGTTTTCAGTTCAATCTGATACTATTAGATTAGTTGCAGTTTCATCTGGGGTATTTGTAAAGATTGATTCCGAACCATCAGCTTCTTCATCTGATTATTATATTCCCGCAAATAGTTCTGCAACTTTAGCTATAACTCCAGCATCACAAAGAGTTGTTGGAGTTACTACTGGGGCAACAACTATTATTGACTTTCCGGATGGAACTGGATCCCCCTTTCAACAGGGTGATTATGTGACCTTAACTTGCTCAAATCAAAGTTATTATAATTTTTCACATAAAGAAGTTTTATCTGTAAATAATTCTTCTGGTGTTGGTGGGTATTATTCTACAAGAATTATAATTAACACCAATACTAGTGGAATTCTTACTTCTTTTAGTGATTATGGAGATTTAAGAAAGTCTCTTAAAGTTGGGGCTTTTGGTACTGGTGCTGGAACACTTTACTATCAACAAGTTCAAATTTCAGGAGACGCATAAAATGAAACTAATTATAGAAGAAGCGGAATCAGTAAAATATATTACTGAAGAAGTTAATGGAAAGAAAGCTCTTTTCATTGAAGGAAATTTCTTAATGGCTAATGAGCCTAATAGGAATAACAGAGTTTATCCTATGGAAATTCTAAGAGAAGCTGTTAAAACATATACAAATAATTTTATTAGTTCTAAAAGATCTTTAGGTGAATTAAATCATAACTCAGTACCAGGGGTTGATTTAACTAAGGTTTCTCATATGATTACCTCTTTAAAAGAAAATGGTAATTATTTTTATGGTAAGGCAAGAATTCTTAATACTCCTATGGGCAAAATTGCTCAAGGTCTTATTGATGAAGGAGTTGTTCTTGGGGTTAGTTCCAGAGCATTAGGTAGTGTTAAGCCAACTAATGAAGGTTACTCTGTAGTTGGTCCAGATCTTGTTATTAATTGTGTTGATATTGTACACGATCCTTCTGTAGGTGCTGCTGCATTTGTCAATGGAATATATGAAGGAAAAGAGTGGATTTACGATACAGACAGACAAGAGTATATTGCAATGAATATTAAAAATAAAATTGAACGAGATGTAGTCAGTCGTAGGTTATCTGAAGAGCGTATGATTATGCATTTTGAAAATTATCTTAATATGTTATAAGATAATTTTTTTATAAATAATACTATAAAGTAATAACTTTTATAAATAATACTAGAATAGAATTAACTGTTAAGGAGACTTTAAATGGCTCGCAAGCAACAACTAGATGAAATGGAAGCAAAAAATCCACAGTCCAAGACTAAGGTTAATGCAAGTGCTCAACCTGGCGACCCTATGCAAAAGCTGACTACAGGTATTCCTGATGGTCAAACTGGTAATTGGGAAGATCTTGGTGGTCCTACTCCAGAGAATGCTCGTCCTGATGACGATAGCGCAAAACTGGATGACCCAGCAGCTCACATTAAGCGTGTAGCTGACATTATTCGTGGACGTAAAGGTTCACAAGAAGGTGATTTAGCAACTCCCAAAATGGCCATGGCCGAAGAAGAGGAATATGATGAAGATGTAATTGAAGAAGAATCTTCTTGTGAAGAAGATGAAGAAGAAAATGAAGGTGAAAAATCCTCTTCAAAGAAGAAAAAAGAAGAGAAAGAAGATGAAGATGAAGAAGAAATGAAAGAAGAGTTTGACGTTGAAGAAGACGTTGAAGCTCTTGTAGGTGGCGAAGATCTTTCAGAAGAGTTTAAGGTTAAGGCTAAAACTATTTTTGAAGCGGCTCTTCGTTCAAAAGTTACAGAAATTAAAGAATCTCTTGAAGAGCAGTATAATCAAGCTCTTCAAGAAGAAGTTCAAGCTATTGCCGAGGAACTTCAAGAACGTGCTGATTCCTATCTTGAATATGTTGCAGAAGAGTGGATGCATGAGAATCAGCTCGCTATCACTCGCGGTATTAAGGAAGAACTAACTGAGAGCTTCCTTGTAAATCTCAAGGGTCTTTTTGAGCAACATTATGTACAAATGCCAGATGAAAAATATGATGTCCTTGAGAATATGGTGAATAAACTAGATGAAATGGAAAATAAACTCAACGAGCAAATCGATAAAAATATTCAATTAAGCAAGCGTCTCTGTGAGGCTGTTGCTGATGGAATCTTTGACGATGTAGCTGATGGTCTTGCTGCCACTCAGAAAGAAAAGCTCGCTTCACTTGCCGAAAGTGTTGAGTTTGAAAGTGAAGAATCTTATCGTGAAAAGCTAGAGACTCTAAGGGAATCATATTTCCCCGCTAATTATGTCTCTTCAATTGCTCAACCTGAAGTATTAACTGAAGATGTTGATTTTGTTGCACCTGAAAATTATTCAAGTTCAATGAATCATTATCTTCGTGCTGCTTCAATGTTAGCTAAAAATTGATTTCAATATTAAATCAAACCCAAACTTTTAAACTTTTAAAGAGGTAAAGCAAATGTTTCAAACCGAACATCTGCAGGAAAAGTGGGCTCCGCTTCTGAATTTTGATGGCCTTGACCCTATCAAGGATTCCCATCGCAGAAACGTAACTGCTATCCTGCTAGAAAACCAAGAACAACATCTTCGTGAGGCTAGTGCCTTCGATAACGGTCTTCTTCTAGAGACTCCTACCAATGCAGGTAACGCTGCTGGCGCTTCAGGTGGTTTTAGTGGCTCTGCTGCCGCTGGTGGCCCTGTAGCTGGCTTTGATCCTATTCTGATCAGCCTAATTCGCCGCGCAATGCCTAATCTCGTTGCATATGATCTTGCTGGTGTACAGCCCCTGAGTGGCCCTACTGGTCTTATCTTCGCTATGCGCTCCCGTTATGGTAGCCAAACTGGCGATGAGACCTTCTTCAATGAAGTTGATACCGCATTCTCTGGTCAGAATAATGCTCTGGGTCTTGCTGGATTTAGCTCTGCTACTTCCGGTCTAGGAACTACTGATCAAGCTGGAACTAATCCTGGTTTACTCAATCCTACTGGTTCTGCTAATCAAACTGCCTACAACGTAGGTCAGGGTATGTTAACTGGTGATGCTGAGAATCTCGGTAATGGCGATACTAACCAGTTCAACGAAATGGCTTTCTCAATTGAGAAAGTTCTTGTAGAGGCTAAGAGCCGTGCGCTACGCGCTGAGTACACCCTAGAGCTTGCTCAGGACCTCAAGGCTATCCATGGTCTTTCTGCTGAGGCTGAGCTGGCTAACATTCTGTCTACCGAAATTCTTGCTGAAATTAACCGTGAGGTTATTCGCACCATTTATAAGGTAGCAGAACAGGGTGCAGCTGTAAACACCGCTACTCCTGGCGTATTTGACCTTGACATCGATTCCAACGGTCGTTGGAGTGTTGAGAAGTTCAAGGGTCTACTCTTCCAAATCGAGCGTGATGCTAATGCTATTGCTCAGCGCACTCGTAGAGGAAAGGGTAATGTAATCATGTGCTCCGCTGATGTGGCTTCTGCCCTCACCATGGCTGGCGTACTTGATTATACTCCTGCTCTCAATGCAAACCTAAATGTAGATGATACTGGCAATACCTTTGCTGGCGTTCTCATGGGTAAGTATCGCGTATATATCGATCCTTATTCTGCTAACGTATCTGCTCAGCAGTATTATGTAGTTGGTTATAAGGGTTCTTCTCCTTATGATGCTGGTCTATTCTATTGCCCATACATCCCACTACAGATGGTACGTGCTGTCGATCCTAAGATGTATACTCCTTCTATCGGATTCAAGACCCGCTATGGAATGGTAGCCAACCCATTCGCTGAGGGTCCCGATAAAGGTCTAGGTGCTCTTAAGATTAATAGCAACCGCTATTACCGTAGAGTTCAGGTCAAAAATCTAATGTGATTTAAGTTAAAAACTTTTAAAAAGAGGGCTAAAAGCCCTCTTTTTTTATTTAATTTTTTAATCCAAAACACAGACTTCCACAATCCCAAATTTTTTCAAATCCTATTTCCCTGGCTTTTTCATATTCACTACAATTATAAGCACCTATGTTTTGCTTTTGAAATTTCATTCTATTGTGCCTCTCTAAACAATTTTTATCAACATAAAAATAAGATGGTTTATTAATATGAATTAATTCAAAACCATTTTTAATATATACATTTCCATCAGAAATTCTTCTATCAGCATAGCTAACTATTGATCCTTTATTGTTTAATGTAAAATATTTTAGCAATTTGGAAAATCCACCAACAACAGTAAATTCTCCTAAACAAGAAAATCTAGATAATTCCCATTCAAAATTTTTATTAAATCTGGATTTACAAAAAGTCATTACTGCAACTAATTTATTATCATAAAAAAGTCCTAATTTAATTTTACTTTTATCTTCTCCTTGAATATGATTTTGATTTAAAAATTGATTTTTTAAACTTACTTGAATTTCTTCTATTTTACATTTGCGAGCATAAATTTTGTTTGTTACTCCTAGTTTACTTTTGATTATAGATTGAACTATTTGTTTTTTAAATTTCCACTCATCACTAAAAAATTGAAGTAAGCGAATACCATGCTTTTCACATTCAATTGTTTTTTCTAAATGGTACTTGGGTCCTTTAATTAAACATTCCTTGTCTTCCCATGGCCTATACAAGTGGGAGTATAGTCCGTTATATTCGATAGCAAGATTTTTACTTGGAATATAAATATCTAACTCCTTGCCATTAAGGACAGAGCGATTTGACTGGATTAGATCTCCGTCATAAATTTGAGATAACCACTGAAAAAGTTCATTTTCTTCGTTACTTATTTTTTTTATCTTTCTTTCATAAGAATTTGGATTTCTAGCTTCTATTTGGTGAACAGCCATCCATCTAGAAACAGTTCCTTTTGTTGTATTAAGCTTTTCGGCTATTTGTTGAGTTGTTAAATTTTGACTATAAAGATTAGATAATTCTTCTTTAGATTGTAAGATTTTATTGGCATTTAAATTTCGTTGTCGTGCATCGAATAATTCATTTAAATCAAATTCTTTTAACTTATTTCTAATAGAAACTTCTCCAACCTGAAGATCATTAGCAATTTGCTCTACCGATTTCTGTAAAATAATTCTTTGGTGATAAAGTTCTTCTTTTGTAACTTGTGGAGCTTTACTTTTTAAGCTATGCTCATTATTGTAAAAATTTCTAAATCCCTTTTCAGGGTTTGACTGATTTAAGTTAGCTGGAAGACCACATCCACATTTACATAAAGGAGGTTTAATTATATTGTTTAATATCACATAAGCCCTATGTTTATTTCTTATTTTTGAGTAATAATTATCTAAAAAAGAAGTTTCTTCTTTCAGTTTTTGAGTAAACTCTTGATTTTTTACTAGCTTAGAAAATAAAGAATGATTATTCCAAGATTCTTCAATTAATTTTTTAATGTCCATAAATAGGTGAAATAGTTAGTAGAATAAAGTGCCAGAGTTTCCTTATTTAAAACAAGATAAACAAATAGAAAATAGAAATTTTCTTCAGCCTTCTCAATTTCTGTTTACTTTATCCAGAGCACCAAAAGTTACATTTTTTTCAAATACCTCAAATATACCTGCGATGAACTTAGGTATAGCTGAGTTTGAAACTCCTTTAAAAATGATACCACAGCCTGGAGATAAAATTACATTTGAGGATTTTAATCTTAGATTTTTAGTTGATGAAAATTTAGATAATTATTTAGAAATATATAAATGGATAAAGGGATTAGGTTATCCGGAGGATCTTCATCAAATTTATAATCTACAAAGAGAAGAAACTCGCAATATAAGTCCAAGAATACCTAATCAAATGAATATCTATTCGGATGGTACTCTTCAAGTACTAAATAGCAACCAGAGACCAAACTTTTTAGTCAAATTTTATGACTTATTTCCATATGGTCTAACAACTTTACTTTTTGATGCTACTTTAACTGATTCAACTCCTTTTAGCGCAGAAGTAAAGTTTAAATATACTTACTTTGAACTAACTGATAACAAAGGAAATCCTTTATGAATAATATTGAAGAAATTGAATTGATGTGGAAAGAGGATTCTAAAATAAATCCAGATAATTTACATGAAGAAGCTCTTAAAATTCCAATTTTGCACAGCAAATATCATGAAATTCAAAACAGAATTTATAGTATAAAAAAGGTAAGAGAATCTGAATACAATTCTTTGTTTACAGAAAAAACTCTTTATTATTCGGGAAAAGCTGATCCTGAAGTATATAAAGAAAAGCCATTTCCTCATAAAGTCATTAAACAAGATATTCCTCTTTATTTAAATTCCGATGAGGAGTTAGTTAAATTAAAAACTAAAGTCGATTATTGCAATTATTTGTTAAGTTATCTTTCAGATATTTTGAAAATGATACATAATAGATCTTTTCAAATTAGAGATAGTATTGAGTGGAGTAAATTTATAGCGGGTCAATAAATGACAGATGTAGTTATTGAAAAAAAGAACGAAGTTTTTATTAAATTAATATGTGAACCACATATTTTATATGAATTAGCTCCATATTTTACCTTTGAGGTTCCTGGAGCTAAATTCGCTCCAGCTTATAAAAGGGGAGGATGGAATGGACAAATTTCACTTTTATCTAAAACAACCGGAGAAATTTACGGGGGACTTTTAGATAAAATTATAGCAAAAGTAAAAAATCATGGGTATAATTATGAATTTAAAAATAGTAAATTTTATGGCTGTCCTTTTGAAGTAAATGACGAAATAACAAAAGAAGGCGTGAAAGAATATGCTAAGGCTATCGGTAAAAAAGCTGGATTAGATCCATATGATTATCAAATTGATACAATTTATGAGTGCCTGAGATATAATAGAAAAACAATTCTTTCAGCTACGTCTTCTGGTAAATCTTTTATGATTTACTGTATTTCAAAGTACTATTTGATGAAAGGTTTAAAAGTACTGTGTGTGTTTCCAACAACGTCACTAATTCATCAAATGCATAAAGATTGGGAAAGTTATGGGTATGATTCATATAATAATATTCATATGATTTATGCTGGACAAGACCAAAAAACTAAACTTCCAGTTACGTTTACAACTTGGCAGTCAATTTATGAAAATAAAAAATCATTCTACGATAATTATGATGTAATTATTGTGGATGAATGTCATGGAGTTAAGTCAAAGAGTTTAATTAATATCATGAAAAATTCTCTTGACATAAAATATAGATTTGGATTTACTGGAACTTTATCCAATAATGATGACGGTAAAGCAGTAAATGAATTAACAATTACTGGCCTTTTTGGTCCATCATATAGAGCAATTAATACAAAAGAACTTATTGAAAAAGGTAGGGCTGCAAAATTAGATATTAAATGTTTAGTTCTTAAACATAAAGAACAAAAATTTTCTACATTTGAAGAGGAAGTACAATATCTAATTAGCAATGAAAAAAGAAATAATTATATTAAAAATCTTGCTTTGAGTTTAAAAGGAAATACTTTGCTTATTTTTTCAAGAGTTGAAACTCATGGTAAAATTCTTTATGATTTAATTAAAGAAGATGCTGGAATAAAAAGAAAAATTTTCTTTGTTCATGGTGGGGTTGAAGCTAAAGAAAGAGAGGAGGTAAGGGAAATTGTAGAGAGAGAAAATAACGCTATTATTGTTGCTTCTTATGGAGTATTCAGTACTGGTATTTCTATTAAAAATCTTAATAATATTATATTTGGATTTCCAAGTAAAGGTAAAATAAGAGTTCTTCAAACTATTGGCCGAGGATTAAGAAAATCCAAAACAAAAGATAAAGCTGTTCTTTATGATATTGCTGATGATTGTGGTAAAAATTATACTTTAAATCATTTTATAGAAAGGGTTAAATTGTATAACGAAGAAGAATTTGAGTATGATATCTATAAAATTGATTTATAGTCTTTGAGATTCAAGACCAGTTATATGTACATTTTTATCAATCATTTTTTTCATAGCTGATTGGGCTGTACCTAAAGTAAAGTAAACAGCCCACATTTGTTTATCCATATACTTATATCCAACCTTATAAAATTCAAAGTGATGCATTTTTGGTTATTTTTAAAAAGTAAAGGACATCATTAATCATCTTGATCACTTCATCAATTGCATGTCCGGTAAAATTAGTGTCTCCAGGAAACATTTTTGAGTCTTCTTTTATATTTTCTTTTAATTCTTCATATTTTTTTATTAATTGATTAATAAAATCTTTTGGATCTTTAACTTCTATTGAAACTTCATTATGTGGATATTGGTGGAATTCTGGGATCACGATGTATTGACGATATTTAATTACCTTACCACATTAACTCAAATATGTCAATGATTATTGTGCCAATTCTAGATTGTCACATAGTCGCTTGACTTTTTAAAGAAATGTGTCTAGGATCGGTTTGTTGAGTTTGAAGGACTTCTATATCTAGATATATCTAATAAAAAAGATTAAATTAGATATTGCTTCGCAAAGAAAGCTTCGCTTTCTAAAATAATAAATTTAAATTAAATAAAGTTCCTAAAAGGAACTAATCCCGAAGGGATTGATTAAATATTTCTTCAAGTTTATTTCTCATAATATTAACATTAGAAATATATCCTTGTTCCTTACTTAGAGTTTCCTCATAAGGATTATCTAAAGAAGGATTATTTTTTTGTTTAATAAATTTTAAATGGTAATTAATTGTCTCATCATTTTTACATTCACTTACGGTAATAATTTTTTCTCTATGTATTAAAAATGTATCGTCATCTGCCGTTTTTAACCAAGACTCTATTCTATATCCTGCAGTTCCATTAAGAGTCTTAACTTCTGTTATTATAACTGGTTCATATAAAAGTAAAAAATCTTTATTTTTTTCCTTATGAGAAGATACTATAGCAAAAATTTCTTCTCCTGTTATCAATTTTACTGTAGCAGGGAATTGTGACATTGATTAATTACTAAATTTTTTATTATTTAGGTGTACTTGACAAAATCTTTTAGATGTGGTAGTATTTTACTAAATACTGATTGAGGTAAATTATGATAACAACAGACGTAATGGTAAAAAAGAAAAGAAATAATCATTATGTCAATAATAAAGACTTTTTAAGTGCTTTAATTGACTATAAGAAAAAATGTAAAGAAGCACTAGAAAATGGTACTCCTAGACCTAGAATACCTCATTATATTGGGGATTGCTTTTTAAAAATCGCTACACATGTGGCTTTTAAACCAAATTGGGCAAATTATTCATATAAGGAAGATCTTATTTCAGATGCGGTTGAAAATATGTCTAGGTATATTTTAAACTTTGATCCAGAAAAATCAACCAATCCTTTTGCATATTTTACTCAAATTACCAATTTTGCTTTTCTTAGGCGTATTAAACTAGAAAAAAAAGAAACTGAAAAGAAAGCAATGATCATTGAAAAGCTTAATTTCAGTGAAGTTATGGTGGATGATGGTGAAGATAATGGAAACTACTCGGACTATTCATCTATTCGTGACAATGTTTATTCAAGGATGCGCTATTGATGAAATTACAAAGTGAAAAAAAATACAAAAAAAATAAAGAAGATAAGCGAAAAATAATGATCGAAAGTTTATTTCAAAAACTAGATTCTTCTGAAGATCGAGCACTTCTTCTTTTACTCATTCAATCTTTTAATGATGAAATTGCTGATTTGACAAATGGCTAAAATAGCAATAATTAATGACACTCATTTTTGCGCTAGAAAATCATCAAAACTTTTTCAAGATTATTTTGAACTTTTTTATAAAAATATATTTTTTCCAAAATTAGAAAAAGAAAAAATAAGTACGGTATTACATCTAGGAGACGTATTTGACAATAGAAGAATTATTGAATTCGATGGCCTTGATTGGACTCAAAGAGTAGTTTTAGATCCCCTTTCAAAATATGATGTCCATATGATTGTTGGAAATCATGATATTTTTCTTCGTAATTCTACACGAATTAATTCTCCTCAATTACTGTTACAGCAATATAAAAATATAAAAATATATAGAGAACCAATAGAAATAAATGTTGATGGTTTAAATATTTTTATGATTCCTTGGATAACTCCAGAGACAGAAGACTTAACTTATTCGATGTTATCTAAAACAAAAGCAAAAGTTGCAATGGGTCATTTAGAACTTAATGGGTTTGTTGCTCATAAAGGACATGTTATGGAAGATTCAAGAGATCCTGATCCTTTTTATAAATTTAAAAAAGTTTTATCTGGTCATTATCATACGAGATCCGACAACGGAAAAATATTTTATTTAGGTAACTCATATGAAATTTATTTTAATGACGTTGATGATTTAAAAGGATTTACTATATTTGATACTGAGACTTTAGAACATGAACATGTAAATAATCCTTATAAATTACATTATCAATTATCTTATGATGAAGATAATATTATTTTACCTAAAGATTTAGAAAATAAAATTGTAAGAGTTATTGTTAAGAATAAAAAGTCAGTAAGAAAATTTGAGAAATATATTGAAAAAATTAATAATCAAAACCCTTATGAGTTAAAGGTAATTGAAAATACAGAACTTCCAGAAACTGAAAATATCGGGGAAATAGAATCAGAAGATACAATAAGTATTCTAAATTCTTATATAGAAGAATCTGATATTAACTTAGATAAGTCAAAATTAAAAAATATTATAAATGATTTATATAAGTCAGCAATGGATTTAGTTTAATGTATGTTATCGTACTAGATACCGAGGAAGAAAAAGGAGCTTTTTCAATTATTAATGAATATAATGAAAAAGTAATTTTATTTTTTGAAGAATATGATGATGCAGAGCGTTATGTAATAATGCTCAATGAGATGGATGTAAATGATCTTAGAGTTGTAGAGTATGATGAGGATTTATTAATTAAGACCTGTAAGATAGTAGGATTTAAATATGCTAAAATCAGGTCTAATGACTTTGTAGTTCCACCAGGATTTTGTGATGATAATTTTTAAAAAAGCAAGAGCAAAAAACTTCCTTTCTATTGGAAATCATTTTCTTGAATATAATTTGAATTCAGACAATTTAACATTATACAGAGGAAATAACTCTCACGGTAAAAGTATATTATCAGATTTATTAACTTTTGCCTTATTTAAAAAGGCATACAGACCTATTAATCTTCCTCAACTAGCAAATAATGTAAATAAAAAAGACTGTGTTGCTGAAGTTGAATTTAAAATTAATAAAACAGAGTGGATGGTTCGCAGGGGGCTTAACCCCACAGTTTTTGAAGTTTATAAAAATGGAAAACTTTTAGATCAACATTCTTCTATTATTGAACAGCAAAAATGGTTTGAGCAAAACGTTTTAAAAATGAATTATAAAACTTTTACTCAAATTATTGTCTTGGGTACATCTAATTTTGTTCCTTTTATGCAATTATCTCCTTCTGATCGAAGGGAAATTATTGAAGAACTTTTAGATATTAAAGTTTTTTCTTCGATGAATACTATTGTAAAAGATAATATAAAATCATTTAAAGATGAAATTAAGCTTTTAAAAGTAAAAGAAGTTGGATTAGAAGAAAAAGTAGAATTACAGCATGATTTTATTGAACAAATTAAGAAAAAAGAATCTGATAATATTCAAGATAAAAAGAATAAAATTAAGAAATATCAAGAAATTATTATTGATTTATCAAAGCAGAATGAATGCCATACTTCAACTATTAAAACTTTAGCAGATGAGATAAAAGAATTTTCCAAAGCATCTTCCCAGCTAAAAAAACTTGGATCATTAAAAGGTAAACTATCTCAAAAAATAGAAACATTAAAAGATAATCATTTATTCTTTGTTGAGAATGATACTTGTCCTACTTGCTCTCAAAACATCTCAGACGAGTTTAAAGAAAAAAAATTAAAAGATTCGGAATATAAAATTAAAGAAGTAGAATTAGGGTATGAACAGTTATTAGAAACAATTGAAAAGGAATCTGAAAAAGAAGATAAATTTATAGAGTTAAGTAAAAAAATAACTTTACTTAATCAAACTATATCTCAAAACCAATCTAAAATAAATCAATATTCTTCAATAATTTCAGAGATAACTTCTGAGATTACTTCCGCAAATAATGTCGAAGATATTCAAAAAGAAAATTTAAAGCTTGAATCTTTTTATAATGATCTACATGAGATAAAAAATAAAATTATTGATACCAAAGATTCATCTCAATATTATGAATTTGTTAATACAATCTTAAAAGATGGTGGGGTTAAAACTTTAATTATTAACAAATATTTGCCATTGATTAATAAAAAAATTAATGGGTACTTAAAGATGATGGATCTTTATGTTAATTTTACCTTAGATGGTGAATTTAATGAAACAATTTTAACTCCTACTTTTGAGAATTTTTCCTATGGAAATTTTTCAGAGGGTCAAAAGCAAAGAATTAATTTAGCACTGACCTTTGGTCTAATGTCTGTCGCAGCGGCTAAAAACTCAGTTAACACTAATCTTCTTATTCTTGATGAGATTTTAGATGGTTCTATGGACGCTGAAGGAATATCATTATTTCTATCTATTATAAGGAAAGAAATGAAAAATAAAAATATTTTTATGATTTCCCATAGAGATAATCTTGATGACAAATTCGATAAAATTGTTAAATTTGAAAAGAAAGGACATTTTACTCAAAAATTTGAAATATAATAAATATTATTGCCTGAGTTGTTGGCGCTTTTCAGGTGGGGGGAGGGATTTATTCTCTCCCCCTTTTAAAAACAAAATTTTCTAAATAATTAAGCCAACAACTTAAGAGCAGTAAAAATGTGTAGACTAGACGAACGCACGCATAAACACCATATTATCCCAAGATATATGGGTGGAACTGATGAGTCAGAAAATCTTGTTGAAGTCACTATAACTCAACATGCTATGTTTCATTTTTGTAATTATCAATTATGGGGAAATGAAGAAGATAGGATAGCGTGGAAAATGCTTTCTGGGCAAATAAATGTTGATGAGGCTAAACAAAAGGCAAAGATTTTGGGTTGCATAAGAGGAGGGCAAATACAAAAAGAAAATGGAACTGGAATTTTTGCATTAACTTTTGAACAAAGAAGCGAAAATAGTAAAAAAACAGCTCAGTCTAATAAAGAGAAAGGCATTGCAATTTTTGGGATGACATATGAAGAAAAAATTGAAGCTAGAAAAAAAGGAGGTAAAAATACTAGCTCCCAAAAATGGCAATGCACTATAACTGGATGTGTTTCTAATGCTGGCGGACTTTCTATTTATCAAAAAGCCAGAGGAATAGACACTTTCAATCGTATAAGAATTATATAATTATATTAAAAATTTATATTTCCTAAATACTTTATAGTTAATAGTAAAAAAAATGAACTCAAAAGTTTTTTGGGCATTAAGTGAGGCATATCAACTTGGTGTTTGTAATCAAGAAGTAGTAGAAGAAGAAACTCTCTCTGATGAAGAGCTTGGGAGTATTCAAGAATGGGTGGAAGAATTAATTTCCGAAGGTTACGATTTGGATCAATATTCGGATGAAGAACTTTATTTAGCTTATCTAGAAGATCTTGATGAATCAAGAGGTGGTGGTGCAAGCCCTGAAACCCCACCTAGTTTTCACAAACTTAGTCGCGATATAAAAAAGGAGAAAGGTATAAAAACTTCTTATGACGACCAAGGGAAAATGATTAACAAATATTTAACAATGCAAAAAATAAAAAGAAAAGAGCCTCCATATAATGAAGAACTAGACCTCTACGATATTGTTTCCGAATATCTAATATCTGAAGGTTTCTGTGATTCTTATGAAGACGCAGATGTAATAATGGCTAATATGAGTGAAGAGTGGCGTAATAGTATTCTCGATGAAATAAAATAGTAAATAATTTTATGAACTCAATAAATTTTCTAATAGAAAATAACTACGCAGATTCTGAATTAGCAGCCTCTAAAATATTAGAGGCTGCTTCGGATGAATTTATTGATTATATTATTAAAGAAAGCATTAGATCAAAACTTAGTTCTTATATAAAAAATAGAGTAAAAAAATCTAGAGCATTAAAACATGTGAAAAGATTTTTAGGGTATACTACTTTAGGGGCAATAGCTTCTCCTTTTCTCCAGCCTTGACAAATCTCAAAATCTGTGTTACGATACTGGTTCCTCTTCTCAGGGGAGCCGGTTTTCTTTAGGAATTAAATTTATTATGGAATCAAATCATCTTTGGAAATACAACGAAGATAAAATTTTAAAGGATATTCAAGATTACGTGACAAGTACTTATAATGGGCATTATTGTGGAGATGCTCAAAATTATGATAATATCCAAACAATTGATCTCATGGCTGCAAAAAATCTTGCGGCTCCATTTTCTCAAGCAAACATCCTAAAATATGGTAGCCGTTATGGCGATAAAGATGGTCGCAATAAGCGAGATCTTCTGAAAGTCATTCATTACGCTATGCTTCTCCTACATTTTGACGGACACTATTCCCGTCAAGATAATGGACTTACTGAATTTTCTCGCTGATTATTATGAAACTATCATCCGAAACTCTTTCACTACTTAAAAATTTTGCATCAATTAATCAGTCTATTCATGTAAAACCAGGAAGTACTTTAAAAACAATTAAAGTATCTAAGAACGTACTTGCAGAGGCAACTATTAAAGAAAAATTTGAAAATGAGTTTGCAATTTATAATTTAAATCAATTTTTAAATAGCTTTAATCTTCTTGATGATCCAGATTTAGATTTTACCAATGAATCTTATATGATTCTTAAGGAAGGACGAAAGAAGATTAAGTATTTTTATGCTGACTCTTCTATTATTGTTTCCCCTCCAGATAAAGAATTAAAGCTACCATCAGAGGATGTTTGTTTTGTTTTAGAGCAATCACATCTGGATAAAATTTTAAAAGCAAAGCAAATTTATCAACTTGATGATCTATCTGCAGTTGGAGATGGTAAAAAAATTCAATTGATCGTACAAGATAAAAAGAATGACACTTCAAATGAATATTCAATTGAAGTTGGAGATACTACAGAAAAGTTCTGTATGAACTTTAAAATTGAAAATCTTCAGTTTTATCCTGGAAGTTATAATGTGGTAATTTCTAAGAAGTGTCTTTCTAAATTCACGCATACAAAAATCTCTTTGACCTATTGGGTCGCAATGGAACCTGATTCTACTTTTGAATGATGAATAAAGAATTCCTTTTTGTTGAAAAATATGCCTCTAAAAGTGTAAAAGAATGTATTTTACCTAAGTCTATCAAAAAGGTATTTCTTGATATTGAAAAATCTGGGAATGTCCCTAATATGATTCTTTCCGGCCCTCCTGGGGTCGGTAAGACCAATCTTTGTAGAGCATTGGCTACAAGTCTTGATCGAGATTTTATGATTATTAATGGATCTGATGAAAGATCTATTGATGTAATTCGCAATAAAGTAAAAAACTATGCATCAACTGTATCTCTTTCTAATACTGGAAAGAAAATTCTTTTAATTGATGAAGGAGATAATTTAACAAATGATTCTCAACTAGCTTTAAGGGCAGCTATTGAAGAACTTCAACATAATTGTTCTTTTGTATTTACTTGTAATTATAAAAATAGGATTGATCCAGCTCTTCAATCTAGATGCCCTGTAATTGACTTTACAATACCTACAAAAGAGCGTCCAGAACTCGCAAAACAGTTTTATGATAGAATCACTCATATTTTAGAAGAAGAAAATATAAAGTGTGATGATGATAAAGTTATTACAAAGTTTTTAATAAAATATTTTCCTGATTTTAGGAGAACTCTCAATGTTCTTCAAAGATATGCTAGTTCTGGGTTTATAGATTCTTCTATTCTAGCTCAAGCTAATGATATTAAATTAACTTCACTTTATACCCATTTAAAACAAAGAAATTTTAATGAAGTTAGAAAATGGGTTATTGATAATTTAGACAATGATCCTAATATTATTCTTAGGAAGTTCTATGATGGATTAGAGTCGGTAATGGTAAAACATTCTATTCCTCAAGCAATTTTAATTATTCATGATCACATGAGTAAAAATGTAGTTGATAATGAGGTTAACTTAATTGCTTGCTTTATTAAAATTATGATTGAATGTGAATGGATTTAGAGCTTAAAGATTGGTTGAATTCAATTTATCAAAATAAAAAAAATCTTATAGAGAATGATATAAGTCTCTCTAAAAAATATCCTGCGTTTATAATTAATAGAATATTATCTGGTAATATTGATACTGCTCTCTTTGCAAGTGAATTAAATGAAAGATTCACAATGGATAAAGATATGCAGTATAAATACCTTTTATATTCTATACCAAAAAGAAAAAGATTTTCTAATTACATAAAAAAGAGTACTTATTCTGATCTTGAATTAGTAAAGCAGTATTATGGGTACAATACTGAAAAGGCATTAGAAGCTTTAAAACTTTTAACTAAAGAACAGTTAATTTATATAAAACAAAAGTTAAACATTGGTGGAGTATAAATATAATATAATTACTTAATTTTGAGGTATTTTTATGGCAAATTATGAAATGGATGGCCAGTATGTAAAGTGGTCACCAGATTTGATGGTAGAAGTTGAATTAGATACTCCTGATTCTTTCTTACTCGCAAAAGAAACTCTAACTCGTATTGGTGTAGCTTCTCGCTATAAAAAAGAGCTTTATCAGACCGCACATATTCTTTATAAAGGTGGTAAGTATTATCTTATTCATTATAAGTTTGGGTTCTGTCTTGATTCAAGATCAGCTACTATTACTGTAAATGATCTAGAAAGACTTCACACTATTGCACATCTTCTTGAGCAATGGGGTCTGATAAAAATTAAAAATCCAGATCAAGTGGAAGATAAAGCACCATTAAATCAGATTAAAATTATTTCTTACAAAGAAAAGTCTGATTGGACTTTAGTAGAGAAGTATTCTCTAGGAAATAAAAAGAAGGAAGTTGCCGAAGTTCGGTAGTCTACACCCATAATTTTAAAAAATTGTTTCTAAATAAAACTGAAGAAATTACCTAATAGGGATTTCTTCAGTAAACTTCTCGCTTTTAAAGGAGATTAAAAAATGAACAACTTAGCAAAATACAATTCAAGTAATCTTGTAAAATTTCTTGATGATATTGAAAAATATTCAATCGGACTAGATAATTGGTTTGATCGAGTATCTACAACTCATTATCCTCAAAATAATTATCCTCCTTATAATTTAATCAAAGAGTCTGAAACCCAATACAAACTTGAAGTAGCAGCCTCTGGATTTAAATCTTCTGAATTAACTGTTTATACTGAAAATAATCAGTTAGTTGTTGAAGCAGAAAAATCTTGTAAAGATGATAAAGAATACATTTACAGATCTCTTTCTCATCGCAATTTCAAGAGAGTGTGGTCTGTTGCTGATGATGTTACTGTTAAATCTGTAACCTTTGAGGATGGTCTTCTTGTCATTCAACTTGAAAAAATTGTACCAGAGCATCAAAAGAAAAAAGTATATTTCTAAATAGTTCTGGCTACCACCCAAATAAAGTCGGCGCTGACTCCCCTTGACAAATACCAAGAGGAGTGCTAGAATAAAGGGGTCTTTGGACCCCTTTTTAAATGGATGTAAAATTACTTTTATTCCCCAATTCTCTTATATTAATATCTCAAGTAAAAGAAGTTATACCTGAAGAGATCGGAGAACCAGATTGCCAATTAATTGAACCTTTTGTTATAAAAGGAGATTTTTTAGAGCCATGGTTAATTGATTATTCTAATCAGAATACTTTTATGATGCATTCTGATAAATTTTTAACTATCGCGGATCCCAATCCCCCATTACTCAAAAAATACAAAGAGCTTATCAAGTGATGTTTTATACTAATGTTAAACAGATTGGAAATTTTATTTATGAGCGAGGTTATGATAATTCTGGCGTATCATTTGTAGAAAAAGTCGAATATAATCCAACATTTTTTATATCATCAAATAAATCTTCTAACTGGAAAACATTAGATGATAAGTTAGTTTCTCCAATAAAACCAGGGACAGTTAGAGAGTGTAAAGAGTGGCTCAATAAATATCGTAATGTAGATGGAATTTCTATCTACGGACATGAAACAGCTATTTACCAGTATATTTCAGATCAATACCCAAATGATATTGAGGGGTTTGATCTTACTAAAATTAAATTATATACCATCGACATTGAAACTACATCTGAAAACGGATTTCCAGATCCAGAAGTAGCTCAAGAAGAAATTCTTCTTATTACCATTCAAGATTATTCTACAAAGAAAATCTATACATGGGGGAGTAGACCTTTTGTTGAAATTTTTGATAATTATATCTATTATGAATGTAGTAATGAAATAGATTTAATTAATAAATTTTTAGATTATTGGGAACTAAATTACCCAGATGTTATAACAGGATGGAACTGTAGCGGGTTTGATATAACTTATATTATCAATAGAATTAAAAGAGTTCTTGGGAATTCTGATGCAAAACGTCTTTCTCCATGGAAATTTGTCCGTGATCGACAGGTAGAGAAAAATAATAAAATAGAAACTTATTATGACATTTATGGTATAAGTATTCTAGATTATCTAGAACTTTATAAAAAATATTCTTTTAAAAATCCAGAGAATTATCGACTAGATACAATTGCTTATAATGAGTTAGGTCAAAATAAATTAGATCATAGTCAATATGAAACTTTTAAAGATTTTTATACCTATGACTGGAATACATTTGTAAAGTACAATAAAATTGACGTAGAGCTTGTAGATCGACTAGAGGAAAAACTTCAACTAATTACGATGGCAATAGATCTTGCCTATCAGTCTAAATCAAATTATGAAGATGTTTTCTTTCAAGTACGAATGTGGGATAATATCATTTATAATCATTTAAAGAAAAATAATGTAGTAATACCACTTAAAAAACAAAGCACTAAGTCTGAAAAATTTAAAGGAGCTTATGTAAAAGAGCCAATACCAGGACTTTATGGTTGGACAGTTACTCTTGACCTAACATCTCTTTATCCTCACATCATGATGTGCTTTAATATAAGTCCTGAAACTTTAATTAAAGATCCTTTCCCAGGAATTACAATTGAAAAAGTTGTAGATAAAAAAGTCGATACTTCAATTTATCCCGATTATTGCATTTGCCCAAATGGGTCTATGTATAAAAAAACACATCAGGGATTTATTCCGGCTATTTTGGAAGATATGTTTAATAAAAGAAAACAATATAAAACTCTTCAAATTGCAGCCGAAAAAGAATATGAAAAAACAAAAAATCCAGCTTTAAAATACAGTATTTCTACTTACAATGTAAAACAACTTAGTCTTAAAGTTTGTTTAAATAGTGGATATGGCGCTCTTGGTAACCAGTATGCTAGATTTTATGAATTAAGAAACGCTGAGGCAATCACAACTTCTGGTCAAGTTGCACTAAAATGGATTCAAAAAAAGTTAAATGAATATTTTAACAAGCTCCTTAATACAGATAATATTGACTATTGCATTTATGGTGATACTGATTCTGTAATGCTTAATGTTGAACCTTTGGTTGACAAAATATTTGAAGGAAAAAATCCGTCTAAAGAAAAGATTGTTGATGTTTTGGATAATATCTTAGCAAATCAACTTCAGGACTACATAAACAATTGTTATTCAGAACTTTCTAATTATCTTCATAGCTATCAGAATAAGCTTCATATGAAGCGAGAAAAAATTGCTGATAAATTTTTAATTACTGGAAAAAAACATTATATTATTAATGTTTGGGATAATGAAGGGGTTAGATATTCGGAGCCAAAGCTTTCTATTACCGGAATTGAAGCTGTAAAGTCGTCAACTCCTGCTTTTTGTAGAGAAAAGTTAAAAAAAGCATTTAAGGTTTTGATGAATTCTTCTGAAGATGATATGATAAAGTTTGTTGAGGAAACAAAAAAACAATTTTTTGAATTAACTCCAGAAGAAGTTGCTTTCCCAAAAGGAGTATCCGATGTTTCTAAATTTTTAGACCATTCATCCCTATATAAAAAGGGTACTCCAATCCATGTACGAGGTTCCATCCTATACAATAAAAACCTAAAAAAACATGGTCTGGAGAACAAATATAATTACATAGCCAATGGCGAAAAGATAAAATATTGCTATTTAAAGGTTCCTAATCCCATCATGGAAAATGTGATTGGATTCATACAGACTCTACCGAAAGAATTTGGTCTACATTCTTACGTTGATTACGAGACTCAATTCGATAAAACTTTTATTCAACCTTTAAAGGCTATATTGGATGTTATTGGCTGGAAAACAGAAAAAACAATTACACTAGAAGAATTTTTTGCTTAAATCTTATGGACTTTTTAAAAGATATTATTAAAGAAGTTGGTAGCGATTATGCTCGTCTCGCTCAAGAAATTGAAGAAGATGAATCATATGTTGATACTGGATCTCTTATTTTAAATGCCCTTATCAGTGGGACTCTTTTAGGTGGGGTATCTTCAAATAAAATTACTACTTTTTCCGGCCTCCAAGGAGCAGGTAAAACTTTTTTCTCTTTGGCTGTAGTAAAAAACTTTTTAGATATTAATCCGGACGGATATTGTTTATATTTTGATACTGAAGCAGCGGTTACTAAAAAGATACTTCAAACTAGAGGAATTGATCTTTCCAGGGTTATAGTTCTTAATGTCGTAACGGTAGAAGAATTCCGAACAAAAGCTCTTAAGGCGGTTGATCTTTATATGAAATCTCCTAAAGAAAATCAAAAACCTTGTATGTTTGTTCTTGATTCTTTAGGTATGCTTTCAACTAATAAGGAAATTAGTGATACTTTAAATGAAAATGATAAAAAAGATATGACAAAGGCTGGTCTTATTAAGGCCGCATTTAGAATGCTTACTTTAAAATTAGCAAAAGCTAATATTTCAATGATCGTAACAAATCACATTTATGCTAATGTTGGGGGATATGGTCCTGCACAAGTTCAAAGTGGAGGGTCAGGAATGCTTTACTCCGCATCAACAATTATTGAGCTTTCTAAATCAAAAGAAAAAGAAGGTTCAGAAGTTGTTGGTAATATTATAAAAGCTAGAACATTTAAATCTCGTTTAAGTAAAGAGAATCAAGAGGTGGAAGTACGACTGTATTATGATGAACGTGGTTTAGACAAATATTATGGTCTCGTTGAACTCGGTGAAGAATCTGGTATTATTCCCCGTATTGGAAATCGTTATGAAATTAATGGCAAAAAGATTGGTAAAAATGTAATTTACGCTAATCCAGAAGATTACTTTACTCCTGAATTACTTGAACAACTTGATGCCTATGCTCAGAAAAAGTTTAAATATGGCTCAAGTCTAACTGAAGAAGTGGAAACCGATGATCCAACTGAATGATTTAATTCAAGTCTACGATAATTGTTTAGACTCAAGTGTTTGTGACTTTTTAATAAATTTTTTTGAGGAAAATTCAGATAAACAAGAAATAATTTCCAATAATAAAAAGCCAAATTTTACTCAATTAAATTTAACTGAACATTCTAAAATTTCAACAGAAGTAGATAATGTTCATAACTTTATAATTTCAAAGTCTTTTGAATATAAAAGAAAGTATTATGCATATATTGATGATAGATGTTTTCCACCAGAACATAATTTTGAACAATTTAGAATAAAAAAATACGCTCCTGGCGGCGACGACATGTTCGATACCCATGTTGATGTGCTAGACTATGGGACCGCCAGGAGGTTCCTTTCCTTCTTGTGGTATTTAAATGATGTCGATGAGGGAGGTGAAACCGTCTTTACTAATTTAAAAGTAAAACCAACTAAAGGAAGTTTAATTATTTTCCCCCCTTTATGGATGTTTCCACATAGAGGAGAACCTCCAATTAGTAATACAAAGTACATTTTAACCGGGTATCTCCACTATCGATGATGGAAAAAGTAGAACTTTTAATTTTAAAAAATTTAATTTATAATGAAGAATATGTAAGAAAAATTTTACCTTATCTAAAATCAGAATATTTCCAAGACTTCTCTCAAAAAGTGATTTTTGAGGAAATTGAACAATTTTTTTCTAACTATAATGAACTTCCTACGGTGGAAGCCATTGAAATTGAAATTGAAAATAGAGCAGATTTAAATGAAAGTTCCTATAAAGAATGTATTGGTATATTACAATCCTTTTCTTATGAACCAGTAGAATTTGAATGGCTATCTCAAACAACTGAGAAGTGGTGTAAAGATAGAGCAATATATTTGGCTCTCATGGAGTCAATTCAAATTGCTGATGGTGGGGATACTGCAAAAACAAGAGACGCAATCCCTTCTATTCTTGAAGAAGCGTTATCTGTTTCATTTGATATAAATATCGGACATGATTATATTGAAGATATAGAAAAACGATATGATCTATACCATAAGAAAGAACAAAAACTTCCTTTTGATCTCGATTACTTTAATAAGATTACAGATGGAGGAGTTTCAAATAAAACTTTGAATATGGTTGTTGCTGCTCCTGGAGTCGGTAAAAGTTTATTTTTATGTCATTTTGCATCATCTATTCTTCTTCAAGGGAAAAATGTTCTTTATTTAACTCTTGAAATGGCAGAAGAAAGAATTGCAGAAAGAATTGATGCTAACTTACTTGATGTTAATATCAGGGATCTTTCAAAATTATCAAAAGAACAGTTTTTCAATAAAACAAATAATATAAAAAGAAAAACTCATGGAAAATTAATTATTAAAGAATATCCCCCTGGATCAGCAAATGCAAATCATTTTAAAGCACTATTAAAGGAGTTGGAACATAAGAAAAACTTTGTCCCTGATGCTTTAATTGTAGATTATCTTAATCTTTGCGCATCTTCACGATATAAACCAAACACGTCTAATTCATACACCTATGTAAAATCTATTTCCGAAGAAATTAGAGCAATTGGAGTTGAAAATAACATTCCGGTTTTTACTGCATCCCAATTCAATAGAGCAGGAGCTTCTTCATCTGAAGTAGAGATGACAGATACTTCGGATTCTTTCGGTATTGCGTTCACGGTTGATCTTCTTCTAGGTATAACTTCTACTGAAGAATTAGAGCAAATGGGACAACTTATGATTAAACAGTTAAAAAATCGTTATGCTCCTCTTGATCGGTATCGAAAATTTGTTGTGGGGGTTGACAGATCTAAGATGAGGCTCTATGATGTTGATCAGTCTGCTCAGGAGGATCTGATTGAGACAAAATTAAGTTCCGAACAACCAGATTTAAAAACAAAATTTAAAAACTTTAACTTTGATTGAACATTATGACTAACCAAAAAATTGATACAGTAAAATATGTTGATTTTGTCCGTCAAACTACTAGTCCAGCAAGCAGCGATTTTTCGCAACTTGTTTCTAGGATGACTGACCTTAAAGAATCTAGTGGGGCAGATGTTCAACGTCTCCTTACTGCTGCCCTTGGAATGAGCGCAGAATCTGGCGAATTTACTGAAGTTGTGAAAAAAATTATTCTTCAAGGAAAGCCATATAATGAAGAAAATATTTTTCATATGAAACGTGAGCTAGGAGATATTTGTTGGTATCTTGCTCAGGCATGTATGGCTCTTGATGTAACTTTTGATGAAGTTCTTCAAATGAATTTTGAAAAATTGAGCGCCCGTTATCCAGAAGGTACGTTTGACATTTATTATTCAGAAAATCGTAAAGAAGGAGATCTTTAATGAAACTTAAACAGCAAGATGAAACAATTAAATATGTTATAGAAGTTCTTGAAAAAGAAGTTAAAAATTATTCTCAAGAATTTGCTCCAGAGAGAGTAATAAAGCTCAGAGAATATATTAAATCACTCAAAGGCGCCTGATGGCGCTTTTTTTTGTATAAATAATTAAAACAAATGTAGTATGATGCACGATTTAGTAAGATATCTTATTGAAGAGAAATATTGTAATAATGAATCGGAAGCAGTAAAAATATTGGAAAGTATTAGTGATGAGTTTTATGAAGAAGTTTCTGCTGCGATGCGATTAAAAGGTATGCGTAATCGAATGGGAAATCTTATAAATCAATTAACAAAAGACCCAACTAATTCTGAAGTACAAAGAAAAATAAAAACAATAAGAGGAGCAATTCCCCAACAAGAAACAATATCTAAAGCAGAAAGAGTAATTAAGACAGAAAAAGGTGATAAAGGAATAGCAAAAACTCCAGGAGTGGGTGCTCAAACATCAGATATTGCTACTACAAAAACTGCTGCTGCTAGAAAAGATCGGCCAATGACAGGTGCGAGAATTAATAGCCCTGGAATCGCAGCTTCTGCGGAAAGACAAGCTTCAAGAATGACTGGAACTACTTCTGAAGTAGGAAGAGCTGGTGGGTCTTCACGTCAATCTACAGGAGTTGTTAAAACAGGCAAATATTCTCAAATGCAAGGCGGAAGCGGTGCAACTGCTGCAGTTCCTAATAAAGGAATATCTAGAACTGGGGCTAGATTTCCACGACAACGAGGATGAATAATAAAAGTACAATGAAAAATTATATTGAGTTTATAAGTTAAGGAGCGTTAAAATTTAACTAAATAATAAGTCTGTTGTTACTGCAATCACTACGGGCAAGATTAGGTACTCTTTATGAGTGCCTTTTCTTTTATAAAAAATTATTTTTATAAATAATAATGCAGTAACAATAAGATACTAATGACTAAAAAAAGTCCAAGAATTTACATATACAAAATTACTTTTGAAGAAGTTCCGTATTATTACTATGGAGTTCATAAGGAACGAAAGTATGGTGAAGAATATTGGGGCTCTTCTGTAACAAACAAATGGTGTTGGGATTTTTATACTCCAAAGAAACAAATACTTCAACTTTTTGATTTTACTGACGAAGGTTGGTTAAATGCAAAATTAGTTGAAGACCGCTTAATAAAACCATTTTATAATACTGATAAATGGTGTTTGAATGAAAATTGTGGGGGATTTATTTCTTTAGAAATTTGTAAAAAAGCTGGTAGTAAAGGTGGTCAAAAATCTTATGAAAATCTTTCTGGATTTTTTTCTTTACCTAAAGAACAAAAAAGTGAAATTCGTAAAAAAGCTGGGCAAAAATCATATGAAAATTTTTCTGGAATCCATGGAATAAATTTAGAACAAAGAAGAGAAAATGGTAAAAAAGGAGGACAAACAGTATACAAAAATGGTATTGGATGCTTTTCACTTACTTTAGAACAAAGAATAGATGCTAGTAAAAAAGGAGGAAATACAAATAAAGAAAACCGTACCGGAGTTTGCGGGCTATCTTCAGAGGAACTAAGTAAAGCGGCTAAAAAATCTAGTACTCAAAGATGGCAATGTACAGTGACTGGATATGTTTCTAATGCTGGAGGACTTTCAGCGTATCAAAATAAAAGAGGAATTGATACTTCTAATCGCATAAGAATTGCATAAATTTATAAACTAAATAACTAAATAATTAAAATATTCTTAACTAATGTTTAAGTTGATGGAAATTATGTTTAACATAAGAATATTATGAAAAAATATTTTGAATTTATAACTGAGGCTCGCGTGTCCAGAGCTTCAGAAAAAGCCGCCCAGTTAAATCTTGTCAGTGATCAACATGGTATGTGGTTAGATCGTTCTGGAAGACCAGTTGCAAAAACTGTAAAGGGTGATTTAGTATTTATACGAAAAAAATCTCCTATTCCTAAAAAAGCGGAACCATCTCCACAACAAACTAAAAGGACAAATCAGGCTTCTTTAAAACCCAAAACTAGTTCTTTACCACAAAGGGAAATTCAACCTCCAGAAGAACAACCACCTGCACCGGAAGTACAAACTCCAGAAGTTATAACTATTGTTTTTGGTAGATTTAATCCTCCAACTATTGGACATGAAAAGCTTATTAAGAAAGCAAAAGAAATAGCTCAAGGAGGAGATTTAAAAATATATCCTTCAAGAATGTATGGAGATCCAGTAAATCCTTTGGATCCTTCTACTAAAATATATTATATGAGAAAAGCATTCCCTAAATTTGCTGATAATATTATTAATGATGATGATATGAAAACAATATTTGATGTATTAAAAAGAGCAGAAGAGGATGGATATAATGTCGTTAATTTAGTAACTGGAGCTAAAAGAAGATCTGAGTTTGATCGATTAGCAAATCAATATAATGGTGAGATTTATAATTTAGAAACAATTAATGTTATTCCATTACCTGACGAAGATCCTGATTTAGAAAATAGTCCTAATCCATCATCATCATCTAAATTAAGAAAAGCTGCTGCTGAAGATGACTTTTTTGAATTTCAAAAGGGACTTCCCAAAAAATTAGATGCTGATAAACAGAGAGATCTATTTTTTGCAGTTCAAAATGCCATGCTTGGAGATAATGAGTCTATGGATGAGTCATGGAAATTTTTTCCAAAATTCAATTATCATATCCTCAAAGAAGAATACTATCAAGAAAAAATATTTAAAACTGGTACAATTGTAGAAAATTTAAATACTGGGTTAAAGGGAAAAGTTATAAGAAGAGGTCCTAATTACGTTATTTGTGTTAATGAAGAATTAGATATAATGTTTAAATCTTGGATTACCGATATTAGAGAATGGACTAATATTTCTGGTGTTCCTGCTAACCAAAGAGAAATCGGAACAGATTCATTGAGAAATTATGTTATGGGACTTACTGGGACAAAAGTAATACAAAATTACTTAGAGAAAAGAAATCAAAAACTAAATAGTAAAAAAGTATAAAAAATTATGTCAGAGAAAATAACTAATGCACTTGCTGAAATGAAGCAAGTTTATCTAGAGCAGGTTGGTCATAATAATCTTGAAAAACAGCGTTTAGATGAAGAGGTTAAACAAATTAATGAGTTTAAAAAAACAAAATTAGATCCAGTTGGCGAAGAAGATGATGATATTAATAATGATGGTAAAGTGAATTCCACTGATTCTTATCTTAGAAATAGAAGAAGAGTAATAACTAGTAAAATAAAAGAATCTAGTGAATCAGATCAAATTGAAACTCATATGAATGATTTGGTTAGTGATGAAACTGAAAAGTCAAATGAAGCTGCATTAAATGTTTTAAAAGTGTTAAAAACTATTTCTTCTTTGAAACCCCAACCACAAGTAAAGGAGAGTACTCATTACAGTTGGAGAGATACTGTTGATGAAAGTATTTTATGGGAAATCATTGATGATACTGAACAAAAACAAGTAAAAGAAAAAAAAGTTAATAATTATTCTGGAAAAGAACCTGTCATTACTGTTAATCCAGAATTTAATACTGAATCAGTTATTATTGATACAGTAGAGTTAAATGAAGATTTTATACAAGAATCTATTGATATTGTTACTGATTATCTTTGTGAAGAAGGATTTTCCGTTGAACAAATTCAATATCTTATTGAAGATGTTGGCGTAGAAGAGTTTTCTGAATGGGTAATAGAGTTTGGTTATGAGACTCTTTGTGAGCAGCAGGCTTTTCAAGGAGAATTGCTTACTTCCAAGGGACAAGCAAGAAAAAATCCCGAGGTCTCAAAACGTGCTGGCGCATCAACTCCTGTAAGCCACACTCCATCAAAATCTGAACCTGAGAAAAAATCCAGTGCAACTTCATCTCCTGGTCAACTATCTTTAAATTTAACTCCTAAAGCTGTTCGTAGAACTCGCGTTCAGGGTAAAGTTGTTCCTGGATCAAGAACTGCCTCAAAGCCATCTGCAGCAGCTCCATCACCTTCAAAGCCATCTGCAGCAGCTCCAGAACCTAAAAAGGGATTTTTCGCATCTGCTATTGAGAGAGATCGTGCTGCTAGACAAAAAGCTGGTGATCTTATCAAGCAAACTGTTCAAACCGCTCAAAAAGCTGGTCAAGCTGCATCTAAATTTGGATCTAGCGTAAGAGAGCCATTTGAAACTACTAAAGCTGGTAGAAATCTCCAAGCGGCTCTTATTAAAGGTCTAAGGACTGGATCAAGAGCGGTAAGAGATGCAGCAGCAAAAGAAGTAGCTAAAAGAAGAGTTGGAATTAAAGAAGAATTTGAATCCTGGGTAGAAGATCTTTTAGATGAAGGATATGATCTTTCTGATTGGACTTGGGATGAGCTTTATGAGGAATATGAAGAATTATGTGAAAAAGCGGTTTCAGAGCAACAGCAGAAAATTTTTGGCCTTGCTCTTTCAGTAAAACGTGGAGAAACTCCTCGTTCAAAAGTAAGCGATGAAGTTTTAAAAATAGTTGATAGTATGCCCGAAAAAGAAATTCGCAAATATGCGAAAACTTCACATGAGGGAATTCCTAAAAAAGTAGATGAGTCCTATTTAATAGAAAAAGTAATAGATTTTGTTAGAGAAAATCGTTAAATTATAAATAATTATACCCATCTTAGAGGTAAAAAAATGAACTGGAACGTACTTCTTCCTTTTGCTCAAAAAATTCTAGACTATTTTTGGAAGTCAAGAGAAGTAAAAGAATTTGTTGTTTATCTTTTAGACAAATATTCAAAATCTACTGATAACGAAGTTGATAATATGGTAGTTGATCTAGTTCGTAAAAAGCTTCTTGGTTGATATTAACAAAAAAAGGGGGTACTTACCCCCTTTACTAAATAAATTTATAACGTAAAATTAGGAAAGATAGCTATGGCTCTTTGGGGCGCAAAAGATAATATCGGTTCAAATGGAACTGTATCTCTTAATTATTCAACTCTCGTTGTTACTGGTTCTGGCACTAGCTTTGGGCAAGTTGGCGCAGCTGCAACTGGCGATGTAATTCGTTTTGGAGATCGCTCCGGTGTTTATTTTGGAGATGCCGTAGTTGTCGGTATTGCTAGTACTACTCAACTTTCTATTGCTAGTACTACTGGATTAAGTGGTGCTGCTATTGCAAATACTAGTTATTCTGTCAGTCAATTACCCAAATCAAGTATTTTAGATTCTCATTATACTAAGCTATCTGGAGTAAATCAGTATGACGCTTTTGTATACGGAGCAGATGTAGCAGAAACTCAAGCCAGTGTAAATACTGGGTATTCACTAACACATGCCGGTTGGGTAGGAGTTACCACTTATATGTGTGATGGTGAGCTTAGAATTAAAACTGAAACTCTTGTTGCAATGTCTAGCATTGAATCTGATGCTGATGATGATACTGTTCTACCAGATGCAGTAATTACCATTCTTTCACAACCTCAGTCAGTGGGAGTAGGAACAACTGCTACTGCTTCATTCACTGTGACTGTAAGCGTAATACCAACTGGAGTTACTCCAACTTATCAGTGGCAATATTCCAGCACTGGAGTTGCATTTACTAACCTATCAAATAATTCTACTTATTCAGGAACAACTACTTCTGGGTTAGCAGTTACTAATACTAATAGCAGTCTTAATGGTTATAAGTATAGAGCAGTTATTAGTGTCGCAGGTGGAAGTGATGTTACTTCTAGTGTCGCAACAATGTCAGTTTCTTGATAATAAAATATGTTTTTTGATGAATTAAATGAAGATAATTTTCTTCTTTTTGCAATAAAAAATTATAATAATCCGCAGGGATTAACAGAAGAAGATTTTTATAAAGATCTAAATCATTTTAAATACATCAAAAGACATTTAAGTAAATATATTGCTTCGGGAGAATTAAAAATTCATCTTCTCCTGAAGCATTTTATTATATTATATAATATATTTGGTGAAGCCACAACTCCCATGTTATTTTATAAATTACCAAAAGAAACTTGGAGTTGTATGAAAACATTTGTAGTATTTTTAAATAAATTGCCTGAATATCCAAAATGCTATATTCATGATGTAAAAATAGATTCATATTGTTTTTCTAAGTTACAGGAACTTTCAAATGGAAAAAATTGATGAAATAATAAAATTAATTAGAGAAGAAATGATGGTCGCAAATTCGGCAAGTCAGTCTGGAGGATTTAGCGATAAGGCTTCACCTGAAGGACCAGTTGCTGGATATTCTTCCCCTATGACTCCTTTTCCAATGCGAGCAAATGGTAAGTTTGACGCAAGAAATCCATTTATTAAAAAATATAAATCATTATTGAAATCTTTAGGTATGGTTTGATAATAAATAGTATTATTATATTTGATGCTAAAGTGAAGATTAAACCTTTACTTTAGAAAAATGTCGGAAGAATTTATAAAAATAGCAGTTTTAGAGCAAAAAGTAACGGATCTAAAAGAATTCATTTTAAAAGTAGATGAAGCAATTGATAAAATAAGTGAGGTTAATATTAATCTTACTAAAATGATTGCTGTACATGAACAAAGATTTGAAGCTAGAGAAGTAGTTGAAAAAAATATCCATGAAAAAGTGGATAATCTTTATTTAAAGATGGAAAAAGATCATAATAATGTTATTGAAGAAATAAAAAAAATATCTAGCAGCATAGAAAAAGTTGAAACAAATTTAAATAATAGATTATCTAATGTAGAAAAAGATCAGTCTAGAACAAATATTAAAATTGCTGTAGTTATTTTTGGAGCCTTATTTCTTGGATTTATAATTCAAAATTCAAGTTTCTTTTCAAAAATGTTATCGAATGAACACTTGACAAACAAGCAAGAGTCTGCTATAGTGGAAAAGCCCAGGTAACTCTTCTTACATAATGGATTTTATTGATGAGCAATTTATTGATAGAGTATCTGTAAAATTAAATAATTTTAAAAAAGTAAAACCTAAACTGTATAATTTTAGATGTCCCTTTTGCGGGGATTCTTCTAAATCAAAAAAGAAAGCAAGAGGATATTTATATCCAGTGCAAAATAACACAAATTATAAATGCCATAACTGCGGCATTAGCTTTTCATTCAATAATTTTTTAAAAGAAATAGATCCTTCTTTATATAAAGAATTTACTATTGAAAAATATAAATCTGGATTTACAGGTAAAAATTTTGTTGTAGATACTCCAGATTTTGGCATCAAACATCCAATCTTTAATGAAAAAATATCAATACCCAAAGCCTTTGATGTTCCTAAAGCAAAAGAATATTTAGAAAAAAGAAAATTAAATCCAAATAAGTATTACTACGCAGAAAATTTTTCGGAATGGATAAATTCATATATCTATGAACCCAATCTAAAATCTGAACCAAGAATTATTATCCCATTATATTATAATAAAAAATTAATAGGAGTACAGGGGAGAGCAATTAATCATTCAGATATTAAGTACATTACTATTATGTTTGATAAACAATGCCCTAAAATTTATAACTATGATAATATTAATAATGAAGAATTTGTTTATGTTTTAGAAGGACCTTTTGATTCTTCTTTTATAAAAAATTCTGTAGCAATGTGCGGAGCGGACATTGATTTAAAAAGTCTAAATATTCACTATCCAGTTTATGTTTATGACAATGAGCCCCGCAACCAGGAAATTCATGCTAGAATGGAGAAGGTGATCAACCAAGGACATTCCATTGTCATATGGCCTGATAACGTAAAAGAAAAAGATGTCAATGATATGATTTTATCTGGACACAATGTCCAAGAAATTGTATCTAATAACATCTATAAAAACCTAGAAGCAAAACTAAAATTTAACTTTTGGAAGAAAAAATGAGCGAAGAAATTAAGGTTAAAAAGCGTAATGGCTCAGTTGAACCACTTCAACTAGCTAAAATTCATGAAATGGTTTCTTGTGCATGTGAACATCTATCTGGAGTTTCAGTATCTCAGGTAGAAATGGCATCAGGAATTCAATTTTATGACGGCATTTCTACTAATGAAATACAAGAAATTCTTATTAAATCTGCATCCGATCTTATCTCACTAGATCATCCAAACTATCAATATGTAGCAGCAAGACTTCTTTTGTTTTCTATTAGAAAGAAAATTTATGGTGGTAGAATTGATATCCCATCTTTAAGTGAACATATTAAAAAATGTGTTAATATTGGAGTCTATGACTCGGAAATTTATGATTATTATAGTAAAGAAGAATTGGAAAAAATTGATCTATTAATTGATCATCATAGAGATTTTCTTTTTACTTATGCAGGTCTTCGTCAAGTAGTAGACAAATATCTTGTTCAAGATAGGTCAAATGGTACTTTGTATGAGACTCCTCAGTTCATGTATATCATGATTGCGTTAACTCTTTTTGCAAAATATCCAAAAGAAAAAAGAATTGCATACATTAAAAAGTATTATGATGCTTCTAGCAAACATAAGATTAATATTCCAACTCCAATTATGGCGGGTGTAAGAACTCCGTCTAAACAATTTGCCTCTTGTTGTTTAATTGATGTAGATGATACTTTAGATAGCATTATCGCCTCAGATGGGGCTATGATGAAATATGTATCTGGGAAAGCTGGGATAGGACTAAATGTTGGTAGAATTCGTGGGATTAATAGTAAAATCCGAAACGGGGAAACTATTTCTACAGGAATAATTCCATTCATTAAAAAATTTGAAGGATCCCTTGGATCTTGCCATCAAGGAGGTCTTCGTAAAGGAAGTATGACTTTATATTTCCCAATATGGCATCAAGAAATAGAAAGTGTTATTGTTCTAAAGAATAATAAAGGTAATGAAGAAAATAGGGCTCGTAAGATCGATTACAATATTCAACTTTCAAAAATATTCTATGAAAGATTTTTATCTAATGGAGAAATAACACTATTTTCTCCCCATGATGTTCCAGGTCTGTATGAAAAATTTGGGATGAATGGATTTAATGAACTTTATGTTCAATATGAAAATGATCCTTCTATTCCAAAGAAAAAAGTAAAAGCCCAAGAATTAATTCTTGAGCTTTTAAAAGAAAGGGCTGAAACTGGTAGAATTTATTTGATGAATATAGATCATTGTAATTCCCACAGCCCATTTAAAGATCAAATTACAATGAGTAATCTTTGTGTTGCTGGTGATACTAAAATTACTGTGAAGATCACTGCATATGAAGAAAATAAACTATCACATAGTACAGTTTCCAAAGTTAATTATCAAGAACTTGATATTGAAATTCAACAATTAGAACAAATTCTTAAAGAAGATGTATCTTTCGATAGAATTGAGGTTCTTTCTTATGATATTGAAACTGGTGAAAAGAAATGGGCACCAATAACCGACTTCGCTGAAACATCACCAAAAGCAAAGGTAATGAAAATTACTGATGAAGAAACTGGTAAGAGTATCGTAGTCACTCCAGAGCATAAAGTATTCACAAAAAATCGTGGATATGTAATGGCAAAGGACTTGGTTGAAACTGATGAGTTGGTAATCATCTAATATGATAGGAAGTGTAATCTCTATATTTTATAAATAGTTATGAGATTACACTTTCTATAATGAAAACATATATTGTTTATAAGATTACTAATAAGAAAAACGGAAAACTTTACATAGGAAAAACCGAATACTCTTTGGAGCATCGTTGGAATCGTCATTTATCATCGGCAAAAAATGGCTCAAAATTTAGATTTCATTCTGCGATTAGAAAATATGGCGAAGATTGTTGGGACTTATCTGTGATTGAAACTTATCAAACTGAAGATGAAAATTTTATTAACGAAAAAGAGTCTCATTTTATTAAACTTTTTGAGAGTAACACTAAAAAGGGGTACAACGCTACTTCAGGTGGAACTGGTGGGTGGATGATTCCAAGATGTTCTCCGGAAACTCAAAAAAATTGGTTAAATATCATAACAGAAAAAACTACTGGATATAATAATCCAAATTGGAGTGGATTAACTGATGAGGATTTAATTAATATTGGAGTTAAATTTATTCAAAAATATAATTTTATTCCAGGGAGATATCGAATTGTTAATTATGCTTTGAATGAGTTAAATTTAAATTTTCCAAAGCATTTTTCAAAAAATAGATTTGGTGGAAAGTATAGTAATTTTGTTAAAATTTTAGAAGAAAAAACTGGATTATGTTATAATCCTTATTATAGAGATGATAAGATGAAAGAAAAAATTGCTGAAAAAGCATCTATAAATTCAAAACTTATGTGGCAAAATAGGAGAAACAACAATGCTAAAGATTGAATATTTACAAGAAGAAATCCCAGTTTATGATATTACAGTATCAGAAACTCATAACTTTTTTGCTAATAATATTTTAGTTCATAATTGTACTGAAATACTTATTCCTACTACTCCTATTCAAGATTTACATGATGAAGAAGGTAGAATTGCTCTTTGCATTCTCTCTGCTCTTAACGTAGGTAAAATTAAATCTGATGAAGAACTTGAAGATCTATGTGATATAACTGTTCGTGCATTAGATGAACTGATTGATTATCAAGAATACCCAGTTAAAGCTGCTGAACTTTCTGCAAAGAAACTAAGAACTTTAGGTGTTGGTATTATCGGCTTAGCTCATTATTTTGCTAAGTTGGGAGTTAAGTATGAAGATAAAGAAGCTTGTTATGCTGCGCATGGATTAGCCGAAAGTATTCAATATTATTTACTTAAGGCATCTAATCAACTTGCAAAAGAAAAAGGAGCTTGTGAAGATTTTAATACAACTACTTATTCGGATGGTATTCTTCCTATAGATACATATAAAAAAGAAATTGATGAAATTTGTTCTATCCCACTTCAACATGATTGGGAAGAACTGAGAGAAAATATTCTTAAGTACGGATTAAGACATTGTACTCATTCTTGTATCATGCCCTCCGAGTCTTCCAGTGTAGCTTCTAATACTACAAATGGTATTGAACCCCCTAGAGGATACCTTTCCATTAAGAAATCTAAGAAAGGTCCAGTTAAACAAATTGTACCGCAATACAATACTTTAAAAAATAATTATACTCTTCTTTGGGATATGAAATCTAATGAAGGATATTTTAATATTGTAGCCGTAATTCAAAAATTCTTTGATCAAACTATTAGTTCAAACTGGAATTATAATCCAGAAAATTATTCAAATAATGAAGTACCTATGAGTGTTATAGTAAGCGACTTCTTAACTGCTTATAAATTGGGACATAAAACAGCATATTATCAAAATACTTATGATGGTAAAAAAGATGAACCAAAAGAAGAACTAAATTCTATTGATACTCTAATACAAGAAATTTACGAGTCAGATGAAGAAACTTGCGATAGTTGCGCTATTTGAGGTAATAAAATGATTAAAGGAATGACAGTTTTTAACACCCATCAAGTCAATACTCTAAAACAACCAATGTTCTTTGGACCTCCTTTGGGGGTTCAAAGATATGATACATATAAGTATCCGGAGTTTGATAAACTTACTCAGACCCAATTAGGATTTTTTTGGCGTCCTGAAGAAGTTTCTCTTCAAAAAGATCGATCTGATTATTTAACTCTTCGTCCTGAACAAAAACATATCTTTACTTCAAATTTAAAATATCAAATTCTACTTGATAGTGTACAAGGAAGGGGTCCAGGGATGGCATTTATTCCATATTGTTCTTTACCTGAACTTGAGTCTTGTATGCTTACTTGGGAGTTTTTTGAAATGATCCACTCCCGTTCATATACTCATATCATTAAAAATGTGTACGCTAATCCCACGGAAGTATTCGATACGATTATCCACGATGATATGATTTTAGAGAGAGCAAAATCTGTTACTCAATCTTATGATGATTTTATTAATTCTGCTCAGAACTATGGAAATTCTGAGATGTGGAAATTTGCTAATGAAGGGGTTGGATTAGGAGTTGATGAAAGGAAAGAACTTAAACGAAAACTTTATCGAGCAATAATGAATGTAAATATTCTAGAAGGAATTCGTTTTTACGTTTCTTTTGCTTGTTCCTTTGCGTTTGGTGAACTTAAATTAATGGAGGGATCGGCAAAAATTATATCATTAATTGCCAGGGATGAGAGTCAACATTTAAATATAACCCAAAAAATTCTCTCAAAATGGAATTCAGGTGATGATCCAGAAATGATAGAAATTGCTAAGGAAGAAAAAGATTACTCAATTAAAATGTTTGAGAATGCTGTAAACGAAGAAAAGCGTTGGGCAAATTATCTATTCAAAGATGGTTCTATGATTGGACTTAATGATAAACTTCTTTCAATGTATGTGGAATGGATTGCTAATCGAAGAATGAAGGCTGTAGGGTTAAGTCCTGTTTATGATATTTCTTCTAAAAATAATCCATTACCATGGATAGATCATTGGCTTAACAGTAAGAATATGCAGGAAGCCCCAATGGAAACTGAAAAAGAAAGTTATCTTGTTGGTGCAATTAAACAAGATATTGATTCAACATCTTTTGCTAATTTCAAACTTTAAAAACAAGCCCGAAAGGGCTTTTTTAATATCTTAAAATACTAAATAATAAAAGAAATACTATAGATTTAATAACAATGTCAAGATACAATCTTAATGAGGCATATTCTGAAATTTATAATCCTCAAAAAGTAGATGAACTTTTTGATAATCTTCGTTTTATAGACTACATGCTTGATGAAGATATTCAAGAAGTTGTAGAATCTCTATTTTGGGAGTTCCGTGATTATGGTAATACCATAGACGAATCTTTTGAACTTCTTTCTTATGCTGCTTCAGATGAAGTTATTTGTGAATCTTATGATTCTCTTATAGATGATATTCTTTATGAAGCAACTGTAACAAGTTCTAAGCAAAGAGGTAAATTTGCTGGTTCTGCCAGAGACGTAGTTACTTCTGGTAGAGGTGATGTTATTGCTATGGGTCGTCAGGCTCAAAAACTAGGAAGAAAAACTGCTAGAGTAGCAGCAAAAAGACAAGCGGCAGAAGCCGAACAGCAAACTCAACAGCGTAGAGCAGCCCGTAAAGCCAGAGTTGATGGCGCTATTAGCCGCGTGAAATCAGCTATGGATGGCGCAAAAGGTGGTCTAGGTAGAGCAGCTAAAGCATTAGGTGGTGCTGCTAAGAAAAGTGCTGATGTAGTTGGTGGTATTGCTCAAAAAGGTAAGGCTATGTTAGGTAGCCTTCTTCGTAGAGGAGCTACTTCTGCTGGTAAGGGAATTTATAAAGCTGGTAGTGCAATAGCTGCAAGTGGAGAAAGAGCTTCTAGCGCACCCGCAAAAACTGGAACCGCTACAGTTGGTGGTAGAAAGGTAACTGTTACTTATGAGCCAACTCCAGAAGCTGGAAGCAAGAGAAAAGCTATAGGTAAAGCTGTTAGTAGAGTTGGAGCAGCCATAAAAAGAATGGGCAGCTCTCCCTCCAAAAAAGGGACTGAAGGAACTGCTCTTGAGCCATCTACTTCTGATGTGACCACTAGACCACAAGGACCAAAAGCTCCTGCTGCTCAAGGCCCACGTCGTCCTTACAGCGATAGAACTGTTCTACCTCAGTCTTATAATAAGCCCGTTACTACTCAAAAAGTAAGTGGTGGATTTAATCCCGCCGAAAAGAGTAGTCAAGCTAAAAAGCCAACTCCTCTTAGTAAAAAAGGAACTCCCTTAAAAGGAGCTGCAGTTGCTCCTGCTGTCAGAAAAGCCAGAAAAGAGCTAGGCCCTCAAAGAAAAAGAGTAGCTCCTGGTACTACTGGTGAAAGAGGAGTTAAAAAAGAAAGAGGTGGAGCTACCTATGATGCTCTAGGCAGAAGAATCCGCGAGGAAATTGATTATGAGGTTCTTCTCCAGTACATCGCAGAAGATATTATTGAAGCTGGATATGCTTATGATTTAAATGAGGCTTATGATATTATTGAAAATCTAAATGAAAATACCTTACAAGAAATTGTAAGCGAATATATCTGAAATCAAATAAAAAGGAGAGCTAATAACTCTCCTTTTTTATAACCATGGTACAAATTACTGATATTTATAGCTTAAAAGCTAAACTCGATAATCTAAAAATTAGATTGGGTCAAGAACCTAGACCATACAATGAAAAAGAACTTGCGGAAAAATATCTTAGTGAAGTTTTTTTTCTTGTTGATCAGTTGACTCTTTAACTAAATTATAAATTCTTTCTACCTCACTACTATAAAACTTTCCTTCAATATTTGTATTGTAGTAAGTATTATCTAGTAAAACATTCCTTCTAAATTGTTCGTATGTCTCATAATAAGACATACTTTTTTTATGTGGACATAGATATAGTATTTCTCTTTTAAATTTATCTTTTCCTAAAATTTTAACATCTTCTTTTAGTTCATCACAACTACCAAAGTAATTTTTCCAGTCACTTTCTTTTGTTTGTCTTCTTCCTGTTTTTGGATTTTTTCTTCTTTCCCAAAAATGTTTTTTACCAATATATTTCATATTATTATCTAGATTTGTTATTAAATAAACAAATCCTTCGTATTCTTTACTGACTGAATCAAATATTTTTCCGTTAAAGTACCACAAAATAATCTAAATAAAAATAACATCGATATTTATATAATGAAAATAGAACTTCATAACTTTTTCAAGTATTATAATCATGAATTACCAAAACACAGAGCCGCAGTTGATGATTTAATCAGAGTAATTGAAGAAAAAGCCCCAGAACTTCTTGAGGATCATGCAAATTGGGTTAGAATTTATCGTTCTTCTCCAGAGCCTTTAACCGGAATTTTATTAGATGTTCCCTGGTATCCACAAACAGATAATTATACTCTCCCTGATGTCACATGTAATTCTTCTGCTTGTGCTATGTTTCTTGAATATTTTAAACCTGGATCCCTTCCTCCAGGACCAAAAGGGGATGATGCTTATTTAAGAAAAGTTCTCGCTTTGGGTAAATCTACGGATCATTCTGTACAAACTAGGGTTTTGGGAAGTTATGGATTAAATTCCGTTTTTAGATATGATTTATCATTTGAAGATTTGGATAAAGAACTTAATGCTAAACGTCCAGTTGTAGCTGGATTCCTTCATAAGGGTCCAGAAAGTTCTCCAACAGGATCGGGACATATGATTATAATTATTGGTAAAACTTCTAATGGAGATTACGTTTGCCACGATCCATATGGGAATATATATGATGGATATACTTCTTCCGTAAATAAAGGAAAGGAAGTTGTATATAGAAAATCTACTTTAGAAAAACGATGGACGGTAAAACATCCTAAAGATGGTTGGGGAAGAATTGTTGTTTCTTAATAAAAACTATGACCATAAAACTTACAGAAGCCGCAAAATATTTTAAAGGTGAACAACATCAAGTTGATGCATTTGAGTATTTACAGCAAAAAATTTCACCAGAGGTAATTGAAGAATTTGCTAAAATATATAGAACTAAACATGAACCTAAAATTTTATTTACTAAAAAACAATTAGAATATGTTTGGAACAGAGTAGTTTCAGATTCTCAAGTAAATGAACTTAATATATGTTTAGAAAAATTTAACATTAATACTAAATCTAGAATTTGTCATTTTATCTCCCAGATATCTCATGAATCAGGTGCTGGTAAATATACTAAAGAAATTGCATCTGGGGATGCCTATGAATGGAGAGAAGATCTTGGAAATAATCAACGTGGAGATGGGAGAAGATTTAAAGGAGCTGGATATATACAATTAACAGGTAGAGCAAATTATCAAGCATTTGCAAATTATATGAAAGATTATAAAATTATGGAAGGCGTTGATTATGTTGCCGAAAAATATCCTTTTACGAGTGCAGGATTTTGGTGGCATAATAATAATATGAATTCTTTATGCGATAAAAATCCTACAGTAGAACAAGTTACTCGACGTGTTAATGGTGGATATAATGGACTTGATGACCGTAAATATTATTATCAAAGATGTTTAGAAGTAATTTAATTGTCATCTTCTAATCTGGTTTTTAATGCTATAACTGTTGTTAATATTGTTATCAATGTCTCATACCCTCTTCTTTCAGATTCTTTACAGTCTAATGGAGGAGGGTTTTTTAATATTCCCATTACATTGGCATTATTTATAGATCCGGGTATTAGAAAATTACAAGAAATAAAGTTTAATCCAACAAATATGATAATAGATATGCAAACAAAAAATATTAATTTACTTAGTATATTTTTATTTGGTGTTGGGAGTTTGTCCAAAATATATCCTCTTATATTTGATGATTCATGACAAAGAGTTAGTTTAATTATTTATAATTTACATAAATATTTTAGGTAAGATACTTAAATGCAACTCCATCAAACTCCAAAAGATTTACTTTACAATTTAGAAGCTACAACGAGTTCAGAAGCAAGAAAAAAATGGAAAGAATCAATAAAAGAACATTGGAATTACGAATGTGCTTATTGTGGATCAACTGACAATCTAACATTAGATCATATAATACCTAAATCAAGGGGAGGATCCGATAAAATAACAAATATTATTTGCGCTTGTGAAGATTGTAATCATTCTAAAGGACATAAGTTTTGGTCTGATTGGTATTTAAATCAATATTTTTTTACTATTGATAGACTATCAGCAATTATTGAGTGGCAAAATCAACAAACTCAAAATAGTTTTATATATGGAAGATGAGACTATATTGCTCCAGATACAAAATAGTGTATCTGGAGCATTCATAGGAGTTTTAACTATTTTAATTCCTTTAATTATAATATTATGAAATATAATCTTTTTAATTTTAAATTTGGTAAAGAGAGAAGAAGTTTTTTTTATTATGTAAAAGCTGGACTTCTTATAAAAATTCCTTTGGAATTAATTTCATATATTCCATGGGTAAATAAAAAACAAGTTTTTAATTTTTTGGATGAAGTGCAATTAAAAATGAACATAGAATCTATAAATGATTTTATTATAAAAGATGAAGAGTTATTACATTATAGAGTAGAAAGAATAATCAACGAAGCTTTAAAAACCCATGGAGATTAATTTTTTCGGTAAAAAAACTTTAGCCTCATTGATCATTGTTTCGGTTGTCAATTTTATTAAGTTTAGGTTTAAACAATTTGAAATTGATGAAATTACTTTATGGAAAATTTATTATGAATTTCAAAAATTTATTGAGAGAACTCCGCTTAAAAAAATATCTTCAGAAAAAGAATTTACTGAATTATTAATTGACGTTTTAAAAATATTTGAAAAGTATTTTGAAACTAATCTTGAAAAAGATCCAGATTATATAAAAAAATTAATGAAGAAAAATTCTTATCTATGGTCAATATATAAATTTTTTAGTAATTTTGTTGATTCTAGCGGTGTTCTTAGAGTGATAAATTCCCCTATTTCAAAAGAAATTCAAAATCAGATTAATAAAAAAATAATTGAAACTCCTGAGTTATTAAATTATAAAGTAAAAAGAGATATTGATTATGCAATTCAAGATTATGAAAAATTGAAAATACCTAAACCTATAAATATGACTAATGAAGTTATATTAAAAGATTTAGAAAAAAAACCTTTTTCAGAATCACAAAAACAGATTGTAAAAGATGCTGTTTATTCAGAGTCTCCTCCAGATGGCAGTATTGCACAAAGTATTCTTGGAGGGGAAATGAGAATTCAATTTAAACAAGAAGAAAATGGATGACACACAAATTATAGAAGAAGCCTACAAAGAAATATTAAAAAATATTTACAAAGAATTTCATGTAGATGAAGATGTGGTAAAATTTGAATATAGAATTGATAGATTGAAAAAAAATAAAGCAAAAGCTATTTCTTTGTTACTAAATGACCAATAAAAAAACTGTCCACTCATGGTCCGACTGGCTCTTCTTTGTACTATTATTGTTTTGTATTGTTTTTATTGTTATGTCAGAATTAAAAGTTCGTATTAGTCAAGTATTTTTACCATTCCAATATTGGAAGCAGGTCATGCTTTCCGATGATCGAGTAATCCGTGATTATTTTTATTATTTGTTGAATGGAGAATCGTGATTCAAAAAAGCAGTCTTAAAAAAGAAATTCTTAATCAAGCTATTGCAGTGGCAATGGCATCAGATGCACCTAAAAAAATGGGGGCAGTTCTACTTAACAAAAGAAACAGGATTATTTCTTCTGGAGTTAATTCTTATGAGATCACTCATACTCAGCAATTTTATGCTGCAGTTATGGCATCTAAAAAATATAAAAATCCAAGTCTCAAGAAAAAGTTGTACCTTCACGCAGAACTTAATTGTTTATTGAAATCTAGAAATCCAGGACACAAGTTAGTTATTTGTAGAATTGGGGGACACGGAGGAACTGAATTGAGAGAAAGTTTTTGTTGTAAAATTTGTTATCTTTATATTAAGACAAATTTTCCTTCAATTAAAGAAATTCATTGGAGTACTAATGATCAAGATTTTAAGTACATTAAACTTTGATAAATATCCACGATTCTAAAGACATTTATGAAAATACAGCTTTGGTATTGCGAAATAATGAAACAATGGAGATGGACGCTTACCGACTCTCATCGACCCATTATTAGACAAGAATCTGGTCAAAGACCAAATTTACATGATGCAATGAGTGACATTGCGAACACTGTTGAATATTTATTAAATAATTCTATAAATAATAATAATTAATTTTTTAAAAATGGCAAAACAAGATTTAAATTTGGGAACTATATCAAATGATGGAACTGGAGATACTTTAAGGGGAGCAGGGGAAAAAATAAATTCTAATTTTAATGAAGTTTATAATACTTTTGGTGATGGGACGAATTTTTATCCATATTATCCAATAAAAGCATGGGGAGTAATATATATTCCAAATGGAAACATACTAGCCCCCAGTACTGCTGGAGTAGTAACATCTTCACCTGGGGTTTTGGCATCAGTAGTTCCATATTCTTCTATTGGAGGTAGTCCTGCAACTGCTCCTAATGGAACTGTAATAGATCCAGGAATATTTAAAATAGGATTTCCTAGTTTAGGTAATACTAATTATTGTGCTATTGTTAGTGTTGAATGTCGTCAACCAACTTTATATCGTTCTGATGGAGATCATTTAGTAAACGTGGTACATAAAGAACCCGGAGCAATTTATGTCTCCAATATGGATACTTCTCTTTATAGTAATTGGATACAAAATGTAGCAAATCCTGGATCAGCAGTACTTGGACCTAATCCAAACAATTTTGACGGAGGTGCCGTAGCCAACGGTTCAATACATTTTATGATATTAAAATAACTATACTATATAAAGATATATTCTTTATGTATAGTTATGCTTAAAATAAGATGTAGAATGTGTGGTAATGAAGTCCATGGTTCTGGAACTTGTGGATGTCCTAATATGGCTTCCATTAGAAATGATAAAATAACTGCTCAAGATCTTTCTATGGTTGTTATGATAGAATCTTCTTGTAATAATAATCCAAATAAATATCTGACAAATTCAGATCTTATGTGGCAAGAGGAAAGAAAAAAAAGAGGAGTTAAAAAGTTAGATTTTGAAATTCGATAAATAATAATAAAAATGTATTACAGTCAATTTTTGATAGAATCTAGAGAAAAGCAAATTAAATCTTTTACTGAATTTGTGAAAGATTATCTTAATTTAGATTCTCTTCCAAAAATTATTGTAATTAATGATCCTAATTTTTCTATAAAAAATAAAACATTTGGGTGCTTTGACTTACAAAATGATACGATAAAAATTCAAATTGCAAATCGACACCCATTAGATGTTTTTCGTACCCTTGCCCATGAATTGGTACATTTCCAACAAAAGAAAAGCGGAAAGGAAATGAGTGGGGAAACCGGATCAGACTGCGAAAATGAAGCTAATTCTGTTGCTGGTGAAATTATGAGACATTATACCAAAACCATTCAAAACCACGGGTACTAATAATTGGACGAAAATACCTTAGAAAATTGGAAAAAAATTAAAGAATCTATGGAAAAATCTGGTAAAACGGATAATATGTTTTATAAAAGAGCTGTTAAAATTGTAAATGGTGGAAAAGATCCTTTAGATAGTTTATTAAATGGAGATTAAAGAAGAAGATTATCGTGAGTTATTTGAAAGAGTCATTAGTTTAAAAGTTCAAGAGCTGATGCATGAACCATATGATGATGATATGATCAATGACGATTTTTGGACTCATGAAAATCAAACAAAATATCTTTAATTTATTTTGATTATTAATATTATTTCTTTAAATGCTATATAAGTAATAACGGGGTGTAGTAGAAAAGTATAACTCCGCTTTTGGGAAGCGGCGAAGAGGGGGCAGTACCTTCCATCCCGATTGTGCCAGTTTTTAAATTGCCACAAGACCTTGACAAATTAAAGAAGATGTGCTTTAATTAAATGGTGGTTCAAACACCATTTTTATTCCACATGACCGAGCAAGCGAACGGGCCTGACTGTTAATCAGAGATTGCTAGGGGCAGTACCTAGATGTGGAGTTAGTAAGTAAACTACTTACTAAATACAGTTGGTTGAGGGCCACTAATAAAATTCTGGAAATATCTGGGGTTTTAATTAAATCCTAAGTTTTCTTAGGTCGGGGGATTGATCACCTCTGATTCCTCTTAGATAAGGCAAGAAAAGTAAAAGGAGAATGGGAACGCCTTCGGGATGATACCTCACCTGCCTTATTTTTGCCGTGGTTCAAACCTTATGATAAGATGCAGTGGGGCGCTTATCAAATGGGTTTGATTTAGATTCACAACCACACGGCACCCCCTTGACAATCAAATCCTCCTGTTGTATGATTGTCTCATCGGTCCTCTACCGAACTCGGTGAACTAAGTGAGGACCTTTTGTCTCAGTAGCTCAGTTGGATAGAGCATCTGCCTTTAAATAAGGAGCGTTATAAGGGAAACCTTATAAATGAATCTTCTCAAATTCGGGGAACTCTAAAGTTTTTAACCAAGACAATCCCGAGCCAAGCAAGAAAAATCTTGAAGGTGTAGAGACTTAACGGGAAGTGCCTAAGTCCTTTTGGATATGGTAAAGAGAAAGTCCAGACCACAAACAGAAATGGTGGAGAAATCCATAGTGGTATGCTAAGCAGTTGGTCGGGGGTTCAAGTCCCTCCTGAGACGCTTGATAAATCTTAAGATTTATCATATATAATATGATAGAGGTTAAGTCCCTGATATATCCTTATGAGATATATCACACTTAATCCATCATTAACACCTCCTAAGCCTATCAATAATGCTCAAACCTGGAGGTCACTAGCGGGCATGGTGTAGCGGTAACATCTGAGCCTTCCAAGCTCCAGTCACGGGTTCGATCCCCGTTGCCCGCTTTGTATAAAACATAAAAAATGAACTACCCTCTTATAGTAGCTCTTTGTTTTTTACCTTTAGCAATAATAATTATAATAACAAAAATATCTTTACTTATTTCTTCTAGTGTTTCAGAAGCTAAATATGTCGAAGAAGAATCTAAAAAACCACATGGACCATTTGTGGACAATGCATATGAAGACATTGACAAAGAGAAAGAAGCAGATAGAAATTTCTGAAACTCTTTCTGAAGCTATAAGTCAATGGTATTATGAAAACGGAATGGTTGAACCAAATTGGAAAGTTCAAAAAGATCCGCAATGGTGGATCAGCTATCTTCAAGAGCTTGACAAACCAGATTAGACCTGCTATGATTCTGAAAGGCCCACAAGGCCCATAACCCTCGCTATATAAAGAAAAAGCAAACAATGTCTCTGACTTCAAAGTTTAAAAAAGATATTCAAACTCTTCGACAAGCTGCAAATGGAGAATTTTATCTTGATGTAAAGAATCCTAAACTTTACAAAAAGGTAAAACGGTATTATGAGCAAAATGGAATTATTTTTTCTGGAGACCCAGAAGATGATTATGAAATGCTAATTGATTATCTATATGAAGATCTAGAAGTTCAAGTAGCTTGATAAGTAGGGGCATTTATGCCCCTTTTTAGTTTTAATCTTTATATTATAATAATTTGATCTAATGTACAAAAATAAAAAAATAATAGCGTGTTCTCCAGTAGGAAGAAAAAAAAGCTTAGAATGTCTTTTTAAGGCTATATTGAAAAATAAACATATTATTGATGAGTATCATCTTTGGATAAACACTGTGGTAGAAGAGGACCTTGAATATATTAAAAAATTTCATAAGGAAAATATAGATTTCGTAAAATTAAAATATCATAAAAATAAAAAAGGATTTGATCCAAACAATATAACGGAATTTTATAAGTACTGTACAAAAAAAGATACTTTTTATTTTAAAATTGACGATGACATTATCTTTATTGAAGATGGAACTTTTGAAAAGCTTGCGCAATATAAATTAGATAATCCAGAAACATTCTTGACGTATCCAACAATCATTAACAATTATTGGTGTACTCATTTTCTCCGTAAACATGGAGCTTTAATGATACCAGAGTGCTTTATATGCAACACACTTTGGTATGAAATTTTCAATAAAATAAATCCTTTGATTAGATTATCAGATAAAATAATGAGTGATAATTTAGATGAGCCAAAATTAACTGATTTTATATCTGAAAATTATTTTTTTAGTATACTTTATTGGCGAGATCCTCAATTTGCTTATACTTTATTAGGTAAAACATATGAATACATTACAGGTGATGGACTTAAACAGCTAGACATTCCTAATATTACGTTAGAATATGAACCAGTTTCTACTAATTTTGTTATGTGGGCAGGAGAAGATTTCTTGGAATTTAATGGTCAAGTAAAATCTATAGAAGATTCTACGTGGCTTTCTCTGTTTTACCCAATTAAGTATGGCCTTACAAATTCAATTGTAGGTAATACAAGAGTAGTACATTATTCATATTCAACTCAAAAAAGTTTACTAGATAAAACTAAAATGTTAGATTATTATAAAAAACTATATTAATTACTAAATGAAAACAGCACTAATCACTGGCATTACTGGACAAGACGGTTCTTATCTTGCCGAACTACTTTTGAAAAGGGGTTACGAGGTACATGGGATCGTTAGACGAAGTTCTCTCATCAATACTCACAGGATTGATCACATTTACAATAATATCAAGTTGCATTATGGAGATCTCACTGATTCTACTAACATAGTAAGAGTTATTCAGGAAGTTTATCCTGATGAGATTTATAATTTAGGTGCACAGAGCCACGTAAAGGTGTCTTTTGAGATGCCGGAGTATACGGGTCAAACAGATGCATTAGGGACCCTACGGGTCCTTGAGGCAGTCCGTCTGCTAGAATTAGAGGACAGGATCCGCATTTATCAAGCATCTACCTCAGAGATGTATGGAAAGGTCCAGGAAGTCCCTCAGAGCGAAACTACGCCATTTTATCCACGTTCACCCTATGGAGTTGCTAAAGTTTATGGATACTGGATTGTCAAAAACTACAGAGAATCATATGGATTACACGCAAGTTCTGGAATTCTTTTCAATCACGAATCCCCTAGAAGAGGAGAAACTTTTGTCACAAGAAAAATCGTTAGAGGATTATCATCTATTTCAACTGGGAGACAAAATATATTATATCTCGGGAATTTAAACGCAAAGAGAGATTGGGGTCACGCAAAAGATTATGTGATGGCAATGTGGCTAATGCTTCAACAAGATGAACCTGATGATTATGTAATTGCTACAGGAAAACAGTATTCTGTTCGTGAATTTGTCGAAGAAGCAGCTCCTTATTTTGGAATTAACATTATATGGGAAGGAGAAGGAATTGATGAGGTAGGAGTTGACAAAAACACTGGTAAAGTAGTTGTTAAAGTTGATTCTAAATATTTTAGACCTTCTGAAGTAGAAACCTTGTTAGGTGATGCCACTAAGGCAAAGAAAAAATTAGGTTGGGAACCTAAAATTTCATTTAAACAATTAGTTGAGGATATGTGTATTCATGGACAATGAAATGTTTTATAAAATTAAAGAATGTAGAGTCTGTAAAAATAAAAATTTAATTACAGTTCTTGATTTAGGTGATCAATATCTATCTGGAATATTTCCTAAACAAATAGACCCAGAAATGTATCGTGGACCTTTGAAATTAGTTAAATGCGATGAAACTACTGGGGGATGTGGACATGTTCAATTAGAGCATACATTTGACTTATCTACAATGTATGGAGATGAGTATGGATATCGATCTGGTCTTAATTCTAGTATGGTAAGGCATCTAGAATCTAAGTACAAAAAAATAGTAGATTTCTTAGATCTAAAGGATCAAGATGTTGTAGTTGATATAGCTGGAAACGATGGAACATTCTTAGGATTTTTTCCTGATAATTTAAAACTCATTAGTATTGATCCAACATCAAAAAAATTCTCAAAATATTTTAAATCTCACGTTCAATTTATCGCAGATTTCTTTTCTCAATCGGTTTATGAAACTAGGTTTAAAGATCAAAAAGCAAAACTAGTAACATCTTTTTCTATGTTTTATGATTTAGAAGATCCTTGTCAGTTTGCTAGAGAAGTTAATAATGTTTTAGATCCAGATGAAGGCATTTGGGTACTAGAACAAAGTTACATGCCAGAGATGCTTAAGGTTAATTCTTTTGATACAGTTTGTCATGAGCATCTTTCTTATTATGGTATGAGGCAACTTAAGTATATAATGGATCAATCTAATTTTAAAATCATTGATTTTGAATTTAATGATGTTAATGGCGGAAGTATTTCAGTAGTAGTTGCTAATAAAAATAGTAAGTATGAAGAATGTACTTCGATGTTAAATGAATTGATAGAACAGGAACTTGAGCTTTCTTTAGATACTGTTGATCCATGGAATGAGTTTAAAGAGAGAATTAAAGAATGTAAAGACCAATTTTGGGATTTGATTAAAACTTTTAAAAAAGAAGGCTTAAAAATAGCAGCTCTAGGTGCGAGTACTAAAGGAAATGTAACTCTTCAAACTTGGGGAATAACTCCAGAAGATATCCTTGTAGTGGGGGAAGTTAATCCAGATAAACATGGGTCTTTTACTCCAGGAACTTGGATTCCGATTAAAGATGAAAATTCAGTTTTATCTGAATATGATGTGTTTGTAATTTTACCTTGGCATTTTAAAAACTTTTTCATTAGCAATCCTAAGTTTAAAGATAAAATCTTAGTATTCCCCCTACCTATACCCGAAGTTTTTGTAGTTTGATTATGGAAAAAACATCTAAAATATTTGTTGCTGGGCATCGAGGATTAGTAGGTTCAGCAATTGTAAGAGTTCTTAAAGAAAAGGGATACTCTAATATCATAACTAAAACTCGATCAGAGGTAGATCTACTAAATCAAAATGAAGTAGAGAAATTTTTTGCTTCTGAAAAAATTGATTATGTTTTTGATGCTGCAGCAAGAGTTGGTGGTATTCATGCAAATGATAATTATTCTGCTGAATTCATTTATGAAAACATTCAGATTCAAACTAATCTTATTCATTATGCATGGAAATATGGAGTGAAAAAGTTTTTATTCTTAGGTTCCGTTTGCATTTATCCAAAATATGCGGAAATTCCAGTAAAAGAAGAATCTCTTTTAACAGGTCATTTAGAACCTACAAATGATGCATATGCTATAGCTAAAATATCTGGAATAAAAATGCTTCAAGCATATAATAAACAATATGGGTTTAAAGGGGTATCGTTGATGCCATCTAATCTTTATGGTATTGGTGATAATTTCCATCCTGATAATGGTCATGTAATACCGTCTATGATTACAAAATTCAATTCATCGAATGGAAAATCTGTCACTTTTTGGGGGGATGGTACTCCAATGCGTGAATTTTTATATGCTGATGATCTTGCCGATGCTTGTTTATTTGCTATAAATCATTTTGAAAATGCTGAATTAATTAATGTTGGTTCTGGGGAAAATTTTAGTATTAAAGAACTTGCAAAAATTGTGGCAAAAGTTGTGAGCTATAATGGAGATATTGAGTGGGACATATCTCGTCCAAATGGAACTCCAAATAGACCATTAGATTCCTCTAAAATTATGGAACTTGGTTGGAAGCCAAAACATACTTTATACGAAGGATTAAAAAAGACATATCAATGGTTTATACAAAACACGTATTATGATAGTTGTAAGTAATGAAATACTCTAAGGTTATTATATGGGGGCATCCTTTATATTCTCATACTCATTCATATGTACATGAAGCATATTATAGGGCATTTAAAAGTCTAGAGTATGATGTATATTGGTTTCATGATGATGATTACCCGAAAGATTTTGATTTTAAAAACTGTTTGTTTATAGGTGAGGGATTTGCAGATAAAAATATACCTATTAATGAAACAAGTTGTTATTTAATAATGTATTGTCCATCGCCCATTAAATACAAAAATGCTGGTCGATATATTGATGTTAGAATGACAGCAGTAAATTTTAAAGATCATATTCAGGAATATTCTGTTGACAAAACAAAGTTAAAAAAACTTGGACCAGCTTGTTATTTTGAAGAAAAAACTTTAAATAAAGTCAAAGTTAAAAATGACTATGTTGATTATGAAATAGATGATTATGATAAAGTTTATATAAGTTGGGCTACAAATCTTTTACCGGATGAATTTGAAGAAGAAGATATTTATTTACCAAGAGAAAATCTAATTTATTTTTTTGGTACAATATCTGGCCATGGAGTTTGTGAAAATTATTCTAATTGGAAGCCATTTTTGAAAGCATGTAGTGATAATAAAATTAAATTTATTCATAATGATCCTTGGCAAAATCCAGTTTCTATGGCTGACGTAATAATTAATACTCAAAAATCTATTCTAGGTATAGATATTCGTGGACCTCAACATTTAAAACAAGAATTGCTTACATGTAGAGTGTTTAAAAATATTAGTTACGGTCATTTGGGTCTTACAAATTCTAAAGCAGTATATGAAGAATTAGATGGAAACTGTATCTATAATGATGATACTGAAAGACTATTTTATGATGGAATGGAAAATAAAGCAAATTATAAATTGATATCAGATGGTATGAAATTTGTAAAAGAAAATCATACATATATTAATAGAATAAAAAGTTTATTATCAATACTATGAATATTTTTGTTATTAATCATTCCGTAAAAAATTGCGGAGTTTATCAATATGGTAAAAGATTTGGGAATATTGCGAAAAAATCTAAACACCATAATTTCATATATCTTGAAATTGATTCTGAATCGGAGTTTCACAATTTTTATATAAAATATAAACCAAAAGCTATAATTTATAATTATCTTAGTGGAACCATGCCATGGTTAACTGAAGAAATAGTACAAAGTTACAGAAATATTGGAGTTAAACAGTATTTAATTGTTCATAATGTAGGATATTCTAGATTTTTTGATTATTACTTACATCAAAACCCATATCATGATAGAATAGATAGCAATAACTTTGCACTTGCAAGACCTCTTTTTGATTATATTCCTACACAAATAAAAAAAGAATCAAGTGATATTTTACATATAGGATCTTTTGGGTTTGGTTTCCGTGTAAAGTATTTTGATCAAATTTGTAGAATTATAAATCAGCAATTATCTTATAAACAAGTTCAAATTAATTTACACCTTACGTCTTCCCATTTTTGTCCAAATGCAAATGATATTGACTCTATTAAAAAAGATTGCTTAAATGCAATTACTCATGATAATATTAAACTTAATATGACTCATGATTTTTTGACTGATCAGCAAATGTTGGATTTTCTTTATAATAATGATTTAAATATTTTCTTTTATCAAAACTATAGTGGATACAATGGAATTTCATCAACAGTTGATTATGCATTATCAGTTAAAAAGCCATTAGCTATTTGTAGAAGTAATATGTTTTCACATATACTAGATGTTCAACCATCAATATGTGTAGAAAATAATTCATTATTAAATATTATTAATAATGGATTTACACCATTAGAAGAGAAGTATAATTCTTGGACAAATGAAAAGTTTATACATACATTAGAAAATATCATACAAAAAACATTTGAGGTTTAATAATGCAATTTTATTCTGATGCAAAACAAGATCAATTTGTTGCTAATATTTTAAAGTTTAAAGAAAACGGATACTGTGTAGATATCGGTAGTTGTCACTCAATTATTTCAAACAACACTTATTTTTTTCAGGATCTAGGATGGGCATCAATTAGTGTTGAAATTGAAAGTGGATATAATGACAGTTATTCTACAAGAAAAAAAGGAGTACATTTGAATGAAAATGCTTTAGAAATAAATTATAAAAGTGTTTTTGAAGAATATGAATTTCCAAAAAGTATTGATTATCTTTCTTTAGATGTTGATACTATAAGTTTGGATGTTTTAAAGATTTTACCTTTAGATGAATATAAATTTAAAGTAATAACCATTGAACATGATGGATACTTGTATGGAGATAAATATCGGGAACAACAAAGATCAGTTTTAAATTCTAATGGGTATTTTTTATTATGCTCTAATGTATATGTTGAACAACCTGGATATGAGGGGAAAACATTTCCATTTGAAGACTGGTGGATTGATCCATCTGAGTTTGATCAAGAATTAATAGATAAAATTAAGTCCGATCATGAATACCCCTCTCAAATTATTTCTAAATTTCGATGAAAAGTATTGGATTTTTCTTTAGTTGTTATAAGGAGAAAAAAGCTGTAGAATATTCTCTTTCAGAACTTATAAAACATTATCCAGATTCTCCAATTTATCTTGTATCAGATGGGGGAGAAGATTTTTCTTATCTAGAGTCAAAATTTGAAAACATTAAAACGACTTTAGAAGAAGATACAATGTCAGAAACATTTAATATTACAGCAGGAGTAACTGGATGTGATGGAGTAAATGGTAATTTTAAACAAGAATATTACCAACAAGTAATCCAAAAATGTGCTCTTGCAGTATTGAGTAGATTAGAAAAAGCAATTCAATATTGCAAAACTGATTACATTTTAATGATGGATCCAGATACACTCGTCCGTGGTAAACTTAATATACCAGAACAAGCAAAACTTCTAGGTTCTAGGATTAACGTTGGACTTCCTACTGGATTAAAAGATATTTTATCAAGAGTTGACGGGGCAAAAGTAATTAATTGTTGGGGAGCAACACCTGCGATTTTTGAAGTTGAAACTTTTATGAGATCATGGGAGATGTTTAAAAACACTCCAGAACTTTTGCCTATGATGTCTAAAGAATTTTATGCAATATATGCTCACGATGTTTTACTACCTATAATTTTTGCTTTAGTCGGAGAAGAGGAAACATTTAATCCAGATATTGTAGAATGTTCAAGAAATCCATTTTGGGAAAGTTCTTCCAAGCCATTAGTACATCAATTTAAAAGATATTATGAAAAGTGATTTTGTTATCGTTACATCTTTATATAATTTGTCTGGAGTAAAAAGAGATGATAATAGAAATTGGGAAACATATCTCCAATGGTTTTCAAAAACTTTAAGCATAAAATGTCCTTTTATTATTTTTACTGAGCCTGAAGTTTCAGAATTCATATTAAATCAACGAGATAAATCTTCAACTTTTGTTATAAATGAAGATTTAGATAAAATTCCTTTGTATTATTTGAAAGATAATATTCAAGAAATTTTAGATTCTAAAGAATATAAACAAAAAATGGCTGATCCTAATAGGGTAGAATGTAAAGATTCTATATATTCAGTGATTCAATATTCTAAATTTAAGTGGCTTAAACGAGCTACTGAGTTAAATCCATTTGATTCAAAATACTTTTTCTGGTTAGATGCTGGAGCAAGTCGATTTATTGATGATGTAAATATTGAATATCCGTCTAAAGAGGCATTAGAGCAGTTGCAGGGTATTGACGACACTTTTTTATTGCAGTATAATCATGAGTATTATCCCGATCTCATACAAAGCTCTACTTTGACTAAAAATTATTTGTGGGATAATAGATCTTTTATATGTGGTAGTATGTTTGGAGGAAATTCAAAAGCAATAGAAAATATTAATAAACAAATTGATAATATTATTGATTTTATGATTATTAACAAATGTTTTAATAATGAACAGATTGCTCTTGGGTATCTTTGTAAAACAAAAGAAAAATACTTCACAAGATATTACAGAACAAATCCCACAAATCATTTATCTTTATTTCAAGAAATGTCATGAAAATAACATTAGTTGGTCCAGGAATTATGCCTATTCCTCCTATAGGATGGGGTGCCGTAGAAATTTTAATATGGGATACTAAAATTGCTTTAGAAAACTTAGGGCATGAAGTTCAAATAGTGAATACAAAAAATGCTAAGCAAATTATTGATGAAATAAATTATTTCCGTCCAGATTTTGTCCACGTTCATTATGATGAATTCATAGGAATTTATCCATACATACAATATCCTAAAGCAATAACAAGTCATTTTGGGTACTTAGAACAACCTCAAATGTTTAATGGTTATGCTAATGTTTTTAATGCTTTTGGACAAATAAAACCAAATATTTTTTGTTTGTCGGAGGGTATATTAAAAATTTATCAAGTTATGCTTGGAATATCTTTAGACAATTTATTTGTTACTCCTAATGGAGTAAATTCTGAAGCTTTTAGTTATAGTGAAACTCCAGAATATCCAGATAAATCAATATACTTAGCAAAAATCGATTATCGTAAAAGACAGCATTTATTTCAATCTATAGATAGTCTTTGGTATGCGGGGAACATAGCTGATCAGAGATTTAATCCTAATAAAAATTATTTGGGAGAATGGAGTAAAGATACTCTTTATAAAAATCTAACTCATTATGGAAATCTAGTATTACTTTCTGATGGTGAGGCTCATCCTTTGGTATGCATGGAAGCTTTAGCGTGTGGTTTAGGGGTAGTTGTTAGTCAATTTGGAACTGCTAACTTAGATACTTCTAAAGATTTTATTGATGTTATCCCTGAAAATAAAATTAATGATATTTCTTATATTGAAGCTGTAATTGAAAAAAATCGAAAATATTCAGTGGAAAACAGAAAAGAAATTTTAGAATATTCTAAACAGTTTAGTTGGGAAAATATAATTAAAAATTATTATATACCAAATGTAGAAAAAGTTATAGGTAAATTATGATTGGATTTAATGCTTTAGGTCAACTGGGGAGACTCGGTAATCAAATGTTTCAATATGCAGCTTTGAAAGGAATAGCTGTAAATAATGGATACAATATTTGTATTCCCACTTCAAGAAATTCTAATGAATGGACAGATCATCAATTAAACAAGGCGTTTAAAATGTCTAGTTTAAATGAGCTTAATTATCAATATATTGATCCAAATAGACCAACTATTATTGAAAAATCTTTTTGTTTCGATGAAAGTCTTTTTAATAATTGTCCAGATTGGGTAACTATTCAAGGATTTTTTCAATCAGAAAAATATTTTAAACATATTAGAGATCAAATTATAGTAGATTTTCAATTTCATGAACATATATTAGATCCAGCCAAAGAAGTTACTTCTAACTGGACAAATCCTATAGCTTTGCATGTTCGTAGAACGGATTATATTACAAATCCAAATCATGTAGCTTTAGATCTCAGCTATTACGAGAAAGCTTTAGAATATTTTGATTCTAATTCCGAAGTTATTATTTTCTCAGATGATCCAAAATGGTGCTTAGAACAAAAATTATTTGAATCAGATAGATTTTTAGTATCGGAAACAGGGAATAATTATCTAGATCTTTGTATTATGACTCTTTGCTCAAATCACATTATTGCGAATAGTTCATTTAGCTGGTGGGGAGCATGGCTTTCTAATAGTAAAAGAGTTATTGCTCCTGCTGATTGGTTTAAAGGGTCAAATAATGAACATCTAGATACTAGGGATTTAATTCCGGAAAATTGGACCGTAATTTAATGAAAGTAGCAATCATATTCATCGGCACCTCAAAATATTTGAATTTTCTTCCTGGATATTATAATAAAATACATGAAAATTTTCTTCCTAACTCTAAAAAAACTTTTTTAGTTTTTACAGATGGTGAAGGGGATTTTCCTGATGATGTTAAATTATATGAACAAGAACATCTTTCATGGCCTTACATAACTTTAAAACGCTTTGAAATAATTAATAAAGCTAGGGAAGAGATCATTAAAAATGATTGGTTAGTTTTTCTTGATGCTGATACTCTTGTTGTAGATACAGTTTTAGAAAAAGATTTTTTTTCTTCCAAGCCTTTGTTTGGTGTATGGCATCCATGTCATCATCTTGGAATGTCACCACATAATAAATTTCCTGGCGCATTTGAAACTAATCCATTATCACTTGCATGTATAGAAACGGAAAAAGAATTCCCTTCAATTTATTATCAAGGATGTCTATGGGGAGGTAAAATACCAGAAGTTATAGATATGATTGATGAGCTTGAAGAAAGGACTAATACAGATTTAAAAAATAATACAATCGCAGTTTGGCATGATGAAAGTCACTTGAATAAGTATTTCTTTGAACATAAAGATCAAATAAATACGCTAGGTCCAGAATATGCTTACCCAGAAGTTTTCGATGGGTATTGTAATTTTTCGCCTAAAATTATGCATTTAGCAAAAGATAATTCTAAATTTCAACTTTGACAATGGATAAAAATAAATCATTATATAAACTTAAAAACTTTGGTCCTATCTATTATGTTAATTTAGATGACCAACCAGAAAGAAGGGATTTCATGGAATCTCAATTTAAATATTGGGAGATTGATGATTATACTAGAATTTCTGCTTATGACGGAAGAAATGACGATTTAAGCGATATTATAAAAGGTAAATACCCAGAAAATGTATCTTCATCAGAAATAGGATGTCTTACCAGTCATTTAAAAGCTATAAAATACTGGTATGAAAATAGTGATACTCCATATGCTATTTTTATGGAGGATGATTGCGTTATTGACAATGCAAGATATTGGAATTTTACTTGGCAAGATTTTATATCAAGGGTGCCCTACAACTGGGATTGCTTGCAGTTATCTTTAATTGTAACAGGGGATATTCATTTACAAATTCATAAACACCAAATCAATGAATTTTCGACTGCTTGTTATGCTATAACTAGAAGATACGCAAAGAAATTGATTGATCTTCATTGTAAAGATAGTAAGTATAGATTAGATCAAGATATTAGACCGAGAGCTGTAGCAGATGATTTAATCTATTCGGCAGGAATTACATATTCTACTCCTTTATTTTTATACAATTTAAAATTGGGTTCTTCTATACATCAAGATCATGTTGAAACTTTTCATAAAGCTTCTTATGAGGGTCTAAAAGCTTTCTGGGAAAATAGGGGCTCAGAGTTATCTGTGGAACAAATAACTGATTATAATCCTTATTTTAATTCGGTTATTGGGTCTTCGGCTTAAGGCTAAATAATAAGTCTGTTCTGATGGCACTCTCTACAGACAATAATGGGCACTTCTTAATGAGGTGCCTTTTCTTTTATAAAAAAATATTTTTACTAAATAATAATGCCATCAGAATAGAATAGAGCAATGTGTAGATCGGACGAACGCATCCATAAGCACCATATTATTCCAAGATATACGGGCGGAAGTAACGAACCAGAAAATCTTGTTGAAGTCACTATAACTCAACATGCTATGTTTCACTTTTGTAACTACCAATTATCGGGTAATGAAGAAGATAGAATAGCATGGAAAGCATTATCTGGGCAAATAACTATTAATGAAGCCAAATTAGAAGCCCAAGTGTTAGGTTGTAAAAAAAGTGGGAAAAAACATAAAGAAAATAAAACTGGAATTTTCGGGATGACTCTTGAAGAAAAACGTGAAATTAGTAAAAAAGGGGGTAAAAAAGGATCCCAAACACAAATTGAAAATAATATTGGAATTTTTGGGATGGATCTAAAACAAAAAAGTGAAATTGGTAAAAAAGCAGCTCAAACAAATAAAGAAAATAAAACTGGAATTTTTGGGATGACTCCATACCAAAAAAGTGAGGCTAGTAAAAAAGCGGGGCAAAAATGTAAAAAAAATAAAACTGGAATTTTCGGGATGACTCCAGACCAAAAAAGTGGGGCTAGTAAAAAAGGAGGTAAAATCACCACTAATCAAAAATGGCAATGTTCCGTGACTGGTTATATTTCTAATGCAGGTGCGCTATCATTATATCAAAGGAAAAGAGGAATTGACACTTCTAACCGCATAAGAATTCAATAGTTTCAAAATAATATTTTTAAAAAAAGTGGCGCTTGACACATGGGATAATAGGTGCTATGATACCACCGTCACATCTGACATAAATAAAATTTCATTATGTAATTTGTGAAACGAGAGCTGGGGGTGCTAGTCTTTAGAGAGACGTGTAGCGATGGCACCAAAGCCCAGATGCCGAGTTCAATTCAATTAAATGCTAAAAAACCTTACAACTGTAGCCGTATCTATTTTAGGTGCGGTTGCAACATCAGCGGCAACACTGCCAACACCGGGTCATGCTACTTCAATTGATAAATCTCAAATTTCTATTTTAACTGAAGAAGTAAAAACCCAGGAGACAGCGACCAAAGAGGTTGCTCCCGAAAAACCTAAAGAGAAAAGGTTAGTTTGTAAAGGATGTAATCCAAACGAATCCAGAACTTTGGAGTTTCTTCAAAGTCGAGGAATCACTGATAAAAACGCACTCGCAACCATTATGGGGAACATTCGTCAAGAATCCTCATTCGTTCCCAATATATGTGAAGGTGGTGCCAGAGTTTCCTACAACTCCTGTAGAAGTGGTGGATATGGTCTAATCCAATGGACTAATGCTCCTAGATTCTATGGTCTAGGGAAACACGCTGCCCGTACTGGGTCTAATCCTTCCAGCCTTGATACTCAACTAGATTATATGCTGCATGAAGGTGATTGGAAGATGATTGAGAACCAAATGAAAACTCCAGGTGGAACTATCCAATTCTATATGCGTCTTGCTAGAAAATGGATTAGATGGGGTCATCATGGAGCAAGAACGGACTTTGCTTACAATTATGCAAAGAAACTTGTTCTAACTGAAGTAGAAGTTTAATTTCTACGGAGAGGAATTTATTCCTCTCTTTATTATGCCCTGTACCCCTAGTGGCGAGGGACGGTCCTTGTAAGACCGAGAGCACGGTTCAATTTCCGTGACAGGGCTTGACAAAAAGAAATTTTTGTCTTACATTTAACGGTGTTGAGGGGTCCCGATAGTACGGTATTCTTCACTTTCTTTTTGTTACAAAACATTAAGAAATGCTAAATAAATTTCGTAGTTTATTTTTTTACCAAACTATATGAAAAATTTCAAAACAATGATGCTAATTCCAGTTGCCGCAGCTATGGTTGCTCCTGCTGCTAATGCAGTTGAAGTTAGTGTTGAAGATATTAATAAATATTCTTCTTCCGAACAAGTAACAAGCATCACTCAATTTTCTGACGTTCAACCTACTGATTGGGCTTATCAGGCTCTTGCTAACCTAGTAGAACGTTATGGTTGTGTTGCAGGTTATCCTGATGGTACTTATGGGGGTGGTCGAGCAATGTCCCGTTATGAGGCAGCAGCTCTACTTAATTCCTGTCTTGATCGAGTAACTGAAGTTACTGATGAACTTCGCAAACTACAGGAAGAGTTTAAAGCCGAACTAATCGTTCTTCGTGGTCGTGTAGATGGCTTGGAGGCTCGCGTTGGTACTCTAGAGTCTCAACAGTTTTCTACCACTACTAAACTCAAGGGTGAAGCAAGTTTTGTACTTGGTGGTGTTCCTGGTTACAATGCTCGCCCAGGTGAAGCAAATGCTGACGGAACCGCATTCAATTACGATCTCCGTCTGAATCTTGATACTTCATTCACTGGAAATGACCTACTCCGCACTCGTCTTCGTGCAGGTAACTTCAGTGATGCTCCTTTCGGTTCCAGTTCTTCACTTTTCAAACTCGATAAGGCAGAAACTACTGGTAACAACGTAGAGATTGACCGTCTCTATTATCAGTTCCCAGTTGGTGATGGGTTTACCGTAACTGCTGGTCCTCTGGTACGCAATACAGAGATGGCTTGGGTTCCTTCAGCATATAAGTCTGGTATTCTTGACTTCTTCTCCGTTGCTGGTGCTCCTGGTGTCTATAACAAGGCAACTGGTGCCGGTGTCGGTGTTCAGTATGATAAGAATGGATTTGTTGCTGGTTTGAACTATGTTGCTCAAAATGGTGATGATACTAGTTCTGGTGTGTTTGACTCTGATGGTGCTCTGAACTTCCTTGCTCAGGTTGGTTATCGTCAAGAGAACTGGGGTGTTGGTGTTGGTTACCGTTATGGTACTGAAGGCACCCGTGTCCGCACTTACAACGGCATTGGTGGTGCTAATGGTACTCTCCTGGGTAATCAGGACTCCAATAGCATTGCAATCAATGGTTATTGGCAACCCTCAACTTCTGGTTGGATTCCTTCCATTAGTGCTGGGTATGGTTACAATGATGTAAGTGGTCGTACTGGTGCTACTGATGCTACCGATTCCCATTCTTGGTTCACTGGTCTTCAGTGGAACGATGTATTCGTAAGTGGTAACTCTGCTGGATTTGCTATCGGTAATCCTGCAAACTCCAAGAATGTTGCTGATGATGCTCTAATGCTTGAAATCTTCTACAAGGCACAAGTAACCGACAACATTAGCATCACTCCTGCTATCTTCTATGTAAGCAATGATGCTGCACAGAAGAACAATGCTTCTGAGTGGGGCGCTGTGGTTCAGACTACCTTCAAGTTCTGATAATGTGGGGGGAAATATTTCTCCCCTATTCAATTTATTTTTAATTACATGACAATAATTACAAATGAACATGGTCAACAAAACATGTTCGCTAAAGAACCATTAATGTACATTTCGGAGGAAGATATGGCACGTTATGAAGAACAAACTCACGCTGAGAGAGCAGAAATAGCAAATTCTCATTGGGCTATGATTGGAATTGTTGCTGGTTTAATTTCATATGCTCTTACTGGTAAACTATTTTTCGGTCTTTATTGATTAGGAGAACTATTATGAAATTTGGTTGGACTCATGACGCCCTTCTACTTAATGGAAGGCTTGCTATGATTGGAATTATTGCTATGATTGGATCTTATCTAGTTACAGGGCAAGTAATCCCTAATTTTTGGTGATGACAGAAATTATATTCACTGGCACATCTATTATTTTTTTAGTGCTTCTTTTTCATTCTATTAATAAATTGGGAGAAACATACTAATGTTAAGTAAATTTGCAAAATTACTTTTGGAAAAACAAAATAAATTAAATGAAGAAAAACCTGTAATGCGTAAAGAAGGATTTGAAATTCCCACGGTAGATTTTGTATTCCGTGAAGCTGGTGAGTTTATTACTCGTCAATCTAATGAACTTTTTAAGAATAAGCGAGTTGTGGTTTTTGCTCTTCCTGGTGCATTTACTCCTACATGTTCAGCATACCAACTTCCAGGATTTGAAGAAAAGTATGATGAATTTGTGTCTTTAGGAATTGATGAAATTTATTGCCTTTCTGTAAATGATGGGTTTGCGATGAATGCATGGGCTAAAGACCAAAACATTCAAAACGTTAAACTAATCCCTGATGGTAATGCTGACTTTACTCGTAGCATGGGAATGTTGGTTAAGAAAAATAATCTAGGATTTGGCACTCGCTCATGGCGATATGCTATGGTTGTTGATAATAATGTGATTGAGAAGATTTTTATTGAATCTGGGTTCAGTGATAATGCTGAAAGTGATCCATATGAAGTGTCAACGCCAGAAAATGTATTAGAATATGTAAAATCCAAAACCCGAGAACTAGTACCAGTTTGAACTCCAGGGGCCAAAAGGCCCCTTTTTAATTTTGGTTATTTACCTAAATAATCAAAGTTATTTTTAATATGATGATTGGGTTTATTAGTGAGGATGGTAATTATGGAGTATTTCCTTTTGGAAAGCAGTGGATGGTCATTTATAAAAATGAACAACTGGAAGTCTTTAGAACCCAAGCTCAGTGTAAAAAATTTATTAAGACTCATCAAGACAGTTTAGAGACTGTCACAGAGAACAAGCCGCTTTCTAAAAAGTCGCCTAAAATAAAGTTAGGTTCAAAACCTACACCTAAAAAACCTACCAAGAAAAAGTAATGATTTCAGCTAAAATTCGCCTACAGCTTGAAAATATTTGCAACAGGATCGAATCTAAAAGTCCAGTTACTTTAAGTGAAATGGTTCTAATTGAAAAATATGCAAAGGTAAATCGATCTGTATTTGATATGCTTCAAAAAGCTCGTAGGCGGGCTGTTCAGGGACCTTCTAAAGAGGGAAGTCTAGATGAGTTTCTAGATCAAATGAACATTGGAAATCCTGATCCTTCTACTCATATTACTGGGGAGAGTAGCATTGATGATCTTGTGGATTTCTTTAAAGCCGACAATGATCACATGCGGAGAGATTAATGTACAATGATCCCTATTATTTAAGTTTATTTTTAGTATTTTCTATCATTGCGTTTATGTTAATAATTGATAGAAATGTTTCAGACTATATTATATTAATCTTTAAAATTTTTAAAATTAATATTGAGAAATATTTTTGGATGATAAAATTACATCCTAAAAATCCTATCACTAATTATATGATGCAAAGACAATATACTAAAATCGCAAAAGAACTTCACAAAGAATTAATACAAAATCCTCTTGACTAATCCAATTTTATTTGCTAGTATTGATTTGAGTTTAAAATAACCTATGTCTGAAGAATTAATTGATCTAAAATCCTTACAATCACGGATTAACGAAATAAAAAAAGAAGGTAAGGAATCCGCTGATTTCACAATCGAATTTATTACATGTCTTATGGAAAGACATGATTTACAGGATTCTATTCCAGAAGATTATGAATTAGAAGATATTCCCGATAGTGTGTTGGATTCCCTTAAAAAAGGTGAAGTTCCAGAAAAAGATCAGATTATTATGATGGATTCGGACACTCAAAATTATCTTCTATTTGAATTAATTTGGCTTTGCGGTATGACCGCTATTTCTTGTTACACAAGCTTGGAAAAAGTAGAAGAGGGAGAAGAAAGTACATTTGATATTATTTTAAGTATGATGTATATTTCTCCTGGTCATTGGACTGCATGTTATCTTATAGCAGTTCTAACTCTTCTTATGGCTAAAGTTCCTTCAGAAGATATGATTTCAAAAATGACGAATGAATTTTCAGATGATCCAGAACAATGTCAAAAAAATATGGATTACTTTGTTGAATTTGCATCATCTGTTCTTTCTAGATATATTGAAGATAAAGTATATCTAGAAAATGATTGATTTTGATGTAACTTCTCCTTGGTTTGAATTTAATAGTTATTGTGAATGCTGCTATTCTTTAGGAGTTAAACCATCTTTAACTGCATTTGTTCGTTATAATCAATTCTACAAAAAGTATTTTAATGAAAAAACGCAGAAATTTGAATACGAGGATTAAACCTCCACAAAATCCAATTAAAGAAGTTGAATATAATGTTCTTCCTTTTCATGAAACTTTTCCTATAAAGTTAACATATAAAGAAGGAAAGGAAGAAAAAGTCTGTTGTTTTATGTGTAAAGAGCATTTACAGTCATACATAAAACGATATAAATTAAAAAAAACTCAAGTTAAAATAGAAAAAACCCCACCTAGAGCAGGAGAAAGTTAATGGCATTAAGCGAAAAAGTAGAAGACAAATTAAAGGAAGCTGAAGGAGTTCTTAGGGATGCGGTATATTGGGCAGCTAAAAATGAAAAGCCTGCGACAATTAACGCTATTTCTAAAATTATTCTTGAGATAGATGCTCTTCTTAAGATTGATAAATTTCAAGATAAACTTGAAGATATAATTAATAAAAGAACTGGAGATGGAGGATTTTTTGGAGGTATGTTCTGAGTGGAAAATATTCTTTCCGAGGAAGAGCAAGAAGAATTAGTTGCTCTTAAGAATGCAATTAATTATAACCCAGCTACGGTTCACCCCGATAAACAAGAAAGGTTTACAGAACTTTTTGTTAAGACTTTAGCAGGAAAGGGTGAAACTAGTGTTTTCTTAGATCCAACAAATTTCTAAATATTATTAAAATATAAAACTATTATTAAGGAGATTGAAATGAAATTTACTATCTATTCTAAATATGGATGCCCTTATTGCGAAAAAATTAAAACCGTAATGATGGCATACAATTTCGATCATGTAATTTATAATTTAAATGAACATTTTACGACTCAGCAATTTATTGATGAGTTTGGACCAGGATCTACATTTCCACAAGTAATAATGGACGATCAAAAACTTGGTGGCTGTGTAGATACAGTAAAATATCTAAAAGAGAATAATCTTGTTTAATGGACCAAGCGTTTTATGACGTAGAAAAGGCTATTGATTTTGCATTCAAAGAAAAAAAGTTTATATTGAACTTTTATTCTTATTTAAAAGTAAATAATGCGAGAAAAATAGATGCTCAAAACTTCAAGCTAAGCAAAGCAGCAGATAACATAAGGATCTTAGCCGAAGAACTAGATCTTTATATCCAAGGAGGGCAAACTGAAACCGCAAAGCAGCTCAGAGAGGCATATGGGCATTTATCAAAACCAGAAGCCAGAAAAATAATGAATTACATACTTGGATTCATTTCTGATTGTGATCAGTACATAAAAGATAAGAATGCAAAAAAACGAAAACGAAGATCTAAATAATAATAGAAATCAAGGATTTGATTGGATGCTTGATTCACAAAGCAATAATAAGGAGGAACAGATTTTTAATTTCAATTTACAGAAATCTGTTTCTTTTTTTTCTAGAAATTTTCAGATTTCTGTAATGGTTACAGGATCTAGAAAAAGGAGAGAAAAAAATGTACGCAATAGCAGTTTTTATTAGCGTTATTTTAACATTATTGCTTTTTGTTGTTGGAGGGATTGTAGGATGGATAGCGTCTTTATATTTGAATAATCAAGAAACGACACCTTTTATTCATCCAGAATTCCTAGATAGTTCTGGAAACATATTACCAGACGAAATAATCGCTCTTAGATTTACCCCTAAATTAGACATTGAGGAAGACTATTATGACTTTGACACAAGCGAAGAAGCCGAAGACCGCGACTACTAGAAATACTACATCTTCAATTAAACTACCAGAAAACCCATTTCAACATGAAATTCTGGAATTGGCATGTTCACAAAGAACAAAGCAAAAGAAAATTGAAGTACTTCACAAATATCAAAATGATGCTTTAATTAGCCTTTTTATTTGGAATTATGATGAATCTGTGATTTCACTTTTACCTCCTGGAGATGTCCCCTACGCTAATAGTGGAGACATCTCTCCAGGTAATGATACCCTTTCCGAAGCTATTAGAAAGCAGGTTGATGACAAAATGGTCGATGCTTTAGGTAGCAATCAAAGAACATCACTAAGAGAGGAATATACTAAATTCTATAATTTTATTAAAGGAGGAAATGATTCTCTAAGCTCAATTCGTAGAGAAACTATTTTTATTCAACTTTTAGAAGGTCTTCATCCTAAGGAAGCCGAAATTCTCTGTTTAGTTAAAGATAAAAAATTAACTGATAAGTATGATCTTTCTTTTGCACTTATTAAAGAGGTATACCCCTTTATCAGGTGGGGGGGTAGATCTTGATGTGGACAGAAGAAGAAAAAATCACTCTACCAAAACAATATAATTGTCAACTTATCTATGCTAAGGCGACAATGGCCCAGGCCAAGGATAAAAATTTACCTAAAGATGCTTATCTTGTTTATTATGAAGATGCTGAAGGGAATCTATCTATGGATGTTTGTCGTTCCAGTAAGCGTGTTAATTTATTTGATTTATATTATGATAAATTTGGTAATGTAAAAAATATTTGTTTTGGATATGGTAATGTGAGTCCTCGTTTGTGGGGAGAAAAAAATTCTAATGAAAAAAAGAAAAGAGGTTCATAATGTCAGTAGGATTTGGGAATAAAAATGAAACTTTAAAAGTTTCTATAAATAAAAAAGAAATTAATAGAATCATAAAAAAATATAAAAAAGCTAAAAAAATAATGAAATCTAACTTATACCAAGTCCAAGTAATGGATGGGACAGAGACATATATTTCTAATCTGATTAAAGAGGCAGAGGGGGATCCACCTGATATCTGATGGGAAAGCATTACATATTAAATCTTTATGGATGTAAATTTGAAGATCTAGACAACTTAGATCTTCTTTTACATCTATTAATCGAATCAGCAATAATTTGTGAAGCAACTGTTTTGGATAAGTGTTATCACAAATTTCAACCTCAAGGAGTGACCGCAATTCTTTTACTTGCAGAATCCCACATATCTATTCATACTGTTCCTGAAAAAGGTGAGGCATATGCTGATGTGTTTACTTGTTCTGAAAAAGATCCTGTTATTGGGTGTCATAAAATAATTGAAGTGTTGAAACCTGAATCATATGATTTAGAATTAATTAGTAGGTAGACAGTTTTGAAACCGTCTACTTTTTTTAATCCCTAATTAATTCCATGATATATTGTATAAGGTATTGATATAGACATGAACAATGAACGAGTAAAACTTATCATCAAAAATATAGAGCTTCTTCTGGAGCAATTAAAATTAGAATTTGATGAAACTAATCAAAGTAATAACATGATTCATATAAAAGATCTTATAACAAAAGATGATTATGAAGATCCTGATTATTATGAAGAACCCGATGATAATATTCCGATTAATTTAAGATGGAGAAATACTGATGACATATGACCTGACAGATTTTGAAAAAGGACTGGGAAATTTCTCGGATCGTATAGAAATTATAGTTGCTCTTGAAATTGGAGATAAAATTTCTCCAGAAGAAGCATACAAAATGATTAAAGAAGAGTATAAAAAATTAAAAAAGCTACGCAAGGAAATTTAATTATGAAACCAATAAAAGCAAAAGATCTTCTTGAACTAGATCCCCGTCTTCAAGTTGTAAAACTCCAAAGTTATCCTATTCCAGAGCAAGTTATCTATCAAGCAGCCAAATGTGATTATTCTGAAATTCCTATTCACGATCAGATAATTCCATCTCCACAAAAATGTGGTGAGTGGATTGTAGATCAACTTCTTGCAAATGAACGTGGTCATTATGGACCTTTAGAGCACCCAGGCATTACATTTTCAGTTTCTGGGTATGTTCATAATGTAATGGTTCAGGCAAGAACGCACCGTGCTGGTATTACATTTGATGTTCAATCACAACGTTATACTGGAAAAAGAGTAGTTCAAGTTGCTAATAATGAACTTCCAGTTGACGATGTATTTTATATTCGTCCTCCAGGGTATTATACTAATCGTAAAGGTAAGAAGTATGAATGGACCCTAGCAGATTATAATGATGAAATGGACTTTATCTATGAAGGATGTAGGAGGTATGCTGCAAAGTATGGAGAAGGGATGTGTGAAGAACATATTCGTGACTATCTTCCCCAAGCGATTCGACAAAACTTTGTTGTTTCGGCTAATCTTCGTTCTATTCTTCATATTCTAGATCTTCGTGCTAAAATGGATGCTCAACTTGAAATCCAGGCACTCTGCGAACAGATTGCCCCAGAACTGCAAAAATGGGCGCCAAATGTATGGAATTATTACGAAGAGAAGCGTTTACATAAAGCACGTTTAAGCCCATAAATAAACTCAGTCGTATTGAGGTTAATTTATGAAAACATATTGCGTTAAAGATCATTTAACTGGTCAAGTTTTTAAAGTTTTTCTTTCCGAAGAATCATTTTTAAGATACTTAAAAGAAAATCCGGACATTGATGAGTGTATTGATTGTATAGAGTGTGAAGATGCAAATAGTATAACATTGGAGGATTATTGATTTGCCTACATATCCAATTATCAACAAAGAAACGGGGGAACAAAAAGAGATCTCCCTTTCCATTGAAGAGTGGGAAAAATTTAAAGAAGAAAATTCTATGTGGATACGTGATTGGAGTGATCCGTCAACAGCTCCTAATGCTGCCGAAGTAGGAGAGTGGAAAGATAAACTTAATAAATCTCATCCAGGCTGGAATGAAATCTTAGGTAAAGCAAAAAAAGCAGGCGGATTAAACACAAAAGTAGATACTCTATGACAAGATCAAAAACAAATCGTAAATCCAGGCAACAAGCAAATATTCCTCTCAACAAGAAAAAAACACAAAATCCAATCATCACACTTGATCATTTGGTCGAGCTACAACCCTTAACATCAAATCAAGAAAAGCTTTTTAATGCTTATGATGAAGGTAAAAACATTGTTGCCCATGGCTATCCTGGAACAGGGAAAACTTTAACTCTTCTTTATAAAGCACTAGAAGAAGTTCTTGATCCTAAAACTCCATATAAAAAAGTTATTATTGTTAGATCAACAGTTTCAACGAGAGATATTGGATTCCTTAAAGGGTCAGTGGAGGATAAAATTGGTGAGTATGAAAAGCCATACAAATATATGATTAAAAATCTTTTTGATTATGATTCGGACGAACAATATGAAATGTTGTATGGTAATTTAAAAGCTCAAAAATCTTTTTACTTTATGTCAACCAGTTTTGTTCGTGGTATGACATTTGATGAATGTATTATGATTGTTGATGAGTTTTCTAACTTATCATTCCATGAGTTGGATTCTCTTATTACGAGAGTTGGGCTTGATTGCAAAATTCATTTTAGTGGTGACTTAGAACAAACTGATCTAACAAAAGCATCAGAAAAAAGTGGTGCTCCATCATTCTTAAGAATTTTACAAGAAATGGATGAATTTGAACGAATCGACTTTTCAATAGAGGATATCGTTCGTTCTGGAACCGTTAAAAACTATATTGTTGCAAAAAATAATTTAGGATTATTTTCCAACAAGGCTTGACAATTCAATAGGAGTGTGCTACTATAAATCTAACGCCAAGGAGTTCAATGTCATTTGTTCATAAAACGTTAACCGTTCCACAACTGGAACGGTTTCATGTTGACGGGAAAAGGTTTTATAAAAAAATAGATTCCGAAGAATTAATAAATTATATTTCTATCACTACAATTACATCAAATTATAGTAAAGAAAAATTTAAACTTTGGAGGGAAAAGGTAGGAGAAGATGAGGCAAATAGAATAACAAAAGCCGCAACTACTCGCGGTACTCAAATGCACAGCCTCATCGAAAATTATCTTGGAAATGAAACTCTCCCTAAATCAGCTCCACTTCCAAAACTTCTTTTTGACATTGCCAAACCAGAATTAAATAAGATAAATAATATATTAGGTATAGAAATTCCATTATACTCTGATTTCTTTCAAATTGCAGGTACTTGTGATACTATAGCAGAGTATGAAGGGGAATTAAGTATTATTGACTATAAGTCATCAGAGCGACCAAAACCAAGAGAATGGATTGAATCTTATTTTGTTCAGGCTGCTGCTTATAGCGTTATGCTATATGAAATGACCGGAATAAAAGCAAAACAATTGGTTATTATTATGGCATGTGAGAATGGGGAAGTTGAAGTATACATCGAAAAAGATATTAAAACTTATATTAAACTTCTAATCAAATATATAAACAAATTCAAGGAGGACCATGCAGTCAACAATTAATTACAAAAAAGAAATTGAAAAAGAAATACAAAAAAAGTTTCATTCCCCTGAAAAATTTACTCAAGAAATTGAAAAGATCGTAAAACATAATCCAGATTATAATTATATAACTGCTATAGTAGAATATTGCGAACGAAATGATATTGATGTTGAATTAGTTCCAAAACTACTAACAAAGCCATTGAAAGAGAAACTTAGGTGGAATGCTATGGAATTAAATTTTCTTAAAAAGACTTCTTTAGGTAAGTTGCCACTTTAAACACTGTCCACTCCATTGACTTCTTGAGATGCTTACCCCTTATGATGTATATGAAAAGTATTTGGCTATCCGAATGCATTTCGTTAATTTAAACTATGATTATTTTAAGTATCACGGAAAAGTAAAGTCTAACAAAGAAACTTTCAATAAGAGAAAAGATCGTTATTTCTTTGAAAGACTTTCAAGAAAAAAGAATGAGGCTCAAGTTATTGAATATTTTGTCTCAAACTTTATAGAAAGTTCTGATCCATCAAAAATGTGGGTCGGGGAAATGAAAGACAAGGGAGAGGAAAACTATATTAATTGGAAAGGTAGAATTCAATCCCTTACTTACATCTTTAAAAAGGACATTGGGACTTTGACAGAGGATTGCCACTTATTTGAAGCTATTACTTCAAAAACAAATAGTCATCCAAAAATAATTAAATATTATCTTTCCAATAAAATATCACCAGAAACACTTGTTATTCTTGATGATATTACTAATTTTTCTGGTCGATTAAAAGAGGCAGAAGGTTATGATCCTGTCCTCTCTATTACAATGAGTAAGATAAGAAAATATAAAAATTTTATTTCTTATGACAAGAATTATTTTCTTTCTTATATTAAAGAAAATTTCTTGACTAAGTAGTTTCTGGGTTGGTAAACCCATAAAAGAAGCTTCCAATGTACCGTTTATTTAAGAAAAAACAATGGATTTTAAACAACTAAAAAAGCAATCATCTCTTGGCAGTCTGACCGAAAAGCTACTCAAAGAAGCTGAAAAAATGGGTAGTGCCTCCTCTATGAAGGATGAAAGAATTTTTACCGTAGAGCGAGATAAGTCTGGACTTGGATTTGCAGTTATTCGATTCATGCCTCCCCCTCCAGGTGAAGAAGACGCTTTTGTAAGGCTCTATAACCATGGATTCCAAGCAAATGGTCGTTGGTTAATTGAAAACTGCCCAACTACCCTTAAAGAACAATGTCCCATTTGCGCATCAAACGGAGTTCTTTACAATTCTGGTATCGATTCCAATAAAAAAATCGCATCTCAACGTAAGCGTAAACTAAGTTTTTATAGTAATGTTTACATCGTAAAGAATCCAGCTAACCCAGAGCTTGAAGGAACTGTAATGCTTTTCCGATTTGGTCAGAAGATCTTTGATAAGATTACATCGGCGATGAAGCCAGCCTTCCAAGATGAGTCTCCTGTAGATCCCTTTGATATGTGGTCTGGCGCTAATTTTAAGATTAAAGTTAAAACTGTAAAGGAAGCTTCTGGTCAATCTTATCCAAATTATGATGACAGTATCTTTGAGTCTCCTTCTGCTCTTCTAGATGGCGATGATGAAGAACTAGAAGCAATTTGGAAAACTTGCCACTCACTAAAAGATCTTGTTTCTCCTGATAAGTTTAAGAGTGAGGAAGAGCTTCAAAAACGTCTTGATGCTGTTCTTGGCGCCAAGCCTCCTCAATCTACTTCTCATCAGGAAGAAGAGAAAGAAATGGAAGAGCAATTTGGCACTAACAACACTGATATTATGAAAGAGCTTGAGCAAAGTTACTCACGATCTAAAGTTGTTGATGATGACGATGATGATGATTACAGTGATGCCCTAGACAAGTTCAGGGAACTAGCTAGTTAAAAAAAATACCCCCCGAAAGGGGGGCTTTTTAATGATTGTAAATTCTTGTATTATCTCCTTTCTTTAAGTTTCTACTTACATATTGAGAGCTTTCTTTATATGTCATTATATCTCTCATATTTTCAAGTAGAACATTTATGTAAATAGGTTTAAGTAAAAATATTTCTCTTTTTTTCTCTTCTTTATTAATTTCATATTCATAATTTGTGACAGGAATAACAAATTCAGTTGATGGAATTGGTACAGTATATTCAAAAAAACTATCATAAAATTCATAATAATAAGCGTTACCAGATGTTACTGGTCCACCCTCTACAACTAAAAATCTTATTTCTTCTTTTCTTGGCCTTGATAATGTAGGAGACGGATTGCTTGGCGCCTGAGGTAGTTTATAAGTAAATACAGTAGGGGTTAAAATTCCATCAATTTGAAATTTCCCGTTATATTCGTCTTCACCTATATTTGAAATAATTACCTCGTCTCCATTCTGTAAGAATGAAATCTCGTTTTCTGTTATGACCGTTACTGTGGTTGGGTCATTTTGAGGATCAGCGATATAGATTAAATCAATTTTAGAATTAATTGTTTCTATAAAATTTCCGTTTGTTTTCCATGTAGGACTTACTCTTGTTCCTTGTTTTAATAAAATTTTTCCAGTAGAATCTGCTATCTCAGTTGTTTCATAATGATGGATCCCATTATATAAATTATCATAAGATCCATACTTTTGAATCATTGTCTTATCAAATGAATCTTGTGACATAGGCCATTCATCTTGAACATTAACTATATTATTAGATAAGAAAATAATCCAGTCTAATGTAGCATCATTATAGTATTTTTTTGCTACAATATCAGGTCTTTCATCTCCTTCAATAATATATTTGTCAAAAAATACTAAGTTATTAAAAACTTCTTCAAATATTTTCCCTCGTTTAAAAAAGTTTTTTATTTGTATGTAATCATTTATTTTAGCATTTGGTAACATGCTAACGCAATCAAAGTCTGGTAAGTGTTTAAAATAGTGTGCCATTAGAATCCTATTGGGTGGTCGCTATAATTGTCACTGTAAATTGGATGAAGCTCTTTGAATTGTAGTGTCATGGTATACATGAACATTGTTTTAGTTTCATCATTAAATGTCATGTAAGATCCCATTGGAGTGTAATCAACGCTACATGTTTGAAGAGCACACTTTTTTATTTTATTTAATGATTGATGGAGACCTCCCCCAGACTGGTATTCAATTTGGAAAACATAAGGGGATTCTAAAAATAAAGTACCACCCGCACTCTTCCTTGCGGCCATATTTTGTTTGAAAAACTTTATAATTTTTTTTATATTGGTAGCATCACCATCATTTCTAGAGATCATTCCGACATTAAATTGGAATGATCTCAATTGAGGTCCATTGAATAATAGTTCTAAATTTGGGTTAAATATACCTCCGGTAGCTCTTTGTAATAAGTTAACTCCTCCTGCTGCTTCTCCAGCTAAACGAAGTCTTACCATATTTCCATATGCTTGACTTTCTCCAAATGCTGTTACTAATGCTCGTAATCTATCTACCCCTTGAGTTTGAGTTTCTGGAGTCATAAATGCTAAAGATGCCTTAGCTATTTCTAACTGTAGTGGGTCCATCCTATCATCAGTCCAGTCTACAGAGTTTGTATCTGATATTTTAGTTATTGGTAAATAAACTATGTCACCTCCTACACGTTCATATAGACTATCTTCTGGAGTACCCCCATCTCTAAGGCCAGTTAAAATTGTTGCGGGATCTGCATTAAATTCTTTTTTAGATTTCCACAACTCAAACTTTATCCGATCTTGATCATCTCGCATATCGGATGGGTAGATTAATGCTTCTTTTCGAGTTCTAGTTATTTGAGTATTTATTGTTGCTTGTTGGCCCGGTTGACTTCCTGTTGATCCCGTTGTTGCTCCACCTGGAGGAGTCCCTGTTCCTGCGCCTGTACCTGTACCTGATCCTGTTCCAGGAGCTTCACCCGGAGCTGGTGGTTGTGGGAATCCTCCGGTTTGTGGGGGTGCTTCTGGATTAAAAGATCCACTAACGTCAGCACTTCCAGGTTCACGAAAAACAGTGCCAGTACCAGTACCAGTAGAGTCAGCAGGAGTACCAGTACCAGTACCAGTATCAGTAGAGGCAACAGCGGAAGTAGGATTAATATAAGGAAGTCCTGTTTGTTCTCTTACTGCATCAACTCCAGCGATATATAATTGAGGATCAATTGCTGTTGTTTCCTGTATGAGAGTATCAAGTTCTCTGGATCCAGAAGTATTAGCAAAATCAATTAAATTTCCATCCTCAGAAAGTTCTACTGGTCTTATTACGTTTGAATTTGCTAATCTAGCTCCATATAAACGTAAAGGATTCTCCCCACGAGCAGTCTGAGAAACAAATCTAGCAGTTTGTGGATTTTTAGACAGTTCAGCATACTGAGCTGGACTTATCTCAGTATAATAAAAAACAATTTCAGGAATGAATTGATTTTGATCTATTATACCTCGTGTATAAGTTCTTATATTATATCCATTTTGAACTCCTGGGAATAGTAAAGGAGTTACCCTCGATAATATATGGATCTTATCTGCCATTATGGAAATAACTTTATAACTATTTATTAACTTTTATTGGATAAAATGTAGGTATATTTAAAACATAATTCAATTCATCTGGCATTATTTTATAAAATTTAGATTGAACTCTTTCAAATTTATATTTTCTAAAAGGAGATTCAACATAAGATGGTGCATTTTTCCAATGGAAGTTTATTCCTTCAAAATACAACCCACTTGCATTAGTAACAAGAACTACTGGATTTAAATCATACCATTCTGAAGTTTTTCCAATATATTTAAATGTATAAATTTGATTTAATTCAAATGTATCCGCAGATCTGTTCATTGTCGATAGAACAGTTATTAATGATTTAAAATAATAATTTGGGCTATAATTTCTGGGGATGTTTTCGGATAGTTCTTTTAATTTATCTATCTTTCGATTCTCTTCCCTTACCCTTTCAAGCTCTGGAAATCTTTCTGGGGGAAGATTTCCTCTTTTCATGTCATCTAATATTCTCTTTTCTTTTTCGTCAAGAGTTCTTCTTTTTACATCACTTAATCTACCAAAAAAAGAAAGTATTTTCCCTAAGGTAGTCCAAGCTCTAATTGCTAAGTTTTTCATATCTATATCCCCAATTCTTTTTCGGTGAGAACTTTAAAAATCATATTATTTTTTTCACAAAATTGCTGTGCTTGAGTCCACTTAGATAAATTTTTTTCATAGGTCGCTGTTTCTTGTAAAAATGTTTTTGTTTTCTTTTTTCCTTTTTTAGGTGGTTTTGTATATTTTTCTGGTTTAATTTCCACAAGATAGCTTTTTATATTATTGTCTTTGTCCTTTATTTTTAGAAAAAGATCCGGAAAATATCGTCTAACTTTATTTGTTGATACATCAAAATACTTAATAGGAAATGGTTCAGATGACCATTCAATAATATAAGGAGTATTGTCAGCCCATTTAAAAGCCCTAAGTTCCCATGAAGATCTAAAAATAATTTGAGTTATATCTCCAATATATTTTTCTGGATGGTTAGGTGTATAAAATCCCTGAATGTAATTTGGCAATATAAATAATTAATAATCTTAATAATTATTTATTAAATGCCTGCGAGTATACGCCCAACGTCTGTGTTAAAAACACAGTTAATGCAACCAGCAACGACTAATAATTTTGAATGTTACTTTTATCCTCCCCCAGGTGTAGTGCAATTTATGTCTAATAGAGCTAACGCAGGAGGAGCGGGGCCAATTGCATCTCAAGAGGTATTTGATAAAATTAATATAAGCTGCTGTGAAGCTTCCCTTCCTGGGTCTACACTACAAACGGGTCAGATGACTGATTCATATACTGGAGTGACCGAAACTTATGCGTATAGAAGGGCTTATGATAATAGAGCAGATTTTACTTTTTATGTAGATTCTGTTGATCCTGTTAGGAGAGGATATAATGTAATTTTATTTTTTGAAAATTGGATTGCATATGCTGCAGGAGAAGATGCTTTTTCTGAATTGGCTATGCCAAATTATTATTATAGAATGAATTTTCCAGATAGATATATGGCAAATGCTTTACACATTAGTAAATTTGAAAAAGACGCTATCCTTAGTCAAACATACTTGAATTATAAATTTATTAATGCATATCCTATTTCTATAAATTCAATGCCAGTGTCATATGAAGGATCTCAAGTACTTAAATGTACTGTGTCTTTTTCATATCAAAGATATACTGTTAAATTGGAAACTGGAGTAACTTTAGTACCTTCTCCGTCTTCAACTCCAACTCCAACTAATTCTCAACAACCCCCAGCTAATCCTCAACAACCGACAGCACAACAATCAGCACCACCGAGACCAACCGTTATTACAGCAGCGCAGAGAGGATCTGGTCCAGTTATAAACAGACCATTATAAAAATCCATATAAATAATATCATAATTATATCTGAAGCGAATTACTATGCCTTTACCTATTATTAATACTCCTGAATATTTTCTTGAGTTGCCATCAAATGGAAAAAAAGTAAAATTTCGTCCATTTGTCGTAAGAGAAGAAAAAGTTCTTCTACTTGCATTAGAAAGTAATGATTTATCCGAAATGTCCAATGCAGTAAAAAATGTTTTGGCAAGTTGTGTAAAAGGAGATAATCTTGATATTGAAACTCTTCCAACTTTTGATATTGAATATTTGTTCCTTAATATTAGAGGAAAAGCAGTAGGGGAAGAGATTGAAGTCAATATTTTATGTCCAGATGATGAAGAAACTTATGTATTGACTAAAATTTTTATTGATGAAATTAAAGTTACTAAAAAACCAAATCACAATAAACAAATAAAATTAAATGATTCTTTAATGATGGAGATGAAATACCCATCCCTTGAGCAATTTATTAAAACTAATTTTGATCTACAAAATAAAAAAAATCAACTAGATCAATCTTTAGAATTAATTGCTTCTTGTGTAGATAAAATCTATAATGAAGAAGAAGTTTGGACTTCCGGTGATGTAACTGAAAAAGAAATTGTAGAGTTTCTTGAAAATATGAATTCTAATCAATTCAGAGAAATTGAACAATTTTTTGAGACAATGCCTAGATTAGAACACACCATAAAAGTAAGAAATCCAAAAACAAAGGTTGAAAGTGAAGTGACTCTCGTTGGTCTTTCCGATTTTTTCGGTTAGGGATGAGCCATATGGATCTAGTTTCATACTATAAGTTAATCTTTAGTTTAACTCAGTTCCATAAATGGTCCATCACTGAGATTGAAAATCTTATGCCATATGAAAGAGAAATTTTTGTTGCAATGTTGAATAAACATATTGAAGAAGAAGAGAAAAAAGCAAAGTCACAGCAACAATAAATGAGCAACCAACAAAGCCTCCGCAAATTAAGACAAACCTACGGTGCCGGTAATGTCGTCATTGCGGAGGCTTTTGTTAAATTATTAAAAATAAAACAATCTGATAAATTATACCCTTCTGCTATAGAATGGGCTCTTACTAAAATAGAATCTTCAAATGATATTTTAACAGGAAGAGAAAAAAAAGAATTTAATAAAGATAACTCCGAAAAAAAAGTAGGAAGAGTCCATAAAAAAATTATTGAAGAAATCAAACAACTTTATAAAGCTAATGAAGTTATTAGTGGGATAAAATCAATAACTTCTTCTAGTTTAGATCAACCTATTTCATCAAATCCTCTTCCAAATCCAAGTCAGTCTAAAGAATTAGATCCAGAAATAAAACTAAAATCCAATGTTAATACTGTAAATCCTGGAGAATCTGTTTTATTAACTTGGACTTCTAAGAATGCATTAAAAATTAAAAAGTCTAATATTCCAGGGGTAACGACTAAGAGTCCAGTCAATGGGTCCATAGAAGTTAAAAATGTAAAAAGAAAAAGAAATTTTTATATTTCTGTAATGTCATCTTCTGGTAAAACAACAGAGGCAAGATTACAAACTTTAGTTACAACTAAAAAAGAAAGAAAGCAAGCTAAAACTCAATCTCCTACACAGCCTACTCAAGATCAAGCGGAAGATTCTAAAGAGAATAAAACGTCAAATGCACAATCTTTAGTAAGTCCTACTAGTAGAAAAGAAAGAAAATCTAAAAAAGAAGAAAAAAAAGAAGAAGAATCAAAATCAAATATTAGTAATAAGTTTACTTCTTTGAATGATGGTATATTATTAAGTATTAATAAATCACTTGTCAATATTATAAAATTACTATCAAATCAATTAAAGTCAAACCAAAAAAAACTTGATAAAGATAGAATATCTTTTGAGCAAAAAGTGAGAGCCGGAAAAGAAGAAGAGATGGAAGAAAAAGGTCCATCTGGCATTGATACGATGAAATCTGGAGTAGAAAAAATTCTATCTCCATTCCAAGGAATTATAGACAAAATAGTTAATTTCTTATTTTATACTTTTTTAGGGAGAGCGTTCACTGAAATCGTAAACTGGTTAAATGACCCTCAAAATAAGGAAAAAGTAGAATCTATATCTAAGTTTATAGAAGACTTTTGGCCTCTTATATTGGGAGCGGCTTTATTTTTCTTTACTCCTTTAGGCGGATTTATTACAGGTACAGTTCAATTTTTAGTTGGAACTGTTCGTACTCTTGGTGCTTTAGGTAAAGCAATTAAAAGTTTAATCTTCCCTAAAAAAACTCGTACCCCAGGAGGGGCACCTACTAATGTTAGAGGAGGTAGGAGAGGGGGGAGAGTTCCAGTAACAACAAGTGGAGGAAGAACCACTGGACCTCTTTCAGGGGTAAGAGAAGCCGCAAGAAGAGCGAATCCTTTTAGATCAAGACCTAAAGTTACCGGGGCACCTGGACCTCTTTCTGGTATAAAAGAAGGATTAAGCAAATTATTTAGTAGATCAACAGATAATGTTGCTACTAGAGGTCGATCAGGAGGTAATGTTGCTACTAGAGGTGGAAAAAATTTTGGTAGAGGTATAGGAAGAGGTGGAGGTGGAGTTGCCGGGGCAGTTGCAATAACTCTAGCTGAAATTTTTATGCCTGAAATACAAGAAGCAGTTGGAGGAGTATATAATTCTATTGGTATTGGAATTGGTAATTTATCTGATGATGAGTTAAAAAAACAGCTTAATAACGAATTAAGAGAGGTTGAGGGTGTTTCTACAGCAACTCCATTTGGAAAATATTTTGTAGATGAAGGTAGATTAAATCTGTTAAAAAAAGAGGCAGATAAAAGAGGATTAACTTATTCTTCAGGAGGTTCAGTAGGATCAAAAACCCCATCAATATTCTCTGGTCTTGTTGGAAATAAAGATGGGATGAAAGTGTCTGGCGCAGGAAAAGATACTCAAGCATTCCCAATAATGGGAGGAGGAATGGCAGTTCTTCAAAAAGGGGAAACGGTTCTTCAGCCTGGAGTAAGGGAAACTATAATTAAAGAAAAAGGAATTGATGTTCTTTCTTATAATAAAGGACCAAATGCAAATAAACCAGTATCTTTAAATAGAAGTAATATAAAAGCAATGAATACTGGTGGAGTAGTCGGAGCAAGTTCAATTCCATTTACGAATTATAATCGCCCGAGTTCAATGATGAGAGGTATAGGATTATCTCAATCAAGTAATTTTACTCGCAGAACTTCTAATTATATTACTAATAATAATGTTTCTAAATCTTTTCATACTAAATTTTCCGGTCTAGTTACATCTAACTCAGGTATAAATTTAAATACTGCTCAAGATTCTATCCTTATGAGAGCAGAAAAAAATGAATATGTAATACCTCGCATAGCGGTAAAGAAAGTAGGAGTAAAAGTATTAGATGCTATTTCATCATTAGATCCAAACTTTAAACTTCAATCTCCAATTGTCAACACTCCTAGACCTTTATCTAGGTCAAGATATGGATCTGCTCCTTTAATGCTGCCTCCAATAACTCAAGGATCTCCCCAAGGAGGCGTTTCCGGATCTACAGGAAGTGGAACAAGAGTTCCATCTTTTTCTGCTACACCTAAGAATATGGCAACAAGAATTGCTATGGCAAATATTTACGGGATTCTAACGAACTAATATGAATACTTCAAAATTTTTCAACAGAAAATCTTCAATTAGAAACCCTCAAAAGCCTTATAAAAAAGGTTATGTAAAAGAAGAATCTAAAAATTATAAAAGTAGAATATTTTCAAGGGCAAAAGAAACTAAAACAAATAAAACTCTTCTTTCTATAAGATCTAATGTTTTTAGGATAGAGAATCTCCTTAGGGGAAAAGATGCATTAGAATCAAAATCGGAAAAAGCTATTCAAAAATATAAATTATTTGAATTAAAACAAGAACAAGAAAAGAAAAAGAAAATAAATGCACAATCCGGTGGAGGTGGTGGATTTGGACTTGGAAACTTAATTCAAAGACCTAAAACGGGGATAATGGATGCAATTAGTAATTTTCTTTTTTATACTTTTTTAGGCTGGCTTTTCACTACTCTTCAACCTTTAATACCAAAATTAGAAGCATTGGCTCCAATTTTAGGGGGAGCCTTCGATTTTCTTAGTGGTACTCTTAAATTTTTAATGGATTCTATTGGCAGTTTTATAAAGTTTGGATATGATGCTAAAGATACAATTACTAAAAAACATGAAGAAATAAAAGTAGAAACTGAAAAATTAAAGGAAAATTTTGATAACACTCTTGATGAATTAAAAAAAGTTATAGGAGAATCTATTGAAGCTGTTTCTTCATTTTTGGGGATTACTTATGGAGAAGATAAAGTAAACACGACTTTAGAACAACAATACGCTGAAGATTTAAAAATACCTGATCTTCCTCCACTACCATCTTCTAGTTTACCACTACAAAAACCTCAATTAAATCAACCTAATTTTGGTCCTATTAAAGGAGTAAGAACTGGAGGTATTATTGGGTATGCCGATGGGGGAAATGTAGAGGAAGAAAATGAATCTCAAAATAAAAGAATAGATCCAAGAAAAGATCCAATTACTAGAGGAATACAGCAAGAAAAAGAAAAGAAAAAACTGTTATTATTTCCAACACAAAAAGAAGCTCTTAAAACTAATCCTGGAGCAGATGTTGGTGGAGAAATTTATATAAAAAGTTTATATGGGGAAAGTATTTCTGATAGACAATCTCAATCCGGACAATCTAACCCAGTTACTTTGTATTCTAGTTTACTTAAAATATCTGAGGATTATAAAAAACCAGATACATCAAAGGACTTTATTGGATTTAATGTGTTATTAGGTGCAGTTAATGATGTTATTTTAGGACAAAAACCAAGTAACAAAGTTTATGAGCAATTTGCATCTGGATTAAATTATTTAATCGATTTTGCTAAAAATGATCCAAAAGAATTTGAAAAAATCAATCTGGAGCAAATGGTTAAAAATGCTATTGAACCAAAACTGTTAGCGGCTCTCTCCAATATTTCACTTCAAGTTAGTAATAGAGCAATACAATATGCAAGACAGAATAGACTTCCATCAGGACTTCCTAATATACAAGATGTTACTGGGGAAACCGCAGAAGAAAGAGCATGGTTAAAATTGATTAGAAAATCTGAAGGGACCTCCGGGGCAGATGGGTATGGTAAAGTTTTTGGAGGTATTGTAGTACCAGAATTAGCCGAAGGTAAATTGACCATCGAAGAAGCTGCTAAAATGGCAGAAACAGGAAAGCTTCCAAGTAGACTTGGGGGTAAGACAGTAGCATATGGATCATATCAAGGACGGATAAGTGGAGCTACTGGTGCATATCAATTTATGCCAGGTAGTTTAAGATCTGCGGCCAGAGTTGCTGGAATTGATTTAAATACTCCAATGACTCCGGAGATTCAAGATAAGTTAGCACTAGCTTGGCTTGTTCAAGGTGGTATTGATCCGAAAAAAAGAGCAACTGAAGCGGATATTAGAAAAGCTGGTCAGCGGTGGGGATGGGCGGGAATCCATGGAGAGGCAACAAAACAAACTTCCCAAACAGTTCCTCAAGCTTTTGAAATCTATAATCAATATTATGAACAGGAATCTTCGGTGCAGGAATTTAGTGGCCCAAACAATACTCCTTCTCAAGGGTTTAGAACAGGATTAAAAACAGGTCCTGCAGAAAGAATTGGTTCAGGAACAGCATATCACGTTGATGCCAGAATAATTCCGGAATTACCTTTAAAAGACAAAGTTGCTATGATTGATTCTATGGCAGCAGCTCACGCCCAAGAAGGATATGTAATGGAATTTTCTGGGAGAGGTGTTGCTGGAACTAGATGGAATATTAATTTATCTCAGAGAGAAAAAGAAGAACTTGCAAAAAAAGTATTAGCTTCTCATCACTCACCACGAAAAGGATGGCAACCTTTTGATTATTTTATTGTTAAAAGTTCTGCAAAGGACAGATGGGATAAAAGTGCGGAAGGTTCTACCATAATGGCTCCAAAAATTCCTGGAGGAACTTATGAATATCAGGAAGGGGGGGGATATGGAAGATTTTTAATTATAAGAGACAAAAATGGTAAAGAAATATTTAGAGTTGGCCATGGCGATGTTGGAGTTCCTTCCCCAAAAGAAATTGGAAAGAGATTTAAAATCGATGAATTAACTAAAAAAGAAAAAGAAAAAGATAAATCTAAATCTCCTCAATCAAATCAACCAAAGAAAACTCCTTCTTTTAGTAGATTAACTTCAAAAGAAGCGCAAGAACTTATGATGAGATCCGAATTCATGAAACCCGGAGATTCTCCAATTGTTGTTGAAGGTATAGGAAGTATTCAAATGGGAAAGGATTTCTTCGGAAGACCTCAGAAAAAATATTATAATAGAGATGGAAAAGAAATAACAAAAGACCAGTTTAATGAATTAATGAAAAAGTATAAAAATCCTATTCGATCAAATACTCCGAAGAAAAAATATGGTGGACTAGTTTATAAGCCAGGAACTTCTCCCGTTCTCCCAGAAGAAAAATATGCATCTTATGAAGATCCAATGGAAAGAGGTATTGTAGCTATACAGCCAATTTATATTTCACAACCTGTTCCAGTTCCTGTTGGAGGAAGTGGAGGGGGAGGAGTAATTGCGTTCTCCCTACCGAAAGTAAATAATATGGATAACTATCAACAATTAATGAGAGGATAATGTCTAATATTGCGGCTGCTCCTGGTTCGGGTCAAATACAGGAAATAAAAGTATTATCAAATTACAGAGGGGAATTAGATCTCTCTGATGGATTTATTGAAATGCATCTTTATGAAAGTATTCTCGATCCTAGTATCAGGGCCGATTTACGTTTTGTCGATAGTGGATATAGAGATTTCCCAGATGGTGTAGCAGCTACCGAAGAAGACGATGTTAATATTGTCTCAGGTGAAACATTAGAGTTTGTTGCCACTGATGGATTAGATAGACCTATAGTATGTAAAGGAGGTAACAAATTAGTAGTAAACACTATTAATTCTATAGAAGAAAAAGTAAATAAAAATATTTTAGATTTTGACTTTAGTTCAATTGAATTTATAAAAAATGATTTTGAAAAAAGTAAATTAAGATTAAGATATGAAGGTAAAATTTCTGATTCGGTTGGATTAATCTTAGGGGGATTTACAGCAAAGCCAGCTCAAATTGATGCGACTTTAAATGAGTATGTGTTTCTAGGTAATATGGAAACACCATTTTACAAACTTGCAACCCTTGCTAAAAGATCTGTTCCAGACATTGCTGGAGCAAAAGGTAACCTAGCTGGTTATTTCTTTTATGAAACCTTTGAAGATGGTAGTGGTTCTGGTGGTTACAAATTTAAATCCATAGATAAATTATGGATGATGGGTCCAAAGAGAAGATTAATTTATAATGAAACTGAACTTATCCCTCCAACATATGATGCAAAAATTTTTTCTTACTCTTTTGATAATTCAGTAGATGTCGATAAACTTGTAAAAACTGGAGCCTTTTCTTTATCCCAATTGAAAAAGTTTGATTTCATAACTAATGTTTATGAAGTCAGCGAATTTTCTGACACAAGTAGATTAAAACCTGATAATATGGGAGGATTAGAACCTCCAAAAATAGCAGCAGAACTTGATATATGGAATAATATATCAAGAATAAGTTATTCTATTAATGATAGGGGAGTCTTACCACCAGGAACAAATTTAAAAGAACAGCTAAAATTTTTAGATGATTTAAATTTTAAGTCGGAAGAAATATTAAGACAATCTTATACTAGATACAATAATTTATTTACGTTTAAATTATCCGTCACAATTGCAGGAGATTTTGGTATTCATGCCGGAGACATTATTGAGTGTCACTTCCCAGAACAAAGCTCAAAAGATAATAAAATTATAAGTAATAAAAAAAGTGGACTATATATGGTAGTAGATGTATGCCACAGACTTCATCAAACAGGTTACTACACAACTCTAAATTTAGCTAGAGAGAGCATTTACAGAAAATGAATATTCACGAACATATTCAAAATAATGAAAGAGAATTGGGTGATTCAATGATAAGTCCTCAAAGAAAAAGACATTTATTTTCTGAGTTGGAACAACTAAACCATTATAGAAACTCGCATCCAGAAGATGATAGGGATCCTAATGCCTTAGAGCTTTATTGTGATTCAAATCCGGATGCTCCAGAGTGTAGAATATTTAATGTATGAATTACTTTTTTAATTCCGAAACAGGTGGGTTAAATACACTACATGGTTGGATAGGACAAGTAGTTGACGATTCAACTTGGGCGTATAACCACGCGAATTCGGGATTTAAACATAAACTACATACAACTCAAGACATAGCTGGAGCCTCATATCGCTGTAAAGTTAGAATTATTGGAAAATCATCTGATGTAAAAGATATTCCAGATGAACAACTTCCAATGGCAGAAATGCTTCTTCCAGTTACTGCTGGATCTGGGCATGGAGGATCAAAGCAAACTCCAAATATAAGGCAAGGATGTTATGTTTTTGGATTTTACAAAGATGGTATAAATGCAACCGAACCTGTGATCGTTGGGATACTTCCAAATGATCCACGGGTTCCACTTTTTGGAGGAGACCCTGCTCAACCTTTTGTGCAGAGATCTGGATATATTGGACGAAGGGGAGCTTTACCAGTATCTACTGCTAATATAAAAATTGAAGGTCCCGATTCGCTTATAACCGCAGAAGGAACTCATCCTAATCAAGGTAAAATGTCTCATCAAGATCAAAACCTTGATGGAAAAAGATCATTTTATATACCAAAAACAATTAATTGTGAAGGACCTTCTGGTGAAATGGATGGACTTCAAAAAATCATAAAGCAATTACTCATAGATGTAAAAAGAGCAAGAAGATTTACACAGCAGGTTGTAGGAGCTGTTTCTAATGTAATTGGAAATATTTCAAGTTTAATTTCACAGGCAACTAATTTTGCTGCTGCATTAGTTAAATCTATGATGGCGAAAGTTAGGGGTGTAGTAGTTAATTTTTTAAATAAGCAATTAACATGGTTATTCGATTTACTTCCACCTAACATGAGACCAAATGCGGCTCAGGCATCAGAGCTTGCAAATAATACACTTCAATGTGTGTTTGAAAAAATAATTTCAAAATTAGCTTCTATCATAAAAAGATTGTTGGAGCAAATGATAGAAAAATATATCAATGCTCCAATGTGTGCCGCAGAAGGGTTCATGGCAAGTTTGATTTCCAGTATTTTAGGTGAACTAACATCTGGAATTTTTGCGGCATTAGGACAGGTTGCTGGAATTGTTTTTGATGTCGCTGGAATATTGTTTAAAGCATTTGAAATTATTATAGGTATACTTGAATTTCTCACATGTAAACCAGACTTAGATTGTCAAATTTTAGATGAGTGGTCTTTTTGGGATGGACGTAATTTATCGTTACCTCAAATACTAGATCAATCTAAATTTGGAAAAGATCTTCAAGCATTTGTTAGTTCAAATTTAGATTATACTGGAAAACCCATTCCTGGATGTAATAGTGCTCAATTACCTTGTGGTCCACCGGGAATAGTATTTTTTGGTGGTGGTACTATAGAAGGATTGGGTGCAACTGGAAATACTGTTGTTGGCCTTACCGGACAGATAATGGGAGTCGATTTGGTTACTGGTGGTAGATACACTGGACCTCCAAATGTTAATATTGTAGACGTTTGTGGATCCGGTGGAGGAGCAACTGCAATTCCAATAATGACTGAAATTCCAGTTGAAACTACTTATGATCCAAATGCGCCTATAGATTCACAAAATAATCTTCCACCAACTCCAATATATACTGTTACCAATGTTGTTTTTTCTGATCCTGGAGGAAATTATCTAGCTCAACCAAATGATACAACTGGTGGAGATGGTGTAATATTCTCATATCCATGTGAAACAATCGTAGATGTGTATGTCTATCCTCCTGGAACTGTTGTGGGGGTAACAACTGGACAAATAGCATATCTACCTAGAAATACTATTGCTGAGGTTTTAAACGAACAAAATGAAGTTCTTCAAGTTTTACAAGGTCAGGGGCAATTAACACCAATTCCCATTAACGTAAATGGATCTTTCTTAACCCCAGAATGCGCTCCTGTTATTGGAATTGGTACAACTTCTATTACTATTGGAATAGGAACAACTGCTCTTATTATTGGAATTGGAACTACGAGTATTGGAATAGGAACAACTTCTATTGGTCCAGGAATAGGAACAACTTCTTTTGTTGTTGGTGTAGGCACTACATCAGGAGTAACTGGGATAGGCACAACCTCATTCGTTGGAGCGGGAACTACGGGAGTTGGCATAGGAACTACTGATTCTGATGCAAATAAACCACCAAATACATACCAAGTCGTTGCTTGTCTTGAAGACATTGCGATTTTAAACGAAGGAGTAAATTACTCTCCAGACGATAAAATAGAAATAATTCCTAGTAATGGAGCAGAATTTAAGCCGGTATTTGATAAATTCGGGTCCCTAAAAGAAGTTGAACTAATTTCTAAGGGGTGTGGATTTGTTGATAATCCTCAAATTCGCATCATTTCAGAAAGTGGAATTAATGCGAATATGGTTCCAGTATTTTCGTTTAAAAAAATAGAAACCACTAACGATTTAGATGAACTCCTTGGAATTGGATTAAATACTCCTGTAATAACAGTTGTTGATTGTGTGGGTAAAATACTAAGATGAATTTATCAGGTTTAACAGGAGCAAATACGTCTAGACCAGGAGGAACCAAAGAAAACGCCGAAACAGTTTCGTATGGAACTAAAGATGGTGAACTTAGGTTTGGTCATCTTCATATGGAATCGGCAAATTTGGATTCCGCTGTTACTGCTGGAGCATATCTACAGGGATATGACTCAAGACACTATATAGCACTTGATGTAGATGGACACCGAAAAGGATGGACTCTAAATAGATGCCCAGGTACTTATGAAATTCTTTGCGGGACAGACACTAGAGAAAGAGATCTTGGGTTTTTTCTCTTTTCTGAAAATGGCGATATTGTAATAAGAGCCCCAAATGGTAGGGTTAGAATTTCTGGATTAGATGTAGATATCCGCGCAACAGGTCCTGATAGTACAAGAGGAACAATTAATTTAGATTCTAATGAAAGTGTAAATATTAAAACTGGAAGTTTTGATGTAAACGCAACGGTTGGAATTAAAATGTTTACTCCATATACTATGGATATTATAGCTAATACTACAATGAATTTAACAAGTAATTTTGTAAACGGATTAACATCTGCATCTAGGATTTATCCAAATAAAGATGCACTACCAACACAATCAATTTTAAAATTTAATCTAAATTCTTCATATCTTCTTTAATAATTTTTAAATATGGCTCAACAACAAGATGATATTTCTATCTCACATCAATTAGTTGTGGGATCGGGGTTTCCAATTATACCTTTAAGAGTAGGTCCAGGTAAAGTTCGCGGTGGAGCCTCTATTGAAGGTCCTACAGTGATAGGATCTAATAGTTTTTGGCCGTTTCAAACCGCAACGGTTATGATTGGTCCAGATATTAATATTGACACTACTCCTCCAATTTTTCCTGGACTTCTTGCTGCATGTGGATTTTGGAATCATTCACCATATTCTTTACATGTTTGGGGAGATATTGCAGTAAATGATTACTTAGATGTAGCTATTGATATAAATGCTGGCGGATTTATACGAGCAGGACTTGGAATTGCTTCAAGAGGAAATGTTACTGCTAAATGTGGAAAACATAAATTAACAAAAAAGAAAAATTTTGACATTCCGCATCCAACAAAAGAAGGTTGGCGTTTAAGACATACTTGCCCTGAGGCTCCATCAAATGATGTGTATATAAGGGGGAAGTTAAAAAACGAAACCGTAATTAAACTTCCAGAATACTGGAAAAATTTTGTTGATCCTTCTTCAATAACAGTTACAATAACTCCAATGGGAGCGCATCAAGATATTATTGTAAAAACAGTTTCAATCGATAAAATTACTCTTCAATCTAATAGTGTTGTTCCCATTAATTGTTTTTATCATATTTTTGCAACAAGATCGGATGGTGATCAACTTATTCCAGAATATGAAGGGTTTAGTCCCGATGATTATCCAGGAGATAATACTGAATATAACATAAATTTATGATTAAAAAACATGAAATATTTCCCATCTTGGTAGCTCAAGATGAAATAGATTGCCATGAAGAATTTAAGTCTAAGTATTTTGATGAATTGAAGTCTTTATGGTTTAACGGATATGAGAATGAAACCCCAGAAAATTCTGGGAAATGCTCTTTACAGTTGAATAAAAATTACTCAATATTTTTCAAGTCTCTCAAAAAAAGTGTTTGTAGATATCTTGATTTATTGGAAGTAGACCATGAAAAATTAAATATGAATGTCACTAAGGCTTGGGTTGGTTACCACAATAATGAAATACCGGAGCTTAAGCCACATATTCATAATGGCGCAGATATTTCTTTCTGCTATTACATTTCTTCTGATATTACGTCAGATAAATTCTGTCTACATAGTTCAGGAAATATGAATGAAGTTTCAGGTGGATTATTTGAGACTGGAAAAAAATTTAACTTAATAAAAAAGTTTAATAAGTATAATTGTGAAAATTATACAATAACTCCACATGAAGGAACCGTAGTATTATTTCCAAGTAATTTAATTCATTCAACATTAAAAAAACAAAATATAAAAGATCGATATGTTATAGCTGGTGATATTAAACTGTGTTTAAAACCAGAGTATAATTTATATCACCAATCAATACCACACCCAAGCCTTTGGTTAGAATTAGGAGAATAATGAAATGGTAGTAACAAAAACCCCCAACGCTGCTGGAATTGCATCTACTGCGGTAGATTTTCAATTCTATGAATTTGAAGAACCAGAAGAAGAAGAAGGTACTGATCCATTTGTTGAAAATGAAGATGGGACATTGGATTTTACTTTGACTGGAGAATTAACCGTAGAAGGAAACGGAAGATTTGAAAGTGACGTAAGAATTCCCAATGGCAGACTTTATGTACAACAAACGGATATCTTACAAGAGATTGAAGATTTAAAAGCCGCAATTGGACCAATCCAATCAGATATTGCTACATTATTTGGGACTCTTCAAGGATGAAATATCAAGTATCTAAACAAACTCATGATGAACTTTTTGAACTTCAAGAAGACATGGCAGAATATTTTGCTGATGAATATTTCCCGATAAGTGGGGAAGCTTATTGGACTATCGTTGAATGTATAGCAACTGCTAAACTTGCAGAGCTTAGAGGTGAAGTGGACAGCAATTAAACTGTCCACTAATACTTTAATTCTCTTGGTTTTGGTGTAATATAATAATGCACTATGCTAAACCATTATGAAAGGTCACATAAACAAAAAAGATATTTTAGAGTTATTTTCACAAAAGTCTCATTTACATAAATTTGATGCCGTAGCAGAAGTTATTAATGAAATTCTTCCTGAAGACACAGTAGAGATGCCCTATTCAGATTATTATCATACAATTTATACAATTTGGAATATTATTGAATCAAATGCGACCTGAAACAAACAAAGCTCTTTGGGATCTTTATTACGCAAAAAGAAATTTACCAGATGCAGCAGCATCATGTAATTTAACAAATAAAGAAATGAAAATTATCTTTAGTGAATTTTGTCGATTAAATCCCCCCGATTATAATCAAGAAAAATAAATAATAAAAAAAGGAGGTTCTTATGGGATTTAGAATTACCAGTTCTTATCACTGGTACTTGGTTCCAAAAGAACCTCCCATTTTAGCAAAAATTTATTACATTGACGGGATGCCCTTTGACTTGGATCCCATTGAAGATGAGGATAAACATGATTTAAAAATTCTATCTGAAGCAGACAGAAATAAAGGAATTCATGCTGATGATATGTTCAGAAAATCTGACTATTTGATAGCGGAGATGATGCATCCTTTACTTTTTGAAGTTGAAATAGATAATCCAGAGGAAATGCCCGCCGATTATTTTACATAAATAAAAATAAGGAATTGTGTAAAAAGTAATAATGGCGTTAAGTCGTTTAGAAAATTTTCTTAAGTCTTCAAGAGGAAAAATTCTCCATGTAAATCCGGAGAATTTAGATTCATCTGATTCAATTACTAACGATGGATCTTCTCCTTTTACTCCGTTTAAAACAATAAATAGAGCATTAATAGAAGCCTCAAGATATTCATATCAAGTTGGATTAAATAACGATAGATTTAATTTTTGTACTATTTTAGTCTACTCTGGAGAGCATTTTGTAGACAATAGACCTGGCGCAGTTATAGACGATTCAGGTAGCACATATTTAAGAAATGGGTCTTCTATTACTTTAAATCAATTTGATCTTAATACTATTTTAGATTTAACAGATGCTACTAACAGTTTATATCTTTTAAATTCAGTACATGGTGGAGTAATAGTTCCTAGAGGAACTTCAATTATAGCTCAAGACTTAAGAAAAACAATTATTAGACCTCTTTATGTCCCAGATCCGATAAATGAAAATATTGAAAGATCTTCTATTTTTAGAATAACCGGAGCGTCTTTCTTTTATGGATTTAGCATACTGGATGCAAATCCAGGTAATTTTTGCTATAAAAATTATAACCCCTCTAAATTTACACCTAATTTCTCTCATCATAAATTAACCGCATTTGAATATGTTGATGGGGTAAACGATGTAGAAATAGACGATACATTTTTAACTGTAACGACTACTAGAACAGATTTACAACAATATTATGAAAAGATTTCTCTGATTTATGGAGAAAGTTCTGGCAGAGAAATTGATAACGTAACTTATGTAGGTGGAGTTTCAGTTGATATTCAACCAATAATTGATGAATATAGAATTGTAGGTTCTAGAGGCGATCAGGTAGGAATTTCTAGTATTATATCTGGAGACGGTACTACTCCCTCTGAAGTTATTACTGTTACTTTAGATGGAACAGTCGAGGGAATATCCGTAGATACTTCAGTTCAAATTTCTGGAGTAAATCAGAATGGCTATGATGGGCAATTTGTTGTTAGTCAGGTCCCATCCAATAATCAAATAAAATATATAACATCAAATATTCCAACAATAGCTAGTCCACCAGTTTTTGGGGCAACTTTAAATATTATTTCTGATACCATATCTTCAGCATCTCCTTATGTTTTTAACATCTCATTACGTTCCGTTTATGGAATGTGTGGTCTACATGCAGATGGCAGTAAAGTAGGCGGATTTAAGAGCGTTGTTGTTGCTCAATTTACTGGAGTAAGTTTACAAAAAGATAATAATGCCTTTGTAATATATGACGAAGAATCTGGAAACTATGTTGATTCTTCTGTAACTCCTGACTTATATAAAAATACTAGAGCAAAATATAAGCCGGATTTTGAAAATTATCACATAAAAGTTTCTAATGATTCTTTTGCGCAATTAGTATCAGTATTCACTATCGGTTACGCAAAACAAATAGTAGCCGAAAGTGGAGGAGATTATTCTGTAACTAATTCAAACTCTAACTTTGGAGCAAAGTCTTTTGTTTCATCTGGATATAGAAAAGATTCATTTGATCAAGATGATCACGGATATATTATAGGTATAGTACCTCCTCAAGAAATTGACGATACAATTTTAAATATTGAATTTTCGCAAATTGATGTAGGAATTACAACTATTGCAGCAGCAGGAGCTGCTACCACTGATAAACTATATCTATATGGGGAGAGAAATTTCAATAATCCACCAACTACAGTTATTGATGGATTTAGAATTGGTGCTAAACAAAATGAAGTTCTCTACATAAAGTCTCCTTCCGAAGCAAGTTCCAGTGTAATTATTCCAGGAACAGCTAATTCTTATGAGAAATCATTCACTGTACAAAGACAAAATAATAATTTTGAAAATGCTATAACTAATGGTGTTATTACGTTAACATCAGTTCATACTTTTAGTGCTGGAGAAAAAGTAAGAGTCTTTTCTCAAAATGGACATTTACCAGATGGAGTAGATGGTAATAAAATTTATTATGTAATAAACACTAGCGTAGATAATACTCTTAATACTGTTCAAATTAAATTAGCCACAACATTTAATAATGCAATAAATGATATACCAATTTTACCTAATAGAAAAGGTGGAAAATTATCCATAACAAGCAGAGTTTATGATAAATTTCCAGGTGAATTAGGACACCCAGTTCAGTGGGATTCTAATAGAAATAATTGGTATATTACAGTAGACTCTTCTAGAAATGGTATATATTCCGCTATTAGAAATGTTGTAGACCCTGTTACTCTTGCACCTATCAGAATACCTACTTCAGGCAGAACTTTTGTACAAAGAATTCCTGATAAAAGGGTAGAAGAAAATAAATTATTTAAATTAATATACAGTATACCTAAGACTACCAGAACTATTGCTAGACCGCCAGTAAACGGATTTATCATACAAGAAAGTAATAGTTCTAATTTGTTTGGAACTGAATTTTCTAGATACTTTGGAACTACTGATTTAGCATCAGATAACGAAATAAGAAACCCAAAATTCATTGTAAGTGCATCTTGGGGTTCTTCCGAAGTTACCATAACTACAGAATTACCACATAAACTGAATGTTGGATCTGAAATTGAAGTTGTAAATGTATCTCCATCTGGATATAATGGAACATATGAAGTCATAAGAGTTCCTTCATCTAGAAGTTTTGTTTATTCCTTAGAATCAAATCCTGGAATTTTTGAAAATGACACTAGGGTAAGAACAACATCTTTACCTTATGTAAAGACTAAAAATTCTAGAAATATATTCCAAATTTATAAATCTAAAGAAATTCAAGAATATGTTCAAGATAAACAAGATGGCGTATATGAATTAACTGTAGTACACTGCTCAGTTTCTCCAACTATATCTCCATTTATAGATGAAAATTATTCTCAACCATTAAAAAATATTTATCCACAACTCGATCGAGATAATTCAAATTCAAATCCAGATCCAACCTCTTGTTTCGTGGATCATAATATTATAGGAAATGTTTTTGTTAATGACCCAGAAAATTCTGTAACAAAAGAGGCTTTAACAAAATTAAATTCTGATTTTACCGTTGGATTAGGTGTAACAGGAATAATTTCAAATCTAACAGGAACATCTCATACAATATACACTAATACTGATCATAGCCTTTCCGGGATTACTGGGGTGTCTATTGTAAGTGCAGGAGCTTCATATGTTTCAGGGACTTATTATGGTGTAGGTGTATCTACCAGTTCAGGTGGAGAATCAGCTTCCTTTAAAGTTGTAATTGATGGGACTCAAAGAGTCACTTCTGTTGATGTAATGTCGGGAGGAAGTAATTACATCGTTGGGGATGTTGTTTCAGTTGTATCTGGGATAGGAACAACAACTGGATTTGTCCCAGCTACTTTATCAGTTACATCAGTAGAAAATGATATTAATCAATCCATCACTTTATCTGGATTTGAAGGTGATTACTTATCTTATAATGATACATATGTTATAAATTCTATACCAACATCAAAACAAATTGTTGTTTCATCTTCTTCCGCAATTTCTGGATTCTCTACAACGACTGTTCAATTAAACGGAAGTGGCATATTTAATGGTAGAACATTAAGTATTTCTAATTTTATCTATAATAATGTTGTTGGAATTTCTACTATAACTTTTCCAACATCTCATGGGGTTAAATTAAATTCAAAAGTTAGACTGTCCGGATTTACTTCTTCTTTTTATAACAATGATGTTATAGTTACTTCTGTAAATTCTTTGACTCAAATTGAAGTAAATTCAGGGGTTTCAACTATTTTATATGCGACTACTGGAAGTCCCATATTAATTCCTCTTAGTTTAGAATCAAACTCCGGTAAAAATCGAGTAAATTATTATTATTCCGGAATAACTACGACTTCCGGTGGTTCTTTAAATTCGGATGCTCCAGATGGAAGCTTCTATAATATCCGTAATGCTAGAGCTGTCGGATTCAAACAAGGTGATTATATTGAGTCTAATGGAGAAATTATGAGAATAAAATCTGTAGTAAGTACAGATAATGTGGTTGTATATAGAGCAAAATTTGGAACAGAAAGAAAAACTCATCTTATAAATTCTGTAATTAAAAAGGTAAATATAATTCCTGTTGAATTAAGAAGAAATTCGATTATTAGGGCATCTGGACATACATTTGAATATGTTGGATATGGACCCGGAAACTATTCCACCGCTTTACCAGAAAATCAAGATAGATCAATCGGTAAAGTTGAAAGATTAATTTCTCAATCAACAAAAACTTCAGGAGGCGTGGTCTATTATACAGGAATGGATGAAAATGGAGATTTTTATTCTGGAAATAGAAAACTCTCATCCACAACTGGAGAGCAAGAAATTTATGACCTTCCTGTTCCTACTGTAGTTGGAGAGTCATATGTCGATGAATCATTCAATGTTCTTGATTCAAAAAATATAGTAGCATCAGACTCTATTAGAGTTAATGGGGGAGAAAATAATGATGTAATTTCTATATTTAATGGTCCAGTACTATTTGATAAGAAAGTAGCTATTGAAGATGATTTAGAGGTTAAATCTCTTTATATTAATGGTGAAAATAGTCAAGCTAAAAATTATGGGATATCTGATTCTATTCCATTAGTTTTAGGAGATAGAGGAGACTTGAAATTTAATGCTACTCCTGTAGATGGAGGAAGCACTGGTTGGATTGTAACAGAAAATAATGAGTGGAGAGAATTTGGTCCGATTAAAAATAGAGATGGTAGATATGCTGGTATATGGACTGGAACTTTCTACGGTTCATTTATTGGAGAGTTATCGGTCAATCAACCTTGGATTGAAGATGCTGTAGGAATACATACTACTAAAAAAGTCGGAATTGGAACTGATACTGCTGATGTAAATTATGCCTTAGATGTACGCGGAAATACTAATATTAATGGAATTTTACATGTAGGGGAAATAATTGAAAGAGTAACTGTAGATACTTCTATTCAATTAGGCAATCCAATTTCTATTGATATTAATTTGGGAGATAATAATGTGTATTATTACACATTACCTGCAATCGGCAACTGGGGTATAAATTTCCAATACAATGATTTGCAAACATTAGATTCTTCTATGGATGTTGGTGAAACTATAACTATAGCAATTATGACAACACAAGGAGCCACAGCATATTATAATAATCAAGTTACAATAGATGGAGTCCTAATTAGTCCTTTTGAATATGGTAATTTCTCCATTACTGAAGGAAATCCAAATGGAATTGATATGTATACATATGTTATTATTAAAAAATCTAATACTGGGCTTATAACAAATAACTTTACCATCCTAAGATCCCTTTCACAATACACTCAATAAAAATGCCTTTACTTGGAGCAATAGGAAATTCATCTGAATATTCTTTCAGAGGAAATTATGATGATATTTCAAATATTGTCAATTTTCCTGATTATATAAATGTACCTCTAGAATCCGTATATACAACTCACCAGCAAATAGTCAGTGAAATTAATTATAAAATTTTAATAGAAACTTTAAGTGGGGTAGCAAAAATTTTAATATCTGATGAAGATATTAAAATCCCTACTTTAGATTCTATAATTGTGACTTCAGATGAGGATGTATTTACATTTGATTCAAATATAACTGCATTAAATTATGTTGGATTAACTACTACTAGTGTAATTGCTAGACCTAATGATAGATTTATTTTAGTTTTAGAGCCTCTTTCGGGAGCAGTAGAATCTTCTATCGATCAATATAATAATATAATCAGAGTCGGAGGAGAAGAAATTACATGGAATGTGTCCATTGACAGAATACCTATAGCTCAAAATCTAACATTTTCTCCTGTTTCTGTTAGTGTCTTGAATGCTCTTTCAGGTTCAGCAGTAACAAGCACTCCTTATGTAGTTGAAGGTTTAGCTAACGATGTGTCTTATACAGCTGAAATTTTATCACAAGACGGATTTCTAAATGTCAATTCTGGAGGAAACGTAAAATTATCTCCAGTTTTTAATGGTGATGTATTAACTCTAAATGTAGTTCCAACTTTACAATCTAATGGAGTTAGAGAAGTTACTTTAGCAATTTATTCCTCTGGTAGTGTAGGGTTAGCTCAAACTACTTGGTCAGTAAGAACTTTACAATACGCTCCAGATTTAAATAACTTCTTTTTTAATAATGTTCTTGATGCTGAACTTACTTCCGAAGTTATAACAGAACCAAGATTAATTACAGGAATGGTAGATGAAAATTCTAGATTATTAGTTGGATATAATATTTTTGGTCAATTAGTTGTTCCAAATAGTTATTTCTCAATTAATAACTCTGAATATATATTATCCAATAGTTCAGATGGAGTTCAAATTTTAAATAATTCAATTGTTAGATTAAAAATAACAACATCAAATGTATGGGAAGAGCAAATTAATGTTCCGGTTTTCATTGGAATAATATATACTGATGGTCAAGGTAATTTTGCTTTATCTGGAGAATTTACTACTTGGATATTAAAAAATAGAGCAATAAGAATAAATTTAGATGATTTTTCAACTTCATTATTATTTGCTTTACCATTAGAAACAAAGTATGGTATATCAGATATTTCACCAGAAGTTAGAACTTTCAATAATCAAGCGACTGGGTTTAGATCTACTATAATTCCACAAGGATCTCCAATAATTTCTTCTGAAAGAAGTAAATTTTATTTTAGTTCAGGTAAATTCACAAACGGAAATATAGTTGTTCAAACAAATCCAAATGATCTTTTAAGAAGTTCTAATTTTACTTTTAGTGCTTTTATATTTGTCTCTAGTTTTAATTTTGGAGGAGATCCTGGACCTTATATCGTGTATTCTTCATATGGAGATACTTTGAATTTATCTGACTTTGGATTTTCTATTAGAATAAAAGGAGATAGTTGGTCTGCAGATCAAAATTTAAGGAGAGGGATTGCAGTATCTTTACCTATTTTAGGATCAAATGGAGAAAATATTATTCTTGAAACCAGACAACAAGTCTTACTTCCAAATACTTTCCATAATATTGTATTAACAAGAAATAATAACGTATTTAAGTTATATGTTGATGGAGTTAATGTAGGTAGAACTGTAACAGGAGCAAATTCTATTTCAATACTTTCAGATTTAACTGGTAATAATTATAGATTAGGATATTCACCTCAACCCATAACCGAAGATTATTATATTCAGGATGCAAAATTATACAAAGGAAATGATTTATATCCAGATTTAAACTTTTTCAGTGTAGATACCCAAGTTACTTCTATATTAGAAAAACGAATTGACTAAATAATATTTAAAGGGGATGATGAACCTTTAAGGAGAAAAAATGGCAGTTAATAAGAATTTTAAAATTCGTAATGGTCTTGAGGTTGCGGATAGTTTAATTTTTGCTAACGCTAATAATGATAATGTTGGAATAGGTACAACCGATCCTAGATTTACGTTAGAAGTTTCTGGGGATATTTCCCTTAATAATAGACTATACACAAGCACATCAGATAGTTTTGTAAAAAATGTTGCTGGTATAGTATCGGAAGGATACCAGAATTTTATTTTAGGTATTAATACTTCCAGTATACTTGTAGGAGATATTGTCAGTGACACTTCTTCAGGATTTTTAACTCCTCCAACAAGAGTTGTATCTATAGGAAATAGTGTTTTAGGTATTTCCCCACCTCATAATAGAAATACTGCTCCTTCTTTTTCTCTTATCTTACAGATATTAAGAGAAGAGACTCCTGGTATTTCTGGACAAATTTTAATGTCAGGAGGAATAGATGATCCAGCAACTTGGGTTGATCCTCCTCATCCAGATGTTACAGAGACTGGAGAAAATAAAACATATTACCCAACTTTTGTTGCAGGTACTGGTAGAACAGATCTTAAAGTTAGTCAGGATAATTTAAGTTTTAATCCTGGATTAGGATTTCTAAAAGTTAATGGGTCTATTGGAGTTAATACTAATTCTACAAGAGCAGAAATTGATGTTGTTGGAGATGTTTTAGTATCAGGAATTGTCACTGCAAATACTGTATACGCTGAAGAGTATTATGGAGATGGAGTCAATTTAGTAGGTATTGTAACTAATTTAGTTCCTGGAATTGGAATTGATTTATTTCCGACGCAAACTCCTGGCAATAAAGGCGAAGTTACAATTCAATCATATAAGCCTATTGGCAAAACCATATTTGTATCTCAAACTGGAAGTGATTCAAATACTGGACTATCTGAAAATCATCCTAAGAGAACAATAAAATCTGCTGCTGCTATAGCGTTTCCTGGAGATACTATAAAAGTATATCCAGGAATTTATGTAGAGGAAAATCCAGTATACCTTGCTAAAAATGTTTCTGTAGAAGGAACCGAACTTAGAAACTGTGTTGTAACTCCAAGATATTATGATAGAGACTTATTCTATGTAAATAATAGTTGTCATATAACCGACCTAAGTTTCATTGGTACGGAAGATATGACCGATGGAGCTGCCGTTGTATCTCTTCAGCCACTATTAGGGGTGGCAGTAGACAGATATTTTGATGCAGCAAGAATGATTCGATATAATTTAGATTATATCGCAAAAGAATCAGTAGGATTCTTAACAAGTGGATTTAGTAGTTTTGCTGGATCACATAGAGAGCAAGATGCTGCTAGATTAATTGATTTGAACTTAGATTTTATCGCATCTGAAACTGTAGGATTTTTAACTGGTGGATATATTGGATCTAATTCTCAGCCATTCGAGATTGTCAATTCTTCTGGAGTTTCCACCGATCCAGTTAACTGCGAGGATGATATAAGAGATATTTTAAGATCAATATCTTATGATCTTAAAGCCGGAAGTAATAAAAAATCTATAGGAGCTGGATTATCATATTATGATAATGGTGGATCTCTCCTTCATATTACTGGAACAGATACTAATGGTAATAGTGTAAGACTTGCAACTATAGATGCTATTAACCATGCTGTCGGGATAGTAACCTATGTAATAAATAACCAATCATACCCAGCATCATATACAACTTTAACCCAAGATACTAGTAGTTATTCTCCAGTTATAGTTAGCGGGGGATGTACAGATGTAATTGAGAAGATAGAAACATTATCTGGAATAATAACTTCAATTGTAGGGAATTATGCTAATGTTTCTGGAGTAACGACTGTTTATGGAGTAACTCTTGAAAGTCAAGATTGTGCCGATGATATTAAAGATATTTGGAAGTGTATTATTCACGATATTACAAGAGGTGGAAATTCAAGATGTGTTGCTGCTGGAAAATCTTATTATGATAGTGAATGGAATTTAATACCCCAGATATTAAAAAATCCAGGAGAAATTGAACAAACAATAGCAACTGTTGATTATTCTTTTAATATTGCTAGGGCTGTAATCAATAATGTTACTTGGGGAGGTTTCCCTGTTGGTGTTGGAACAGAAGTCACTCAGGCAGATTATGATAATTTTACGGGAATAACAACAATAACTGCTGTTAATCATGGTTTAGTCAATAATGATGCTGTAAAAATTGTTGGCTTAGAGTTTACTTGTCCATCTGGTCCTGGAATAGTAACTTATCCTAGTGGAAACTTGGGTTATATTTTTAATGTTCATTCTGTTATAGATGAAGATACTTTTGAAGTTATTGTAGGTCAATCCACTTTACCACACACATATTCAGGAAATGGATCTATACAAAAGTATAGAAACTTCAATGATACACATGGTCAATTAAAAGACCTTGGAATGCAACCAGATCCTTTAACTGGATATAATAATGGTATTAACGGATGTGCTAATGTTGTTTCTGCTCTTAGATCTTGTGTTGGAGTTGTAACAACTATTATTGGTTTAGGTGCAACTTCTGGTATTTCTACTACTTATCCTGGAAATAGCGGAACGGGAGTTACATCCATACTTGGAGTTTCAACTGCAAATTATGATAATGAGTCTGGTCAAACTGTAATAACTGTTCCTGGATTTAATGTAAAAGAAGGAGATATTGTAGAAGTAAGAAATGTGTCCTTCGCATGTTCTTCCGGTGGATTTATTTCTACCCAAGCATTCCCATCAGGTAAATATGGATATTTATTTGATGTCACTGAAGTAGATGGAGATTCATTTACTATAAATGTTGGTACATCTACTCTTCCTCATACTTATGCAGGAAATGGCTATGTCGTAAATAGAGCATTCTCTATTTCCACTGCAACTTACGAGAATACTACAGGAATAGTAACTATTACTGCTCCAGGATTAAATGTAAGAACTGGACAAACTATTGGAATAAGAGATTTAGAATTTAGCTGCCCTAGTGGTTCTGGAACTACTACAATATATCCAACTGGAAGTCGTGGATATAATTTTAAAATATTAGATGTTGTTATTGATAAACCAGTTGCTATTACTTCTGCTGTTTATGATAATTCTAGTGGTATAGTTACTATTACAGCTCCTGGATTAAATTTAATAGCTGATGACATTGTTGAAATAAAAGATTTAGAGTTTAGCTGCCCAGACAGCCCACCAAATCTAATATATCCAACTGGAAAATTTGGATATAATTTTAGAGTTATAAGTTCTATTGGATCTACTTTCTCTGCAAATGTAGGCGTTTCTACTCTTCCTCATACTTATGTTTCGGGTGGAACAGCGATTAAAAAAACAGAAAGAGAAAATGATACATTTACTATTCAAGTAGGCGCTTCTACTATTCCACATACATATGTTTCTGGCGGTGTAGCTATCCCAGAATACTCTCCTGGAGTTGGTCCTATAACTCAAGGTCCATATGTAAGAAACTGCACTAATTTCATTGCAAAATCAATTGGAATGAAAATAGATGGATTTGAAGCTGAGCCAGGAGATCAAGATGATATTGGTGTTACTGGAACTATGAGCGTTGACTCATATACTCAATATAATCAAGGAGGAATAGGAGTTTCTATTACTAATGGAGCTTATGCTCAGCTAGTTTCAATCTTTACTATTTGTGATGATATTGCAATTTATACCAGTGATGGTGGGCAATGTGATATAACAAATTCAAACTCTTCTTTTGGTAGACTTGGATTAGTTTCAAAGGGTGTAGGCGATGCTCAATCTAAATCAATTTATCGTTATACTGGAGTTGCAGCAACAACAGCCGATGCAGAACAAGCTACTATTGTAGTTTCTGGAATTGCTAATTATAGACCATATGACGGACAGGCTCTTTATTTCGGAGAACTATTCTATACAGTTCAAAGAGTAGAGATTACAAACGGAGGAAGTGGATATACTTCTCCCCCCGTAATAACTTTTGAAACCCCTCCTCCAGATGTAAATGGAATAAAAGCCGAAGCAATTGCAACTATACAAAATGGATCTGTTGTTTCAATTGATTTAATTAGTACTGGTACTCAATATAGAAAACCTCCAAAAATCGGTATATCTGGTGGGGGTGGATCTGGAGCAGAGGCAGTATCTGTTATGGCTCCAGTATATTATACAATTGAATCAGCGACTTTACCTTCAGCCGGAGTATCTACTATTATTCTTAATAATAACCTAAATAGTACAGTTTCTGCTGGTACTACTGTTTATTTCTCCCGTTTAAGCCTTCAAATAACTTCTTCCCATTCATTTGAATGGGTAGGTTCTGGAAATGATATTAATAAAGCGAAGCCAGCTTTAGGGGGAGTTGTTGTTACAGATAATGAAGTTGTTAAAATTGATGGAGGTGAAGTTGTATACACATCAACCGATCAAGCTGGTAATTTTAGAATTGGCGATGGATTAGTAGTAAATCAATTAACAGGTACAGTCTCAGGTAGAGCATTTAGTCAAAGTTTAATCAATACAGTAACTCCACTAATTATAGCACTAGGTAAATAAAAATGGCAGCAGTAGCACTTAACACTTTTAAAACAATTAGAGCAGGAATTACAACTGAAATGGTTGGAATTTACACCTGTCCTATTGGGGTTGCTTCTATTATAACTCTCGCTTTGGCAACCAATGTATCAACTGGATCTACTGTTCATACAGTAACAGTTATTCATTCAAGAGTTAATCCATTAAATCCTTCGGATCAAACTGACTATAGAGTTGCATATAATGCTTCTATTCCTCCAAATGATAGTTTAAATATTATCGCAGATGGAAGACTAGTACTAGAGACAAATGATATATTAAAAATTCAAGCTGATGCAAATGGTGAGCTTGAATTTATTTTAAGTGTATTAGAAAACGCCAAACAATAAAAGCTAATGGGAAAGTTAAATTCAAGAAGAGTTAAAAGAACTCCTCAAACAGGAATTACATCAGATAGATATGAATTTTTAGGATTAGAACAAGCAGAACCTAACTTAGGTGATCCTCTAGTCGGTCCTTCATCTATCGGAGCTAATCCAATTCCTATAGGAGAAGTATTTCAAATTGCTGCTATAGGGGAGGAAGAAGGTAAAAGATATTGGACTACTCCAATAGGTGTTGGAGAGACAATAGGTGTTATATCTGTTTATGATGAAGGCGTTTTACCTAATAATTCATTTAACAAAATTCATGGATTAAACTTTGTTGGTTTAGGAGTTACTATTGAAACTCCATCTATAGAAGGTCCATTTCCAGATGTAGGAATTGCGACAATTAGATTTAATTTAGGTCCTCAGGGTATCCAAGGTACTCAAGGAGTTTTTGGAGCGACTGGAACTCAAGGCATTCAAGGGGTTCAAGGAATAACTGGTTCTCAAGGTGTTCAAGGAAATACTGGAACACAAGGATTTCAAGGAGTTCAAGGTAGACAGGGAATTCAAGGTGTTGACGGAGCTTTTGCTGGTCAGGGTATCCAAGGAACTACAGGATCCCAAGGTATTCAGGGTATTCAAGGTAGTATTGGACTTCAGGGTATTCAAGGGATAAATGGACCTCAAGGAGTTCAAGGAAACACTGGAATTCAAGGTATTCAAGGAACCACTGGAGCCCAAGGTATTCAAGGGATTACGGGAACTCAAGGTGTTCAAGGTATATCTGGAACTGGTAATCAAGGTCTTCAGGGTATTCAAGGGATTACGGGAACTCAAGGTGTTCAAGGTATATCTGGAACTGGTAATCAAGGTCTTCAGGGTATTCAAGGAATTACTGGAACTCAAGGTCTTCAGGGTATTCAAGGTATATCTGGAACTGGTAATCAAGGTCTTCAGGGTATTCAAGGAACTACTGGAACTCAAGGTCTCCAAGGTATACAAGGTCTATCTGGTAGTGGATCTCAAGGTATTCAGGGTATAACTGGAACTCAAGGTCTTCAAGGTGTTCAAGGTATATCCGGGGAAGGTAATCAAGGTCTTCAGGGTATTCAAGGGACTACCTCTTCTCAAGGTATTCAAGGTATTCAAGGTGTAGCCGCAAGTGGATCTCAAGGAATTCAAGGAATTCAAGGAATTACTGGAAGTCAAGGTGTTCAGGGTGTGGCCGCAAGTGGATCTCAAGGAATTCAAGGAATTACCGGAAGTCAAGGAATTCAAGGAATTACCGGAACTAGCCCTGATGTAACCGACGATATTTCAACCGCATTAACAAGATATCCAATATTTGTTGATGTAACTACTGGAACTCCAACTTCTAATTATGTTTCATCAACAAATTTACAATTTGTCCCAAGTACAGGAACCTTTTCAGCTACTATTTTTACTTCATTATCTGATAGATCCCAAAAACAAAATATTACTCCAATTGAATCTCCAATAAAAATTATTGAGAAAATAAATGGTATTAAATTTGATTGGGTAGACCAGAATTCTTCTTCCTATGGTGTTATTGCACAAGAGCTTGAAGAGGTTCTTCCCGAATTGGTTACAGTAAATAATAGAGGATTGAAAACAGTAAATTATGATGGATTAATTGCTATTATTATTGAAGGTCTTAAAGAACAACAAAAACAAATAGATAAATTGAGGGGATAATAATGCCTAATCAATTTTTTTCCCCAGAGGGAGATTTAGAAAATTATTTTGTCACAGAATATTGGTTAATTGATCAATATGTTGGAGATCAACTTTGGGTGTGGGGGAGATCAGTTTATGGAAAATTAGGAACCAATAGTGGTTTTAATGATGTATCAACTCCCGCAACAACATTTGCTGGAGGGAATACGTGGGAGCAAGTTTCTATGGCTCAATTTCATACAGCAGCAATAAAATCTGATGGATCTCTTTGGGTTTGGGGGAGAAATCAAAATGCAAGATTGGGTGATAATACTACTGTAGATAAATTAACCCCAGTAACAACATTTGCTGGAGGAAATGATTGGAAACAAGTTTCTTGTGGTGCTAATCATACAACAGCAATAAAAACCGATGGTTCTCTTTGGATTTGGG